>Ga0224557_1000281_pt1 | contig 58056 bp, 35 predicted proteins | sample 714S31014metaG_FD_180677 | JGI IMG/M metagenome (GOLD analysis project Ga0224557, IMG submission 180677) | Peat soil microbial communities from Stordalen Mire, Sweden - 717 S3 10-14 | ecosystem: Environmental > Terrestrial > Soil > Wetlands > Peat | place: Sweden: Norrbotten County, Stordalen...
CAATGATTATTTGCGCACTCAATCAAAATATGTTGGCACTACACTTTTCGAAAATCCTCGCTACTGACGATGATAATAAAGGACTTAACTGCTTCCACCCCGCTTTCCATGGCAAACATGCGCTAGTACTACAGTGTTACAAAGCTGAAACCCGGTCGGGACATTGCAATTTTCGTCAATATTTTCGCGGTCTTTAGCACGTGACGTTCCATTTCTGTTAACTCTCCAGATTCGGCGTAACATGCTGATCCTGAGCGACTTGCCATTTTGTAACCCTGTAGCACTAGTTGTGTGCCGCCCATGCAGGATGGTTCATTGCAGGCCTAGAAAGCTGATACGGACCTTCTGTGGACTTGCCTAGGCTGATCGGCAGCGGGGGCGGTTGATAGGCAGGCTGTTCTATGGTCATAAGCATTTCACAGGCCAGGACGAGATAGCAGTGATTGACTCCGCCAGGAAACTGAACTCGCGAACTGGAACAAGCAACGATGCTACAGTTCCCCTCCTTAGCCTTATCTGCCATATCGAACTCCCGACCTGCTCTAGCTATGCTTCTTTTTCCGCACCATCCGAGGCTCCTTGAAATGGCGCAACATGAGCGCTCAATCTAAGTAACATAATATGATTTAGGATTGCCGCTGTCAAGCGCATTGCCGCGATAGCTAACGAGACAATGCAGATTTCGTCGATTTATCATGCTTGCATGAAGACACATGACAAGCGCTCAAATGAGCGTACAGTTTGAAGGACTCGTCCTGCTTTCCTCTCAACTGAAAGATCTGGACCCGGTGGACAAAGTCTGGTCAAATATCTGACGCAGGTATGATCCAATGTTGCCCTTTTGCGAAACTGGCCGGGTCGCTTGACGGCTGGGCGATGAAGACATCGCTCGCCGGCAGATCACGAACCAGTCCGAGACCAGCGCTTCAGCGTCGCATTTCCTCGCCAAAATGCGATCCGGGGGCGAAATGGGCCTGATTCACCGACCTGGTGGTGGTTTTGGCAGTAGCTTTCGACTGGGGATCGGCTGTTCGGTGACTGCCGACCAGAATGAAATAACGGCGAAGCGTAGAGTGTCGGGATACCGGGCACACTTCTCCCGCCAGTCATCCTCAATTTTGACCAGGGATGTCCGACGCAGCAGTTCAGGCAGCACGATTGTAGCGATGATGCAGACCACCCAGCCTTGGCATCGAAATCACCTTGCGACCGCCGCCGGGATCTTCCCTTGCTTCACGACCGGCAGGCGTTCCCTTTTCTAGCGCGAGATGTGTGCGATCCTCGAGATAGTAGAGGACGTATTCGTTCATCAGGCGTTTCAGATGCCGCTCATTGAGAACGATCACGTGGTCGAGCAAATCCCGGCGGCAGGTGCCTACCCAGCGTTCCGCAATACCGTTCTGCCATGGACTTCGGAAGCTGGTGCGCTTGGGCTGAATGCCGAAACTCTTCACTGTTTCGATCACTTCATCATTGAACTGTGGGCCGCGATCAAAGATCAAGTAGCCGGGGGCCGAGTCATAGGGGAACGCCTCGCGCAACTGCTGATGACCCATGCACTCGTCGGATGGCTAGTCACCTGACACTGAAGAATACGCCGCCGGTCATGCGCGATGACGAAAAAGCAGTAGAGCACTCCGAAGGTCAGCGTTGGCACAGTAAAGAAATCCATCGCGGCGATGGCTCCCCGATGATTGCTGAGAAAGGCCGCCCATCGCTTGGCCGGCTCAGGACTCCTCGGCGCTCTCCGCATCCAGCGCAACACGGTTCGCTCCGAAAGATCGAAGCCAAGCATTTTCAGTTCGCCGTGGATGCGCGGTGCGCCCCATGTGGAATTTTCCGCGACCATGCGAAAGATCAGCTCGCGCAATTCCTTGCTGACGTATTTTCTGCCCGCGCGAACCCGACGCCGCGAGAGCCACGTCCAATACAGCTTGAACCCTGCACGGTGCCAGCGAACGACAGTCTCTGGCTGGACGAGGATCAACGCGTGCTTCCATTCCGGCCAGAGCCGCCGCAAGATCACCCAGAAAAGTTTGTCGGAGGTGGAGACCTGCGGGCGAGGATACCGCGGCTTCAGAACGTCAAGTTGCTGGCGAAGAGCCAAGTTCTCAAGCAGCAAGTCGCGGTGAGAGCGAAAAACACGGATAAAAAGGACAACTAAGAGCCTCAGCAGGCACAGCATGAAATCAGTATCATACGGGGACAGACCAAGTCGGGGCGGATCTGCCAACTCTTTGATTTGAATGCCGATCGCTATTTTGGCGAACCACAGCCTGCAACACTCAATCACACGTACGAAATCACACGGTCAGAGTCCTAGTACCGTGACTGCATGATTTGGAAATGTCGATGAGAACAGAATGGTTGCCCCAGGTCTCGTCCGCCGCGGCGGAGAGACCTGGGAAGTACAAATTCACGTGGTCGTGGTACTAGATCATTGTCTGGTGACTCTGTGGTGACTAAATGGCGTTCACTCGGCTCCAAGACGCCTGTTCTACTCCCCATAGTGACTGCCCTAGCTGCCAGTGGTGCAACTGGCCATTTTCCAACTTGGAATACACCAGACTTTGATGGAGCGACTTCGATCCTGATGAGCGGGAACGGCACGGGTGCTGGATTTCGTTGGCGCAATAGAAAGTCGATTTTACCGGGCTTGAAAGACGGCACAAAAAACGGCCCCCGCCTTTGACGGGGGCCAAGTTGCCTTGGTTCTCTCGTCTTGCGAGAGCTGGATTGGCGGCCAACGGCGAGAAGCCGTCGGAGCGGAAATGCCTTGGGGGAGGGGCTGCGGTGTTACGGCCGCTCCGCACCCGTCGAGGAAGCGACACCCTGAGGTGGTGCGGCTCCCTGGGCCGCCAAAGTGTTTTCCATCAACCGGATGTGCACGCTGCTGGACCGCACCGGCCTGGCATCCTCATCGCCTGCGCCGGGTGCGTTTCCCAGGGCCACTGCGTGCAATCGGTAGACGGGAATCTGATGTTCTGTAACCAGGTAGCGCTTGACCGCTTCAGCCAGGCGCTGGGAGCTCTGGATGCCGGCGCTGCCGGCCTGGGGCGAATGCGCCTCCACCTCCAGAATGTAGCCGTGCCGGCCGGTGACGCTGGCCGCCAGGTCGTCGAGTTGCTTGCGGGCCTCAGCCGACAACGCCGGCTGTCCACCGCGGAATCTGACATCGGCTTCCGTGACCTGGTGGTACTGGTCCAGGCCGTTCACGGTAGTGTTCAACTGGTTTACATGGCCGGCCGCACCCTGCGCCGTAGCGCCTGCCTGTTGGGCCTGTGCGCCGGCGGCGGTTGCTGCCTGGTTGGCCGCGTCGGCGCTGGACTGCGCCCGGTGAATGCCCGCCTGCGCCCGGCCATCCACGTCCTGGATGTCTTTGGCGTTTCTGGCGTTCACTTCATCCAGTTCGCTGAGCCGGTCGTTGATGGGATCCGTCTGCCTTTTGACCCACTTCTTGCGGGCAAAAGGATTCACGCGTCCCCAGAAACCCTCCTTCGAGGCGTTGGTCGATGGCGAGGCAGCGGGTTGCTGTTGTGCCGCCGAAGGAGGTGTGTTCTGAGGGGCCCCGGTTGGCTGCGCCTGTTGGGCGAGCGCGGGGATTCCGATTGCAGATGCCAGCAGAAGTACGGCTAGCCGGCTAGGGAACGGGTTCAAAGTTGCTGCTTTGCTTTTCATGGAGTGGGCCATTCTCACCTATGGATTCTTCGCAGACGATCAGAGTCTGCGGGATGAGCTGTCCTGTCCGCTCACCCGTACAGATAGCAACGCCCGTGCCAAAGCCGTTCCTCGGCAAATGAAATCACTATTCGATTCATATTGTTTGAGTTACGGGATGTGATTTGTGCCAGGCGGAGGGAATCGGGTGGCCTTGGAAGGCTGCCGGCCGTGTAGTTTTTCCGAGGACCGTGTATTTTCTACCCGGTAAGGCGAGTCACGAACAGGCTGCTTTGTCTCGGCGTGGATCACCTTGCCGATTCCATGGAGCACGAATCCGATTCCCGACGGACCGCTATTGGCTGAGTTCGCTCAGCAGCACCTTGGCCTTGGCGGCCAGCGTGTGCGCTCCATCCACATCGCCTGAGGCCAGTGCCTCCCTGGCCTTCTTGAGGAACTCCCTGATCTGCGCGGCGGTCTTTTGTTCCAGGTCGCTGAGCGTGCGGCCGATGCCATTGAGGCCGCGCTCCGTGGCTGCGATCGAATCCACTGTTTCGCGGCGCATATCGGCCGGATCCCCGGAGGAAAGCTGGCCGATTGCGCTCACGCCGGGACTTTCGCCGGCGGCTGGCTGGGGATTGCTCGCGGCTGGCGGAGTATTGTCGGCTTGCTGGGTGTTCTTGCTCGCTGCCTTCTTGCGCTTTACAGGTGGTTTGGGCGCCTGCCCCGCATTTACGCTGGCGTCGATCGCGAGGGGCTGGCTGGGAATCGTGGCCGCCGAGGGCGGAAGCTCGGGATGAGTGGGAGCGGGCTTGGACGCGGCGTCGACGGGGGGCGCAAGAGGCTGAACCTGTTGCTGATGGGCCTTGTGGAGGAAGCACGCCGTAAGGAAAAACGGCAGCAGCCATGCGATGTCTCTGGCATGCAACTTCATCCCGAAAGCCCTTCCTCGCTTTGTTCGCTCGCCGGCTCAAGATGCCGGCGTCCCCATTCCGTGGCGGCGAGTGGAATTCGCAGCAGGAACTCCGTGCCATGGTCCTGACTCGATTGTACTTCGATGCTTCCGTGGTGCAACTGGAGAATTCGGTAGGTCATGGCCAGGCCGATGCCGCTGCCCCCGCTCTTGGTGGTGAAATAGAGGTCGAAGATCTTCTCCCGAATCTCGTCGGGAATTCCGGGACCCTCATCGGCAATACGCAGGACCGCGGACTTCCAATGTTCTTCGAGAACGACTTCCAGCGTGCCGCCCTCGGGCATGGCCTGGGCGCCGTTTTGAATCACATTCAGCGCCGCTTGTTTCAGCAGGTCGGCGTCTATATTGGCTACCAGCGGTTTCGAGGGCATGCGGCTGACCAGGATTACGTTGCGGGTGGAAAGCTCCGCCACGGCCAGCGCCAGCACGTCGCCGATCACCGGACGCAGATCCTGCTCGTGGAGTTGCAGTTCCACCGGGCGGGTGAAGTCAACCAGCATCTGCACCACCCGGTCCAGGCGGTGAATCTCTGCATCGATAACCTCCAGGTGACGGATGGCCGGGGCGCTAGCGTCACCGAGCTTGTTCTTGAGCAGTTCCAGATGCACCACGATGGCGTTGATGGGATTTTTCACTTCGTGGCCGACGCCGGAGGTGAGTCTGCCGATGGCCGCCATGCGGCGCGAGAGTTCCAGTTCCGACTCGATCTCTTCGGCTGATTCCAAATCGTGCAGGGTGACCAGCGCGCCCAGCCTCTGGGGGGTTTCGTCGTCGTGGATAAAATCCAGCGACACCTGAATCCGCCTCCCGGTCTCGGTGAGGATCTCGTCCTGGATAAGGGTGACTCCTGCATCGAAGGCCTCGCCAACGGCCAGCCCAAGCACCGTCGAGCGGTCGAAGATCTCCCGCGCTTGAAGGCCCAGAATGCTGTCCCGTTCGATGGGCAGAAACCGCCTTGCCGCCTCAGAGACCAGCACCGCGCGCCCGTCTCCGGTGAACAGAAGGATTCCATCCTGCAGCTTGCCGAGAATCTGATCCAGATTCTCCTTCAACGCGGAGAAGACTTCTTCCACGTTGCGCATGCGCTGGCCGAAGCGCTCGATCTTGTGGGATACGCTGGTCGCCATGTCCTGGCTGGGAAGCTTTTCCTCTTCGCCTGCCGTCTCGCCGGCCGCGGTCCAGGCGTCGAGCTGCAGGCTGATCTGTTCCATGGGCCGGAGGGCCAGGTTGCTGAGCAGGAAGGCCGCCACCAGCGCCGCTCCCAGCACAACGCCCATCAACGTGAACGCCTCGGCCAGCCACGGCGCATAGAAGGCGCGCAGCAGCGTGGTGCGCACCCCCACGTGTACGGTCACAAAGGGCTCGCCATTGCGCTCCAGCGGCACCACCACGTCAAAGACTCTGGCCGGCCCGTAGACCTCTTTCATCAGCTGGATGGGCTTGGCGTCGAGGAGCTGGATGTAGTTGGGGCGGACGGGCAGCGGCTTGTCTTCGTTGTCGGGATTGGTGCTCAGCAGCGTGATGGAATGGCTGTCGCCGATGTTGATGTCATATACGGTGAGCGAGTAACGGTTTACGGATTCCACCACCGCCTGCAGCGCAACATTGTCGCGGACGGCCTCGGCCGACAGGTTACGCAACTGGGCCGGATTGTTGGGATCGACCGTTTGATCCCTGAGTCCGGTCTCCAGAGCATTGCGCACGGCAAACTGAACCTGGTTGGCCACCATGCGGTTGGTGTCGTAGGACTGCTGGACGGCGGAGTGGAGAAGTTGGCTCACGTAGACCAGCGAGAGCAGTCCAGCGATGAAAAACACCAGGATGGTAATGGCCAGAACGAGTTTGGTCTTCAGGCGCATGGCTCAGCCTTGGTGGTCGTCGGGGATTTGACTGTACTCCTTGAGCTTGTTGTGCAGGGTCTTGAGGCTCACGCCCAGGATTTCGGAGGCGCGCGTCTTGTTTTGCCCCGTGGCCTCCAGGGTGCGGACAATCAACAGCCGCTCAGCCTCGTCCACAGTGGATCCTACGCGCACCGGCACCACGCTGGCATCGAAGGCCTGTGCGGCAGGAATCTGGCCTTTGCCGAAGCCCGGAGGCAGGTGACCCGCATCCAGCGGCGCGCCATCCAGGCAAAGGACGACCGCCCGCTCAACGGTATTGCGCAACTCGCGGGCGTTGCCCGGCCAGTCATAGGCCATCATCCGGTCCAGCATCGACGAGGCCACGCCGGAAACTCTCCGGCCGTGCTTCAAGTTCATCTCGCCAACCATGGCTTCGACCATGGGCGGCAGGTCTTCAAGATGCTCGCGCAGCGGCGGCATGGCGATGTGGAAGACGTTGAGCCGGTAGTAAACATCGGGGCGCAGATGGCCCTGGGCAATGGCCTTCTCGGGGTCGTGGTTGGTGGAGGCCAGCACGCGCACGTCGATCTCCTGCTCGGTGCGCGCTCCCAGCCGGCGGAGTTTGCGCTCTTCCAGCACGCGCAGCAGCTTGGCTTGTGTGCCCACTGGCATCTCGGCCAGTTCGTCCAGCAGCAGCGTGCCTCCTGAAGCCAGTTCGAAGCAGCCGGCCCGCCGTTCGACCGCCCCGGTGAAGGCGCCTTTCTCGTGCCCGAAGATCTCGCTCTCTATCAGCGTCTCGGGAATGGCCGCGCAGTTGACCGCGACGAAAGGCCGCGGCTTGCGCGGACTCAGTTCGTGCAGCGTACGCGCCACCAGTTCCTTGCCGGTGCCGCTCTCGCCGGTGATGAGCACCGAGACGTTCGACGGCGCAATCTGTTCGATGAGTCCGAAGATCCTCCGCATGGAAACCGAGTTGCCCACCAATCCGCCCAGGACGCCGGTCTCGCGCAACCGGCGCCGCGCCACTTCCAGCTCAATCTCGGTCTCGCGCTGGCGCGTGGCGTTGACCAGGATGGTGCGCAGACGGGTGGCGTCCACCGGCTTTTGCAGAAAGTCGTATGCGCCCAGCTTCATGGCGGCCACAGCCAGTTCGATCGAGCCCATTGCCGTCAGCACCACCACCGCCAGATTGGCGTTGAGGCCCGAGCCCTCCTCAACCAGTTTTGTCAGCAGGCCGATGCCGTCCAGGCGCGGCATCTTCAGGTCGGTGACCACAATGGCCGGGTTCCAGGCCAATGCCTTCTCCCATCCCTCGATGCCGTCGCGCGCGGTTTCGGTGCGGTATCCCCAGCCGGAGATCAGTTCCGCAAGTCCCATCAGCGCGTGGGGCTCGTCTTCGACAATCAGGACCTTGACGGCGTTTTGCATAAAGGCTCTTGACGCAGTGTGTTGTGAGCGCGCACTCTCGGATCGGGTGTGGAGGTTTAGCGCTTGTCCCACAACTTCCTTTCTACCACGCACCTGCGCAATCCTGGCGCTTTCTCGCCAGAACACCGCCCTGTGCCTCTTATGCCATGGAGTCAGGCAAATTATTGATTCTAAGCATTATCCATACAAGAAAGCCGCACAAGGCGCTGAATTGCCGGGTACTCGTGACGAAGGAAATCCCTCTCATGCCGTCAGGCGGGCTTTTTTGGCCAGCGGGGCGAGATGCGAATCAGGTCCAGGCCGCCCAGGTCCTCGACTGCAAACGCCGGCGAGGCCGCCGGGATGGCGACCATGCCCCGCGCAGGCAGATCGACCGCATCGAAGGCCGGCCCAGCGATTCTTCCCGCACCGGCGGCTGCAAACAGGTACGACAACTCGCGGGCCGGCTCGCCTTCGCCCGGCAGAGTGTCACTCGGCCGGCTCCCGGCCACCGGCAGGCGCTCCACGCGAAAGTACTCCACATCAATCAGAATCGTGCGGTCACTAAGCACCCTGGGCGGGATTTTGCCGGCACGGGTCACAAGCCGCGTGGCTTCAAGGGATTTCTCGATGTGCAGCTCGCGAGGGCGTCCGTAGTCGTACATCCGGTAGGTCAGGTCGCAGTTCTGCTGGGTTTCCAGCAGAATCGACCCCGGAAAGATCGAGTGCACCGTCCCGGCATCGACGAAGATCATGTCGCCTGCCGCCACCGGCAACAAATTCAGGCTATCCTCCAACGTGCCTGCATGAATGCCTTCCCTGACCTGGTCCAGCGTTACGCCCGGCCTCAGCCCCAGGGCCACCTTCGCTTCCGTGTCGGCTGCCAGCGCGTACCAGCACTCGGTCTTGCCGCGGGGATCGCCGTACTTCTGCGCCATTTTGTCGTCCGGGTGCACCTGCACACTGAGCTTTTCGCGGGCAAACAGCACCTTGATCAGCAGCGGCGAATCCGGCGACGGAGCGCCCGCGCCGAGCAGGGCTGGGTGGAACTCGCGGAACAGGCCGCTCAGCTTCTTGCCGGCGTGCGCGCCGGTCTCGACCAGGCACTCGTCCCCGGTGAGCCAGACTTCCCCGATGCGCTCCCCACCCCGGCGACCAAGACCCGTCGCCGGGGACCCCGGTTCTCCCTCGGCGACGTGATCGAACCATGGACGCAGATCCCGGTAGCCCCACACCCTGGGATCGTACAAGGGCGCGATGCGAAAGGGAGCCAGCTGCGGAAACGGTGATTTCCCGGTCTCAGTCATCAGGCTTATCTATCCTCCAAAACATTTTCGGTTTGCCGCGACCGCGGGCCTTTACTTGTCGGGATCCTTCGCGCAGGGTGACGAGTTGGCTGGCCGCGGCGTCCAAGCCAAAATGCCGCCGCTGTCCCAACCATCCTTGCCGCCTTGTCTGAAGGCGGAATTTCCCCATCCGCCGACAAGAATACACCCTGCGCCCAAATGGGAATGATTCAGACAGGCTGGACCTGAAGCTGGAAGCGGGCAACGGTCAACCGGCGGTGAAAAGCGCCGGCTTGCGCATGGACAGATGCCAGGACGAAACCTCGACATTCCCCCCTCCTTCGCCATCGGCCCCACGGCAAGCTTGCTTGGATTCACACCCAATCGCAGAACCGCCGGAGCCGGCGCGCGCCGGGTGTATCCTGCTCCTGCGCTCTGCAACAGAACGCCACGGCGAGGATCGAACCATGAAGCGGATTACTTTCGCGACTCTCTTGAGCGCATTCCTCTGCTCTCCCATCAATTTCGCGGCCCAATCTGCTGCTCACGGACAAACTCCGATCCGGGTTCTTCTTCTGGATGGACAAAGCGGCGGCCCGTTTCACAATTGGAGGCTCACGACTCCGGTGCTGAAAGCGGAGCTCGACGAGACCGGGCTCTTTCAGGTCACTGTCCTCACCGCGCCGCCCTCCGATGGAGACTTCAGCGGCTTCAAACCGGAGCTGAGCCATTACCAGGTGATCGTGTTCAATTACGATGGCCCCGATTGGCCCCAGGATCTGCGCCTGCAATTCGAGCAATTCGTCCGCGACGGCGGGGGCCTGGTCATTGTTCACGCCGCCGATAACGCCTTCCCCGACTGGCCGGCCTATAACCTCATGACCGGAATCGGCGGCTGGAGAAATCGCACCGAGCAAGCCGGGCCGCTGTGGTATTTCAAGCAGGGCAAGCTGGTCTCCGATCCTTCTCCCGGACCCGCCGGCTCGCATGGCGCCCGGCTTCCCTTTCAGCTCGTAACTCGCCAGCCCGAGCATCCCATCATGAAAGGCTTGCCACCCATCTGGATGCACGCCGCCGACGAGCTATACGCCACTCTGCGCGGCCCCGGCAAGAACATGACGGTGCTGGCCACCGCACACTCCGATCCAAAGAACAAGGGAACGGACCGCGACGAACCCATGATCATGGTGGTGAGTTATGGAAAGGGAAGAGTCTTCCACACCACGCTGGGCCATGACGTGGCCGCATTGAGCTGCGTGGGATTCATCACCATGTTTCAGCGCGGCGCCGAGTGGGCCGCCACGGGGAAGGTGACGCAGAAGGTCCCGGCCGGTTTTCCAACTGCGAATACCGTCAGCTTTCGCGTGGATATCGCCGCCATGGACCCCGCTTTCCTCAATGGCGCTTCATCGCCTGTAACTCACCCTGAAACTCCGGAAAAGTCTGTTCACCCCATGCCCGCCGCAAGCCCGCAAAAGCCCTGATGCAATCGCAAAACGATGATTGCAGGACGGCACTGCCTGCCCGCGCGGAATATTCAGCCCCCCGCTGATCGGTCCTTCTCCTCGGATGCTATCCCGGTTGGATAACCCCCTTGCCGTCCCATGAGCGACCTCACCGTTCCATGCGCCAAGGCGAAAAAACAAATCAATCCTCCATAATCCAGCCGTTTCGCCTGCAACTGCCTGCGCGAGTCCCGCTAGTCTGGAGTTTTCGTGCGAAAGACGAATGGACGGCCTGACTCTCACCACCGGCTCGACACCGCAAGGACTGCGCGCCATCCTGCTCGAAAACAGCCTTCTCCGTCTTGTGGTGCTGCCCGAGGCGGGCGCCAAGATCGGTCAAATCACCTATAAACCTCTGGATGCTGCGCTCTTGTGGAACCATCCCCATCTGTTCCCGGCTCCGCATGTGCCCAGCACGCCCTATGACGATGTGTGGAGCGGCGGCTGGGACGAACTGTTTCCCAATGACGAGCCCGGAAAACTGAACGGTCACTACCTGCCCGACCACGGCGAACTCTGGACAGGCAATTGGCAGGCGAAGCCCTTTCATCGCCTCGATGCGGCCGGCGTGCATCTGCGCTTCACCACGCCCATCAGCAACTTCCTGGTGGAGCGCACCTTGCTGCTGCGGCCCCACAGCGCCACCTTCGAGATCCATTACCGCTTTACCAACCAGGGCGCCAGCACCTTTCCATTCCTCTGGAAGCTGCATCCGGCCTTCGCCGTCTCGGCCAACCATCGCATCGACTTCCCACCCATGGCCGTCCTGCGCGAGCCGGAGTTTCCCGGCACCCTGGGCGACGCGCCGCCGATATTTCCCTGGCCCCATGCGCCCTTGGGCGACTCCGTGCTGGACCTGCGCCAGGTTCCCGACGTCAGCTCGCGCGCATTGCATTTCTTTTACGGCGCCGGGCTGGTTTCGGGCTGGTGCGGCATCACGAACCGCGCCAATCGGCTGGGCTGCGCGTTGCGCTTCGACCCGGATGTCTTCACCAGTTGTTGGCTCTTTGCCAGCCACGGTGGCTGGCGCGATCTGAACGTGGCTGTTTTGGAGCCGGCTACCGGCTACCCGTTCCAGATTCAGTCCATGATCGACGGCGGACGGGCGCGCCGCCTGGCTCCGGGGGCGAGTCTTGAAACCACGGTCCTGTTCTCTGCGCAGGAGGGCCTGACATCCATCGGCGGCGTCGACGAGAATGGCCGCATTCTGCCGGGAGACGAGAACTAGACCCAGTTGAAGTTCAGCCTTTTGCCTCCGTCTTTGCCGGAGCCGGCTCCAGCGACAAAAGAATCGCAGCGGTAATCGCCACCACTGCTCCGGCCAACTGCATCCAGGTGAGCCGCTCATGCAGCAACAGCACCGCCAGAACCACCGTCAGCAGCGGAAAGAGCGAGATGAGGGAGATGACGATGGAGGCTTTACCGCCCGATCCCAGGGCGCGGAAGCTGGTCCAGGCCCCCAGCCCGTTCAGCGCGCCCCCGGCCACCGAGCAGACGACCACCACCGGCGCCAATCCCCAGTGAGGGCGAGCCACCGCCAGCACCGCGGCCGACAGCGCCACCATGGCCCAGCAGAACCACAGAAACGAGCGCTCGCTGGAGATGCGGTTGGTGGAGAGCTTCTGCGTGACGCCGGTGATGCCCCAAAGAACCAGCGCCAGAATGGCATATCCAATCCAAACCATTGAACCGTACCCTCCGAATCAGGCGTTGAGCAGGTAGATGGCGACAAACGCCAGAGCCAGGCCAAGCCATTGCACGCGGCCCAGCCGTTCCTTCAGGAAGACCAGGGCCAGCAGCACCGTAACCATGGGAAACAGCGCCGTGACCGGTGTAACCACCGACGCCTTGCCGCCCTTGACCATGGCCTGAAAGTAAGCCATATTGCCCACTCCGCCCAGAATGCCGGTAAGGAAGGCCCAGAAGACGCCCTTGCCGCGGCGTTCGCGCTTTTCTGCGGATTCGCCCCTTTTGCCGCGCTTGCCCACCGTCCACGCAACAAAAACCAGCAGCGGTGCAATCCCCACAGTGAAGAGCAACTGGTTCACATAGGCGTCCACGCCGGCCGAGGCGATCTTTGAAACCAGTCCCCAGGTGCCCCACAGCACGATAGTCGCCAGCGACCAGATCAGCCACAGCGGCAGCCTGCGCGACCGGCCTTCCTCACTCATGCTTTTCTCCCCGAACGGCATGGGCAGAGCATACCGGCCCCGCTCACCCGCGGGCAATGGCCGGCTTGCCTGTCCGCTCCTGTTTTGCGGTTCTTTCTTTCGCTCTGGCCGCTGGCGCCTTCCAACGGCCCGCGGCGGCGTTCTATCATTCCCCCGTCAGGCCGGGGAAATGCCATGAAGATCACTGCCGTTGAAGCCATTCACCTGCGCGCGGAAGACCCGCTGATCGAGCTGTTCGACGGGTCCTATGACGATTGTGTCCTGGTGGTCCATACCGACGCCGGGCTCACCGGCATCGGCGAAACCGAGTCCATGGCCCCCGCCATTCAGGCCATCGTGCGCGGCCCCTCGGCGCACAACCATGCCCGCTCGCTCTCCGCCGTGCTGATCGGCGCAGACCCCTCCGATCCGGTCCAGTTGTGGAATCGCATGTTCGAGTCCACCGACTACCTGGGCCGCCGCGGCCTCACCATGCACGCCATCGGCGGCGTCGACCTGGCCTTGTGGGACCTGCGCGGCAAGATCGAGGGCAAGCCGGTCCACGAGCTCCTCGGCGGAGCAAAACGCGACCGCGTTCCCGCCTACGGCACCATCTATCCCATGGCGCAAACGCCGGAGAAGGTCCGCGCGCAGATTGCCGCCGGCCAGGCCCGCAACCTGCGCAACTTCAAGTTCGCCGCCGACCCCTGGTGGCTCAACGACATCGCCCTCACTGGCCGCCTGCTCGCTGCCGCGCGCGGCCAGGCCGGCGATCAGGCCCACCTCATCGTCGATGCCGCGCTCTCCTACCGCACCGCTCAAGAGGGCCTGCGCCTTTACCCCATCTATCGCGAGGTGGGCATCTGGTTCCTCGAGGCTCCGCTGCCCCTGGACGACGTGGAAGGCCACCTGGAGATGAGCCGCCACGGCCTGCCCCTCGGCGTCGGCGACCTCGGCTTTACGCATGTCCGCGAGTTCATTGAGATGATGGACCTGGGCGGCGCAAGCATCTGCCAGCCCGATATCTCCCAGGTGGGCGGATTCACCGGCATCCTCGAGGTGGCCGCAGCCGCCTATGCCCGCAACAAGCGCGTCATCACCCACGGCTACAAGACCAACATCGAGATCGCCGCCAACCTCCACTTCCTGGCCGCGCAGCCCAACGTCGAGCCCCTCGAGTTCTCGCTCAGCCACTCGCCCCTGCGCTGGCACACCACCAACGAGCACTTCCCCGTCGAGGAAGACGGCTGCGTGCGCATCCCGCAATCCCCCGGCCTCGGCGTCACGCTCAACCCCGAAACCATCGAGCGTTACCGCTTCGTGCAGTAGACAGCGCCGGCCTCAACTCACCCGCAGCACCATCTTCAGCGTGTCGCCGGGCGCGCTGGTCATCCGGTCGAAGGCCTCCTGTCCCGCTTCGAGCGGCAGCTCCGCCGTCCACGGCGCCAGGTCGATCTCCCCGGCCGTCAGCAGGTTCAGCGACCGCTCGAAGTCCACCGGCGTATAGGCAAACGACATCGCCACCCGATGCTCCTTGCGGATGCTGGTCACAAAGTCGATCTCGCTGCGCTCCTGCCCCATCCCCAGCAGCACCACCAGCCCGCCCGGCCGGCAAAGATCGAAGGCCGCCTGCCGCGCCGGGCCCACTCCCGAAGCATCGAGCACCAGGTCCAGCCCGTGGCCCGCAAACCGCCGCGCTTCAAGCCGGCCTTCCTCGGTGCTCACGTTCGCCGCCAGCGTGGCGCCCATGCCGCGGACCGTCTCCAGCCGCACGTCGTTCACGTCCTCGACCAGCACCTCGCGCACTCCCAGGCGTTTGGCCGTAAGCAGCGCCAGCGAACCCATGGTGCCTCCGCCCACAATTCCCATCCGGAAAAAGGGCAAGGGAGCCGCAATCCGGAACAGATGAACGATATTGGCCAACGGCTCGGCGATCACGGCCCGCGTGTCGCTCAGATGGTCCGGAATCTCATAGACCTGCGACTCGGAAATAGCGACAAACTCCTGGTAGCAGCCGGCGGTCTGGTCCATCCCCAGCAGGCGCCAGCTCGAACATAGGTTCTGCGCCCCGCCCAGACAGGCCGTGCAGCAACCGCAACTGATCAGCGGATTGGCCACCACGCGTTTCCCGTCCGCCTTGTGCCCCACCAACTCGTGGCCCAGCACGAGCGGCGGAATGCGCCTCCGGCTGTGCCCCAGAAATCCGGAAATATCCGACCCGCAGATGCCCGCCGCCGCGACCGCAATCTCGCATTCTCCCACGGCTGCGCGCGGACGTGGACGATCTTCCAGTGTGACTTGATGGGGGGCCGTATAAACAAGAGCGCGCATGATTTCTCCTTGATTAAAAACTGCGATTGAAGACTGGGATTGAAAGCCTATTAACCAACCCGTTCCAGCTCCGGCGTTGCGGTTTCGGGCGAACCCCATCGCTGCGGCTGGCTGGCATAGGCGCGCGGCGTGCAGTGCATGTGCTTCTTGAAGACCGAGGCAAAATAAGCCGGATTGCAGAACCCGCAGAGGTCGGCCACCTCGGCCACATGCAGCCGCGGATCGAGCAACAGCCGCTTGCCCATCTCCAGCCGCTGCCGGATCAGATAGTCCTCCAGCGTATGCCCGGTGGTCCGGCTGTACACGCGGCCCAGGTGCCCGGCAGAAAGCTTCAAATCCCGCGCAATATCCTGGATCGTCACCTTCTCCGGCCCCAGCTCGCGCACCAGCCGGTGGGTTTCGCTCACAATCTTTTCCTCCCGCTGGCTGAACATTTGCACCACCTGCTGGCGCAGCTTGTCCACATAGCCGCGAAACGCCTCCGCCATGGCGAAGGAACTCGGCGAGCCCACAATGATCTGCACCGCCCGCTCCTTGGCGGCGTTCACCGGCGCGGCGCTGGTACCCATTGTGGACAGCTCCCGCGCCAGGTGTTCGCAGGCCCAGGTGAGCAAACCGCGCGCCTGCTGCAACTGCGCAACCGTGGTGGCCGCCGGAGCCGCCGCTGCCAGAAACTCCCGCACCGCCGCTGTAATTGCCGCCGGATCAGCCAACTGCAAGGCCTTCAACACCCGGCCCAGCGCCTGCGCCGGCTGTTTCTCGCTTTCCGGCAGAGCCTCAAACCAGTTCACCGTCGAGTGCCCCGACTCCAGCGCCGAAGCCGCCTCGTGATAGGCGCGGAGCAGCCCGGTGGTTTGCTGGTGCAGGCTGCTGATGCCGACCCTGGCCAGGGGAAAGCCCTGCGCGCGCGCGATCCGCAGCAGCGTCTGCGCCATTTCATCCAGCAGCATCCGCTCGTTGCCCGGCGTGCGCGACCTCTGCGCGGTAAAGATGCACATCTCTCCCGGCGTCACCTCCGTGGCCAGCGTGTTCGGCCAGCTCTGGCACCGGTCCTCGATCAGATGCGCCACGCGCACCAGCGTCAGATTGCCGCCCACTGCCCCCGCCGCGCCCAGCTCCACCGTGCGCATTGGCGCCAATGGTTCCTGCGCCTGTTCCATCGCCGTCTGCAACCGCAGCACCAGCACCCGGTCGGGAAACCGCTCCAGGCCCACGTTGCGGGCCAGAGCGCGCAGAGATTCCAGGTTGCCTGGTGCCCCGCTGCCCACCTGGCCGGCCAGCAGCATTTCGGCAAGTTCGCGCCGGTCGAGCGCCAGCTCCCGCTCCCGCATCCGCTGGAACTCGCTCATGATCTCCAGCCGCTTCCACGCATTGCCCAGGTAGCGCGCAAACACCTCCAGCATGCGCACCATCGCCGCCAGTTGCGCCGTGGTCACCACCGGCACGCGATAATAGGCCTCTTCAAGGCGCGCCATGTCGATGTGCGGCTGGCCCTCCAGGGCCTCCTTCACACGGGCAAAGCCCTCTGCCGACGGCGGCGCGGTCACCACCTGGCCGCTGAACAGCGTGCCCAGATACCGCCCCTCGCATACCACCGGCACGGCAATGTCGGTCAACCCCACATGGCAGGGATAAACCTGGCTCCGCCCCGTCGCCCGGCAGCGTTCCTTGGCCGGCTTGTCGCTGCCCGCGCAGGTCGTCTCCTCGTGGGCGCCGAAGCCGTGTACCAGGTCGCAAAAATGTGTGCTCGGACTCGGCGAGGTCCGCCCTGGTGTATCCGCGCCCACCGGCTGCAACTGCACCAGCGCGCCTCCCGTATTCACCCGCGGCCCCTGGCTGGGATCGAACAGCTCCAGATCGTCGGCCCACATCAACTCAACGTTGCGAATGGGGCTCGAATCGTTAAGCAAAACAAGAAAGTATTCGAACAGCTCCAGATCCTTCTTGAATTCCTGCTTGAGCGTTTCGCTCAGGTCCGTCTTTTGCTTCTTCATTCCAGGTCCCCTCCGCGCTCAGGATGCCGGCGCTGCCATCTTAAGCTGTGGAACTCAGACCTGAATATCGAAAATCCAGCATAGACCATCGTTTAATTGCGCATATTGTAGACGTTCTCAGCTGCTCCAGTTCTAATTGGACCGGTTTGGTCCCCAGACTCATCGCCCTCGCCCATCAAGAATGGGCGCGGATCGTAAGCCCCCCATCCACCACGATGTGCGTGCCCGTCACCCAGGCCGACCGTGGACTGGCCAAATAAGCCACTGCCGCAGCTACGTCGGCCGGAACGCCGCGCCGGCCCAGCGGGTGCAACGCCTGGGTCTGCTCCGCCAGCACCGCCGGATCGGGCGCCGTGCGCAGCCATTCGTCCCACATGGGCGTATCGATGTATCCCGGACAGACGGCATTCACCCGGATGTGCCGCGGGGCAAGTTCCAACGCCAGGTTGCGGGTGAGCGCCAGCAGGCCCGCCTTCGAGCAGGCATAGGGAATGGCGTTGGGGAAAGCATGGCTCGAGTGAATGGAGCCGATGTTCACGATTGCTCCGCCGCCGGTCGGAAACAGCGGCGCCAGCGCCTGGCTCACCAGCAGCGGCGCCCGCAGATTGACCGCAATCACGCGGTCGAACACCTCGGCGGTAACCTGCATGAACGGCAAATCGAGCTCGATGCCCGCATTGTTCACCAAAACATCGACCTTCGTTGCCAGGGCCGCAACCTGCGCCGCCAGCAATTCGATCGCCGCCGGCTCGGCCAGGTCGGCAACCGCAAAATCGACGGCTGCGCGGCCAGCCTTCCGCAGCCACTCCGCCGTTGCCCCAACCCCGGCGGCATTACAATCCACAAGCACAAGACGCGCTCCCTGTGCGTGCAACTCCTCCGCAATCGCGCGGCCAATTCCCTGCGCGGCCCCGGTAACAACCGCAACAAGCCCCGCAAACTCGTTTCTCGCCGTGGGCTTTTCCTGCTCCATTCGGCTGTCCTCCTCACCTCTTGGCAACACCGTCCTCGAGAAACACCAGCTCCGAACTCAACGGCTCCCGCAAGTGCACGGCCAGCCCGGACCCCATCAATTCACTGCCCGTTGCTTCTCCATCCGGCGCGCTGCCGTCTTCAAAATGCAGCCGGTAGCGCTTCCCGGCATCGAGGCCAGCCAGCACAAAGCGATGCTCCGCCTCGTCCGCAATCGACCCGCGGAAGGCAAACAGCACGCCTTTGCCGCGCGCCGGGTCCCAATACTCCACTCCGTCCCAGTGCACGCCGTCCGGCCGTTCCGAGACGTGATAGAGCCGCGCATCGCGGATCAGCGGCCGCAACTCCCGCTTGTAGAGGGCAAATGCCTGCCGCGCCGCATCGTGCTGCTCCGGGCTCCAGGCGGTCGTGTCCATCATGATCGTCATCCACCCCATCATCCCGCTGCGCAGTATGTAGAGAAAGTTCTCGAGCCTGGGCGCGGGCCACTTCTCCACGTAGCTCTCCAGCATGGCCGACGGCAGCACGTGACTGGTGTCGTAGAAAGCGCGCCGGTTCGACAGCGGATCGTAAGTATCGGTGATGGAAAAGTAGTCCCCGTGCGCCGCCGAGCCAAAGTCCACCATGCGCCCGCCGTCGTTGCAAATCTCAAACAGCAGGCCGGGATGCTCGCGGCGCAGCTTTGCGTAGATGTCGTAGTACGCCCGCACCGCGTGGTAGCTCACGTCGGTCGAGTTCGACGCCAGCACAAAGTCCGAGCCCCAGTCATGAGTCACGCGCATGGTGCTGCGGTCGGGCGGAGCGTGCGGATGGTCCTCGCGAATGCAGCCCTGAGCCACCAGGTAGCCATCGTGCTCCAGCATGTCCAGGTGGTAGTCCTCGACGATGCGCTTCACCTCTTTGCCTGCATAGTCGTGCGCGGCGGGAACGCCCAGGTCGATGGTCTGGCCTTTGAACTCCTCCGGTTTCCAGTCCGGCGCCAGATCGGTCACCAGCCAGTCGCGGACCGTGGGATCGCGAGCGTTCAAGGCGCCGGGCTCGGTGTCCAGCGCAGCCTGCGTCCAGTCCACCCAAATGCCGAACCGCAGCTCCTGCCGGTGCGCCTCATCCGCTATCGCCGCCAGGCCATGGGGAAACTTCTTCGGGTTCGGATACCAGTCTCCCACGCCGCGGAACCAGCCCGCATCGAGGTGAAACATCTCCAGGCCCAGCTCTTTCGATTCTGCAATCATCTTCAGCGCCAGCGCCTCGTCCACCCCCATCCCGCTGCCCCAACTGTTGTTCACCGTCAGAGGATACTGGGGGTCATTCCACGTGAGCGGGTTGTTGAGCACCGCGCGCACCCAGTGCCGCAGTTGGATCCCGGCCCCATCCGGGCCGCCGCTGAAGGCGCCGAGAAACACGGCCGGCGTTTCAAAGCTGGCGCCCGCCGCCAGCCGTGTCCGAAACGGTCCCGGCTCCGGATCGAGCCCCAGCACGCTCTTCACGCTGCTGCCGTTTCGCTCCAGCGTAATCCGCGTCCTGCCGCTGAACTCGATGCCGGCATACCAGCCGCTTTGGGCGTCGTTCGCTCGATATACAAACTCCGCGGGAATAATCTCGCGGCCCTCGCCCGGCACCGGATGTGCGTAGGTGGAGGACTTCCCAGTCCAGCGATAACCCTCCCCCACCGTCTCGAGATGCGTTCCTTGCGCCGATGGAGTATCCGCGCCCTTCTCGACGTAGAAGTTGCGCAGCTCCGCAAGCGGCAACACACCCCAGTCCAGCCGGAGCGAGTCCACCATGGGCAGCCAGACCTCCTGCCCGCTCAGATTCTCGATGGCGATGCGATGCTCGACGGGTCCGAAAGCAGCCCGCGCCTCCCACTCCCAGCGCAGGCGCAGATGCGGCTCCGCGGACTCGTACACAAACACCACGTGATGGGCGTCGGCGCTGCCCAATTCCGGCTTCAGCCGCCAGGTAATGGGAACGGAGGCTCCGCCAATCTCAACGCTGGAGGGTAGCGTTTCATCCACCACGTTGGACCAGGCGTTGCCCGGAGAGCCGCTGATCCACGCCAGCCGGGGCGCGTGGTCGCCGTCTCTCAACGCAACCAGGATGCTGGAGTTGGAGACAGTTTTTGGCGGCGTAACCGTGGAAGCCCGAGCAGTGAAGCAAAGCGCGAGGCAAGCGGCCAGGGCCGCGCCCTTAAGGCTGCGCACTCTCCTGAGTTTCAGCATACCCAGCATCTTCTCAGCACCCGGCAAGGTCTAACTTGCACAAAATCCCGCTCCAGCAAAGGTTTTCCAGCCTGGAGCCAACAAACGGTTGCTGACAAGGAGCAACCGGCAAGGGTGGTCCCAGACGGAGCGGGCGATCGCTTATTGGAGAAGCAATCGCCTGCTCCGCCCGCTCCATCCCACTCTAGAAGAAGAACCGGGCGCCGGCCTGCATCACCCGCTGGCCGGTCTTGCCGTTGATGCCGCCGAAGGTGGGATTGTAAGGATCGGCAATGATGCTGCCGAAGACCGGATGGTTGAGGATGTTCTGCGCCTCGAGACGCAACTCGAAGTTCCGCGTTCTGTCGTCGCTCAGGTAAAACTTCTTCAGAATGCTGGCGTCCGTGTAGAAGCCGCCCGGATTGCGCAGGTTGCTGAAGTAGACCGGCGAGTTGGCGAAGGAGTAATTCGGAGTCGGCGAGAAAGAGCCGGCATTCAGCACGCCCGCCCCGCTTGAGCTGGCCCAGGCTCCGTTGATCACCAGGGCATCCTGATAACTGACTCCGGATTTTCTGAAGTTCGTGTTCAGGAAGCCCCAGCGAAGTGCGGCGCCGGGGACGGTGACGCCGCCATCCACCGTAGGCACCTGCACCGGCGTGCCCTTGGCGTTCCAGGTAGAGATGCCGGCTAGCGCCCACCCACCCACGACCGCGTCGACAATATGGCCGGACACCCCATCCACCTGGTTCAGGAATTGCCGGCCCCGCCCAAAGGGCAGATCGTAGGAGTAGTTCAGCTTCATGGTCTGCGGCATCTCGGACGGCGACACGCCGTAGCCTTCCATCAGGTTGTGCGGGTTCTGCAACACTCCATACGACAGACCGTTGTTGTTGATGTCGGAACTGGCGGCATCGGTCAGCGTCTTGCGAATCGCATACGAGGCCAGAAGCTCCAGTCCCTTGAAGTTGCGCGACTGAATCTGGAAGTTGCCGAAGTTCGCCAGCGACCTGCCCCACGTTACCTGACCCGGCGTGGTGGAGTTTGTCCCGCCGTACTGCGGAGACAGTCCCAACAACTGGCTCAGCGAAACCGTGGGATCGCCGGAGAAGCTCTGCGACTGATTGTTGAAGGGGTTCGGGACCTGATCGTTGAGGTGCACGCCCAACTGGTAGTAGCTGAGCGGCACATTGTTCAGGCTCCACTCCGACTGGACGTGCATTAACTGGTGTATGCCCCGGATGCCGTCGTACTCGGCCGTCAGTACCCAATCCTTGCCCAACTGGCGCTGGATGTTGACACCCCACATGTAATCGGTGGGGGTGTCGTAGTGGCCAATGGTCGTGCCCTGCCCATTGGAGTTCGCCCCGGTGCCATAGGTCGAGGCCCAGAACTCCGCGTTGGTGGTAACCGGCGGTATCCAGCCCCGGTTGCCTCCTCCCGGCAGTGCCGGAAACGAGAGCAGCCCGTGATCGCATGAGCAGAGTTCGCTGATCCAGTGCATCCCATCTAGAGAGCTGACCTGGTTGAACTCAGCCGTGTTGTAATAGAAACTCTGCCAGTCCGTAGAGAGGCCGTTCAGTCCCTGGTCCACCATGCCGGCGCTGAGGTGAAGCACCGTCTTGTCGTCGTAGGCCCAACTGACGCCCACCCGCGGCTGCAGGTTCACCATGTTGGTGGTGTAGAGATTCTTCTGCGGATACTCAGGCGTGCCGATCAAAGCCACGCGCCCCGTCGCTCCTTGGGTGACCCAGGCCGGCGTGGGCAGGCCGGAAAGCAGCCCGGCCGGCTCTGCCGCCTGCACGGCGCCCCAGCTCCAACCGCTGTTGGCGGTCAGCACGTTCTTGGCGTTCAGGTCGTAGAGCAGGCTGCCCAGCGTATGCCGTCCCTGTTTGGCGCCGTCATGATCCCAGCGCAGGCCAATCTGCACCGTCAGCTTGCTGTTCACCTTCCAGTCGTCCATGATGTAGGCCGCCTGGTTCCATCCATAGGGCGTAATGTTCCAACTGCTGCCCCACGAGTTCAGGTTCGACGAACCTATCATCAGTTCGGCCAGCCCGCTGCCGGTAAGACCGTCGTTCTTGTTCCAATACTGGTTGGAGCCGCCGCCGCTCCCCAGGCCGATGACGCCGGTCTTGTCGCCGCCCTGCTCGGTAAAGCGGACGAAGTACTGCTCATAGCCGGCCTTCAGCGTATGCCGGCCAAACAGACGCGTCAGCGAGACCACTCCATTGTCAGTCTGCGTCAGGAAGGAGTCATACTGGTCGCCGCCCACGTGCGTGTAGCCCGGGTCGCCGCCGAGGTTGACCACCGGTGCAATCTCGTTGGTCATCTTCGCAGGATTGCTTTCAATCAGCGGATCGAAGCCCCACGTCGACGTGTCGAGGCTCGGATCGGGCAGTGAGCCATCCCCCGAAACGCCTGTGCTTACCAGGTCCGTCACGCCAATGCCGAGGTGAAAGTTCACCACCGTGCGCGGCCCCGCCGCCCATGTGTAGAGGAAGGCGCCTGTCCAATCCGCGTCGCTGGTCAACGCTGTAGCCGCATGTTTGAAGGGGGCGGGAACTACGGAGGTAATCATTGACCGGCTCATGCTGCCCTGTATGTGATGATTGGCGCGCAGGGCCTCGTCGACGCGGAAGAAATACTTGTCGATCGGGGTCCGGAGCTGGATCGGGTCATACCGGTTGAACAGGTGGTCGTTGTTGGCGGCAGGTGGGTGGTTCGGCGCCGGCCACATCGCCAGGTAATGGGCAAACAGCTGGCTCTGGCCAGAGAGGCCTCCGGCAGCGGTGGCTGGAATCTTGCTGCCGGGAAACTGCGGACGGACCCAGCAGGGAGCCGATCCCGTGGGCGTATTTGCGCAGTCGGCGGGGTTATTGTCCATGGCTCCATTGAACGGGTCGTAGATAGTCGCGTCGATCGGATTGTTGTTGCTGTCGTAGCCGATTACCGTCTGCGAGAAATCGCCCGCTTGATTCAAGAGCGTGGGGATACTGCTCAGCGCCACTTGCCCTTGCGAGAACCGCTGCCCTTCCCACGCTCCGTAAAAGAAGGTGTGATCCGTGCCGTTATACAGGTGCGGAATGCGTATCGGGCCGCCCCCGGCGAGACCGTAATTTTTCTGCTGGAAGTCCTGACGCTTGTTGCCCAGCGAATTGTCCGTCCAGTCGTTGCCGTTCAGGTCCTGGTTGCGCAGGTAAAGGAAGGCGCGGCCGTGGTAAGTGTTGACTCCGCTCTGCGTCTGCATGGAGATGATGCCGCCCGCGTACCGCCCATGGTCCGCCGTCAATACGCCGCTCTCCACGCGAAACTCGCTCACCGAGTCCGGGGTGGGAATCGCCCGGTTGGTGTTGTTGAACTCCGCCTCCTGCACCGGATTGCCGTCCACACTGATGTTGGACCCGTTTACCTGGCCGCCGGAGACCGAGTAGCTGTTGCCCGTATTCGCAATCAGATACGCCGCGTTGTTTTGGGAAAGACTCTGAAGATTGTCCACCTGCGGCCCCGAGCCCTGAACCGACGGGATGGTCGCCGTCAGATCGAGAGCGTTGCGGTTCAACTGTGGCAGCTCGGTGATCATCTTGTTGTCGAGCACGTCGGCAGTGCTTGCCTCATCCGACGAGATGAGCGTCTGACCGCCGCTCACGGTCACCGAGACCTCAACCGAGCCGGGTTTCAGCGCGAAGTTCTGCGCCAGGTGATCGCCGGTGCCCAGCACCAGGCCGGCGCGCTTCACGTCGCCGAATCCCGGCGCGGTCACTGTAACCGTGTAGGGACCGGGCAGCAATTCCTCCAGCACGTAGATGCCCGCGCCGTTGGAGACGGCGGTGTAGGGCACATTCGTGGCAACGTTGACCGCCTTGATCTCCGCGCCGCCAATCACGGCCCCGCTCGGATCCGTAATCAGTCCACTCAGTTGCGCATTCGCCGTCTGCGCGCGCATCGCCGGGCACAACGCCACAAACGCCACCAGAACCGAAACCCCCACGATCGATCCCAGGTACGGTCCCACCCGCTGCGCGGCTTGTCTCCACGTTGAATTCATGACTTTTCGTCGCCTCCAGAACTGCCGGCTCCGCGCGGAATCCCTGCGCGCCGATTCGGCACGTCCAGCCACCATTGATATTCCTTGCATGAAATGGCCGTCTATGCGCATTGGCGATATTTCTTGTGTTTTAAGGGTTTCCTTCCACAATCGTTCTTTGGGGATTCCGTCGCGCCCGCCGCGTCTTGCCGCCACAATGCCGACGGATGCCCTTCTTGCCCAATCGACGCGCGCTACGCCGCCGGCTCCGTCAGGTTCAGCCGCTGATCCGCCGCCACCTCGCCCAACGTCTGCATCGTCCCGGAGGGCCAGCGAACCTCCACCGCCGCGCGCGTCGCCTCGCCCAGGCCGAAATGAACCGTCAAATCGCTCGACGACGCATAACCCACGCTGGACGAAACCGTGCGCACCTGCCCGCGTCCACCCGCCCGGCAGCGCACCTCCGCCCCGATGGCCGAGCGATTGCTGCGCCGTCCCATCAACCTCAGTTGCAGCCAGTGCCGCGCCGGATTCTCCCGCGCACTGCGGTTCCACCACAGCTCGATGGGCGCATTCAACGCGGTAACCGCCGCATCGATCCGCCCATCCCGGTCAAAATCCGCAAACACCGCCCCGCGATGCAGCGCCGGCCGCGCAAACTCCGCTCCCACCTGCGCCGAAACATCCACAAACCGCCCGCTCTGATTGCGAAAAACCCTATTCGGCTGCGCGTCCCCGGTGTCCAGCCCGCCGCCGGCCACAAACAGATCGAGCCAGCCGTCGTTGTCCAGGTCCACCAGCCCGCATCCCCAGCCGTTCCACAGCCGGCTCAGGCTCAGCAGGCCTGTCGCTGCGCTCCCATCCTCGAATTCGCCCTTGCCCTGGTTAAGAAAAACCTCGTACGTCTCGTTCTTCAGGCCGGTCATCACAATATCGAACCGTCCATCCCCGTCAATGTCCCCGAAATCCGCGCCCATCCCGGAGATATTGCGCCCGTCGCCGTTAAAAGCCACGCCTGCTTCGAGGCCTACCTCCTCAAATCCCTTGCCGCGATTCCGCAACAGCAGATTGCGCGCGTTGTCGTTGGCCACAAAGATTCCCGGATGCCCATCGCCGGCAAAATCGGCCATCGCCAACCCCATCCCCTTGCCCAGCAGGTCGGGCAGCCCCTCCTTGCGCGTGATCTCGGTAAACGTGCCGTCGCCGTTGTTGTGGTAGAGCTGCATCGGCTCGGCGTGGTATTTGTCCGGATGGCAATACGCGCGCGCCTGCGCCTCCAGCCCGCCGCAGATGGGGTCGGTCCCAGGCGCCCAGTCGCAGTAATTCGAAACGAACAGGTCCAGCCGCCCGTCGTTGTCGTAGTCGATCCAGCAAGCCGCCACCGACCACACCGGCCTGCCCAGCGAACCGGGCCCGAGGAGTCCCGCCTCCCGCGTCACATCCGTAAACGTGCCGTTCCCGTTGTTGCGATACAGGTGGTTTCCATGCACCCCTACCACAAACAGATCCTCATGGCCGTCGTTGTTGCAGTCGCCCACGGCCACGCCCATCCCGTAGCCTTCGCCCTGCAACCCCGCCTTCGCCGTCACGTCGCTGAATGTTCCGTCGCGGTTGTTCCTGTAGAGCCGGTTCCAGTAATCGGGGCCGCTCTTGGTCAGCTCCGGCACTGAAGCGCCGTTAGTGCAGAACAGATCCGGCCAGCCATCCCCGTCGAAGTCCATCACTCCCAGCCCGCCCGGCAGCGTCTCCACCTGGTACTTGCGCCCCAACGCTCCGTTGCGGAGCACAAAGTCCAACCCCGCCGCCGCCGCGCCGTTGACCATGCGAATCTGTGACTGTGTTTGCGACGGCGCAGCCTGCGCCAGCGCCCTGCGCATCCATCCACCTGCCAGAGCCCCGGCCCCCAGCGCAGCCGCGGCACGCAACACGCCGCGCCTACTGGTCTTCATCGGAACTCCCGTGCGTGCTCTCTGTCGCGCGGGCCTGAAACGCGTCCGACAAACGCCGCGCCTCGGCCTCCGCCTTCACCGCCTCGGCCTCACGGCCCAGTTTGCGCAACACGCGACCCAGCAGAGCGTGCAGCGCTCCCTTTTCATCCGGATAGCCCGCGGCCAGCGCCGGCCCCAGCCAGCCCAGCGCTTCTTGCGCCGCGCCGGTCTGCGCCAGCGCCTTCCCCAACTGCACCTGAACCATGCGGTCGCCCGGAGCTTCCTGCGCCAACTGCCGCAGCCACGGTAGCCCCTGCTCGTAATCCCGGTTGCTCATGGCCAGCGAAGCCAGCGTCCGCAGCGCCTCGCGCCGGTGAGGATCGATGGCCAGCGCTGCCTGCGCCGATTGCCGCGCGCCTTCTGTGTCCCCAGCCGTTAGTTGCGCCTCGGCCAGCCGCTCCAGCAGGGCCGGATCCCCAGTGCGAACCGCGATGGCCTGCCGGTACTCCGCCTCGGCCGCTGCAGCGTCCCCTTTCAAGCGCAAAAGTACATCGCCGCGCAGCCGATGCACCGCGGCCAAATCTTCCCCGCCCTCCTGCAACCCTTCGGCAGCTTTTCCAGCTTCGACGGCATAGCAGATCGAAAGCTGGTAAGCAGTCTCCACGTCCGCACTGCCGTGGTCCCCACTGGCGTGATTCGACCCCGCCTGCCTGACGGCGAGCCGCCGCTCCAACGTCGGGATGGGGCCTTCACAGCCTTTGCCTGCCAACGGCTTGCGCGCCGCTTCTGCCAATCGCCGCGCCGCGGCAATCCCCGGTCCCGAGGCGCGCAAGCCCTCGCCGATCAAGCGAAATCGCTCCAGCGCAAAACCGGCCCAGGCCTCAAGAGCCTGCTCGGAGCCGTGCCCGCGCTGAATGGCTCGCTCGTACGCCTCGGCCGCCAGCGCGTAATGGCCCAGTCCCGCCTCCGCCTCGCCCAGATAATCCTCCGGAAACTCCTCGCCCGGACGCGCCCGCGCCGCCAACTCCAGCCGGGGCACAGATTCGCCCGCGTTGCCGGTCCGCAGCAGGTCGATGCCCAGCAATAGATTCGCGAAGTAGTCGCCGGGCTCCAGCCGCCGCGCCCGCTCCAGCACGGGAATCGCCTCCGCAAAGCGCGCCTCCTGGTGGAGTTGGAATCCCTGCTGCAACAGATCCCGGAAACTCTCTCCGCCGGACGGTTGCGCCATGCCCGCCCTGCTCATCCACCCGGCAAGCATCATCGCTGCCCAAAAGCATGCTGCGGTCTGGCTACTCTGAAGCCTCACCGAGCCACCATAGAGCCTCACAGCTTCCATCGGCAACTCGCACACCGCTACTGGCGATTCCGAGCCTTCAGGCCGTGACGAACCGCTCAAGCGCTCCCGCCGGTCTCCATCATCCGGTCGCTCAGTCCTTACGCCCTGACTGCCACAACGCAGATTGGAAACGGACAGACCAGGCGGCATGCTGGCGGAAGGCCGCGGCACTTGGCGACTACTGGTAGTTTCCAATCAGAACGAACGGCGCCCAATAGAACGGGTGCGAATATCCGGCTTCGCGCGGCGCATTCGTTGCCTCCCGCGCGGCATTGAAACCGCGCTCGCTTCCGCCAGCCGCTTGCGCTGCGGATCCGCGCAGGAATGCTAGTTGCGCCTGGCGCAATGCCTCCGCCTTGCCGTCGCCCGGATGCTTCACCCAACGCCCGTAGAAGTCGCTCATCAGCCGGCTGGTGCTGGCGTCGTTCACGTCCCACAGCGTGGCCAGCACCGCTTCCGCATCCTTCTGCTGCGCGATCATGCCCAGGCTGTCCATCTCCAGGCCGTCCCTGGATTTGTAGTCTTTCGCTGTGCTGCAAGCTGAGAGGGTGAGAAGGCGCGTGCCGTGAAAGGCAACCGGGGAATTTTCCATATCGGAGAGATTCCACGCATATCCCCTTGCTTCTCCGGCGTCTTCTCCACCCAGCATCAGGTAAGGCTCCTCGCCGCTGCCCGTCTCCACCACAAAATGGCTGGCAATATGCACCACGGAGAAGCTGTTGCCGGCGCCAAGCTCTGTCTTCAACGCGGCCAGCGTGAACTGTTCGTTGGGCAGCAGTCTACCCTCCATCGGGCCATGCGATTCAGGCACGGCAGGGTCGTGAACCACCGCATCCAATTCCGGCATCACGCCGGGCAGCGCCGGCAGACCGCCATAACTCCGGGACAAGCCCATTGCCAGCACGCTGGGCCTGGCCCCGCTCATGAGCGGTGAATCCGTCATATGCCCGTAGCTCTCGGGAGTGAAGAGTACGTTGTTGAAGCGCTCGACCATGTAACGATGGCCATCGTAGAGCGCGGCCATCGGCAGGTAGCGCAATGCATCGTCCAAGGACCATAGCAGCGTTGCAACATCGCTCTCTGCGGCGGAGGGCGTTTCCAGGGTTTTCAACTCATCTTCGATGGGAGCCACGACCATTGCATACAGCTCCTCCAGATGCGGCCTGGGATCGGACGTGCGTGAGTCAAGAGTTTCCAGCACCTCGAACGCTTTGCTGCGCAACCCGGCCGGCGTGGCCTTCAACTCGAACTTCTTTCGCGTGCCGGCGGTCACCACAATTACGTAAGCATGATCCTCGCCCAGCAGCAGACGGATGCCCATCACGCGCGGTCCCAGTTTTGCCAGGGTGTTCTGCAGATAGCTCTGCGTGGAGTTCTCGCCGACGGGAACTCCGTTCTCTTTATCGGCGCCGGGCTTCCGCTCCAGTTCCGGATCGATGGTGTTGGCGAAGAAGGCCAGGATTTCTCTGATTCCCTGCTCAATGTTCGCGCTCAATGTTTTCATTCGAGCGTCTTCCTCGGGGGTGCGCGTCGCTTTGGCTTGCAATCCGGCATATTCCATGCACGGGTCAGTCAACGCTACGGCCATCTTTTCTGGAGTCTCCAACTCGCTTTGCGCCTTCTGCTGCGCGGCGGTCAGCTTCAGGAACTCGATTTTAGCCGCGGCATCGGGAGCGGTGCCGCGCACAATGTCTTTCAACTCCTGTTCTTTCAGCAGATCGAGAATCTGTTCGGCTTCGCCGAGCCGGTCGGCCTGCACCAAAAGCTCTGCCAGAACGCGATAGGCGCCCGACTTCGATTGCGCAAATCCAGCCTGCAGATCCTTATCCAGCCCGGAGATATTCCTGCGAATCTGCTGGTAGGAGTTCACAGCCTCCATCCCGAAAAAGATCGCTTCCTCGCGGCGATGCTGATTGCGGAAGCCGATCATCAGCGAAGTCTCAATCCCGCCCTCTATCTCCGGATCGCCCGCGGCCTTGGTCAGGGACAGTGCCGCCAGTTCGCTGGCCAGCGCCTTCAGCGTCTCCTTCCGCGCCGAGTAAGCCCAGCCGATGGTCAGCAGCGCCAGCGCTTCGCCGCGCCGGTCCTCGACTTCGCGCCAGATCGGCAGCGCCCTGGTGTCAAGCTCCAGCGCCTTGTCCGCCTCTCCCAGTTCGGAATAATCCCGGCCCATGTTGTTCAGCGTCGCCGCTTCGCCGCGCCGGTTCCCCGTCTCGCGCCAGATGGGCAACGCCTGGTCGAAGTACTCCAGCGCCTTTCGCGCTTGACCCATGTCGGCATAGGCCCTGCCGATATCGTTCAGAGCCAACCCCTCTCCACTGCGGCTTCCCACTTCGCGCCAGATGGGCAACGCCTGGTTGTAATAATCCAGCGCCGTCTGCTGCTGCCCCAGGTCGCGGTACAGCCGGCCCATGTAATTCAGCGTGCTTGCTTCGCCCTGGCGGTTGCCGATTTCGCGCCAGATCGATAACGCCTGGTTGTAGGACTCCAGCGCCTTCTGCTTCTTGCCCAGATCGGCATAGGTTCTGGCCATATTGTTCAATGTCAGCGCCTCGCCGCCCTGCTCACCCGCTTCCCGCCAGATGGGCAGCGCCTGGTCGAAATAATTGAGCGCCTCCGTCCCCTGGCCCATGTCTGAGTAGGTAAGGCCCAGGTTGTCCAACGTGTTCGCCTCTCCGCTCTTGTTGGCCACTTCCCGCCAGATCGGCAACGCATCGTTCAGGTACTTCAACGCCTCTTCCCGCTTTCCCAGGTCGTTGTAGACGCGGCCCATGTTGGTCAGCGTGGCCGCCTCGCCCATTCGTATTCCCAGTTCCCGCCACACCGGCAGCACCTGGTTGAACAGCTCCAGAGCCTTATCCTCCTGCCCCAGGTCCGTATAGATCCTGCCTATCATGTTCAACGTATGTGCTTCGCCGCCGCGGCTCCGCCATCTTCGCTCGATGGTCAGAGCCTGGTTCAGAGACTCCAGCCCTTTTTGCGGCTTGCCCGCCTGCCGGTACAGTTCACCAAGGAGATTCAGTTCCGTCGCCTCCTCCCGGAACTTGAGTTTTCTACGCGCCTCCGCCAACTTCTGCTCATGCTCGCCGATCTCACTCTGCAACTTGCCGGTCTGCGCCCACCCGGCGGAAGATTGCATGAAGCCGGCCGCCGCCAGCACCACAGACAGAAGCAATCGCATGAACTGCCGGTGACGAATGCCAGCCATTCCGCTCCTCCATCTCGCGGATCTGCAATCCAGCAGCCAGAGCCCTCAATGAAGCTCAATAGCCGCCAACCACGAGTCTCCGCCTCCCAGTGAGGCAGATGGAAACCATGGACACTAAGATATTTATTCTGGTGGGCCCGGAGGGATTCGAACCCCCCAAAACGAAGGGATTATGAGTCCCGATTCATCGCCACAAAATCAAGCTGTAAACTATTAATACGAATAGCCTTACAGCCAGCAGCCCTCCCACGGCGCGGTGTAACTGAAGTCGACCTGAGTTATTGTTTGTAGATGAAAGCATTTTTGGGTCGGTCACATTTTGGTCACATTTCCCTGTCGAAGCAGCATTGTAAACCTCCCGCAGGAGAGACGTACAGATGGTGTTCCAGGTAAACCTGAAAGACCTGAGCAGGGGCGGAGCGGCGCTGAGTGCAGAGTTCCGCGCCGGGGACACGCACGTTCCTGGTGCGATCATGCCGGTTCCCCTCACCGCAGCTGCCCGTTCCAGCCCAGCACGCCCTCGGGGATAAGTTTTGGGGATCGACCTGCTCCTCCAATCACATCGCCAAGTGACCAAGCGCACTGACGAAAGGCTCAGGGGGCCGACTCAAATATTGGTGCGCCTCGCCTCTCCGAAGAGCAGTCCCGCAAGCAGTTCCCGCTAGTTGCGACGCCACACCCGCGGAGGCGACGGCCCAATTCCTTAGCGGCAGCCCGCCGTCGAATCCCGGCACCACGGCTGGGACTTATACGGTGACCGTGACCGGTGTTTCGAGCAGCATCGAGCAGACCAGCACTGTGACCTTGACCGTGATTCAGAGATTTTGAAACGAGCGCGGCAGAAGAACGGTCCCGGAGGCAGCGAGACAAATCCATAGGCCGGGATGGTGCGAGATACGGGCATTTGCACGGAATCGAGGAACGATATGACTTACATTCGTAATAAATGGCAGCCGCGGTTGGCGCTCTTCATCGCGTTGACCGCTGCCGCTTTCTTGATGAGTGGGCCAACGGCCTGGGGACAGGCTCCGACGCTTTAGAACCAGATCGGCGAGCATGAGCAGAAGCTGGCCGAGGCTCGTGCGGCGAAGAGCCAGAAGGATGAGGCGGCCGAACTACTCTCTCTCGGTGAACTGCATTGGCAGGCGGGAGAGATGCAGAAGGCTCTGGTTGCTGACAATCAGGCTCTGGGTATCTATCGAGAGTTGAAGTTACGCAAGTTTGAGGGAGCAGCGCTCAACGGTGTTGGCAGGGTCTATTCCAATCTGGGCCAAAATCAGAAGGCGCTGGAGTACTTGAACCAGGCGTTGCCGATTCGTCGCGAAGTGGGCGACCGCCGCGGCGAGGCGGAGACCCTGGACAATATCGGCGGGGTCTATTCCAACCTGGGTCAAAATCAAAAGGCGCTGGATTACCTGAACCAGGCGTTGCCGATTCGTCGCGAAGTGGGCGACCGCCGCGGCGAGGCGGAGACTCTGGACAATATCGGCGAGGCCTACTCCAATCTGGGTCAGAATCAGAAGGCGCTGGATTACCTGAACCAGGCGTTGCCGATTCGTCGCGAAGTGGGCGACCGCCGCGGCGAGGCGGAGACTCTGGACAATATCGGCGGGGTCAATTCCAGCCTGGGTCAAAATCAAAAGGCGCTGGAGTACCTGAACGAGGCGTTGCCGATGCAGCGCGAATTGGGCGACCGCCGCGGCGAGGCGGAGACTCTGGACAATATCGGCGGGGTCTATTCCAACCTGGGTCAAAATCAAAAGGCGCTGGAGTACCTGAACCAGGCGTTGCCGATGCTGCGCGAAGCAGGCGACCGCCGCGGCGAGGCGGCCACCCTGAGCAATATCGGTGCGGTCTATTACGCTCTGGGTCAGAAGCAGAAGGCGCTGGAATACTATAACGAAGCCTTACCCATTTTGCGTGAGATGGGCGACCGCTTCGACGAGGCAGGGGCCTTGAGCAATATCGGAGCGGTCTTTGACGATCTGGGTCAGAAGCAGAAGGCACTGGAATACTATGGCGAGGCCTTATCCATTGAGCGTGAGGTGGGCGACCGCCGCAGTGAGGCAGCGACCCTTAGCAATATAAGTGCGGTCTATTACTCTCGGGGCGAGCATGAGAAGGCGCTCGAGTACTTCAACCAGGCCTTGCCGATCAATCGCGAGGCGGGCGACCGCAGCGGCGAGGCAACGACCCTGGGCAATATCAGTGTGGTCTATTACTCTCTGGGCCACTATGAGAAGGCGCTGGAGTACATGAACCAGGCGTTGCTGATCGAACGCGAGGTGGGAGATCGTAATGGCGAGGCAGTGACCCTGGGCAATATCGGTGCGGTCTATTCCGATCTGAAGCAGAAGGAGAAGTCCCTGGAGTACATGAAACAGGCGTTGTCGATGCGGCGCGAAGTGGGCGACCGTAACGGCGAGGCAACGACCCTGGGCAACATCGGCAAAATCTATTCCGATATGGGGCAGCAAGAAAAGGCTTTGGAGTACTACAACCAGGCACTCCCGATCCTGCGCGAGGTGGGCGACCGCAGCGGTGAGGGAACGTCCCTGAGCAATATCGGCCTGGCCTATTACAGACAGGGGCAGAAGCAGAAGGCGCTCGAGTACTTGAACCAGGCACTCCCGATTGAGCGCGAGGTGGGCAACCGCTCCGGCGAAGGATACACGCTATGGTGTATCGGACTGGCAATGGGCAGCCTGGGCGATGGAAGCACCGCACTCCGCAATGAAGTGGCGGCCTTGTCTTTGGCAAAGGAAGTCGGCGATCCAGGTATGCAAGGCGGGATCGATGCCTCATTGATGAGCTACTTTCGCGATCAGAAGCGCCCCGAAGTTGCAATCCTGTTTGGAATGGATGCGGTGAACTCCTTCCAGCAGATCCGCAAGAATATCTCCGGCCTTGATAAGGACATTAAAACCGGCTTTGCGCAATCCAAATCGGACACCTATCGCGAACTGGCGGAATTGCTGGTGCAGACGGATCGGCTGGGCGAAGCTGAGCAGGTGCTCGATTTGCTGAAGGAGCAGGAACTGAAGGAAGTGGTGCGCGGCGCATCCCCGAACGCCGCCGCCAAGCTTGAGCCGCTCCAGCTGACCGCAGCCCAGCAGAAGGCACAGGGTGAGTTGGCTGTTCCCGAGAAGACGGCGGCGGCGGTCGCGGATCTGAGCGTGGAGTATGCCACGCTACTGGTCAAGCCCATGCATACCGCCGAGGAAGAGGCCCGGCTGAAAGCGCTGGACGCGCAGATCGAAGCTGGAAATGGAGAGGTGTCGGCCTTTTTCAAGAACACGGTCTACCCCGAGCTTGCGCAGAAAGTCGGCACGCAGGACGCGAATGCTCTATTGAGCAAGGAAAAATCCGAGGTAAGCCGCCTGCAAAACACGCTCGCGGAACTGGGCCCTCGGGTGATGGGCATTCGGCTGCTGCTGGGCGATCAACATGCCTATGCGATTGTGGTGACGGCCCACGCCAGGGAGAAGTTCGAGTTGAAGGCCACGCCGGCGGAGTTGCGCAGCAAGGTGTTGCAGGTGCGCGACGATCTGCGCTCGCCCACGTCCGATCCCAAGCCTCACCTGGCGGAGTTGTATGCCATGGTTGCGGCTCCCATGGAAGAAGAGTTGAAAGCCCTGGAGCAGAGGTCGGCGAGTACCCCAGGTCAAGCCGCAGGCCTCGCCGCGCAAGGCACAGTTCCCGCGCTGCTCTGGTCGCTCGATGGCGTGCTGCGCTATCTGCCCATGGCCGCGCTCTACGATGGCCATCGCTACATGGCCGAACGCTTCAACAATGTTCTCTTTACTCCCGAGAGTTATGGGCATATGACGGCCTCCTCGGGCGCGAATTCCGCGGGATTGCGGGTGCTGGCGATGGGATTGTCCAAGAGTTATGGCGGCCTGCCGGCGCTGCCCGGCGTGATGCCGGAACTGAATGCGGTGGTCCACGACCCCGCCGTGCCCGCATCGCATGGCCCCATGGAGGGAATCCTGCTGCCCAACGAGCAGTTCACGCTGGCCGCGTTGAAGACCGAACTGGGCGCAGGCAAGAGCTTTCCCGTGGTGCACATTGCCAGCCATTTTGTTGAGGAGACAGGCAGCGGCGAGGAGCCTTACCTGATGCTGGGCGGAGAAGATAGCGGAGCGGCGGAAGGCTATGCGCTGACGCTGTCGAAGATGGAGGATTCGACCATCAGCTTCCATGGGACGCAGCTTCTGACGCTATCGGCCTGCAGCACGGCCAAGGGCGATGCGGCGAAGGATGGAATGGAGATGGACAGCCTGGGAATGATCGCGCAGCAAAAGGATGCGGAAGCGGTAATGGCCACGCTTTGGGACGTGAACGACGCCAGCACCAGCCAGCTGATGAGCGACTTCTACGGGCGCTGGGTGAAGCATCGGGGCGACGGCAAGGCGGAAGCATTGCGTCAGGCGCAACTTGCATTCCTGCGCGGACCCGCCACGCAAGCGGCTCCCGGAAGCGAGCGCGGTTTCAATGCCGCGCGGGAGCCCACGAATGCGCCGCGCGAAGCCGGATATTCGCACCCGTTCTACTGGGCGCCGTTCGTTCTCATTGGAAACTACCAGTAGTTGCCGGAAGCGGCGACCAACAGCTTCGGGGAGCTGGATGAAGTCTCAAGGGATCGAGGCTTGTTCTCGCTCATTCTGGCGCAGCCGGCGGCCGCGGAACTTCTTTCCCTCCCATCTCCGCGAACCCCAACGACCGCAGCGCACCGGACTGCTGGCAGCCCACGAAAGCGCCATTCGCATCTCTTCAAAAACGGGGTCGGGAGAGGGGATCCTGAGGGACTGAAAGCAACAGGGTTGTCTTGACTAGGATCGTCGTAGCACGAACCATCTATTACGAGATCGCCGCCGCCATCGATAATGGCGGGGACTATCACAACGCTTTACGCGAGTTCCAACAGATAACCCTGAGTGCCGGGAGGCGCGAGACAGGCCGCGCCTCCGAGCATTCCTCAGGTTAGTTTCAGTCCATAGGATCGTCAGTCCTTATGGCAGCGCTTTTCACAATCATCGTTGCCTTTGTTGCAGCAGCTATGGATCTCGATGTGCCCACCTTTAACGTCACCCGAGGCGCTGTAGCCGGTTGACAGGCGGATAGCGAAGCTGTCTTTAGCCCGCTCGTTGTCGCTCACATCCATCTGGAACGTGCCGGCCAGCCCGTTAATTTCGGCAGTGCCTTCGATGCGCCGCGAATTCGGTCCCATCTCAAGATATGCAGTGACGCTCGTGCTCTTCATCCTGAGGTCGATGCCATGGTCATGGTAAACGACCTCCCCACGCAGCGAGCTGTCTTGGTCTTTGTCTTTGTCCCTGTCTTTGCCGCACTTGCATCCAGCTTCAAAGCCAAAGGTCGCCTTGCCGCCGGATGGCCCGATGATGAACCCCCCGCCGGTGGTGAAGTCCTTGCACGGCGGGGGCGCCCCCAGCACGGAGGCTGCAGCCGTGATCGCGTTGTCGTCCAGCGTCACAGCACCGTTCAGCGCAATGACCCGGCCGGTAACGCTGGTGCCGGTGGTGACGGTGTCGCTGGTGTAGGCCAGAATGCTTCCTGCAAAAACGGTGCCCGTGCCCAGAGTGGCAGAGCTGCCGACCTGCCAGAATACATCCCCTGCCGTCGCTCCGTTGGTCAGGACGACAGAGGAATCGCTCGCTGTCGTAAGCGTGCTCCCCATCTGGAAAACGTAGACACCGCTGCCGCTGAGCGTGAGGGTTCCGGTCAACTGCGCCGAGGAATCAAAACAATAGACGCCAGGCGAGAGCGTGACCGCACCGGGAGTGGTGCCTAGAATCTCCCCGGTCAGGTTGGTCCCGCAGGCCTCCGCTACCAGATCGCCGTACGCAATAGCGGCGTCACTCTGGGCCGGGCCAGCGAGAGAGCCCGCGCCGACGTATATCGTCCCGTTCACTACTCCTGGTCCGCCAGTGCAGGGGGCTGGGAACCCAGTACATGAAGTTCCCGGACTCACACCCAAGTCTCCGGTGATGACAGTCGCGCCTGTATTGGTGACCGTTGAGGCTCCCAGGACCGCAAAGCTCTCCGCAGAACCCAGTGGCGGGGCCGTCTGCGCCCAGGCCAGGGTGCCCATACTTAACAGGCAAATCAACAAGAACGCCTTTTTCATTACGCTTCCTCCTTGATATATTGCCTTTGGTAAGCGCCCACGTCGATCTAGACTCATTTTGAAGTCCGTGGGCTGAATTGTAGGGATGGCGGCAGCCTGGAGGGAACGCTTCACGAGCCGCCGCGACGTGCGCCACTTCCTGGCGCCGGACCTGCGTAGGCCCAGGTTGGTGAGAAGCCTGACAGTTCTAGGTTTGAGCAATCTGTTCAAAAGAGAACACTGTTAACCGGAATTTCCATTTTGCCTCGCGGCAACCGGCCAAATGCACCCCGATTGCCTCCGCTGGCATTCCTTTTTGCATCCGTTTCCCTCCCCAAGGCTCGGGTAGACCGGAAAGGGCCGTCTCCGGGACACAAGAGCCGGGTATCGCGTTGTATTCAGGCGATTTCTCGGACACTTCTTCGTCAACTCCCCTCCTCCGTCCAGATTGGTTTCGCCTGCCTGCCGAACCTGGTCAGTTGGCAGCGGCAAAGCCTCCATCCGGCGCAGCTGCCTCCGAACATGCGCCGCGTGAGATGGTTCTCCGCCAGCAATTACCAGTAGTAACGGGCGTGCTTTATCAGCCGCCCACCGGTCTTCACCAGCCGTTGCTGCATGCTGGTCAACGACCACGTTCCGATTCCCTTCGGCAGCACCAGCCGCCGCCACAGGTTGCCCAAGTTGTATGCGATCACGCACAACCTCAGCCGCACCTCGTTCGACCGAAATCAATGGCAACTCAGCCGCGTCATCTTTACCGCCTGCTTGCCTTCCTTGATCCACTGCTCTGCCGTGCCTCGCTAGTTGCAGAACCTCTGCGTCAATTCCGCCGTGAAATCTGGGGCGCCCGCCACGCCACAGTTTCTCCCCACTTACCACTTTCGTGGCAAGCCCATAGCACCCGCTTCTCACCAAGTAAGGTCTAAGTGGTATTTCAATTTTTTTAACTCTAGCTAATCATTCAGACGTGGACAGGCTTCAAAGAGCCGCACAAGGAGAGAAAACAATGTATCCGACGGCCTCTATGCTCGGGGATGCTTATGCCGGTTCTGTATCGGCGCCATTCGATTGTAAGGCCCCTTTTTTCGCCGAAGAAACTGACTGCCTGTCCGCATCCAGTGCGAAGGAAGGAAGTTGCGCAAAAGGCTTCCTTGTGGCAATCGGTCTGGAAGTTGTAATGACATTCTGCTTCTTCGGCATCTGGCACTTTTGGCACATCATCCGCTAACCAAACTGAAAGCCGGTTTGAAACGGATGGCCAGGTTTGGCGGAGGAGCGCCTGTTTCCCTTCCTCTTCAAGGAAGCCGTTTATCATTTTCGTCTAGCTTAAATTCAGGTCTCGCTCGAAAGAGGAGCATTCCCGCAGGAAGTCCTTCATCGGATTCCGCCAGTTCCTCTCGAATGAACTCGTCGAACGGTATAGCGGTTTGCGGGTAGTTACGCACATCAAAGCAAAACTGCTCCCACGTTTGCCTATGCGTTTCATGAAAGGACCGACCGGACTTTGGCATGTACAGTTCAGTCGCACCAAGCAGAGGTTCAACGTCATCGCCATCCCAATCTGAGTTCGCAATCTCTCTGAGAAGCGCGGCCTGCTAATCTTCGTCGAGGTTACGGATTGCGGTCGAGTGACGAGCAATTCGGAAACCGACCAGCTGCCACCCTGGTCGATAATCGGCCCGAGGACCACCAGGCACTCCCTTTCCATCGCCGAGGACGAATCCGCCTCATCTCTGCAGCTTGATCCTCGACCGGCGCATCGCACCCCGGGAACTCGCACCCACGGGAAAAGGGCCGATCCCGCCATGGCATCGGCCCTCTTTCTCGCCAGGCGCTTGCCGGGGTCAAGACTGTTCGCAAACCCTACCGCGCCCCGCCCTGGTTCGACGCGGACTGCGTGCCTTGATCGCTCATATTCGACAGCAGTTGCACCACAACGCGCCGGTTCTGCCTCCGCCCTTCCGCGGTCGTGTTCGGCGCCACTTCTTTGTCCTTGCCGATCCCGATCAGATAAAACCGGTGCGCGGCAATCCCATACTTCGACGCCAGGTATTGCACCACGGCATCCGCCCGACGCTGGCTCAGCTCATAGTTGTACTGCGCCGGCCCGGTGGAATCCGTTCCGCCGGTCACTTCCAGGATGTAGCTCCTGGCCGAACCAAGCTGCGCGGCAAAGCTGTCCAACTGATCGCGGTCGTCGTTGGTCAGCACCGCCTTGTCGAATCCGAAGTTGACAGTCACGTTGGCCACAGGCTTGTAGTTGTCCAGCCCTTTCACCACGCTGTCCAGCGAATCCGCGCGATGTACGACGTCGGAGGCTGCGATCTGGGCATCGCCTGCCGCCTTGCTCGCGTTCTGCGCGTTCTGGGTGGCTGTGTCCGCCGATCCCTGCGCCTGCTTGATGCCCGACTGCGCCCGGTCGTCCACGCCACGAATCTGCTGGTTGTTCGCCGCCGTTTTGGCGTCCAGTTGGTCGGTATGTTCCACCAGGGGCGTCGTCTGCGTGCGTACATAATTCTTGGTTGCGCAACCTGTCGCGCCCGCCACCGCCAAACTCGCCGCCAACCCCAGTGCTCCAAGTCGATATATGCTCATGGTCCCGCTCCTTCTCTTCCGCCAGGCTTTTCGCCTGCCGGGCGAAAACCGTCGGTCGAACCGGCACTCCCGCGTAATACCCAGGAGCATCCACGGGACCAAACACCCATTCGGATCCAACCATCTGAAAACAAGACCCTTAAGTCAAGTAGACTCCTAGCGCTCACACCTCTGCCCGTGTATTTTTTACCCAACCCTGTAAGGATTGCCCAGAACTGGAGAACCGCTATAGCCGGGCCGGGCGGCACAGGGCACAGGGCACATCTCGATTTTGCGAATCATTGCTTTGGCTTGTTGTGTATGGCAATAAAATCAATACTTTACGTTGTTATGCGTGGCGGTGGGGGCAGTCTCCAGCGAACCCTTCTCTGGATTGAATTCCCTGCTAACAGGGAAAATAAGAGGGAATTTCGCTGATTCTCCACTTGGATTATCCCGTTTGGACTCTCTATGGCCTTGATTCTATGCGAGTTCGCTCACTAAACGCTCGATTCATGCGCACAACAGAACAGGGAATTATCACCCCTGCATCAGGGAATTGAAATTCCCTGATGCAGGCAGATCCAGAATTTAAGCAGAAAACCTGCCGACTTCAGGGCGGCGCGCAACGCGCCCAGTGAGGGAGGATAGTCAACGCAGAGTGGGAGACCTGGGCTGACGACGATTTTACCTTCCCGGAACATCCACAAGAAGGCAACCGTCCAATTTGGAGCTGCCGCTGCAAGGACGTCTCACGCAGGTTGCATCTTGGACAGGACCCGCTGGCCACTTTCATGCTGCACCTGCAGTCTCTTCCGCAGGAAGCGTCTCCGATCCAGCCGGCATTTGCCACAATTCCACCCGTTGTTCCCGACAATGGAGAAGAGGTTCGGCGCAACCAGCGTTCGTTTGATTCGATCGTATCGCGCGATCTCTGGTTTCGGGAGGGGATACTGGATTGGTTTCATCGGAACCCGAGTCAGGCCATCAAGTTCAATTCGGGATCCATCGAGGTGAAAGCCATATGGGTGAAGGTAAATGATTCCGATCCTGCCATTCCAGTTCACAAGAATCGAGATCAGAATCATAACGAGTACAAGTTGGTTGCTCTCCACATCATGACCAACGCGCTTCCGGAGTGGACCTGGGGAACATGGGAGTGGGCCGGAAACAACTATCCCTGCCTGCCGGGGGACAGCTGCCACGATTCATCTGGATGCAAACCAACCTCCGATTGCTCTTCGCTCGTTCCCAATCACCCGGGCGCCCTTACTCCAAGTGTTAGGAAGATGTTTATGAGGCTTGGACTTTCGGATGAATGGACTGGTTATCGACTGCACGGGTCCCAGGTCGTGCTACACAGGCCGGCTGGGGAGACTCCGAGTAGAGTTCTTCTCGCAAACTCCCAGATTGAAGGCCGCTTTGCATACTCTTCCTCATGCGTGGCATGTCACGCACAAGCAAAGTTGAAACCCGATGGTACTGTTGACTGTCTCCTTGGTTTTCTGTCGTCGACCGGCGCTCAAGCTCACGTTGACTTTCCACCTCTTGAGTCGATACCCCCCCCTTAAATCCATGTCTTTCATCTGGGCCTTTATCAAGGCAAAGTCGAGCACAACGAACCTGCCCGCTTGTGGCAATCCATGAGAACCAACGAAATGAATGCGATGGAGGCGTGTAAAAGCTTGCTTCATCGTGATCACGGATCAGTTCGAGTGGCCGCCCCTCCGTTGCGAGTGGAAACGTTGCGCAATCCATCAGAAGGAACCGCGCGATGAGTGTTGCGGCCGCCGCGCTCCGGCACGGTTGGGCAGCGCCGAGAAGCCCCAAAAACCCATCGCACGTTAGACAGTTAGAAGGTGTGTCCCCTTTTTTGCGATGGCTACGCCTTCCAAGGTGAAGTGTGCTTTGGCTTCGATCTGGGCCATCGTTCCATTCGATGTGGGCCGCGATTACGCCATGTGGGCCACGATTACGGTGAAACAAAAAATGCGGCCCACATCAGAACGGAATCCCGGCTCACATCACACCGGAATCAGTGGCCCACATCGAATGGAATCACCGGCCCACATCGACCGGAATACGCAGGTCAAGAGATGGATCAAAAGCTCCACTGCTCTCTGGTAGACCAGAGAAAAGGGCGACTCAAAGGGAGATTGACTACTCGGAGAGGAATTCTCCAATGGAACATTTGTGCGGAAATAGCGCGGAAACTGGGGAGATTCAAAGGTCGTAAGTAATTGTTAATAAATAACTTGACTCGCTGGCGGTGGACTGAGTCTGGTGGGAACCGTTCTCTGGTCAAATTCCCTGCTAACAGGGAAAAATACAGGGAATTTTGCGAATTCTCGGCTGATTTTTACCGGCCTGATTCCATAAAGCATTGATTCCAAGCGAGTTCTTAGGATAGACGCATGATTCATGTGCAAAACGGAACAGGGAATTATCACCCCGGTATCAGGGAATAACAATTCCCTGATACCGGGGTGGAAGTCGATTCCGCACGTCCAAATTCTACGAAAGCCTTCCCGCCCGCTTCGGGCCGTGCTTGATGTGTTTCCCTGCGGGCTTTCCCGCGTTTGGCCCCACACACGCTTCTGTCCCATTTTCAACAGTAAGGGTTTCGCCGGGTACTCCCGGCTCGGTCGCCGATTAGATTCTCGCCCGATTGAATTCACTGAGTGCGACAACCGGAATCGACCGTCCGCGTTGAGCGTGGCGGCAAAGGAACGGCGCCCTTTTATCCGAAACTAAAGGATTGTTTTAAGCGGCTGGCGGTCACCCTGGCGTTTGTGGGGAATCAGCAGCTGAGAAGGTGCCAAGACGCGAATGGTCTTAGACGCTCTGGTCAGAGCCACATACCAGTCCTTGTTCGTCATCGTTGCCTGATGGACGATCACTGAATGGTCGAATTCCAGTCCCTTGACTAGCAATATGCTGCCGACACTGGCACGTCCAAATCTTCGCCCAAAGTGGCGGATGCAATTCTGCACTTCCCAGACCCTTTCCGAGAGCGCTTGAGCTGCGTCTCCGACGCCCAATCGCATCGCTGCCCGCATTGCGTAGAGCATTTCCTTGCGGTAAAGCGTCGTGCTTACGCCACCTCACAACTTTGCATTCTCTCGATAACAACTCGTGACATTCGGTGCTCGCTCCCGTCAGTTGTACGCTCCTCAATTACAACCACCTGAGAATCGACCCAATACGATTTTCAGATCGGCAAATACGACATCTATAGTATTAAGGGCTGCGGGGTCTTCCTACAGACTCGCGCAAAACAAGCTCGGTTGGAATGTGAATTTCCACGCCGGGACGGTTTTGCTCAATCATTCCGAGAAGAGTCTCCACCGCACTTTCCGCGATCTCCTTCCTGGAAATATTCACACTTGCAAGCTGGGGGTCTGTATATTCACAGAGGTTACTATTATCAAAGCCAATAATGGAAATGTCGCCGGGCACCTTCTTGCCCGCCCTCTGAAAGCCGCGCAAGAGTCCCACTGCGTGTGGATCTGCGCTTGCAACCACTCCAGTAATATCAAAACGCTGCAGTATCTGCCGTGCGCAGTCTACACCGGCTTGAAACGGCGATCTACCAGAACCGGCAAACTTGTGCGCTGTCAAGTTGGGAAAGCGATCCACCGCCGCTTGAAACGCCTCTGCCCGTACCCGGTGCGAGAACATCTGCTCGGGCTGCAGCGACATGGGTGGATTCTGCACGAACAGAATCCTCTCGTGTCCGAGTTCCACAAGGCACCGAACCGCGCGATAGATGCCTCCCTCATAATCGATCCGCAGGTTCGACGTGGTCGCGTTGACGGTGCCAACATCCTCGAAGACGGCTGGAATCTTTCTCTCTTGGACAATCTTCAGAACTTTGTCATCCATCTCCGAGGTCATGATGAGTATGCCGTCGATGCGCATCCCGATCATGTACTTGATCGCATCGTTCAGGCGGTCAACGGAAAAATCAGTTACTGAGATGAGCACCTGGTATCCGCGGCGAATGGCATTTTCTTGAACGATCTGCGCAATCTCGGCAAAGAATGGATTCAGAATGTCAGAGATAACGACGCCAATGATGTTGGATCGCCCGCGCGCCAGGGTGCGAGCATAAAAGTTCGGCTCATACTTGAGCGTGTGAATCGCGTCAAGGATCCTTCTCTTGGTTCGCGGCTTCACAATCTCTTGCCCGTTAACGACAGCAGAGACCGTAGCCGTCGACACGCCCGCTAACTTAGCTACATCGTCAATGCTCGGCATTCCAGCTTACCTCCATTTGAATTCGACCTGCCTTTCTGCATTCACGAAAAGGCGGGGGCCTTATATGGACTGCGGGTGGACCTCCGAGGTGAATCATCAAGTGCCTCATCCCGATTTGTCTTCTCTCTCCACCTTACCCGCACAACTGGCGCATTAGAGAGTTCGCCGGAAGTTCCCTAACCGCTCTACCGCCTGTGCGCGTCCTTGCGCGCTGTTGATTCGACCCCGTTTGGCATTGTGAAACTGTTTCTAGCCCGTCCGCAGAAGCCATACTGCACTCATAAGGCAAGCCAGGCTTGCGAGGATGGTGGCGTTGGCGGCAAAAGACCGGCGCCGCAATTCTCCGGTGAAGTATGCCAATCCGTTCCCCGCGACGACATAGAGGATGGTCAAAATGCAATAGGAGATGTTAGATGGGAGATGACCCTGGGCGCTGATGGCCCAGCCGTAGAGTAATGACCCACAGGTTCCGCAAATGCCCATGGCCAGGGACAGAGACAGGTTCCGTAAGTCTCCGCGGCGCGCAAACAGGCCAAGGCTCCCGGTACGGTTGGCGCAAATGAGCCCGAACGGGACGGCAAAACTGGCGGAGCCGATGTATAGGGGCAGTGCCACCACCAACGGCGCGGAGGTGGGAGATACACCGCGAGTTATCAACGAAGTCAAGACATCCGCGCGCACGCTGAACGCCAGGCCATAGCAGGCCGAGAAGGCTCCAGCCAAAACTGCCAGGAAGATAGCCCACCGATAACGCGGCGGGGGAAAGGGGAGCGCCATCAGGTCGTCTTCGCGATGCCCGCGGCGGACAATGCCGATAGCGGCGGTTCCAATCAAGCCTAAGATGATTCCTTCTGCAAAAGCATATGGCCGGAGAAGTCTTTGCGCGGGGTCAAACGGCAAGGGAAGGAGAGCCCCAACCAAGATCGTGACGCCGAAGACAAAGGAGTATGCAAACGAAATTCCCAAGCGCGTCAGTGTAAGTCCGTAGGCCACTCCGCCTACTCCCCAGAGCACTCCCAATGCGTAGCAGAGAATCCAGTGACTGAGCGGCAAGGCGGCAGCCAGACGCCAGGTTTCACGAGGCAACATACAAGCCCAAAGCAGAGCCCAGAATCCACAAGCGATGGCCTGCGCCACCCACATCTGTTCCCATCTCCACCCACGGAAATACCTGATGGGCAACACAAAGGCTGCCTGAACGAGGCTGGAGAGCGCGATGAGAAGAATGCATTCGATATGGCTCGTCATGGCATTCCTTCCATCATGGCTGATGCCGGGCAACCCGGTTTGCAGTAGAGCGAATCCCCTCGCCAGCCCCTTCGACTTTGACACCATCGCCGTCGTCAATAAACTCGTTGTCCTGAATCGTTACATCTTCTGTTCGATCAACGAGGATGGCGACCTTGTCTCCCGTGAACACGTTGCCGAGAACTGCATATCCGCGGCTCGGCTCCGACGCGTTGCCGCTGCGGAACAACCTGATTCCAGACTCCATGCTCGTAGAGATGCGGTTTCGGATGAATGAGTTATTCTCGCCATGTTCGATCGCAATGCCATCGTGCCGCGAACCCTCAATGTCATTGTCGATAACCGATGTATCGCGCGAAAAGCTCAACCAGAATCCGTAGTCGCTATGACGAGCCGCATTGTGGTAGAACTGGTCCCCAGCCGTGAAGACGGACTCAAAGGAGTTATGGAACGAGTAGCTTCCGTCGTTGAAGGCGACGTAATTGGATTCGCTCGGGTTTCCACGAGGTGATTTGCTCAGGAAGTATCCGTCACCCGAATGCGTAAAGCTATTCCCCACAATTCTGTTATGGTTGCTTCCTTCCATGAGAAGGATGCCGGCGAAATCACAACCTGCAGAATATGACTTTCCTTCACAGCGAAGGTTCCAATCCGCGTGATTGTTGAGGAGATTGTTCTGGGAAGATCCATAGAGGGCGATACCCCATCCGGAGTTTCGCGAGAGATCCGATTGATAGATAGTAGCTTGCGTCGTGCGCGCAATCATGATGGCGTTCTGCGCATCATGCGCGTCGACGTGTTCCACCCAGACATCGTTGAGATTCTTCAAATAGAGTCCGGCCCCATAGGATTCCCATGCGTCAAGATCGAAGATGTTCACCCAATCGCGAACATCGAAATGCGTTTCGGTTGAGAGGAGTTGTTGAGCCCGGCTCCCGCTGAGGGTAGTTCCAACAACTTTAATGTCTGAACCTGCTCCGGCTTCGCCTTCGAGAAAGACATTGAACCGATACCCGCGTACTGTCCCTCCGTGGATGAAAATGTGGCTGTGGCCCTTGGTGTGAACTCCAATCCCCACGCGATCCCAAGCATTCTTGGCATCGCTTTCGATCGTTACACCGCTAAGGTCGAGAACAACATTGTCCGCTGCAATCTCGATCACGGCGCTCCCATCGGGCACGGGGAGGTGGTACAGACCAGGCGCGATGCGAACACTATGAGTGATCTGGACGGGACTATCAAGCGTGATAGTTGGCAAGTCCGCATTGGAGCCTGGCCCGGTCTGCGCGGCAAAGACACCAACAGAAGCCGACAGGCCAAAGAGAAACGCAAAAAAAGACTTCATGCACATGAATGTTCTTCCTCCCGACTGTGATTCCTGGGCCGTCCTCAGCATACGATTATCGGAACAATTCAGATGCCGCTCTGCAAAGTGTCCAAACGGGTAACCGGTAGGCTCAAGCAAGGCTCGTCCAGTCCAGAATCACCTTGCCGGTCTGGCCTGAAATAATCGTTTCGAAGCCCAGTTGAAAATCGTTATAGGCGAATCGATGCGTGATGACAGGCGAGATATCTACGCCCGATTCGAGCATCACGGACATTTTGTACCAGGTCTCATACATTTCCCGTCCGTAAACGCCCTTGATGGTCAGCATGTTGAAGATGACCTGCCGCCAGTCCACGGATGACTCTTTAGCGGGGATGCCAAGCATGGCGATCTTGCCTCCGTGGCTCATGTTGGTGATCATGTCGTGCAATGCCTGGGAGTTCCCAGACATTTCCAGGCCGATGTCAAACCCCTCCAGCATCCCTAACTGTTTCTGCACCACTGCAATGGTTGTCTCGGTTGGATTCACCGCCAGCGTGGCGCCCATCTTCCTGGCTAGTTCCAACCGGAATGGATTCACGTCGGTAATGACCACATGCCGCGCTCCCGCATGTCGCACCACTGGAAGCGCCATGATGCCGATTGGCCCAGCTCCAGTGATGAGCACATCTTCGCCGAGAACCGGGAAGGAGAGAGCGGTATGGACGGCGTTGCCGAAGGGATCGAAGATAGCCGCCACTTCCTGATCGATCTTCGGGTCATGCCGCCAGATGTTGGTCATAGGCAGCGCAATCAACTCAGCAAAACCACCCGGCCGGTTCACGCCGACGCCCAGCGTTTGCGCGCAGAGATGCCGTCTCCCCGCCAGGCAGTTCCGGCAGCGGCCGCAAACCACGTGGCCCTCCCCGCTGACGATGTCCCCGCGACGGAAATCATTTACGTTCGAGCCGACTTCGACGATCTCACCAACGAATTCATGTCCAATGATCATCGGTACAGGGATTGTCTTCCGGGCCCAGTCATCCCACTGGAAGATATGCACGTCGGTGCCGCAGATACCTGTGTATCGAATGCGGATCAGCACGTCGTTGATGCCGATGGCGGGTTCTGGAACTTCTTCCAGCCATAGGCCGCATTCAGCCCGGCTCTTTACCAATGCTTTCATTTTCCGCCCTCCAGTCGTGTCACCGTAGATGCTAACGAATGTCCAACAGATTCACAGAGCATGTTTCGCGTAGCCCTTACCACGGCCTCTTACTCCGTGGAGTGTCATAAAGCAATCTTGACGGTGACAATCTCCCAAGGCCCTACGGAGATGTGTACCGCTCCCTCCGGATCGATCGCCAAGGGCTCCTCGTCATCTTCAATCAGTTTCGCCCGCCGCGCCCGCTTGACGGGTTTTGCGAAGCGCAGGCTGGCTTCGCATGCGAACCCTTCCGCTTCGTAGAAGCGAGCGACAAGCTGTTCGCTGTTTTCAGCCTTCTTGAGAGCCGTGAGCACGAGATTGGATGGTTGCAACGCGAAGAATCGGCCGGAATCAGGAAGGCCTCCGGCCTGGGAGCCGCTCACCGGACTCGCAAACGAAAGGAGTGGGAAATTGAAGCCGATCGCCTCATGATATCGCGCGCGCCAATCATCCGCGTGAGGCAAGATCGACATTCGATAGACATGCGTGCCCTCTTGAGTGAACCAGTTTTCAGGATTCCACGCCTGGCTCTTCCGCGTGGAGAGGAGAACGTGTTGGAGCAACGGAAAGCGAGAAGGGTCATCCGATTGATCGTTAAAGAGATGAACTGTCATGTCGGACGCAAGCAAGCAACCGCGGCCCAAGTAGTTGTTATCGGATGCGTCGATCCAATTGATAGCCTCTCGGAAAGGGAGAATCCACTCAGCGCCATATGGGTTGCGGTCGAAATTGCGGTAAGTGTCCGTGGGCAGGAGCGAAACATTAAGCTCGTCCCTGCCGAACTCGACTGTGCCAAACGGCACTTCATAATTCAGGTGAGCGTGTTCGACATTGATGGGAAACACAACTCTGAGTTCGCGCTCCTTTTGTCCATCCCAATCGATCAACTCGATGGTGATGTCCACGCGGGCCAAACGCTCATAAAGGAAGACAGACTGGCGCAATGTGAAATGCCGGAAAGCGGCCTCGCGCACAGCCATGGTGCGCAGAGGTGTCTTCGAAAACGAGCGGAATGTGAACGAATGGTTGCTCGTCTTATCGAAGTCCTGTGTGGCAACGATTTCCGGATCGTCCCAGGCAAAGCCGAGTGCATTAAACTGTAGCACTTCCGCGGCGTCGAATTTGTCGGTGTTGAATACTTCCCAGTTCAGCCGCTTGTGGTGAAGACGGTGGATGCCGCCCGGACCGAATGACAGATCGAAGAAATCGTTTTCGATGGTCGAACCACTGAGATTCACGGGTTGCGGGGATGGCTCTCCGTGTTCCAAATAGAAAGTCCGGTACCCCACCGATGGAACCCGTTCCGCAACAAAGGCGATCCGATAATCGTTCTCGTGGTCGTTGCCGCCGATGAGTTCGAACGGCACTGCTGATCCGGAATCGTCTTTGAGCGTGAAGCCGCGCCACAATGACGGCTTGGAGAACCGCGCCTCGGTCACATCCGAGCGTTCCCACGATAAAGGATTGAAGACCACAACCGAAAGGCGGTGGGGAGAAGGCCGCGCTGTGATTTCACACAGCTTTCTTCCGGCCTGCGCAAGGATATCGTCAGCCATACTGAGAGATTTCTCGTAGGCGTTCACAAAAACGGCGTCCGTCTCGATGCCTCTGTTTCCACCCCAGCCGTGATCGGGCCAGCAGTTTGTCATCCATGCATCAGTGAATGCATGTTGTGGATAGGCGGCGATTCCTTGAGTAAGACTCAGGCCGGCGAAAAGGCGCTCCGCCATCAAGAGCCGGTTGTGGGCCAGCCTGCCTGCGATCAGGCCCTCGCGATGGCCGGGCTCATCGTAGTAGGCCCAATTCAGAGGCCAATCGCCTTTGAGGGTGGGAATGTTCAAAGGTCGCCGCGTCAGCCCATTGAAAAACTCTTCCAGGGTGGTAAAGGCCATTTGCGGAGGATGGATCTGCCGGCTCGGGTCCGATGCGAAGTGCGCGTTCCAGACCGCTGCAAACCGCTGCATCGCTTCGTTCTGTTCATGGACATAGGACGGCAGCTCGGGCTGGGGAATGAAATAGTCGAACCAGTAGTCGTAAATGAATTGGGGAGGAATGTCATGTGCCGCGTAATAGTCTTGCCGCTGTTCAGAGAACTTGAGCCAGCCCTCATTCGTCACCGGATCCAATGGGTCGACCAATGACGTGGCGGTCAGTCCATAGGCAAAGACGATTGACCCATCAGGCGAGGCCCAGCGGTAAAAGCCAAATGGCATGCGTCCCTGGATTAGATATTTGATTCCCGCTTTTTTCAGGATCTGGGGCATTTGCATGGTGAGGGCGGGGGGATCGGTCTTGTAATATATTTGCGAGTCCACACCAGGGAAGTTATCGCGCAACCAGCGTCTCCCATAGTAAAACTGCCGCACAAGCTTCTCCGGACCGACATGCACCTCCTGGCACTGAACGTAGCTTGCGCCGCAGCTGAACCTTCCCTGCCGCATCAGCTCATGGAGCTGCTCGCGCTTTTCCGGGTGCCTTTCCAGGAATTCCATCAAGTAGGCGGTGGATTCGATCGAGTAACGAAAGGCTGGATATTCGTCCAGCAGTGCCAATGCCGGAAGGATAATCTTCTCTGAACGGAAGTCGGCGGTCTTGCTTTGAGTGTCTAACCAGCCGAGATCGTTGTGGCAGGTACAGTTCAGGGCGAATACGCCGCCGTCAAAGAAGGAGCGATAGGAAGGCACGTGCAGGGTGCGCGCGGCGCCAAAGGTTCCCGCGCCGGTTTTGATCGCAAAGGTCATCTCCGCGTCTTCAAACAGCGCCGGAATCCAAATGGGCTGACGGCTTACGGAGCGCATGGGAATCGGCGCAAGGGCCATCTCCCTGAGCACCTTCTGACCCTGAGAGACGACCAGGCGGGCGCCGTCAACATGGTCGCCAGGATTGACAATCTCAATGGTCGCGGTTTGCTCCGCGTTGCCATTTCTATCGTCGTACATGGCATGGATATCGATCTCGAATCCCGGCGGGTGGGAGCGCGGAAAGACCTTCACCTTGCCAAGCCCGGTTTCCTTAGCGCCGGGACGAGCCCACGCAGTTTCGATAAGTATGCGGATTGAGGCCGCATCCTGTTCGGTGGAGAACTGCACGATCTGGTAATTTTTCGAATCCCGCAGCTCTTCTGTGGTTTGTCCTCCGGCCGCGCTGCAGCGGATGCGGCGCGGAGGCGCATAGAAATCGGTGCGCGAGTGGGTTGCCAAATAAGGGTCCGCCCCGACAACATCCCGCGGCAGAGGCTTGCCCAGAATCCACAGTTCCTTCACCGGCCGAGGCTGAGGAAAAGCGATTTCAAGCCAGGCGCCTTCCATCTGAATATCGGCTTCCCAGCCAATGTGCTCGTCCGGGTTGTAGACGTTGGCCGGAAGGTAGCCCCATGGAGGATCGATGAAGTAAGAAGAGGCGGCGGCCTGCGGCTTGTATGTCTGGTCCGCCCAATTTGGAATGTCTTGGCCGGGTTGGCCGGAGGACTCGGCCGCACGAAGACGGCGCATGAGCAAAGGGACCGCTGCCACCCGCGAGGCTTGGCTTGAGAGCGCCAATGCGCTAGCCCCTTTGACGAAATCTCTCCGGTCCATTCTAGCTCCGCGCGGAATTGGCCTGGCCTGAGTATCCGCTACTCATGTGAGATCGTGAAATCGGTCAGTTACAGGTAACCCGTCTTTCCGGTAGCCCCCGCACCTGGTCATTATCCCGCCCCCGTGGTCCCGTTAGCCAACGTCCATGAAATCTTGAAGATCACAGTCGTCCATCGCGCCAACGAAATCTAAGCGATTCGACTTCCAAGGCATATTAAGCCGCTTCCAGAGGCCTTGTCAAGGAAAAGAAGGCGCGTTTTCCGGTCTCGCCGAAAGGCACTCCCGGGGCGAGTATGGGGCAATTGTATGGACGGCCAATTTTCTTGTTGACAGCCCTATCAGCCCATGCTTACCATCGTTGCGCTGGTTGTGCTCTGCCATTTTCGTGTACAGACTGGGCCCATTCACCAGACAAACCCCAAATGGAGTTGCGGCAGACAAACGGTCAAAGCATTGCCAGAGGAGAAAACCTAAGCGTTATGATTCTTGAGCTGATTCAGTTCTCCATTCTTCAGTCATAACAGGGAAGTAAGCCGCAAACGACGAACCGGGCGATTGATTGCAAACCAAAGCCGCGCGGCAAATGCACACAGCGGCGCGCGGAAAACATCAGGAGAGAATCAACTGGAGGAGACCGCATGAAAAGGTTGTCAGTAAGTTTGAGCATCATACTTGGGCTGGCGTTGACGATGACCTCGCCGAGCGCATTCGCCCAATTCACCGCAAGCGTTCAGGGCGATGTCCAGGACTCGTCGGGGTCGGCAGTCCCGAGGAGCACAGTTACCCTGGTGAATGTGGACACGCAGGTACAGCAGTCGACCGTCGCCGACGGCGCTGGGATTTATCACTTTCTAAGCCTTGCGCCCGGAAAATACCAAGTGACCGCAACTTCCTCCGGGTTTTCCGAGACCAAGGTAGACTTCGTGCTGCGCACCGATGAGAACCGGAATATCGTGGTCGTGTTGACGGTGGCAAGCGCCTCGACCAACGTGGTCGTCACCGGCGAGGCTCCCCTGGTGGATGTCTCCGACAGCCGCAACGAACTCACGCTGGAAACAGAGGAGCTTCAGAGTTTTCCCCTATTCGCCTTGAATCCAACTGTCCTGATTTCGTTGACCCCGGGAGTCACCGGGCTCGGCGCGGGGACAGCCAACAACTTCTTTACCGCGGGGCCCGATGTCAGCGCCGGCGGCCGGGGAAGGAACTCAGATCTCTACATTCTCGATGGACTGGACATCAACATCGATGTCAATCAGGGTGTGTTGGCGCTCGTGCCCAATTCGGATGCAATTTCGGAAATGACCGTTCAGACGAACACCTACGCTGTGGATTACGGAAGAGTCTCCTCTTTACAAACGGTGATGACGACAAAATCCGGAACCACTGCGTACCACGGCTCCGCCAGCGAATATTATCAATATGAAGGGCTCAACGCACGCGGTGAATTCGGCACTCCGCAGCCGACAGCGGTGGCTCCCTACCACACCAACAACATGTCATTCGGCGTGGGCGGTCCCGTCATTCCAAAACATGAATTCTATTTCTTCGTCGGATGGGAGCCGTACTTATCTACAACTTCCACAGGCAACCAGGTTTACCAATATGAAGACCCGGCATTCGTGGCTTTTGCCCAGACGGCGCAGCCGAATTCTCCCGAGGTTCAACTGATGACCAAATATCCGGCATCAGCTGCGATAACTACTGGAGTCCAAGCTACAGCCCTGGATGCCTTCGGTCCTCAGGACACCGCGGCAAACAGCGGTTGCGGAACGCCGAGCACGGACAACATTCCATGCACCACGGCAGTTTTCGATAACGGCAACTTCAACTCCGTTAACTCGCAACTGAACAAACAGCTCAACACGCGAATCGATAAGTATTTCAGCAAAGATCGCCTTTACGGGACCTGGTTCTGGAACACAACCAACGATGGATACCCAAATATTCGCCCGGCATTCAACCAAACCATCACATCTTCAAACTACGCAATTCAGGGGAGTGAGACGCATACCTTCTCGCCCAGGCTGTTGAACGAAGCAAGCTATGGCTATGCGTATCTTATACAGACCGAGCCCGCGACCGGTCTGTTTACGGTTCCCGTTGTGGGGGTCGGGGGATTGGGCACTGCCTTTGGTGACGGCTTTGCGCTTGGTCAGTATGCCGAGAACAACGACCACTGGAGAGATGTTCTGACCTTTGTCAAAGGCGCGCACGCCTTCAAGTTCGGATACGAGGGGTGGCACGGTACGGATGTCGCGAACTTTGCACCGTCCTACTCACAGCCTACTTTTTACTTCAACAATATGATCGATCTGATCAATAATAACCCCAACTATGAGGCGGGCCTGGCATACAATCCCGTGACGGGCAAGCCCGCAGAAGCCAATTATGAATATGCAATGACTACAGGAGGGGTCTTCGCGGAGGACACCTGGAAGGCAACTCGACGGCTGACGGTCAACTATGGCGTTCGCTACGACAACTATGGCAATGCGTATCCCGTGAATGGGACCAACCTATCTAACTTTCACCCCGGCTCCGGATCGACTTTTCCAGAACAAGTCGCTAACGGCGTGATGACGGTGCAGGGCCATGTGACCAGTCACGATCAGAATTGGATATTCAGTCCACGCGTGGGAGCCGCATGGGATCCTACCGGAGCGGGCAAATGGGTTGTTCGGGGAGGTTTTGGTGTGTACCGTGACTGGATAACATTGGGGAATGAAGAGAATGGGATGTCTGGTAACCCTCCCAGCTTCGTCTATCCCACATTCTTCAACAATGGATCGACCTCCGCGCCCATATTCGGTTACGGCACGCAAAATACTTACCCGTTCGGATTTCCGTATCCGGCTTTTGGCGGGCAACCGCTCAACGCGGCTGGGGGCCTTTCCGGCGGGCAATTTGCAGTTGGAGGTGTAGACCCGAATATCACGACGCCTGTGACCACGATGTGGTCAGGGACGGTGGAGCGGCAGATCACCTCCGGGCTCGTCGCGAGTATCGGATACGTTGGGCAGCATTCATTCAATTTGCTGCTGGCTGCCGGCGTGCCGGGCCAGAATACGTTCGGGTACGACGTAAATGTCTTCGCGGGAGATTTGGTTCAGCATCCCGGTTGCACACCTGCCGCAGGTCAAACCGTGACCTGTGACGGAATTCAGACTCGCCTCAATACGAGCTTTGGTTCCATCCAATTCAATCAAAATGGCGGACGCTCGAATTACGAGGGGTTGATTCTCGCGTTCAAGGGCCGGGTTGCCAAGCGCGGATTCCTGACGGCATCGTATACGCGTTCCGAGTCGAAGGATGATACCGGAACGGCTTATCCATCCGAATACCCCGTGAGCCGCTGGTACGGCCCATCGCCGATGGACGTGCCGAATCGTCTCTCGCTGGGGGCAAACTACAATCTTCCGGAATATCATAATGGCGGCGGGTTGCCGGGCCGTATTCTCTCCGGTTGGGGAGCATCCGGGATGTTGATTTTGCAATCCGGATACCCGTTTTCGGTGGTGGCAACAGCGCCGTTTGACGCGCAGTCTGTCAATGGAGGCCCGCTCCAGTTCCTGCCGGACAGCGGAGACTTCAATGCGGATGGAGACTTTGCGGGCAATTCGGGCGAAATCAGCGTGGGCTCTTATCCGAACGTCTCCAGCTATAACATCCCGCACAGCCGGCAGAGCTATATCCATGGTGTATTTCCGCATTGCTCCGGCACCAACCTCGACGGCTGCGGACCATTCACATTTCCGGCAATGGGGCAGGAGGGGACTGAGTTGATCAACCAGTTCCGGAACCCGGGCTACGCGCAAACGGATATGAACCTCAAGAAAGTCACAAACATCAGCGAACGAGTCAAGCTGGAACTTCGCGTCGACTTTTTCAACGTATTCAACCGAGTGAACCTGAATGGTGTGGACACCGGTGGCAATGACGGAAATACCTTCGGCACATCCACGGGTACCAACATCCCAAGAAATGGACAGCTTGCGGCTAGGTTGACCTTCTGAGAACTGCATTGCCCTTGTAAGTGACTGGAGCAGCTTTCCTGTGAAATCGGGAGAGCTGCTCCGATTCGTCTGGCAAGTTATGAAACAATCCTGGAGATGACCCTGAATCGAAGGAAGTTCATCGCTATATCCACGGCGGCGTCGCTGGCCATAAAGGGCCTGCCTTTGCTTGGCGCTTCGATCTCTGAATCCGTCGGCGTTTCTGCTTCCGGCGGAGAAGAGGAAGGCTTTCCGCGCGGCGACTATACACCGTTCGGGTATTTGGACAATCCCTGGCATACGTGGGATACGCATCGGAGCGGAGTGTTGCGATCGCTGCCTGGAATAGGGTTTGGCCTCTATTACCCCGCGGGCCCCGGCGGCTATTTCGATTTCAAACACAGCGAAGTGTATGAAGCGCAACTTGCTCTCGGATTTCAAATTGGTGGCCGCAATTTTCGCGAGCCGGAAGATTTCGCTCCCGGACAACTGACGGCCCCTCACCACAGCAAGAATATCCTCAGCTATGAGTTCGAGGCCGAGGGGGTTCATGTAGAGAGCGCATTCGTGCAGGCAGATGAGGATACGCTGGCAACGCGCATCCTGCTTTCCGAGCGCGCCGGCCGTCACCAGAGTATCCGGGTCCTGGCCTCTCACACCTATAAACTCGGCGCTGCCAATTGGTGGGGAAGAGATGGATTGGCCGGGGAGTTTGACGCAAGCAAGGACTCGCTTTGGATTCACGGTTTTGCCGCGGGGACGGTGTTCGCGCTTACCGGCAGCCGTCGCAGCAGTGCGCACTTCCTCGCGCTGCGAGAAGAAGATAGAAAAGGATGGATCGACTCGGAGAGCATAGTCGCCGACAAGGTGAGTTACTATCCACAACCGTTGCATGGCGCGCTCCGCTATGACCTTGCACTCGAGCCTCACTCGCAAGCGGAGATTGTCGTAGTCATGACGCGAGGGGCCAACACCTCGCTGGCATTGGATCACGCCCGAGCCTCGGTTCCGAGCGTAGACGGGAAGATCGCCGAGAAGCGCGCAGAAGACGCGACATTCTGGAACCGGGCGCCGCACTTGACAGGCGACTGGCCAAAATGCTGGAAGCACGGCTGGGTCTACGACTTCGAGACGCTGCGCATGATGGTGCGCCGGTCGGTCGGACTCTATAAACATCCCTGGGATGCAATGCAGATTCAGGCCCCGCGCAATGTTCTGGGCGAGACCTCAATCGATATGTGGGCGCTGAGCTATGCTGATCCAGCGTCGGCGAAGGCGGTATTCCTCGGCCAGTTTCTCGATGCCGTGGCTGCGAATATTCCTTGCATGCGCGAAGACGGAGTGATGAACATGGTGGCCACGGATGGTTCCGAATGCGGCACATCCATTTCCTGGTGCTTTCCCTTCTTCTGCGCCGCAGCGATCTATGACCGGACGCACGATATCGCCTGGCTGCGGCGATTGTATCCGGGGCTGGCCGCGCTGTTGCGATGGACGCTTGCCAATCGCGCGGATGCTGGGGGATTCCTGGTGGGCAAGTGCAGCTGGGAAACAGGGATGGACACGTCCAAGCGATTTCTTATCCAACAACCAACCGGAGGCGAGACGGTCGAGTTCCTGCGACTTGTGGAGTTGCAGGCTGCGGCAGCGCAGGCTGGGGGAATCCTTGCGCGGTTTGCACGACTGGTTCAGGATGACGCGAGCATCCAGCAATGGAAGCAGGTTCAGGAGACATACGCGAAGAAGACCCAGGAACTCTGGCAGGGAGATTGGTTTCACGACTTCGACACCAGGAGCATGCAACTGGTGACTACAACCCCGGCGGATCCGTCGCAAGCGGCGCCGGCGTTCTGCGGCGTGGCGACAGAGGATCAGAAAAGACGCATCCTGCCTACCCTTCGTGGGATGTTTGAGCAAGTGTGCACCAAGGAAGCGAGTGCGGATGGCGACGGGTCCAATGCGCTGAACTGGTCTTCTTTCATGCTGCCGTATCTGGAATCCTTGTGGGCCGCGGGCGATCGCGCGCTTGCCGCGGAGGTGGTGGCAGCCACAGCCGACCGGATCTACAAAAGTATGGATCGATCCACGGAAACTTTGCGGAGCGGGACCGATACCTATGGCGGGTTGGGATGGCCCGGAGTCAGTTGCGAGATATGGGGCTGCAGAGGAGCCTTTGGAGGAGAAGGATATGGGTGGGGCGCAGTTATGCCGGCCCACATCATTCGTACCTTAATGGGCTTTCGCGAAACGGAAATCCAGGGGCAAGTGTTAATCTGTCCGAATCTGCCGCCATCCCTGGGTAGTGAGGGCAAGCAATATGGCATTCAAGGGCTGAACTACGGGGCAACGCGCTTGAGTCTGAGCTATACGCTTCTCAGCCAAGAGCGGCTGTTGGTGGATGTGGAATGCTCGGGCGGCATTCAAGTCCGCTCTGTTTATGGCGAGGGAGGCAATGCTTTAGAGGTGAAGCGGAGCCCCGCGCATTGGCAGTTTGAGGCCACGAACCAAAGTTCTTACACGGTTCAATTATCATGAACGGTGGAAAGAGCCTCCTGGCCTCAAGCTGACTGCAACACGGATGCCGTCGCTTCCCATTCGCCAGGGAGCAAGCGCCGGCCACGTGCAATCGGTCACTCCAGGTTGATGGTGAAGGGGCCAACGAAATGCAATACCCGAAACTGGTCCGCGCGCTGACACTGGCAGGCATGCTCGCAACGGCTCACTGCGCGTTTTCTCAAGCGTCCCAGGGTGATCGCCAGCAGCTCTCCGGAATAGAGAACGCAATTCGAACGGGAGACTTTGCCCAGGCTGTGCAACTGAGCCACGCTGCCCTAGCAGCCTGTGGTGAAAGTCCCGATACCTGCACGAAAGAATTGAGAGGTTTCCACAGGAGTTATTTGTAGAATCAAGTCATGGCAATGGGAACGCGCAAGGATCGTGAGCGGCAAGAGGATTTG
>Ga0224557_1000282_pt1 | contig 57995 bp, 58 predicted proteins | sample 714S31014metaG_FD_180677 | JGI IMG/M metagenome (GOLD analysis project Ga0224557, IMG submission 180677) | Peat soil microbial communities from Stordalen Mire, Sweden - 717 S3 10-14 | ecosystem: Environmental > Terrestrial > Soil > Wetlands > Peat | place: Sweden: Norrbotten County, Stordalen...
CTTCGCCGCCACACACCCAAGGTAGGAGCCCAGTGCGGTAATCCCGCACGCTGGGATCTGCGCGGGGGGCCGCCCGCAAGGGCGGTCCCTACCGCGTCCAGCAACCACAATGGACCATCGTCGTGGTTCGCTGGCCGACCGAGCCTACACAGGCGGGGCGAGTGGGGCTCGCGGGAAGGTCTCGCGCGGCACGGCGGCGCGTCCGGGTCACGCTGGCTGACGGGGCACTAGTGCTGACGGGCACTAGTGCTGACGGGCATTGGTGCGGCCAGCGCTTGGTCGCAGGGCCGGTGGCGGAAAGCGTCACCGGCCGGGCTTTAGAGTCCCTCGTCCTGGTTCGCCGGGGCGTCCCGGCCGAAGAACTTGTCGTCCTGCTCTACCGCGGCGACGTCCGCGGCGGCCGCCCGCCTGACCTCGTCAAGTTCGGGGTCGTACTCCTGGTTGCGCAATATCAAGCTGTGCCGCTCGTCCGGCTCCTCGGTGGTCCAGCGGGAACGGAACCAGGAAAAGATGCTCATAACCGACTCCCGGGTTTGTCGGGACGCGCGCCGCGCAGTGGTCTGCCTGCGGGGTCATAGTGAGCCTACGCTCCGTAAGGCCTAGCGAATAGGCGCACGTCGGCCGAACGGCTCGCGCGTCAGCGGATCATACTGGGGGGTGGTCACCGAACATCGTTTTGTCGTGCAGCTGCACGACGCGACGACCCTGCACTTCGATTTCCGCCTGCAGTCGGGCGATGTGCTGCGTTCGTGGGCGGTACCCAAGGGGCCGTCGCTTGACCCGGTGGTCCGGCGGCTAGCGGTCCCGGTCCAGGACCATTCGATGTCGGCGGGTGAATTCGAGGGGGTGCACGAGGGTCATCGCCGGGGTAGCGGAGCGGTGATCATCTGGGATGAGGGTACGGCGGCGATCGTCCGGGATGAGCCTGGCCATATCTCCTTCGTCCTGAACGGCGGCAAACTATCGGGCGGATTTGCCCTGACCCGGACGGGCGAGAAACGCTGGATTCTCGTGAAGGTCCGCGACGAACAAGCACGCCCGGGATCGGACATCGTCGCAGCGCGGCCGGAGAGCATCAGAAGCGGCAAGACCTGGCAGGAACTTCGGGAGCAGCAGGAAACGCCCCAGATGCCGTTAACCGCCCGGCCCGAGGGCCCGAGGCGGATAGCTATCGGTCTTCGGTGCCGGCCGCCGCCCCGGCCGCGCGGCCGGGGCGGCGGATTAATCTCCTTACTGAAAGCATTATCCCATCGGGTGTACGCGGATCGAAAGGGGGCAGGAGCCCGCGGGGCGGCGGCAGAATATTGCGCTGGCGGGCGATCTCCGCGGTGGGACAGGCAGAACCAATGGGATCCCCATGCCGGTGCCGCCGACTTGAAACCAGGATGCAAGAGCCCCAGCGGGCTACCTGCCGGTAACTCAAACAACGAGTTCAACTTCTCAGCATACGATAAGACCGCGAGGCGGCTCGCCAGGTGCCGAAGGCATACCGGTTCGTACCGCAGCGCTTCGGCGGAGCCGAAGCCGGGTCAGGAACGAGGCTTTGCCATCGGTGCGGCAAAGTCCGCAATGTGGTGGAAAACTCAACGATGGCCGATCAGTTCTCGCTTCTTAGCCGATTGGCTATCTTTGCCGGGAAGCTTATCAGGTAGACCGCGTGATCACCCAGCGTGCTGGCCGGGCAGGCGTCCCTGACCTGCCTAAACAGTGGCAGGGTCAGCGTTCCGCCTGAGTTGTCGTCGGCCGGCAGGTTGACCCGTTGACGACCGAAGCGCGGCCTATGCACGGTGGTCGTGGTGTCAAAAAGCGGCGCAGGCCCGCAGCTGAGATCTTGCTATGCGTTCGGCACGGCAAGATTCTCAGCAGCAAGACTCATGTCCGGATACCCCGCAATCGGCGGCGTAGCGGACGCCGGCCCGCATACGGGGGCGGCTTAAGTGCGTCCGGGAGCCGGGAATAAGGAACGACTCAAGTGCGCTACAAGTCTCGGTCTTGACAAGAATGACACCAGCCGTCCCGCAAGGTAGTCGAAGTGTGACCTGACGCGTACTCGGCCTGCGTCTTAAGGTGTGCGGCCGCGCACCGTTGGTTACTTCGTCCGCGTCTTCACTTCATCGCCGATGGTGACGTCGATGCACGGCGAGCGGCGGTCAATGTAAATAGGGGGGCTGCTGCGCTCTTATAGCGTGCCGATCGTATACGCTTATGCATTATTCAACGAGTGGAACGGAGTACACGTGGCTCAGAAGATTCAGACCCTGTTCATCGACGACATCGATGGCAGCGAGGCTGAAGGAACCGTCCGCTTTGCACTAGATGGTGCGGAGTACGAGATCGACCTGAACGCCAAGCACGCAGAGGCGCTGCGCAAGTCGCTGGCCCGGTATGTAGATGCGGCCCGGCGGAGCAGTGGCAGCCCGGCCCGGCGGCCAGCTCGGAGCGGTCGCAGAACGGCGGCTAGTGGCCTTAACACCACGGAAGTTCGCGAGTGGGCCAAGGCGCAGGGCATCGAAGTCAAGGACCGCGGCCGCGTGCCCGCGGAATTGGTCGTCAGGTTCCGGGCGGCGACAGGAAACTAGTCAGCAGTTGGTTGGTCTTGGCGGCTGGTAATCGACGCGAGGCTCATGGCCCCTGGGGGGTCAGAGTCTCTCCATAGACTTCCTTGCTCGTGACTTCAGTACCACCATTTTTCGGGACGCTGTGTCCTTCTGTGATCGCAAGATCGTAGAAGGACACATACTTCGTCCTGCCGGTGTTACCCGGGTCCGTTCGGGAAATTGCCCGCCGATGGTGACGTGCGGGCACGTCACATGGCCGGGAGGGCACGGCTGATGATCGCGGCGGTGTCGATTCCCGTCGGCAAAGTGCCGAAGGCATGGCCCCAACCCCAGGGACCTCCCGAGTCGGCCAGCCGGGACGCGACAAACGCATCGGCCACCGCGGGATCCCCGTGACGGACGAGCAGGGCGCCCTGGAGAGCGAGCGCCAGGCCCTCGGCGAGCTGGCGGGCGCGAGCCTCCGACGGGTCGCTGAGCTCCTTACGCAGCCGGGCCACCGCCTGATCCAGCCGGCGGTCCGCGCCCGCGGCCTGACCGAGTTCGGCGAAGAACGCCTCGGCCACCTCTGGCTGGCGGGTCAGGGCGCGAAGCGCGTCGAGCGCGGCGACATTGCCCGAACCCTCCCAGATGGAAGCCAGCGGCGCCTCACGGTAGAGCCGGGGCATCCCCGATTCCTCCACGTAGCCGTTGCCGCCCAGGCATTCCAGCGCCTCGGCGGCGTGCCCGGGGGCGCGTTTGCATACCCAGTACTTGGTCGCCGCCAGGGCCAGGCGGCGGAACGCGGCTTCGGCCTGGTCACCGCGGACCGCGCGGTCGGTCGCCCCGGCCAGCCGGAACGCCGCCATCGTCGTCGCCTCCGACTCGATCACGAGGTCGGCCAGCACGCTGGCCATCAGCGGCTGGTCGGCCAGCTTCCGGCCGAAGACCGTCCGGTAGCTGGCGTGATGCGCGGCGAGCGTGACCGCGGCCCGCATTCCGGTCGCCGTCCCGAGCACGCAGTCGAGCCTGGTCATGTTCACCATCTCGATGATGGTGCGGACGCCGCGGCCCTCCTCGCCGACCAGCCAGGCCAGAGCGTTGTCGTACTCGACCTCGGCCGACGCGTTCGACCGGTTGCCGAGCTTGTCCTTCAGCCGCTGCAGGTGCATGCCGTTCCGGCTGCCGTCCGGCCTGACCCGGGGCAGCAGGAAGCAGGACAACCCGCAGGGAGCCTGGGCGAGCACCATGAACAGGTCACCCATCGGCGCCGAGGTGAACCACTTGTGCCCGGTCAGCAGGTAGCCGCCGTCAGCGGGGACGGCGCGGGTGGTGTTGGCCCGGACGTCGGAGCCGCCTTGCTTCTCGGTCATCGACATGCCCGCGAGCAGTCCCCGCTTGGTCTCAGGCGGACGCAGGCCGAAGTCGTAGTCCTGGGCCGCGAGCAGCGGTTCGAAGCGCTGGGCCAGGTCCGGTGCGTGCCGCAGCGCAGGCACGATGGCGTAGGTCATCGAGATCGGGCAGCTATGCCCGGCATCGGCCGCGCTCCAGACATAGAAGCCCGCCGCGCGCGCCACATGCGCTCCGGGACGCCCGTCTCGCCAGGGCGCGGCGTGCAGGCCATGCTGCACCGCCACGGTCATCAGCTCATGCCAGGCCGGATGAAACTCCACCTCGTCGATGCGGTGACCGAAGCGGTCATGGGTGCGCAGCACCGGCGGGTTCTCGTTCGCCTGACGGCCCTGCTCCTGCGCGCGCGCCGAGCCGGCCAGGCGGCCCAGGGCCCGGACGCCATCGGCGGCCCACCCGGCGCCCTCGCGGTGCAGCGCGCTCAGCAGGGCCGGATCGTCGGCCACGTCATACCCGGTCAGTACGGGAGACTGGTTGAACACTTCATGTGTCGGCGGCATCAGCCATCCCTGCCTCGGGGGTTCCTGCGGCGTCCTGGCCTTGTCGTAATTGAAACATGCCGAGGTGGAAGTTCGCGCTCTCCCGCTGATAGACCAGAATGAGACGAGATCTGGTCCGGAAATTCAGGAGGTTACCTGGTGGCGGCTTACCTGATCAGGCGGCTTGGCACATCCGTGGTGATCTTGATCGGCATCTCGATCTTCACTTTCGCGCTGCTGCACCTCGTCTTCCCTTCGCCCGCCATCGTTGTTCTCACGACCAGGGCGTCACCGCCCGCGATCGCGGCCTGGAACCGCGCCAACGGCTTCGACGACCCGGTGATCGTGCAGTACTGGCACTACGTGGTCGGCGTGCTCCATGGCAACCTGGGTACTTCCTACAAGCTGAACCAGTCCGTCGCGTCGCTGTTCTCCGAGCGGTGGGAGCGCAGCGCGTACCTGTCCGGCGTCTCGCTGGTACTCGCGATCCTGATCGCGATCCCGCTCGGGATCTACCAGGCGGTCAGGCGGAACCGCATCGGCGACACCGTGGCCACCAGCATCGCCTTCACCGCCTACGCCATGCCGGATTTCTTCCTCTACCTGATCGTCATCCAGGTGTTCGCGCTGACCTTGGGCATCTTCGGTTTCGAGGCCAGCCAGTCCAACTCGATGATCACGATCATCGGTGACTGGCGGGACATGACGCTGCCGATCCTGTCCATAACCTTGCTCATCCTGGCCGGCTACTCCCGGTATATGCGGTCGTCGTCGATAGAGACGCTGGCCCAGGATTACATCAAGACGGCGCGGGCCAAGGGATTGCCTGAGCGGCTCGTGCTGTTCCGGCATCTCGTCAGGAACGCCTGCCTGCCGATGATCACGCTGATCGGGCTGTCGATTCCGGTGCTGCTCGCGGGCAATCTCATCGCCGAGAATGTGTTCAACTTCGACGGCCTTGGCCTGCTGTTCTACAACAGCCTGGGGAACGAGGACTACCAGGTGCTTCTCGCGTACACGCTGATCGGCGCGGTGCTCACCGTCGCGGGCAACTTCGTGGCCGACGTCGCGCTGACCGTCGCCGATCCGCGGATCCGGCTGGCCTGACGACGGGTCATCACCTGGCTCAGGCCGGCCGCCCCATGGCGGCCACCACCAGGGTGACGGTGGTCGCCACCTCGGCGAGCGCGCCGAGGACATCACCGGTGATGCCGCCCAGCCGGCGCACCGCGTGCCGCTGCAGGGCAAAAGCGGCTCCCAGGCCGGCCACCACGGCCAGCGGGAGCGTCCAGCCGAGTGGCTCGCCGACCACCGCCGCGGAGACCGTCACCGCCGCGACCGCTCCGGCCAGCGTGACCAGCGTGGCCGCCGCGGCCATCGCCGGGCTGACCGAGCCGGCCACAAGCGCACCGAGCCCGTCCGGCCGGGCCGCGACCACGCCGCGGCGGCAGGCCCAGGTCAGGGCCAGGCGGCCGGTGACCGCGGCGGCGATCAGCGCGGCGGCGCCCCGGCCGTGGCCCGCTGATTCCGCCTGGCTGAGCGCGGCCACCTGGATAAGCAGGGTCAGCACGAGCGTCACGACGCCGAACGGCCCGATATCAGAGCGGCGCATAATATCGAGCGCGGCGGGGCCGGGTTTGCCGCTGCCCAGGCCGTCCGCGAGGTCGGCCAGCCCGTCGAGGTGAAGGCCGCGGCTGAGCAGCGCGAGGGCCGCCACCGCGAGGCCTGCTCCGGTGAGCGGCCCCGCTCCGAGCAAGTGGTCGACGGCGAGCATGACGGCGGCGGCCAGCACCCCGAGCAGCAGGCCTACGGCCGGCGCCCAGGCCATCGCCGCCGCCACGATCGCCCTGGCCGGCAGCGCCGATGGCGCCGGTAGCGCCGGCGACACCGGTGCCGGTCCTAGGTCCGGAGCGGCGCCGCGAAGGGGGATCACGGTGAGCAGCGTCACCGACAGCCTCAGGCCACTCCATCTCATGTCGAAGGAGCCTATCGGCAGCACCAGGAAAGACGTACTATCTTGAGGGGGCAGAACGCACCGAGATGGCGGTGGCAGCGTGTCGCAGTGGTGGTCTATCGAGGTTTTCGACGCAGAGCAACTGGCCGCCCGGCGTTGGAAGGACGCCTACCAGGACACGCTCACCGAGGCGGCGCTCACCCACGGGGCCACGTACTGGGAGTGGCACGAGCACCGCTACGGTGTCGTGTTCGAGGTGCTCTTCGAGTCCGACCAGCAGTGGGAGGCGTTCCGCGCCCTTCCGGCGATCCGTTCGGCCCTCGACAGTGTGCCCGATCCGGTCAACGGCCTGCTCATTTACCGGGGTCGTGGAGGCGGCTCCGGGCCGAGAAAGCCACGTCGGCCCAGGCCCTCGCCGGCCGCGAGTGCGATGTCCAGGCCCGAGCCAGTGCCCGAGCGCGCCGTGCGTCTCGTCGAGGTGGCTCCGCCCGGATGGCCAGCTACCGAAGTAGATTCGGTCCCGCGGGTGTAGCACCCGGTGGGACGGTGCAGGATGGGGGGATGAGGGAAACGCGAGTCATGACCGATGGCCTGCGGGCCGCGATCGAGCACAGCGGTTATTACCCAGGCCTGGTATCCGATGCGGTCGCCTCGGCGCTCGGGTCCGAACCAGTCACCGCTTTCGTCGTCCACCACGACGCGATTTTCGATCCGGGCATGGAGGTGCGCCGTCACATGACCGTGCTGGCGCTCACCCCGACCCGGCTGGTGTACTCGCACACCGACGAGCATCCAGCCGAGGATCCCGACACCCGGCCGCGGGCCGAGACGAGCACCGAGGCGATCCGGTTCGCCAAGATTTCGTCCGTGGCCCTGAGCCGGGTCGTTTCTGACCCCGAGACCTACGTGCCAGGCGTCACCATGCCGTCGGAGGTCATGCTGACCATCGGCTGGAACGTCCTGTCCCACCTGGAACTCGAGCCGGCCCACTGCGGGGATGAGAGCTGCGAGGCTGATCACGGCTACCTCGGGACCATCACCGCCGATGACTTCTCGCTGCGGGTGAGCCAGGCGGCGGACGGCGAAGATGCGGTGCGCCAGCTGCTCGGGTTCGCCCGGGAGCTCGCCGACGCCACGGCCATAGGCGGTAGCTGAGGACTCGCCGGGGGGCCGTTTTGCCGCCGATTCCCGCCTAATGGGACCATGTTCCGGCAAGATGCTAAGCCTAGATGCTGATGCTTGATGCCGATGTTTGATGCTGAGGTACAGCTCTGCGGCAACGGCTGACGCAAGACGCTGAGTGGCACCCACGAGTAGCAGATGAGGATTCCCGTATGACGCTGGAGCCGAGACATTCGCCCGTCGTGCCGTCTTATGGGTCAGCGACCCTGGCTGACCTGTCATCCTCGGTCCTCGCGTCGCTAGACCCCGGATCGCCGGCCGCGCAGAACGTTCTCGGCTTGACCCCCGCGCGGCGTGCGTGCCTGCTGATCGTGGACGGGCTCGGCTGGGAGCTGCTCCGCGATCATCCCGCCGCCGCGCCGTTCCTGTCCGAGCTGGCGCGCAACTCCAAGCCGATCACGGCCGGATTCCCGTCCACCACCGTGACCAGCCTCGGCTCGATATGCACCGGGCGGCCGCCTGGCCAGCACGGGATGCTCGGCTACCAGGTCATCATTCCCGGTGAGAACCGCCTGCTCAACGGGCTGCGCTGGGACTCCAGGGTCGATCCGTTGCAGTGGCAGCCGCTGCCGACGCTGTATGACCGGGCCACCGAGGCGGGCATCGCGGCCGTGCACGTAGCGCAGGGCTCGTTCCGCGGCACCGGCCTCACCGTGGCCACGATGCGCGGCTCGGACTTCCGCCCCGCCGACAGCATGGGTGCGCTGGCCGCTCAGGCCGCCGCGGCGCTCGCCGAGAACACGCGCGCGTACGTGACCGTGTACCACGGTGACCTCGACGGCACGGGCCACGTGTTCGGCACCGCCTCGGACGCCTGGTACAACCACCTCGCGCACGTCGACAAGCTGGTCGAACAGCTCGCCAGTTCGCTGCCCTCCGGCGCTTGCCTGTACGTGACCGCGGACCACGGCATGGTGGACGTCGGCCCTGACGACAAGCTCGACATCGACGCGATGCCCGACCTGCGGGCCGGGCTGGCCCTGCTCGGTGGCGAGCCGCGAGCCAGGCACCTGTACGTACGGCCAGGCGCCGCCGCGGATGTGCTGGCTAACTGGCGGGAGGTGCTCGGTGAGCGCGCCTGGGTGCTGCCGCGGGACGAGGCCATCAAGGAAGGATGGTTCGGCCCGGTGGATGACCGGATGGCCGCCCGGATCGGCGACGTCGTGGCCGCGCCGGCCGGGTCGCTGGCCCTGGTGGCCACCAAGGCCGAGCCCCGCGAGTCCGCCCTGCTCGGCATGCACGGCTCGCTCACCGCGCACGAGCAGCTGGTTCCCGCGCTCACGTTCCGCGCCGCATGACCGAGTCTGACCCCCTGCTCGTCAGCGTTGCCTCACTGGCCGCGGAGCTGGCCCCGGGCCTGGTGCTCCTGGACGTCCGGTGGCGGCTCGGCGGCCCGCCGGGCATCGACAGCTATCGCCAAGGCCACCTGCCCGGGGCGGTTTTCACCGACCTCGATGAGGTCCTGGCCGCCCCGGCTGGTCCCGGCGGGCGGCATCCGCTGCCTGATCCTGAGGTATTCCAGGCCGCGATGCGCGCGGCCGGGGTCGGTCCTGACCGCCCCGTGGTCGTGTACGACGACGGGGATTCCATGGCCGCGGCCCGCGGCTGGTGGGTGCTGCGGTACTACGGGCATCCCGACGTCCGGGTTCTCGACGGCGGTTACCGGTCCTGGCTCAGCGCCGGTCTCGCGGTGACCACGACCGAGCCCAGGCCGGTGCCCGGCGACTTCACCGCGCGACCGGGCGCCATGCCGGTGCTCGACGCGACGGCCGCGCAGGCCGTGGCGCGGACCGGGCTGTTGCTCGACGCGCGGGCCGGGGAGCGCTACCGCGGTGAGATCGAGCCCGTCGACCCCGTGGCCGGTCATATTCCCGGTGCGATCAGCGCGCCCACCGCCGCCAACCTGAATCCTGACGGCACCTTCAAGGACGCCGCCGCGCTCGCCGCCAGGTTTGCTGAGCTCGGGGTCACCGGACCGGGCGGGGGGACGGTCGGAGCGTACTGCGGCTCCGGGGTCACCGCCGCCCATGAGGTCCTGGCCTTGGCGCTGGCCGGCATTCCCGCCGCGCTTTACGCGGGTTCCTGGTCCAACTGGGTGGCCGACCCGGCCCGCCCGGTGGCCACGGGAGGGTAAGGGCAGCCGGAACCGGGGTGGCCGGGGCGTGCGGTTAGAGCGGGCGGGACCAGTTCTGGCCGGTCAGGTCTTTCCCGAAACTGTGGAGCAGAGGGCGGGCCCAGCGGCTGCCGCATCGCTTCGACCCGTCCCGACCGGGAAATCAGGCCAAGCTCGCCGCGGTCGAGGAGCTCGTCAAGATCGCGGCCGACGCGGGCTGCTCGCTGATCCACCTGGCGCTGGCGTTCGTCGTCGGCCACCCTGCGGTGACCTCGGCGATCATCGGCCCGCGCACCATGGACCAGCTCACCGGCCTGCTGGCGGGCGCGGACGTGACGCTGACCGACGACATCCTGGACCGGATCGACCAGATCGTCTCGCCGGGCGTGACGCTGAACGACGCCGACGCGGGCTGGCAGCCGCCCGCGCTCACCAACCCGGCCGCCCGCCGCCGCCTCCCGCCGGACCGCGCCGCCAGCTGACGCCCGGCCGCCAAGTTGACGCCTTGTCAGTGCGGCCGCGGCGCCGGGTGAGGCGGCGGCGCGGGAATGGTGCCGAGGTCAGGTGCCAGCTCGGGCCAGACAAGCAGCACCGGGCAGGCCGCGTGATCGACGACGAACCTGGCGGCCTTGCCCAGGCTCTTGGGTCCGAGCCGGGACCGGTCGCCGTCTCGCGCCATCACCAGCAGATCCGCCTGCGCCGACGCTGCCACCACGGCCCGTTCGATATGACCATGAATCTCCCGCTTTTCACAGTCCCGCCCGAGCCTGCGCGCGGCCGCCTCGAGCAGTTCGCTCGCAGAAACGGCGGCAAGTTCGTCGAGCCTGACCCCGGGATCGCGCCCGCCCCGGCCGAACAATCCCAGGTAGGCGCCGTGCGCGGCGTCCGCCACCTCGGCCGGCGTGACGTGCAGCAGGGTGTAACTGGCTCCGGCCGGGACCAGGCTGAGGCCCGCGTCCACACTGGCCCGCCACGTCCCCTCCGCCACCCATATCAATACCGAACGGCCGGTGGTATCACGGCTAGTCACGTCGATCATCCTCCCGCCACGTGGAGTCCGGCCCACAGCGCCAGCACCGCGACGATCAGGCCTGCGGGTACGGTGAGCAGCCCTAGCCTGGTGAATTCCCCCAGGGCCGGAGCTGACTCGTGTTGCCGGAGGATGCGCCGCCACAGCAGCGTGGCCAGCGACCCGGTGTAGGTGAGGTTCGGGCCGATATTGACGCCGAGCAGCACGGCCAGGACAGCCCCGGCGCCTGACGGCGCGGCCAGCGGCAGCAGCACCAAAACAGCGGGCAGGTTGTTGCACACGTTGGCCAGGGCCGCGGCCAAGGCCGCCGTGGCCAGCAGCGCCGGCAACGATGTCCCGCCGGGCAGCAGCGGCGCGAGCGCGGTACCGAGCCCGTTGCTCACGACCGCCTTGACCACGATGCCCAGGCCGAGCACGAACAGCAGGAAGGGCACGTCGACGGCGCGGACCAGGCTGACCGGGCTGGCCCGGCGCCGGGCCAGCGCGCGCACCGCCAGCGCCGCGGCCCCGGCGAACGCGGCCCAGGCCGGGTTCACCCCCGCCGCCGACGCCGCCACGAAACCGGCCAGCGTGAGGACGACCACGGCCAGCGTGAACACCGGCAACGGAGTGCCGGCGGCGCGGTCCTGGTGGTCGCGTCCCGGCCGCACCGACAGGTCAGCGGCGAAGAACCGGTTGAACACCGCGTACTCGGTGCCGATGACGGCCAGCCAGGGCAGCGCCATCAGCGCGGCGAACCGCGGGAAGGTCAGCCCGCTGGCGGCGAAGGCGAGCAGGTTGGTCAAGTTGGACACCGGCAGCAGCAAGGAGGCCGAGTTAGCCAGGTGCGTACACGCGTACACCTGCGGCTTGGCCCGGATGTCCAGCCGGGACGCGGTGACGAAGACCACCGGGGTGAGCAGCACCACGGTGGCGTCCAGGCTGAGCACGGCCGTGGTCACCGACGCGACCACGAATACCTGCGCCAGCAGGCGGCGCGCTCCTTGCAGCTTGGCCCGTCCGGTCCCGGTCCGCGCCATCCACCCGCCGCAGGCCCGGAACAAGCCGTCGTCGTCGCACAGGTGGGCGAGCACCAAGATGGCGGCCAGGAAGCCGATCACCGGGCCGAGCAGCCGGGCCTCGGTGATCGCGTTGCTGACACCGATCGCGCCGGCCGCCATCAAGATGACCGCGGCCGGAACCGCGGCGACCGCTTCTGGCCACCCGCGCGGCCTGATCACCGCCCAGGCCAGCACGGCGACCAGGGCGATCAGGGCGAGTGTCTCGCCTGCCGCAGCGTTCAGTGCGTCCCCTTACCGCGGGGCGGCGGCCGGCGACGCGGGCCGGGCGGTCCGGGAGCCGCCCTGAGCTTGCGAGCCGCCCTGAGCTTGCGAACCGGACGGGCGGCTGTAGCGCTCGACGAACTGGCGCAAGATGACCGGCGGCCAGGTGATATCGGCGCGGGCGGCCTGCTCCCTGATGTCATCGGCCCGCTCGGGGGGGAAGTAGCCGGCGTCCTTGTAGACCTCGATCCTGGTGCTGAGGCCGGCCAGGTCGAGTTCGGGGTGGAACTGGGTGGCGTAGACGCACCTGCCGACCCGGAAGGCCTGCACCCGGCAGCCGGCCGAACTGGCCAGCAGCACAGCGTGCCCGGGCAAGCGGCTGATCGCCTCTTTATGCCCGGTGAAGGCGTCGAAGGCGGCGGGCAGCCCGCGCAGCAGCGGATCGCGCTCGCCCTGCGCTGTGAGGGTGACCCGGACGCATCCGACCGGTTCGGCGAACCGCCGGTCGAGGACCGCACCCTCGTGGCGGCCGAGCGCGCCGATGCCGTAACAGGCCCCGAGAAACGGGAAGTCCGCACTGACCACGGCGTCAAGCAGCCGGCCCAGGTCCGCCTCGACCCGGCGCTGCACCGGCGACTTTTGTTCCTCCGGGTCGGTGACGTTGAACGGGCCGCCGCCGAGGAAGATCCCGGACCAGTCCCGCAGCTCGACCTCGCCGAGGGCGCCCTGCTCAAGCCGGATCCGGTGCAGCCCGCTTTCGGCCAGCCCGGCCAGCGTCAGGAACGAGTCGTACTCGTTGTCGGCCGCGGCGTCGTCGGCCCGGATGGCCAGCAGCAGGAACGGTTTCACCCGTTCACCTTAGCTGGAAGTGATCCAGCTCGGTCTCGGTCAGCAACCTGGACCTGATCAGGAAACGCACGCCCTCCGGGGCCTCGACCGAGAAGCCGCTGCCCCGGCCGGGCACGACGTCCACGGTCAGGTGCGTGTGCTTCCAGTACTCGTACTGCGAGACCGACATCCAGAACGGGATCGGCCGCTCCAGCCCCGACACCGCCAGCTCGCCCAGCAGGATGTCGGAGTCGCCGGTCAGGAACTCCCCGTCGGGGAAGCACATGGGCGAGGATCCGTCGCAGCAGCCGCCGGACTGGTGGAACATGAGCGGACCGTGCTGGCCGGTCAGCTGCCGCAGCAGGTTCGCGGCCGCGTCGGTCAGCTCGACCCGGCGCAGTTCGCCCGAGGCCGCCGGTACCTCCACGGGTCCTGCCTCCACGGGTCCTGCCTCCATCGGTTCTGGTTCCATCGGTCTGGTTCGGGCCGCGGGCCGGCCGGCCCGTTCAGGGCACCGGCAGGCCCGCGGCCCTGACGATAAGGCCTAGAAGAAGCCCAGCTTCTTCGGAGAGTAGCTGACCAGCAGGTTCTTGGTCTGCTGGTAGTGGTCGAGCATCATCTTGTGGTTCTCGCGGCCGACGCCGGACTGCTTGTAACCGCCGAACGCGGCATGCGCCGGGTAGGCGTGGTAGCAGTTCGTCCATACCCGGCCGGCCTGGATCTCCCGGCCGGCCCGGTAGGCCAGGGAACCGTCCCTGGTCCAGACGCCCGCGCCGAGCCCGTAGAGGGTGTCGTTGGCGATCTTGATGGCGTCGGCTTCGTCGGAGAACCTGGTCAGCGCCACCACCGGCCCGAAGATCTCCTCCTGGAAGACGCGCATGGAGTTGTTGCCCTCGAAGATGGTGGGCGTGACGTAGTAGCCGCCGGCCAGCTCGCCACCCAGGTCACTGCGCTCGCCTCCGGTCAGCACCTTGGCCCCCTCGGCCTTGCCGATCTCGAGGTAGGACAGGAACTTCTCCAGCTGGTCGTTGGAGGCCTGGGCGCCGATCATCGTCTCGATGTCCAGCGGGTTACCCTGCCTGACCGCCTTGGTCCGCTCGATGGCGTCCGGCACGAACTGGTCGTAGATGTCCGCCTGGACCAGGGCCCGGGACGGGCAGGTGCAGACCTCGCCCTGGTTGAGGGCGAACATCGTGAAGCCCTCGAGTGCCTTGTCGTAGAAGTCGTCGCGGGCGGCGGCGATGTCGGAGAAGAAGATGTTCGGGCTCTTGCCGCCCAGCTCCAGCGTCACCGGGATGAGGTTCTGGCTGGCGTACTGCATGATCAGGCGGCCGGTGGTGGTCTCGCCGGTGAAGGCGATCTTGGCTATCCGGCTCGAGGAGGCCAGCGGCTTGCCCGCTTCCACGCCGAAACCGTTGACCACGTTGAGGACACCAGGCGGGAGCAGGTCGGCGATGAGCTCGATGACCTTCAGGATCGACCACGGCGTCTGCTCGGCCGGCTTGAGCACCACGCAGTTGCCCGCGGCCAGCGCGGGCGCCAGCTTCCAGACGGCCATCAAGATGGGGAAGTTCCACGGGATGATCTGGCCTACCACGCCCAGCGGCTCGTGGAAGTGGTAAGCGATGGTGTCGGAGTCGATCTCCGAGAGGCTGCCTTCCTGCGCCCTGATCGCGCCGGCGAAGTAGCGGAAGTGGTCCACGGCCAGCGGCAGGTCGGCCGCCAGGGTCTCCCGGATCGGCTTGCCGTTATCCCAGGTCTCGGCGACCGCGAGCATCTCCAGGTTGGACTCGATCCGGTCCGCGATCTTGTTCAGGATGACCGAGCGCTCGGCCGCGCTCGTCCGGCCCCAGCTGTGCTTGGCGCCGTGCGCGGCGTCCAGCGCGAGCTCGATGTCCTCGCCGGTGGAGCGGGCGATCTCGGTGAAGGTCTTGCCGTTGACGGGGGACGGATTCTCGAAGTACCCGCCCTTGCTCGGCGGGACGAACTCGCCGCCGATGAAGTTGCCGTACCGGTCCTGGACCGACACCACACTGTCGGACTGACCGGGTGCTGGGTAAAGCGCCATGGAAGAGACACCCCTTACTGATCGGGCTGATGATCGATTGGGCCGTCGCGGCAGATCCGGCGAACCCTGACCACCCGAACGACTCGTGACGGACGTCACGCTAAGAGCCGCAACGTTGCAGCCACGTTGCACGCGTATTTCAGGCCTGTGTTCCGCCGAACTCGGCGTCGAGCTTGGCCGCCGTCGCGGCCGCCAGAGGGCGCAGCGGCGAACCGGCCGGCAGCACGGCGTACAGCCGTTGCCACATCACCAGGTCATCCGCGCCCCAGCGGGTCCTGGTCCAGCTGACCATGAACTCGGGCCGGTTCTCGGCCAGGATCGCCGCGCGCAGCGCACGATCCAGATCCGCGCGCAGTTCTCGCACCCCGGGAGACTCGCTGCGGGGCAGCAGCGGGCCGCGGTACAGCCGCAGCGCCTCCGCCAGGTCGCCGGCCGCGAGCTGGGCCCGCACGGCGGTCCAGTCGGACTTGACGTCGCAGCTCAGCCGGTAGGGGCGGGAGGCGAGCACCCGTTCGCCGAGCAGGGCGCGCATCCGGACCAGCTCCGCGCGCGGGGTGCACGACGCCCCGTCGGCCGGGTAGAGCATGTACGCCAGCTCGTCCCCGGTCAGGCCGCCCGGGCAGGCGGCCAGGATGACGGCGATCTCGCTGTGCCGCGGGCTCAGCCGGAAGGTCCTGGCGCCGATCGAGACCACGCACTCCGAACGGCCCAGGCCGTGGATGGCGATCTCAGCCAGCAGGTGCTCGCGGCCGGGCGAACCGGTCCGGCCCGGCTCGGGGTACCTGGCCGCCGCCTCCGCGGCGTCTCTGGCCAGCTCGGCTTCGGCCATCCGGGCCGCCGCCCTGACCATCGCGATGGTCTGCGGTGCCAGGAGCATTGGTGCCCGCGTGCCGCTCGTCCCACTGTGCACCCTCGACGAACCGGATGGATTCGGCCTGACGCAGCAACCAGGGCTTGCCGCGTACCCACAGCAGCTGGCCGCGTTCGTCGGTGACGGCCATGACGCTGTCGCAGTCTTCGGCGGCCTGGCCAAGGACGTCGTAGATCAGCGGGAACACCTTGGCCAGCGGATGCTCGGCCCGGTACTCGGTGAGCAGATCCCGTTCGAGCGTGATCGGAGGCCGGCTGGTCTCGGCATCGACGCCGGCGGCTACGGATCTGAACCATGAGTCGGCGACCATATCCCGGACGCCGACCGGAGCTGACCGGAGCTCCAGCAGATCGTCATGGGCTTTCCGGACGTCCGGCAGATGGCCTCGGCGGGGCACAAAATTCGACTGTAACACGAGGTGGCGACGCAGCCGCTTGCCGCCGGACGCGGTTCCGCCGTCCAGGTGCTCTAACCTCCAGTCTGGACCAATCTAACCGAAAACTAAGTCCGACTAAACGCCGGCTCAGCCCGCTTGGTGGCCTAGCCGATAATTCGGCCATAATGTCGGGATGAGCATCCTGGGCACGCGAGTGATCCGGACGGAGGATCCGCGGCTGCTGACCGCAGGCGCCGTCTACGTGGACGACCTGCGGATACCGGAACTGAGCGGGGCGGCCCGCGTCACCTTCGTGCGCAGCCCGATCGCGCACGCCCGCATCACCGGAATCGACACCACACAGGCCAGCCGGGAGCCCGGGGTGATCGCCGTGCTGACCGTGGCCGACATGGACGACCTGGTGCCGCCACCGCCGGACGACGGCAGCGGGGGAGAAGGGGACGGCGGCGAGGGCGGCCCGGTTCCCATCGGCGGCGCGTGGGCGGAACCGCTGCTCGCGGCCGATACGGTGCGGTACGTCGGCGAGCCGGTCGCGGTGGTGATCACCGACGGGCGTTATCAGGGCGAGGATGCCGCCGACCTGGTCAGCGTGGACTACGACCCGCTGCCCGCGGTGGTGGGACCCGCGGCCGCCGCCTCCGGCGAGGTGCTGCTGTTCCCCGCGGCCGGGACCAACGTGCCGGCCGCGAACGAGGTCTCCACCGACGACACCCCGTTCAGCGGCTGCGACGTCGTGGTGGAGCAGGACATCGTCAACCAGCGGGTCGCCTGCATGCCGATGGAGGGCCGTGCCACCGCGGCCGCCGTCGCGGGCGGCAGGCTGACCGTCTGGCACAGCTCCCAGAACGCGCAGCTGTGCCGCCTGATCCTGTGCGGTGCCCTGAGCATGGCCCCAGACCAGATCCGGGTGGTGGTGCCCGACGTGGGCGGCGGATTCGGCGCCAAGGTCGGTATCGACCGGGACGCGATCATCGTCGCCTGGGCGGCCAGGAAGACCGGCCGGGCGCTGCGCTGGGCCGAAACTCGCAGCGAGAACCTGGTCGGCATGACCCAGGGCCGCGCCCAGCTGCAGCACGTCAAGATCGGCGGCAGCCGGGACGGCCGGATTCAGGCCTACCGGATCGACATCCTCCAGGACACCGGCGCCTATCCCCGGGTCGGCGGCTTCTTGCCCGGGCTGACCTGCCTGATGGCACCCGGTGTGTATGACATTCCCGAGGTGCAGGCGGGCTTCCGGGTGGTCGTCACCAACGCGACGCCGATACACGCCTACCGCGGCGCCGGGCGGCCGGAGGCCGCGGCTGCCATCGAGCGCGCCGTGGACTTGTTCGCCGCCGAGATCGGCATGGACCCCGCCGAGGTCCGGCGGCGCAACTTCATCCCGGCAGGCAAGTTCCCCTTCCAGACCAAGACCGGCGCGCTCTACGACAGCGGCGATTACGAAGCAGCGCTGGACAAGGTGCTGGCCGCCGCGGGCTACGCCGAGCTCCGCGCCGAACAGCAGCGCAGGCGCGCCCGCGGCGACGTCAGGCAGCTCGGCATCGGCCTTTCCACCTACGTGGAGATCACCGCGGCCGACGGGGGAGCCGGCGAGACCGCCAAGATCGAGGTGGCCGACGACGGCACCGCGACCGTCTACACCGGCAGCTCGGCGCACGGCCAGGGGCACCACACGGCCTGGGCCATGCTCGTGCAGGACGAGCTGGGCATCCCGATGGACCAGGTCACGGTCCTGCACGGCGACACCGACCTGATCCCGGTCGGCGTCGGCACCTACGCCTCCCGGTCGCTGCAGCTCGGCGGCTCCGCGGTGCACAAGGCCGCGGTCGAGGTCAAGGACGAGGCCAGGCGCCAGGCGGCGGCCATGCTCGAGGCGGCCGAAGCCGACGTGGTGCTCGACACCGTGACCGGGCTCTGGCAGGTGCGCGGCGACCCGGACACCTCGCTGTCCTGGGGCCAGGTGGCGGGTCACACCAGCGGCGGCAGCCTCATCGCCGACGTCAGGTTCACCGCGGACCTGCCCACGTTCCCGTTCGGCGCGCACGTGTCGGTGGTGGAGGTGGACATCGAGACCGGCCAGGTCACGCTGCTGCGGCACGTGACCGTCGACGACGCTGGCCCGGTGCTCAACCCGATCCTGGCCGAGGGCCAGCGGCACGGCGGCATCGCCCAGGGCGCGGCCCAGGCACTGCTCGAAGAGGTGCTCTACGACGCCGACGGCAACCCGCTGACCTCCACCCTGGCCGACTACGCGGCCATCAGCGCCACCGAGCTGCCCAGCTTCGAACTGCTGGTCAGCGAGACGCCGACCACGGTCAACCCGCTCGGCGTCAAGGGCATCGGCGAGGCGGGGACGATCGGCGCCACGCCGGCCATCCAGAACGCGGTCACCGACGCCCTCGCGCACCTCGGTATCAGGCACATCGACATGCCCGCCACCCCCCAGCGGGTGTGGACGGCCATCAACGCGGCGCAGAAAGCGGGTAAGCAGTGAAGGTCGACCTGACGGTCAACGGCAAGGACATCACCGCGGACGTCGAGGACCGCATGCTGCTCGTGCACTTCCTGCGCGACGTAGCGAACCTCACCGCGACCAATATCGGCTGTGATACTACCTCCTGCGGCGCCTGCACCGTGCTGCTCGACGGCGAGTCCGTCAAGTCCTGCACGGTGCTCGCCGCCCAGGCCAGCGGGCACGACATCACCACGGTCGAGGGGCTGGCCAGCCACGGCGAGATGCACCCGGTACAGCGGGCCTTCCACGCCGAGCACGGGCTGCAGTGCGGATTCTGCACGCCGGGCATGGTGATGGCCATCGTGTCGCTGCTGAAGGAAAACCCGCACCCGACCGAGGAAGAGGTCAGGACCGGGCTGGAAGGCAACCTGTGCCGGTGCACCGGCTACCACAACATCGTCAGGGCCGCGCTGGCGGCGGCGGAGGTAACTTCGTGATCCCGTCATCGTTCACCTACAAGCGGGCAGGCTCAGCCGAAGAAGCCCTGGACCTGATCGCCGAGCACGGCGAGGACGCGAAGTTCCTGGCCGGAGGGCACTCGCTGCTGCCGCTGATGAAGCTGCGGCTGGCCGCCCCCGAGGTGATCATCGACCTGAGCGGGCTGGCCGACCTGTCCTATATCGCCGACCAGGGCTCGCACGTCGCGATCGGCGCGCTGACCAGGCACCACGATGTCGAGCATTCCGAACTGCTCGGCCGCCAGCTACCGCTGCTCGCGCACGCGGCGAGCCGGGTCGGCGACCCGCAGATCAGGCACCGGGGCACGATCGGCGGCTCGGTCGCGCACGCCGACCCCGCCTCTGACCTGCCCGCCGTGCTGCTCGCGCTGGACGCGATCCTGGTCGCCCGCGGCCCGGGCGGCGAGCGGGAGATAGAGATCGGGGACTTCTTCCAGGGCCTGTTCGAGACCACGCTGGAGCCCGACGAGCTGCTCACCGAGATCCGGGTGCCCAAGCCCGCCTCGGCCGGCTGGTCGTTCCAGAAGTTCGCCCAGCGCGGGCTGGACTGGGCCATCGTCGGCTGCGCCGCGCAGGACGGCAAGGTCGCCCTGGTCAACATGGGCGGGACGCCGCTGCGCGCCACCGCCGTGGAGTCTGCCCTGGCCGGCGGCGCGTCCCCCGCCGAGGCGGCCGCGCACGCCGCGGCGGGCACCAGCGCCGCCGACGACATCCGCGCCACCCGTGCCTACCGCGAGCACCTGGCCCGTGTCCTGGTCGCCCGCGCCCTCACCGAGGCCAACTCAAGATCCTTATCCCGAACGCCCCGCCATGCCACTCCCACCCACCCCCCTCCGCTTTTCATGATCGCGGCCAGGTTCGGGTGGTATTTGCCCGTTTCTGGCCATCATCATGGAGTGCGCCGCTGTGGCGCTGGGCGGGGGCGGAGGTGGGGGACAATGGAGGCGTGCGGGTACGCGGCGCGCTGACCGGGACCGGCCGGTGGATCTGGTCGGTGCGGGGGCTGATGCTGCTCACGGGGGCGTTCCTCGTGCTTACCTTCCCCGCTGCGAACCTGGAGTTCCTGGCCTGGTTCGGGCTGGTGCCCGGGCTGATGCTCATCGTCAGGTCGCCGTCGGCCCGGGAGGGCGGGATCCGCGCCTGGTGGCTCGGGGCCGGTTACCTGATCGCGGCGCTGTACTGGATGACACCGGAGATCGGGCCCGCGGTCGTGCTTGTGGCCGCTGTGGTCGGGGTGCTGTGGGTGCCGTTCGGGGTGGCGGCGTGGAAACTGCTCCGGCCGCCCGTGAGCTGGCCGCGGGCGCTGGCCGCGCTGGTCGTGGTGCCGAGTTGCTGGCTGCTCACCGAGTGGCTGCGGTCCTGGCAGGCGCTCGGCGGCCCGTGGGCCGTGTACGGCGTCAGCCAGTGGCAGCACCCGGCCGTGCTCGCGCTGGCCGCGGTGGGCGGAGTATGGCTGATCAGCTTCGCCCTCGTGCTGGCGAACGTGGCGATCGTGCTCGTCCTGGGCGCGCTGCCGCGCCGCCGCGCCGCGCGGCCGGGCGGCACCGCCGCGCGGCCGGGGCTGGCGGTCCTCGGCCTGGTCGCCGGGCTGGCCAGCCTGGGCGCAGGCCCGCTGGCGTTCGCTCTCACCCCGGCCAGCGCCGCCGTCCGGCAGGTCACCGTGGCCTTGGTGCAGCCCGGCATCATCCACAACACGGTGCTGCGGGTGGACGCCTCCGAACAGCTCACCGCCGAGCTCAGCCGTTCCGGGCGGCTCAGCGGGGTCAAACCCGACCTCATCGTGTGGGGGGAGAGCAGTACCGCGGTCGACCTGACCCTGGCCAAGAACCGCGCCCAGCTGCAAGAGATGGAGACCCTGTCGAAGGAAGACGGCGCCGACCTGCTGGTCAACCAGGACACCACCGTCCCGGGCCAGGGCCAGGAAAAGGTCGGCGTCCTGGTCAGCCCGGCCGGGATCATGGGCCAGTACATCAAGACGCGGCTGGTGCCGTTCGGCGAGTACATCCCGTTCCGGCAGCAGCTCGGCTGGCTCACCAAGATCAGCAAGGCCGCGGCGGCCAACATGATCCCCGGCACCGGCGCGCACCTGCTCCAGGCGACCGACCGGCAGGGCCGCCCGCTGCCGATCGGCGTCCTGATCTGCTTCGAGTCCGCGTTCCCCGACATGTCCCGGGTGGACACGGACCGGGGCGCGCAGCTGATCGTCTATCAGTCGGCGACCTCGACCTTCCAGGGCACCTGGGGGCCGGACCAGCACGCCTCGCTCGCCGCCGTGCGCGCGGCCGAGACCGGGCGACCCGTGGTCCAGGCCGCGCTGACCGGGGTCACGGCGGCCTTCGACGCCAGAGGCCGGACGCTGGCCTGGATGGGCCAGCCCGAACGCGGCGTGGTCACCGTCAGGCTGGGGCTGCCCGCGGCCGCCGCCCGGACCCCGTACGACCAGTTCGGTGACTACGTTCCGTGGTCGGCACTCGGCATCGCGGTGGTCGCGGCGCTGATCATGTTTGCGAATTCTCGCGGTTTTCCTGGCCGAAGTGCTGGCGTCAAGGGAGGGCATGAGGCACAATATGTAGCTGGACAGTCTGTGCCACGCTGACGAGGCCGCTGGGGAAGGCGAACCTCGTCTTAAGGAGGCACGGTGTCCGCACATGGTGTTTTGTACGTTCATTCCGCGCCCCCGGCGCTGTGCCCGCACGTTGAGTGGGCCGTCGCCGGAATTGTGGGGGCGCACGTAGTCATGCCCTGGGTCGGCCAGCCCGCCGCCCCGGGTGCGCTGCGCGCTGAGCTCACCTGGCAAGCGCGCCCGGGTACGGCGGGAGCGATCGCGTCCGCGCTGGCCGGGTGGCACAGGCTCAGGTTCGAGGTGACCGAGGACGGTTCGCCCGGCTGTGACGGCGTGCGTCACTGTTACACGCCTGACCTCGGTATCTTCACCGCCATGACCGGAGCCAACGGCGACATCGTGGTGCCTGAGGACCGGCTCAGGGCGGCCATGGGCGTGGCCCTGCGGCTGGGTGAATCCCTCGAGGACGAAATCGGCAGGTTGCTGGGTACCGCCTGGGATAACGAGCTTGAGCCGTTCCGCCGCGCCGCCGACGGTGCCCCCGTCCGCTGGCTGAACGCGACCGGGTGACGCCCCACCAGGCTCACCAGCTGGTCGGGACGGGCATGCCTTCGCTGTAGCCCGAGGCGCTCTGCACCCCGACCACCGAGCGGTCGGCGAACTCGGCCAGGTTCCGCGCGCCCGCGTAGGTGCACGAGGAACGCAGCCCGGCCACGATCATGTCGATCAGGTCCTCCACCCCCGGGCGCACCGGATCCAGGTACATCCGGGCCGAGGAGATGCCCTCCTCGAACAGCTCCTTGCGGGCCCGCTCGAACGCCGAGTCGCTGGCTGAGCGCAACCGCACCGCACGCGCCGACGCCATGCCGAAGCTCTCCTTGTACAGCCGTCCCTCCGGGGAGCGAAAGGTATCACCAGGGGACTCGTACGTGCCCGCGAACCACGATCCGATCATCACGTTCGAAGCCCCCGCGGCCAGCGCCAGGGCGACGTCGCGCGGGTGCCTGACCCCGCCGTCGGCCCAGACCGAGGCGCCGAGCCGGCTGGCCTCGGCGGCGCATTCGAGCACGGCGGTGAACTGCGGCCGCCCCACCCCGGTCATCATCCGGGTGGTGCACATCGCGCCCGGGCCCACGCCGACCTTGACGATGTCCGCGCCCGCCGCCACCAGGTCGGCGACACCGGCCGCGGTGACGACGTTGCCCGCGACGACGGGAACCGGCGGGTCCAGGGCGCGCACCGCCTGCAGCGCCCAGATCATCTTCTCCTGGTGCCCGTGCGCGGTGTCCACCACGAGCACGTCAGCACCCGCGTCGAGCAGCAGCTTGGCCCGGCCGGCCACGTCGCCGTTGACGCCGAGAGCGACGCCGACCCGCAGCCGACCTTGGGCGTCCACGGCGGGGGAGTACAAGGTCGCGCGCAGCGCACCGGTCCGGGTCATGATGCCGACGCAGCGGCCCTGGGTGTCGAGCACCGGGGCCAGCCGGTGCCGCCCGTCGTGCAGCAGCGAAAACGCCCGCTCGGGCGGCGTGCCCGCGGGCAACGTGAACGGGTCCGCGGACATGACCTGGCTGAGCTGGGTGAACCGGTCCACGCCCAGGCAGTCGGCCTCGGTGGCCACGCCCACCGGGCACCCGTCTTCGACCACGACCACGGCGCCGTGCGCCCGCTTGGGCAGCAGGCTCAACGCGTCCCCGGCGGTGTCCCCGGGCCCGAGGGTCAGCGCCGTCTCGAACACCAGGTCCCGCGACTTGACCCAGGCGATCACGTCCGTGACGACGTCGACCGGGATGTCCTGCGGCACGATCGCGATGCCGCCTCGCCGCGCCACGGTCTCCGCCATCCGCCGCCCGGACACGGCCGTCATGTTGGCCGTCACGATCGGGATGGTGGCGCCGCTGCCGTCGGCGGTGGCCAGGTCAACGTCCAGCCGCGAGCCGACGGCCGACCGGCCGGGCACCATGAAGACGTCGCTGTAGGTCAGGTCTTGCTCGGGGGTTATCCCGTTCAGGAATCGCACATGACAGATTCTTCCCGAACGACGCAGGTGCTATAGCCTGCATCCGGTGACAGACTCCGGGCCGCAACGCCACCGGCCGCTCCGGCTAGGTACGCGGGAGTGGAACCACGGTTCGTTCGGGATCATGGCGGTGATCAACCGGACGCCTGACTCGTTCTACGACCGGGGCGCCACCGCTGAGTTCGATGCCGCGCTCGATGCCGCCAGCCAGGCCGTGGCCGACGGAGCCGACATCGTCGATATCGGCGGGGTGAAGGCCGGTCCGGGTGACGAGGTGAGCACCGCGGCGGAGATCGACCGGGTCGCGGGCCTGGTCGCGGCGGTGCGCGAGCGGCATCGGGACGTGGTGATCAGCGTCGATACCTGGCGCGCCGAGGTGGGCGAGGTGGTCGCCCAAGCCGGCGCCGACCTGCTCAACGACGCCTGGGGTGGCGTGGATCCGCGGCTTGCCGCGGTCGCGGCACGCTACCGGACCGGACTGGTCTGCTCGCACGCCGGCGGCCTGCCGCCGCGCACCCGGCCGCACCGGCCCGGCTACGGCGATGTCATGGCCGAGGTCACCGGTTACGTCACCGATTGTGCCGAACGGGCCGTGGCTCAAGGGGTGAGCCCCAGCTCGATCCTGGTGGACCCGGCTCACGATTTCGGCAAGAACACCTGGCAGTCACTGGAGGTGACGCGGCGGCTCGGCGAACTCGCGGACACCGGCTGGCCGGTCCTGGTCGCGGTCGCGGACAAGGACTTCATCGGCGAGACCCTTGGCCTTCCGGTCGGCCAGCGCGCGGAGGGGACGATCGCCGCCCTCGCGGTCTGCGCCTGGCTGGGCGCCCGCGTGTTCCGCGTGCACGACGTGCCCGCCGCCCGCCAAGCCCTCACCGCCGTCGCCGACCTGCGTTCCCAGGCCGCCCTCACGGCAGGTTGAGCCCGAACGCGGCGTACATGATGTCCGCGATCCGGTCGGCCATCTCGTCCTCCGGGAGCGGAACCTCCGCGCTGATCAGGTAGTTGACCCGTTCCAGCATCATCAGGCAGGCGACCGCGGTGAGCTGCGCGTGCTCTTGCTGCTTGCCGGCCGCCTGGGCGGCCGCCGTCATGCCGGTCGTCATCGCCTCGGCGATGCTGAAGAACAGCTTCAGGCCGTCGCCGAAGACCTCCTCGGGCACCAGATCAGCCTGGCTGAGGATGCGGATCACCGTAGCGTGGGCGGCGTAGGCCTTGAAGAACATCCGCACCCACTGGCGCAGCACCTTCAGCCCGGTGTCGTCGCTCGTCACGATGGGGAAATCGCCTGCCACGATCTCCATGTCGTGCAGCGCGTCCTTCAGCAGCGCCTTGAACAGGTCTTCCTTGTTGGAGAAGTACAGGTAGAACGTGCCGTGCGAGATGCCGGCCCGGCGGACCACGTCGTCGACGCGAACGCCGTGAAAGCCGCGCTCCTCGAACTCGACCATGCCGGCCTCGAGCAGCCTGCGGACGGTTTCGCGACCCTGCGCGCGCAGCTCACGGTCCTGGGCGGGGGCGCCGCCGCCCAGGGATGGTCTAGCCAGTTGCTTCCTCGGTGGCCGTCCGGTCCCGCGTGGCGCGGCGGTGGCGGAGCCGGGTCCTGCCTCCTGGTTCATAGCAAGAGCGTAGCCTTCCGCGCCGTGATCGCCGGCCATTCGCACCGACGCGGCTCCGACGCGGCTCTGCCGCCACCGCCGGGCACCCGCCACTGCTACCCTTCCAGCGGTGAGCAGTCAGGCGGTCAAGGTGGCCGCACTCACCCTGGCCGCTGCCTTCGTGTACAGCCTGGACTCGCTGATCCTCTTCCGCCGTTTCCTGGCCAGCACGTTTGACCTGGTCATCTTCGATCAGGGCATCCGCGGCTACGCCCACCTGTCGGCCCCGGTCTCTGTCGCCAGGGGCGTGTCGGACGGGGAGGGGTCGCACTTCCTGCTGCTGGCCGACCACTGGTCGCCGATCCTGGCCCTGCTCGCCCCGCTGTACTGGATCTTCGACAACCCGGCCACCCTGCTGGTGGCGCAGGGGGTCCTGTTCGCGCTGGCCATCCCCCCGCTGTGGGCTTATACCCGGCGTCAGCTCGGCGCCGGGGCGGCGTACTTCGTGTGCGTCGCTTACGCCTTGTCGCTGCCCGTCATGGCGGCGGTCGTCTTCGACTTCCACGAGGTCGCGTTCGTCCCGGTGCTGACCGCGGTGCTCGTGGAGCGCTTCGACGCCGGGCGGCGCTGGCACGGGGTGCTCGCCGCCGCGGTGATGCTCCTGGTCAAGGAAGACATGGGGCTGCTGGTCGCTGGCTTCGGCTGCTACCTGCTGCTGACCAGACGGCGATCCGAGGTCTGGACCGGCCTGGCCTTCGTGGCCGGCGGCTTGGCCGCGACCTGGGCGGCCACCCATCTGCTGATCCCCGCGTTCGGCGGATCGGCCACCTTCTACTGGGCGTACGGCCAGTTCGGGCCCACGCTGGGCTCCGCCCTGGCGAACATGGTCACCCATCCGCTGCACGTGCTGCGGGTTTTCGTTACCCCGTGGGTGAAAGCGCGGACCATGATCGGGCTGCTCGCGACGTTCGGCTTCTTGCCCCTGGCCTCGCCGATGGTCATCGCCGTGCTGCCGCTGCTGGCCGAGCGGATGCTGGCGTCCGGCTATCCGCTGTGGTGGCAGGCGAAGTTCCAGTACGACGCGTTCGTCGTGATGATGCTGTGCTGCGCCGCCGTCGACGGCGCCGCCCGCCTGGGCCGGCTGGCCTTCTTGACCCGGTGGGCGTCCCGGAGGCTGGGGTTGTTGTGGGCGGTGGGGATCTGCGTGGGGGCTCTTGTGTACTTTCCTTCGTCTCCGTTCGGGTCGCTGCTGCATCCCGGGTTCTACGGGACCAACGCCCGGATACGGGCGGCGGCGGCGGCCATCGCGCACGTGCCCGCCGGGGTGGAGGTGGAGGCGTCCAACAACCTGGGCCCCCGGCTCTCCGGCCGCGACACGGTGCTGCTGCTCGACGGGACGCCCAGGTGGGCGCCGTGGGTGGTCGGGGACACCCTCGGGCTTGACTTCCCGTTCTGCCGTCCCAGCCAGCAGGCGGCCGAACTGGTCTACCTGAGGGCGCACGGGTACTCGCTGGTGTTCGCCGACGACGGCTACCTCGTGCTGCACCGCCCGGCCGACCAGCGCACCGCGCAGGCACTGGCGCATCCGCTGCCCGCGGCCCGCCTGCACACGAACATCTGCTACTGACGCGAGCGTGTCACGAGGCGGCGAAGCGCTCGCCGATCTGCCCGACCCCGCCGCTGGCGACCGCGATGACCGGCACCTGCTCCGAACTGTTCGGCATGCACGCTCCATGGTGTGGGCGGAGCCGAGGTTACCGCATAGAAGGTTTAGGTCTCTTTAAGAAATCGATTCGGGGGTTTGTGTTGCGCCGCCGACCCTATATCGTCTTTATATTGTGCCGCTCCTAACCCTGCGCCGCGCTGCCCTGATGGCCGTTGCCACCGCCGTGACCTGCGTAACCCTGACCGGATTCGCGGTTCCGGCCAGCGTGGCCGCGGTTACCTCTGGCCAGCCGGGCAGCGTGATTCCTTTCACCGTCGCACCGCCCGTCGGAGTCGCGGCGGCGGGCAGCGTCTCGCCCGACGCCGTTCCCGCCTCGCTGAAGACGCCAGGATCGGCGGGGGCTCCGCCGCGGCAGCTGTTCGTGCCCGACCTGATCGCGGCGATCCCGGCCGGCATCACCTCCGCTCAGCTCGCGACGATCGGAAAGCTGACCGGGGTCCGGGCGGTGCTGCCCATCAACGGCGGCAAGGTCATGGTCAACGGCGAGAGCGCGGACGTACTCGGGGTCTCACCGCAGGCGTTCAGGTCCTGGACACCGCCGGCCACGGCGGCCGCTAACGCCGTCTGGACGGATCTGAGCCGGGGGCAGCTGGTCAGCACCCACGCCGCCGCCAGCCAGCTCCACCTGGCGACGGGGAACTCCTACCAGGTGTCGGCCGCGGTCCAGGTTCAGGTGCCGTTCGGCGCGCAGACGGCGCTGAGCGTGCCCGGAGTGGACGCGATCGTGGACCAGGCCCGGTCGGCCCAGCTCGGGCTGGCGAAGAACTTCGCCCTCCTGATCAACGCGCCTGGTGTGAACCTGGTCACGTTGATGTCCAAGGTCAGATCGGTCATCGGCGCGAGCGGGAAGGTGATCAACCTGGTGCCCGTGGTGACGGTGAGCAAGCTGCCGGTCACGACGAACGTGCCGACCGCCGGCGTGCCGTCGAGCCTGCTGACGCTGTACCAGGCGTCCGCCGAGGAGTACTGCCCGGGCATGTCCTGGACGGTGCTGGCCGCGATCAATGAGATCGAGAGCGGTGACGGCGCCAACGAGGGGCCGTCCAGCGCGGGAGCGCTCGGCCCGATGCAGTTCATGCCGTCGACCTGGGCGCAGTGGGGCATCGACGCGTTCGGCCAGACCGGGACGCCCGACATCATGAACCCGCTGGACGCCGTGCCTTCGGCCGCGCGCATGCTGTGCGCCGACGGGGCGGGCAGCACTAAGTCGCTTTCCGGGGCGATCTTCGCCTACAACCACGCGACCTGGTACGTCGACGAGGTACTCGCTCTGGCCAGCGAATACGCCCAGAATTACCCCTAGGCTCGAAGGCGGCGCAGGCCGATCAGGCAGGTCGCGGCGCTCGCGCAGCCGCACAGCGCGGCGAAGGCGTACCCGACCCGCGGGCCGTGCGCGTCGATGACGAAGCCGACCACCGACGCGCCCGCGGCCACGCCGACGGAGATGCCGCTACTGAGCCAGGACATGGCCTCAGTGCGCCTGCCGGGCTGCGCCTGTGCCTCGAGCAGGCTGAAGCCTGCGATGAGCGTAGGCGCGATGGTGAGGCCGCACAGGTAGATCCCGCAGGTCAGCGTGACCAGGTTCGGCTGAGCCCAGAAAGTCGCGACGCCGATCACGGTGAGGGTGAGGGTGAGGGCGAATCTCTTCTCGCCCGGCGCCCGCCACTGCCGGGATCCATACCAGAGCCCGCCCGTGGCGCTACCCAAGGCGTACGTGCCGAGGATGAAGCCGGCCAGCGGTTTGTGCCCGAAGTGCTGGGCGAACGCGATCGTGCTCAGGTCAATGGACACGAACATCGCGCCAAGCAGGAGGTACACAGGGGCCAGGACGACCAGTCCGGGTGCGGCCGCGCCGCGCCCGCGCGAAACCCCGGGAATCCGTGTCGTCCGCCGCGCCCGCGCGGCCTCCGGACGGACGGCGACCGGCTCGGTGCCCCGCTCGGCGGCGAACCAGAGGGTCCCCGCGACGCACAGCAGCGCCGCCAATCCGACGCCGGCGGCCGGGAAGACCTCGGTGGCGAGCAGCGTCACGGCGGCCGGACCTATCACGAAGCAGAGTTCGTCGGCGACCGACTCGAAGCTGAAGGCGGCATGCAGGCTGGGCGAGCCCGCGAGCAGGACGCTCCACCTGGCCCGGACCATCGTGCCAAGGGACGGCATGGCCGAGCCTGCTACCGCTCCCGGCATGAAGAACGCCCAGGTCGGCAGCCGCAGCTGGACGGCGAGGATCAGCGCTGTGGTGGCCAAGGCGAACACCGCAAGCAGCGGCAGCAGCACCCGGCGCTGGCCGCGAGCATCCACCAGGCGTGCGATTCGCGGCGCGGACAGCGCATAGCCGAGGGAACCGACCGCGGACACGGTGCCCGCCACGCCGTACCGGCCGGTGCCCGCCGCGATGAGCAGGACCGTGCCGAGCCCGAACATCGACATCGGCATCCGGCCGATCACGGCAGCTGCGGAAAAACGCCAGGCGCCGGGAATCCGGAAGATCTCCGCATACGGCGCAAGCGAGCGCGTCAAAAGCCGGGCGGAGGGCCGTTTCGTGTCGTCGACACTGGTCATCGGCCGCATTGCCCCATAACCCTCACGATAACTGCCGGAGCAATCATTTTTTCCGCCCACGATCCGCGGCTCCGCAACCCCGCAACCCCGCAGACCCCGCAGACCCCGCAGACCCGGGCAGCCTGGCCCGGGCTGGTCCTGGTTGGATGGAGGCATGCCGGCCTACGATGCGTTCCTGCTTGTCTCGTTCGGTGGCCCGGAAGGTCCAGACGACGTGATGCCATTCCTGCGGAACATCACCCGCGGCCGCGGTATCCCGCCGGAGCGGCTCGCCCGCGTGGCGGAGCACTACGACGCGGTCGGCGGGGTGAGCCCGATCAACCAGCAGTGCCGGGACATGCTGGCCGCAGTCCGGGCCGACTTCGCGGCCAGCGGGCTGTCGCTGCCGCTGTACTGGGGGAACCGGAACTGGTCGCCTTACCTGGCCGACACGCTGCGGACCATGGCCGACGACGGGGTGCGGCGGGCCGTCGCCTTCGTCACCTCGGCGTACAGTTCCTACTCGAGCTGCCGGCAGTACCTGGACGACATCGAGCGGGCCCGCGCCGAGGTGGGCCCAGATGCCCCCGAGATCGACAAGATCAGGCGCTTTTTCAACCATCCGGGGTTCATCGAGCCGTTCGCCGAGAATGCGGTCGCGGCGCTGGCCATGCTTCCCGCCGGAGTGCGGGACGGAGCCCACCTGGTGTTCACCGCGCACAGCATCCCGATGGCGATGGCGGATTCCAGCGGCCCGCGCGCAGGGCGGAGGTACGTAGCCGAGCTGACCGAGGCTGCCCGGCTTATTTCCGAACGGACCGACGGTGGCAGCCACCCATGGACGCTCGTGTACCAGAGCCGGAGCGGACCGCCGTCCCAGCCCTGGCTGGAACCCGATGTGTGCGACCACCTTGGCGAGCTGGCGAAATCCGGGACCGCGGCCGTGGTCGTCATCCCGGTCGGGTTCGTGTCCGACCACATGGAGGTCCGGCATGACCTGGACGTCGAGGCCGCCCAGCGGGCCGAGTCGCTGGGGCTCGCGTTCGCCCGGGCGGCCACGCCAGGCACCCGGCCCGGGTTCGCGTCGATGATCACCGAACTGGTGCGGGAGCGCCTGGCCCTTCCTGCGGCCTCGGCGGCTGTACCGGGGACCACGGGCGCGCTGGGGACCATGGGGGTGCCGAGCCAGACCTGCCCGGCCGGCTGCTGCCGGTACACGCCCGCGACCGCTACCGGGTCCGGCCGGCCGGCGCCGTCGTGACGGAGACCGGGGTGCAGGCCGCCGCGCTGCTGCGGATCGCCGTGGACGCGGCCGGCGAGGCGGGCAGGCTGCTGGCTTCCTGGCGGGGTGAGGCGCGCCCGGAGGTGGTCGACACCAAGTCGAGCCCCACCGACGTGGTGACGGAGATGGACCGCAGGTCCGAGGCCTTGATCACCGGGCGGATCCGCGCGGTGCGGCCGGGCGACACGGTCCTCGGTGAGGAGGGCGGCCAGACGTCGGGGGAGGCAATCCCGGTCGGGAGCGGCGCCGCTGACCGCGACGGCCCTGCCGGACCTAGCCGGGTTCGCTGGGTGGTGGACCCGCTGGATGGCACCGTCAACTACCTGTACGGCCTGCCCGACTGGGCCGTGTCCATCGCGGCTGAAGTGGATGGCACCGTGGTCGCGGGCGTGGTGGAGGTGCCCCGCTTCGGTGAGACCTTCACGGCGGTGGCCGGCCAGGGCGCCTGGCTGCACAGAAACGGCGTGGCCCGTGCGCTGCACTGCACGTCGGGGGTGACGCTGGCGCAGGCTCTGATCGGGACCGGTTTCGGGTACGCTTCGGGACGCCGCCAGGTCCAAGGTGAGGTGATCGCCGCGATCCTGCCTTACGTGCGGGATATCCGGCGCGGTGGTTCCGCCGCCGTGGACCTGTGCTCGGTGGCGGCCGGGCGAATGGATGCATTCTTTGAACGCGGCCTGAACTACTGGGACTATGCGGCCGGCGGCCTCATCGCCCGGGAGGCAGGCGCGAAGGTCGGCGGGCTCGCCGGCCGGGCGGAGAGTACGTCCATGGCGGTAGCCGCGGGTCCCGACCTCTTTCAGCCGCTTGATACGTTCCTGACCAGGCTGAATCCGGAACGGGACGCGCAGGCTGGTCAAGAACGAGATGCGTTAGCGTACCGGGGCGATCACCGGCAGGCGCCGCGGAACGAGACGGATCATGAGTTATTGGCGTCCCGCGTGTGCGCCGGGCGCGAACGTGACAGAATTCCTCGCCGGAATCGGGCACAACTAGGGCCTTGAAAGCGTTACACCCGCGCAGCAACAGCGCACTACGGATGAAGGGGGATGGAGTACTCAGATGGCTACCGACTACGACAGCCCGCGGAAGACGGACGACGACCTGACTGAGGACAGCCTTCAGGAGCTTCAGGCGCGCCGGATGGACAAGTCATCGAGCACCATCGATCTTGATCCTGACGACGTTGCCGAGTCTCTGGAGTTGCCCGGGGCTGACTTGTCGAACGAGGAACTCTCGTTCCGGGTGATTCCCCGTCAGGCCGATGAGTTCACGTGTTCGCGGTGTTTCCTTGTGCACCACCGGAGTCAGCTTGCCGAAGACCGTAATGGCCAGCTTGTCTGCCGGGAGTGCGCGGCTTAACTGTCCGCGGTGTTGACAGGCTCGCCGTCCGGGCCGCTGTACGTTCTACGTGCCGCAGCCCGGGTAGCGAGCAGTCTCGCCGCTTCGACGGTGATGCCGGTCAGCATGGACCAGCCAAGTGCCTCAGGCAGGCCCACTTGCGGATCCTCGGGATGCGTGGGTGGTTCTTTACCGATCACCTTGGTCCAGGCAAAGGTGATCACCTTGCGCGCGACAAAGGCGGCCGCCATGGCCGCCACGGCACTGATGACCTTGGTGCCGAGATCAACCTTCCTGTCATCCTTCTTGTCCGCCATCCCGCTCCTCCTAGCTAGCTCGCCCCGTCCGCTGGCCTTACCCACGGGCCCCGTCCGCTGGCCTTACCCACTGGCCTCATCCGCGTAATCATGCCACTGGTTCGTGACCGGCTTGCGCCCGGCACCTTTCGATGACAGCGGCCAGCTCCGCCGGATGCCTGGTCCCGATCAGCCAGTAGGGCACCGTGGGGTCGGTCGCCGGATCGACGGCCAGATACACGGACCTTTTCAGGTAGGGTCGCGAGTACAGCCGGGCGGCCGGATCCGCTCGCGGGCCGCGCAGCCGCGTGGTTTGCTTCTCGTCGAGTGTGACGACCTCGGTGATGGCCGTCACGGGCAGCACCGCATGTCCGGCCCGCAGGACCCCGGCGCCGATCTCCAGCCGGGCACTGCTCAAGGAGATCAGCGCCGCGACGCAGCCCGCGGTGAGCCCGGCCATGATGATGATCGGCCAGGGCTCGCGCAGCCCGGCGTAGAGCGTGGCACCGAGGATGAGGACAGTTGGCACGGCGAGCAGCCACCAAGCGAGCGGTACGAGGAGCTGTTCGCGGTAATCATGCATGCAGTCGAGAGTAGTTGGTCAGATGCAATCGTGGCGGGGGCTGAGGCGGTGGACCGGCCGGGTGACACCTGGACGGCTCACGGCCCGGTGGATCGTCCCGGAGTTGAGTGCTGGCCCCGGCGGCCTCATCCCCCCAGCCCCCCTGAACCCCCCCGCCCCTACCGAAGACGATCATGACCAGGCCAACCAGGTCAGCGGCAGCGGCATAGATCGCGCTGATAGCGGTAGCGGAGTGGCTATGACCGACGACGCGGGCAGCACCGGCGGCGCAAGCCCAGCTGGCGTAAGAGCCGAGAAACCGGGCAACCACGCTGACGGTGACCCGGCCAGGAACTCCGCGGCGGCGGAGGAAGATCGGATCGCCCGCGGCACCGGGGTGCAGGAGCAGATCGCCCGTGGCGAAAGCGTACGGGAGCAGAATCGCGTCGGCGCGCCTGGGCCTGGCGGCGTCAACGCGGCGGGAGCGGGCCGCGTGGGCACGCCCGAGCAAGCCCTGGTGGGCATGCCGGAACGGCGCGTGAACCTGGCGGAGCGCAACCGCGTTCCCAGCTGGCTGCAGACGGGAGCCGCATGGTCGTGGCGGCTGCTGCTGCTCGCCGTCGCCATCTACCTGATCGCGCGCATACTTGGCGTCCTGTACATCGTGGTCGTGCCGTGCATCGCGGCGCTGCTGCTCACCGCCTTGCTGCAGCCGCTGACGGCCCGGCTGCGCCGGGCCGGGCTGCCGGGGCTCGCTGCGACCTGGGCTACCTTGCTCATCGCCGCCGCCGTGCTCGGCGGCCTTGGCCTGCTGGTCACCACCAGGGTGTCCGCGGATTACCCGACCCTGGTCGCCGAGGCCAAGCACACCACCACGCAGGTGGTGTCGCTGCTGTCCGGGGCGCCCTTCCACCTGAAGAGCACCACCAGCCTCAAGAACCTCCTGAACAACATCCCCAGCTATCTCAGCAAGCACAAGTCCCTCGTCGAGGGCACCGTAGTCACCGGCGGCAAGATCGCGGCGGAGTTCTTCGGCGGCCTTGTGCTGATGCTTTTCGTGACGTTCTTCCTGATCAAGGACGGGGAACGGATCTGGAACTGGCTGCTCGGCGCGATGCGGCCCGATACCGCGCGGCGCATCGACCGCGCCGGTCATGCCTCCTGGCTGGCGGTGGTGTACTACATGCGCGGCACGGTGGCGGTGGCGGCCATCCACGCGATCGTGGTCGGCGTGGCCCTGTGGATCATGGGGGTCCCGCTGGCCTTCCCGCTCGCCGTCCTGGTCTTCCTGGCCGCGTTCGTGCCGCTGGTGGGCCTGCTGGTGGCGGGGATGCTGGCCATCATCGTCACGCTGGCCACCAGGGGCTGGGTCGACGCGGTCATCTTGCTCGGCGTGCTGGTCATCGAGGACCAGCTGGAGGCGCACCTGCTCCAGCCGCAGGTGGTCGGCCGGGTGATACGGCTCCATCCGCTCGCGGTCATTCTCTCCCTCGCGATCGGCGGCGTGCTGGCCGGCATCCCTGGCGTCGTGGTCGCGATCCCGGTGGTCGCCGTGATCACCCGGGCGCTGCCCGAGCTGCGGCGCCGCGACCCGGGCCCAGACGAGCTAGGCGGCCCATAAGATGCGACAGTGTCCCGACGTCGCGCTATCCTCACCGTGCGTGCCAGCAGGAGGGAGTCTTCGATGTCGCGTTCAGAACCCGATGTGCTGATCAAGCGCCTTGACCCGAGCATGCCGCTGCCGTCGTACTCTCATCCGGGGGACGCGGGCGCGGACCTGGCCGTGGCCGAAGACGTTGAGCTGGGGCCCGGAGAGCGGGCGCTGGTGCGGACCGGGCTGGCGATCGCCCTGCCGGCCGGCTACGCGGCGTTTGTGCATCCCCGCTCCGGCCTGGCGGCCAAGCACGGGGTGACGATCGTGAACGCGCCGGGGACCGTCGACGCGGGCTACCGTGGCGAGGTCATGGTGATCTTGCTGAATACTGACCGGGACCGCGCGGTCCGCTTCGTCCGAGGCGACCGGATCGCGCAGCTGGTCATCCAGCGGGTGGAGCGAGCGGTGTTCCACGAAGTAGAGGTGCTACCCGGGTCAAGCCGAGGCGATGGCGGCCATGGCTCGACCGGCGGGCACAGCGGTGAGCGTACAGAAGGCGAGCGCACAGAACTGGTGTCGCAGAACGACCAGAGTTAGCGATGCGGGCCTGATGTCGCCAGAGGAAGAAGTCGAGAAGGAGCGTGCGGAGTGTTTCGTCGGCGTCGTTCAGCAGACGCGGGCCAGGACAACCCCCGGGAGTCGCAGGACATGGCACCGGGACAGTTCAGCGACGAGCTCGAGGATGAGCCGTTCGATGACGAGTCGTCCGGTCCGCAGTCCGCGGGAACACCGCGTGCGGAGGGAGGCCCGTGGGACGCTGCGGAGCCTTACCCCGCCCAGGAGCGAGTTGACCTCGGCAGCCTGCATGTGCCGGTTGGTCCCGAGCACGAGATCCAGCTCGTCATGGCCGAACAGCACGGTGCCTGGGTAACGGTCAGGTACCGGGAGAGCGAGTTGCAGATCCAGGCGTTCGCCGCGGCGCGCAGGGACGCGCTGTGGGAGGACGTCCGGGCCGAGATCGCCGCCGAGGTGCTGACGGCGGGCGGGCAGAGCGAGGAATCGGAAGGATCGTTCGGGGTCGAGCTGATGGCTCAGGTGCCCGTGGAACCCGGACAGCCGGCCTCGGGCCTGCGGCTGGTCAGGTTCATCGGCGTCGATGGCCCGCGCTGGTTCCTGCGCGGCCTGTTCACCGGCCCTGCCGCGGCCAGCGACGAGCAGGCCGGCTTGCTCGAGGAAGTCTTCCGGGCCACCGTGGTGGTCCGAGGCGAGCACCCGGTACCGCCGCGGGAGATTCTCGAGCTCCGGTTGCCGCCTGAGGCACGCCAGGCGCTCGAGGAGCAGGCCGCCGCGGCGGAGGAGGAGAACAAGTTCCGTACCGACCTGAACCCCTTCGACCGCGGTCCCGAGTTCACCGAGACACGCTAGGAGCCGGCTAGCTCCCGGCAGCCGCCCCGGGGTTAGCCCGCCCCGGGGTTAGCCAGCACTGAGCAGGCGGGCGAGTTCCTCCTCGACGTCCTCGCTGGTCACGAAGAACAGCTCGTCACCGGCCTGGAGCGGATCGTCGGCCTGCGGCACCAGGACGCGGCTCTCGCGCAGGATGGCGACGAGCGAGGTGTCCGCGGGCCACTCGATCCCGCCGACCCGCTGGCCGACCAGCGGGGCATCGTCCGGCATGGTCAGCTCGACCAAGCTCGCTTCGCTTTGCCCGAAGGTCATCAGCCGTACCAGGTCACCGACGCTGACCGCCTCTTCCACCAGCGCGGACAGCAATCTCGGCGTCGAGACCGCGACGTCCACTCCCCAGGATTCGTTGTACAGCCACTCGTTGTCCGGGTGATTCACCCTCGCCACTACGCGTGGCACGCCGTACTCGGTCTTGGCGAGCAGCGAGATCACCAGGTTCGCCTTGTCGTCGCCGGTGGCGGCGATCACCACCTGGCACCTCTGCAGCGCCGCGTCGTCCAGCGAGCTGATCTCGCAGGCGTCGGCGAGCAGCCATTCCGCCCGGGGCACGCTGTCTACCTTGATCGCCCTGGGAAAATGATCGATCAGCAGCACCTCGTGCCCGTTCTCAAGCAGTTCGCCCGCGATGGAGCGGCCGACCGCTCCGGCTCCCGCGATCGCTACCCGCATCAGTGCTCGCCTCCCCGGGCCGCGAAGGCCGCGGCGATCCTGTCCAGGTCGTCCTCTTTGGCTACCACGTGCAGCACATCCCCTTCCTGCAGGACGGTCCCCGGATCGGGCACGAACGCCTGGCCGAGGCGGTCCACGAAGGCAATCCTGGTCATCGTGCTTGACTCGAGCGCCTTGGCCTGCTCGCCGATCCAGCTGGGGGAGAAGGCGATCTCGGCCAGCACGATCCTTCCGGTCGGATCCCGCCAGAGCGGCTCGCCGCCCTCGGGGAGCAGCTTGCGCAGCATCTGGTCGGCGGTCCAGCGCACCGTGGCCACGGTGGGAATGCCGAGCCGCTCGTAGACCTCGGCTCGGCGCGGGTCATAGATGCGTGCCGCCACCCGCTGTACGCCGAACGTCTCGCGGGCCACCCGGGCGGCGATGATGTTGGAGTTGTCGCCGCTGCTGACCGCCGCGAAGGCGTCCGCGCGCTCGACGCCCGACTGGGTGAGCACGGCCCGGTCGAAGCCGATCCCGGTCACCCGGTCGCCCTTGAAGGCCGAGCCAAGCCTGCGGAATGCCTCGGGGTCCCTGTCGATGACCGCGACGGTGTTGCCCCGGTCCTCAAGGATGTGGGCGAGCGTCGACCCAACCCGTCCGCAACCCATGATCACGATGTGCACGGCCGTCCCCTCCACGAGTGAGCGGGTCCCCGGTGAAGGGACGTCTCGCCCAAGGTATGCCCTTACTTGGCATCCTGCCCCGCCTGGGGTGGAGGATGCCACCTCACACCGGAAGGACGGGTGCGAGTCGAGGCCACCGTGCCACCCCTACCGCGCAGGGCGTCATGGTTTCGCAGTACCATTTCGTGGGCGGGCGTGGGAACAGCTGGTACCTGGACCGAACGCAGTAGTGAGCAGCATCAACATTCTGGGGAGGTGAAGCGGCGTTCCCTCCGGCCTGACGCCGGGACCACGTCGCCGCATCCATGGTGGAATACCGGGCTGGTCAGGTCGTCGAGCTGACGACGAGGGACGTGGCTCACGGCGGCTGGTGCGTGGCGCGGCCCGAGGACGGACCGGTCGTTTTCGTCCGGCATGCGCTGCCCGGTGAAACCGTTCTCGCCCGGATCACCGAGGTTACGTCGCATCTGGCTCGCGCCGATGCGGTCGACATCCTGACGCCGTCACCAGACCGCATCGATCCGCCCTGCCCGCACGCGCATCCCGGCGGCTGCGGCGGGTGCGACTGGCAGCACGCGACCCTGCCTGCGCAGCGAGCGCTGAAGGCCGCCGTCGTCCGCCAGCAGCTCAAGCGGTTGGCCGGGGTCGACTGCGACGTCACGGTTGAGCCATTGCCAGGTGACCAGGAGCCCGGCGACCAGCCGGCCGCAGGCGAGCAGCCCGTCCCGGCCTCAGTCACCGGGACGGGTGCAGGCCTGGGCTGGCGCACACGGGTACAGTTCGCGGTCCGGGCGGACGGGATGGCTGGGCTGCGCGCGCATCGCTCGCATGACGTGATCGATGTCGGCCAGTGCCTGATCGCCCATCCCGGCATCACCGATCTCGGTATCACCGGCCGACGCTGGCCCGGCACCGTCTCGGTCGAGGGCCTGGTCGCGACGGGATCGGGCGAACGGGCCGCCGTCATCACCCCGGGCCGGGCGCGGCCGAAGGGACGGCGCCCGCACCCCTCCCGGTCACGACAGGGTGCCACCTCTCCAGATCCCTCTGGCCCCCAGGACGCCCCTGGCTCCCCGGACCTCACCGGGGCGGATTCAGTCCTGCGCCGGATCGGATCCTCAAACCGCGGGCTGACGCCCCTGCGCGGCCACTCCTACCTGAGCCAGCGGGCCGCCGGGCGGGACTGGCGGGTCAGCGTGGGCGCGTTCTGGCAGGTACACCCCGCCGCGGCCGACGTGCTGACCGGCGCAATCCTGGCCGCGCTCGCGCCCGAGCCCGGTGACGTGGCGCTCGACCTGTACTGCGGCGCGGGACTGTTCGCCGGATCGCTGGCCCGGGTGGTCGGGCCGGGCGGGACGGTGATCGGGGTCGAGGTCGACAGCGCCGCGGTCCGGGACGCCCGGCACAATCTGCGCGAATGGCCCTGGGCGCGGGTGCACAAGGGTGACGTAGCCGCGGTGCTGAGCCGCGGCGATCAGCCGGGCGCGCTGCCGCCCGCCCGCCTGGTGGTGGCCGACCCGCCGCGCGCCGGGCTGGCCCGCGAGGTCATCGACTATCTCGGTCAGGCCGGAAACGGGGCGGCCAGGTTCGCCTACGTGTCCTGCGACCCGGCCACCCTGGCCCGCGACATCGGCCTGCTTGGCGCGCACGGCTGGACGCTGGACGGCCTGCGTGCGTTCGACGCGTTCCCGATGACCCACCACGTGGAATGCGTGGCCACCCTCTCAGCGCCACGTACCCCAGCTACCGACGCACTGCCCGCCCGCTAACTCCCCGCCCGCTAACTCCCCGCCTGCTCCGCATCGCGCCTTCCAAGAGCCCGGCGAGGGCGGCCACTGGTGATGACGCTGGGGCTGGTGGGGCGTCGCTACTTCATAGGCCGTGGCGGCAGAGGCCAAGAGACTGGGTATGCGAACGGCCGGGAGTCGTTTCCCGCCGGCGTGAGTCCCGTCGCAGTAGTAAGCGTCACCCCGCGCTTCCGTGGCTCCTGTCCGGCGCAGCCCGGACCTGCTGGCTAGGCGCCTGCTGGGCCGGCCCCGGCGGTTACGTAGTAGCCCAAGCCGGGAATGCGCGTCAGCAAGCCCTCGTCCTCCAGGGTGCGCAGCGCCTTGGCGCACGTCTGCCTGGCGTGCCCGTACTGCTGGCTGAGGGTCGTGATGGACGGCGTCGGCATGCCGGGCGCAAGGGTTCCCTCTGCGATCTCCCGCCGTAGCCGCGCGGCCAGTCTTACGTAGGCTCTTGGGTCCGATTCGTCACTTATCGACACTCTCGTACCGTACTCGATTGGCAATATTGCCAATCGCAACGCTTCGACACTAGTCGAGATTAGACGAGGAACCTAATTGTGCGTTACCGTCGGAAATCGTCAGGGCCGCCACGGCCACGGAGCCAGATCCCAGAGCAGGTCATGATCTTTTACGCTTGGACCGCACTGAGCGGCGGGACCCCAGAAAGCCCGGATGTCCCGGAATCCTCGGTCGCCATGGGTATTACCGACGATCGTCTCAAGGCCATGCGAGCGGGTGAGGAGAGTCTCGGCTCGGGCCGGGCCATCATGGTGATCATCGAGGCGGTGCGCCCGGCGATGGCCACGCCTACCTTAGCTCCGTGTTACACCCATATCGGCGTGCGCTGGCTGGGCCGTCGCACCGACGCGGGCGAGGTGGCCTGGGACAGGTTTTTCGTGCCGGGCGATCAGGATGATTTTTCCGGCCCTGGCAGTATGGAGCGATGAAACTGAGGATCTTCACTGAGCCGCAGCAAGGAGCCGACTACCAGACGCTGCGCAGGGTGGCACTGGCCACGGAGGAGTTCGGGTTCGACGCCTTCTTCCGGTCCGACCACTACCTGAAAATGGGCGATGGCCCGGGGTTTCCCGGGCCGACAGACTCGTGGGTCACGCTGGCCGGCCTGGCCCGGGAGACCAGCCGGATCCGGCTCGGGACGCTGGTGAGTGCGGCGACGTTCCGGCTGCCCGGCCCGCTGGCCATCAGCGTGGCCCAGGTCGATCAGATGAGCGGCGGCCGGGTCGAGCTCGGTCTTGGCACCGGCTGGTTCGAGGCCGAGCACACGGCGTACGGGATACCTTTCCCGCCGCTAGGCGAGCGGTTCGGCCGGCTCGAGGAGCAGCTTGCGATCATCACCGGGCTCTGGACCACCGGGGAAGACGAGACGTTCTCCTTCGACGGCACGTACTACCGGCTGACCGATTCGCCCGCGCTGCCCAAGCCGGCCCAGCGCCCGCGGCCGCCGGTGCTGGTCGGCGGCACCGGACCCCGGCGCACGCCAAGGCTAGCCGCCAGGTTCGCTGACGAATACAACGCGCAGTTCCATTCCGTGCCGGATTCGGCGGCGGCGTTCGCGCGTACCCGTGAGGCCTGCGAGGCCGTCGGTCGCTATCCCGATTCGATGACCTACTCGGTGGCCCATACGGTGTGCTGCGGCAAGGACGAAGCCGAGTTCCGCCGACGGGCGGCCGCCATCGGCCGAGACCCCGAAGACCTGCGGGAAAACGCGATTGGCGGGACGCCGGGTGAGGTGGCGGCCAAGATCGCGGAGTTCGCCGAGATCGGAGCGGAACGTGTCTACCTCCAGGTGCTCGACCTCGAGGACCTCGACCACCTGGAGTTGATCGCCTCCGACGTGTCACCGCAGGTGTAGTGGCGGCGCCCTGAGACGAGCGCGGCCCGACCCGGGTGGCACCGACCTGGGCGCACGCGCGACGGTTCGTTCGGGAAAGGAACTAGCCGAACGCGCGGCGGACGGCTGACCGGCCCAGCGTGCTGGCCGCCTGGAAGCCGTAGGTGCCGTGGTCGCGCAGTTCGGTGGCGGCCGCGACAAGCGCGCCCAGGGCCGCGAACGCGAACGAGCCGCCCACCGAGACCCGGCTGACCCCGGCCTCCGCCAGCGCGGGCACGGGGGGTGCGCCCTCCAGGGCGAGTACGTTGACCGGGCGGTCGACCTCCCGGATCACCTGCCGGATGTCTTGCAGACTGCGCAGGCCGGGGGCGAACAGGACGTCGGCGCCCGCCTCGGCGTAGGCCTGCAGCCTGGCGATCGTGTCGGCCAGGTCCGGGCGGCCGTACAGGAAATTCTCGGCGCGGGCGGTGAGCACGAAGGGGACAGGGCCCGCGTGCGCGACTTCGGCCGCCGCCGCAACGCGCTCGGCGGCGAGCTTGGTGGCGTAGATAGGTTCCTCGTCCCGCCCGGTGAAGTCTTCCACCGATCCGCCTGCCAGGCCGACATCGATCGCCAGCCTCATGGTCTCCGCGACGCCTGCGGGCTCGTCCGCGAAGGCATTCTCCAGGTCGGCGGACACGGGCAGATCCGTGGCCGCGACCATGACCGCGGCGTGCACCAGCGCTTCCTCCCGGCTTACTGAGCCGTCAATGCGACCCAGGGAGGCCGCGAAACCGGAACTCGTGGTGGCCAGGGCCTTGAAGCCGAGCGACGCGAGCAACCTGGCCGACCCGAGGTCCCATGGATTCGGCAGCAGGAGGGGCTGGCCTGCCCGGTGCAGGGCCAGGAACTCTCGCGCTTTATCCGCCTGAGTCGTCATCTACATAACGTATCGCCAGGGAACGGCGGCGGTTGGCCCGGTCCGCCAGGATCGATCCAAAGTGCCAGCTCAGCGGCCTTAACGGGTATCGCCGTCCGGATGAAGATCGTTACCGCTGGGTCGTGACGCTCAGCAATAACGGTCGTAATGGTTACACCTGGCCATATGGCTTGCGGGGCGGTAACCGCGATGCGATGGTTGAGCAGTGCGCTCTGATACCCCTGCCGGCAGAAGGATGCGACTTGTCGTCGTCCTGTCGGTCGTGGGCGCCGCGACGGTCACGCTCGGCGTGCTCCTGGTGATCCAGGGCCTGGCCATGCGGTCCCGGACGAGGCCGCCGGGGGGCGGTATGAGCCGCCTGGGGTTGGATGCGGGCGTGGCAGGTGTCGCGTTCGGTCTGATCGTGCTGGTGGTTTCCGCGTTCATCCGCGGGCGCGGCCAGCAACGCCGCAGGGTGTCCGGGGCAGACCATGGCAGCGCCCGTCACGGGCGCGGGCCGGGGAGACGTTCGGCCCGGTCGCATGTCTTGGATCCGACGAGTGTGTACTCGCCGGGCGGCCTGCTCGACGTGCCCAGGGATGTCCGCGGGCCGGAAGACCCGCGGGCTCGGGGACAGGGAGCCGCGGGGAATCCGCGCGGTCCTCAGCACCCAGGGGCCTTCGCCAACCCGGGGACCTACGGTTCCCCGGACAGCGTCAGGACGGGAGAGGCTCAGCGAGGCCCAAAGGCCGCCCGGATCCCGGATCCGTATACCGGCTCGGGGACCCATGACACGCCCGCGCCGCCGATGGCCGCCGGTGCCCCCGGTGGCGGATGGGCCCAGGACCGGCCCCGGGTGGGTCGCCCCGCAGCTCAGCCGCCGCGCCCTGCGCACCAGGCGGGAATGAGCTCTGCTGGTCCCGGCCGGGTACCCCATGCGCCGGGAGACGGCCGGCCCGTACCGCCCGGCGATCGCCTGCGTGCCGCCGAGGCACCACGGTCTCCTCGTGAGGCCATGCCCCCTCGTGAGGCCATGCCGCGCCATGGTCCCCCTCCGCCCCATGGGCCCGCATCGTCCTACACCGCCCCGTCGCATCCCGGACCCCCTCCGCCTCACAGGTCCGCTCCGTCCTATGGCCCCCCCTCGCCTCACGGGCCTGCTCCCCATCCCGGGCCCGTCCCCCATCAGGGCCCCCCTCCGCCCTACGGGCCTGCGGCGTCATACGGGGGCGCCGCGTCCTCCGGTCCCACCGTCCCTCGTGGCCCCGCCCCGTCACCCGAAGGCCCGCGACCTGCTGGTCCGGCGCGGCCGGGTGGCCCAAGGCCAGCTCGCGAGCCGGTTAACCCGCCGCGCCAAGGTTCGTCCGCCCGCCGCCCGGAGGGCGGACCTGTACGCCCGGAGGGCGGAGCTGTGCGCCCGGAGGGCGGAGCTGGGCGCCCGGCGGGTGGCCCCGGTTACGCAACCGGTTACCCGGCCCCCGGCCGGGCCCGTCCCGCTGATCCCGATGGCCCGGCCGGGAAGTTCGACGGCGGGTACGCGCCGGTGATTCGCGCGGCCGATACCCCGATCCGGCCGGGTAGTCGGACCCGCCCGGCGAACCCCGGCCAGGTCGGCGGCGCTGCGCACCCCGCCGTGAACGAGCCGGCCGACGTTTACGTCTACCGGGACACCGGCGAAGCGGATACCGCATCCCCAGGGCAGGGAACGGACGAGCGCGACGCCTCATACTGGTATGACCTGTCCGGCGCAGACAACCCGTCCGGAACGCGTGGCCCGGCCGAAACGCGTGGCCCGTTCGAGCCGCTGGTGTCGTCCAGCGACCCTCAGCGGATGACGCCCGCTCCGGACTCCTCAGCCGCCCAGGCTCCGCCGAACGCCGGTGGTGACGTCGGGCTGCAGGATCCGGCGCCCGCGAGGGCCGGCAACCTTGAGCAGATCAGAGAGTTTTACCTGACCACGGAAGCGATCGGCGAGCAGAACGTCGACCAGCACTTCGACCAGCTTCTGGCCCAGCAGCGCGAGTTGATCAGCGAGTACTTCAAGCCCTCTCCCGCCGCCGCCCAGGCCGGAGCGGATCACGATGGTGCCGTCACGCCGGGCCATCCCGGCGTCCCTGGGGTAGCCGGCGGCGAGCCGGACACCGCGCACCAGGCGAGCGTCGTCGCCGAGCAACCCCGCGTATGGTGACCCAGGACGTTCCCACGCTGGTCATCGCGGTCCTCGGCCTAGGGGAGGCCGGCTCGGCGATCGCACAAGACCTGGTCCGGGCGGGAGTCCGGGTCCGGGGCTATGATCCTGCGGTCACCGCGGCTGACGGCACCCGCAGGCACGCGGTGCGCCGTACCGCCGAAATGGAGGCGGCCGCGGGCATGCTCACCGAACTCGGGTGCCGCCGCTGATGGCCGACGCCAGCCGCGCCCTGCACGACCGCCTGGCCCGCAACCCGCCCGCACCGGGCGGGACCGCTCGCTTCAGTCGTCCACCCCCCTTCGCTAAGTACCTTGATATCGAGATACTGTAAGTTAGACCGTACGGTACGAGCGAGGAGGCTCAGAACTATGACGGCGAACAGCTTCGGCAGCCGGGCGGCGCTTAAGGTCGCGGACGAGCAGTACGAGATCTACCGGCTGGATGCCGTGGACGGATCGGACCGCCTCCCGTTCAGCCTGAAGATCCTGCTGGAGAACCTGCTGCGCAACGAGGACGGCGCCAACGTCACCGCCGACCACGTCCGCGCGCTGGCCCACTGGGACCCGCGCGCCGAACCCGGCACCGAGATTCAGTTCACCCCGGCCCGGGTCATCCTGCAGGACCTGACCGGCGTGCCGGCCGTCGTGGACCTGGCCGCGATGCGAGAGGCCATGCAGGCCCTGGGCGGTGACCCGACGAAGATCAACCCGCTCATCCCGGCCGAGCTTGTCATCGACCACTCCGTGGTGGCCGACGTGTTCGGCAGCCCGGATGCCTTCACCAGGAACGTGGAGATCGAGTTCGAGCGCAACCACGAGCGGTTCCAGTTCCTGCGCTGGGGTCAGGACGCGTTCAGCCAGTTCAAGGTGGTCCCGCCGGGCACCGGCATCGTGCACCAGGTGAACATCGAGTACCTGGCCCGGGTCGTGATGAACCGCGACGGCGTCGCCTACCCCGACACCTGCGTGGGTACCGATTCGCACACCACCATGCAGAACGGTCTCGGCATCCTCGGCTGGGGGGTCGGCGGCATCGAGGCGGAGGCCGCGATGCTGGGCCAGCCCATCTCCATGCTCATCCCCAAGGTCGTCGGGTTCCGGCTCACCGGAGCGCTGCCGAGCGGCGCCACCGCCACCGACCTGGTGCTCACCATCACCGAACTGCTGCGCAAGCACGGTGTGGTCGGCAAGTTCGTCGAGTTCTACGGCGACGGCGTGGCCACGGTCCCGGTGGCTAACCGCGCGACCATCGGCAACATGTCACCGGAGTTCGGCTCGACCTGCGCGATCTTCCCCATCGACCAGCACACGCTGGACTACCTCACGCTCACCGGCCGCCCGCGCGAGCAGCTGGACCTGGTCGAGGCGTACGCCAAGGAGCAGGGGCTGTGGCACGATCCGCAGGCCCGGCACCACGACGTCAGGTACTCCGAGGAGCTCAGCCTCGACTTGTCCACCGTGGTCCCGTCGATCGCAGGCCCGAAGCGCCCGCAGGACCGGATCGCGCTCGCCGACGCCAAGGCCGCCTTCCGCGACGCCCTGCCGAACTACGTCCCTGAATCCAGCCTGGACAACGACCTGGACGGGACGTTCCCCGCCTCGGACCCGGTGGCCTCGGGCGACGGGACCCGGCCGTCCCAACCCACCCGGGTCACTCTGGAAGACGGCACCGAGACCGAAGTCGACCACGGCAGTGTCGTGATCGCCGCCATCACCTCCTGTACGAACACCTCCAACCCCTCGGTCATGGTGGGCGCCGCGCTGCTGGCCAAGAACGCGGTCGAGAAGGGCCTGAACCGCAAGCCCTGGGTCAAGACCACGCTGGCCCCGGGCTCCAAGGTGGTCATGGACTACTACGAACGGGCCGGCCTGGTGCCCTACCTGGACAAGCTCGGCTTCAACCTGGTCGGCTACGGCTGCACGACCTGCATCGGGAACTCCGGGCCGCTGCCGCAGGCAATCAGCGCGGCGGTGAACGACAACGACCTGGCCGTGGCGGCCGTGCTGTCGGGGAACCGGAACTTCGAGGGCCGGATCAACCCCGACGTGAAGCTGAACTACCTGGCTTCCCCGCCGCTCGTCGTCGCCTACGCGCTGGCCGGGACGATGGACATCGACCTCAACCATGAGCCGCTCGGCTCCGACGCCGACGGCCAGCCGGTCTACCTGGCCGACATCTGGCCCTCGGCGGAGGAGATCGCGCACGTCGTGCAGACCGCGGTGGCGCAGGAGATGTTCACCCGTGACTACGCCGATGTCTTCAAGGGCGACGACAACTGGCGCGGCCTGGACATCCCGGCGGGCGACACCTTCACCTGGGACGAGGGGTCGACCTACGTGCGCCGCCCGCCGTACTTCGACGGGATGCCAACCGAGCCAGAACCGGTCACCGACATCACCGGCGCGAGGGTGCTGGCCATGCTCGGCGACTCGGTGACCACCGACCACATCTCGCCGGCCGGGGCGATCAAGACGGAGAGCCCGGCAGGAACCTACCTGACCGAGCATGGCATCGAGCGGCGCGACTTCAACTCCTACGGCTCCCGCCGCGGCAACCACGAGGTGATGATCCGCGGCACGTTCGCCAACATCAGGCTGCGCAACCAGCTCGCGCCGGGCACCGAAGGCGGCGTGACCACCAAGGACGGCGAGCAGCTGCCGATCTACGACGCGTCCCGCCGCTACATCGAGGCAGGTACTCCGCTGATCGTGCTCGGCGGCAAGGAGTACGGCTCGGGCTCGTCCCGCGACTGGGCCGCCAAGGGCACCCTGCTGCTCGGGGTCCGCGCGGTGCTGGTCGAATCCTTCGAGCGCATCCACCGGTCGAACTTGATCGGCATGGGCGTCCTGCCGTTGCAGTACCAGCCGGGCGAGTCCGCGGCATCCCTGGGCCTGACCGGCCAGGAGACCTTCGACATCCGGGGCATCGAAGAGATAAATTCAGGAAAAATTCCGAACGAGGTCGTGGTGTCAGCCGACGGCAAGGAATTCCGCGCCAAGGTGCGGATCGACACGCCAGGTGAGGCGGACTATTACCGGCACGGCGGCATCATGCAGTACGTGCTGCGCTCCCTGCTTCTCCGATCCGGTGATGACGCTGGCTGAGGCTGATGTCGTCGGTCGGCTCAGAGCGGCCGGCTGCGTCTTCGCCGAGGACGAGGCCCGGTTGCTGCTGTCCGCGGGGCGGACGCCGGCCGAGCTCGACGAGATGGTGGACCGGCGCGCGACGGGCGAGCCGCTCGAGCACATCCTGGGCTGGGCGGAGTTCTGCGGCCTGCGGATCACGGTGGCGCCCGGCGTCTTCGTGCCGCGGCGGCGCACCGAGTTTCTCGTCGCGCAGGCCGTCGCCCTGGCCCGGCCGGGGGAGATCATCGTCGACCTGTGCTGCGGGGCGGGCGCGATCGGTGCCGCGCTAGCCGCGGCCGTGGACCGGGCGCAGGTGCACGCGGCCGACATCGACCCGGCCGCCGTGCGCTGCGCCCGGCAGAACATCCCCGCTCCGCGGGGCCAGGTTTACACCGGTGACCTGTACGAGCCGCTGCCCGCCGAGTTGCGCGGCCAGGTCGGCATCCTGGTCGCCAACGTGCCCTACGTCCCGACCGGCGAGATCGGCTTCCTGCCGCCCGAAGCCCGCACGCATGAGCCGCTGGCCGCCCTGGACGGCGGCGCGGACGGTCTCGACCTGCTGCGCCGGGTCGCCGCCGGGGCCTCGAGGTGGCTGGCGCCCGGCCGCGGTCACCTGCTGATCGAGACCAGTGAGCGACAGGTGACCGCGGCCGGGGCGGCCTTCGCCGCCGGCGGCCTGACCACCCGGGTGGCCCGTTCCGGTGACCTGGACGCCACCGTCATCGTCGGCTGGGTCCGGGGTCAGTAACCGGGGAACATCGTCCGCAGCTCATCGAGGTCCACCCCGGCGCTCTCGGCCGGCGGCGTGTGCTCGGCGTCCAGGCGGCCGTAGACCAGCCGGACGAACGCCTCGGCCGGCAGTCCCAGCTCCGACAGGCCGAGCTCGGGGATGGTCTCGTGGTCCGCTGCGGTGAGCGTCACCGCATCGCCCGTCTCTAGGGTGAACTGGCGTTCCGGGTCGGTGGTCAGCACGCGGATCTTGCGCGTCTTCCCGTCCGGCTTGGCGCTGCGGCTCACGAGCTGATCGAGCGTGTCGATCAGCAGCGCGACGGCGTCCGGGGCCACCGTCGCCTTCGGGTCGAGCGCCACCGTGACATCCCAGGTGTGGATGGCGTGCTCGCCCAGCCGCAACCGCGCCAGCCCCGCGGTGCCGAGTTCCATCCCGAACATGTTCAGGTGCAGCCGGGCGCGGGCGTCCGCGTCGAGAGACTCGAACCGGTCAAGGGTGGCGGCGTCGGCCCGCAGCGCGTCCGACGCCTGGGCCTGCGGGTCCTTGGCGTTCCAGGTATCCCAGATCGGGCCGAACACCTCAGCCCCGGGCGGATCTTGCCCGCTGAGCCCCGCGTCGAGGAACAGCCCGAAGATCTCCGACTGCGACCCCAGGTGGGACAGCACCTGGGCGATCGACCATTCGCTGGCGTACGAGCGTTGCTCGAGCTGGTCCGCGGTGAGGGGCTCGACCGCGCCTCGCAAGGCTTCGTGGGAGTTCCGCAGGGCGCTGATCCACGGCGCCGGGCTAGGTTCCATGTCGTTTTCTCCGATGCTCAGGCGCATATCTGGAGGAAGTCCTCCGCAAAGCCTAGCCCGGAGGGTGCCCTCCACATAAGGTATCATGAACCGATGACGGCCCACCGCTCGCCTCGCCCGTTGCGGGCGGACGCCGCGCGGAATCGGGCGGCCATCGTGGCCGTGGCCAGGGACGTGTTCGCCGAGCAAGGACTGGAAGCACCGCTTGAGGTGATCGCCGCCCGGGCCGGGGTGGGCATCGCCACCTTGTACCGGCGGTTTCCCACCCGGGAGAAGCTCGTCGCCGCCGCGCTCGTCGGCAAAATCACCGAATACGCCGGGGCCGCCGAACAGGCGCTGGCCGTGGCCGATCCCTGGGCTGGCTTCGCCGGGTTCGTGGTGCGGATCTGCGAGCTGCAGGCCGGCGACCGCGGCCTGTCCGACCTGCTGTCGATGACGTTGTCCGCGGACGAGCAGGTCGAGCAGCTCCGCCGGACGGCCAACGAGCGGGTGATCACGCTCATCGACCGGGCTAAGGCCAACGGCAGTCTGCGTGCGGACTTCGTCGGCGAGGACCTGGTGCTCGTCCTGATCGCCACCGCCGCGGTGATGCACGCTACCCAAGAGGAGGCCCCGGAGGCCTGGCGCCGGTTCGTCGCGCTGGCTCTCGATGCGTTCCGTTGCCATGACGCGTCCGGCCTGCCTGCTCCCCCCTCGACGGCCCAGATGACCAGGGCCATGATCCGGCTGGCCGCCGAGCGCGGCTGCGGCGAGCGCGGCCCGGGCGGATAGTTTGACCACCACGCACCTAACGAGACACCCCATGGAGGACATCATGCGTAATGCCGCTCTGCTCGGCACCCGGCTCGTACTCGGCAGTTACCTGGCTATCCACGGCGCCCAGAAGCTGTTCGGCGTTCTCGGTGGCCCAGGGCTTGACAAGGCCGGAGCCGGCTTCGACCGGATCGGCCTGTCGCCGGGCAAGCAGATGGCGGCCGTCGCCGGGATCACCGAGCTCGGCGGGGGCCTGCTCACCGCGGCGGGCATCGCCGACCCGGCCGGCCCGCTGGCGATCATGGGCGCGATGAGCATCGCAGCCACCACCCACCGGGCCAACGGGCCGCTGTCGGCCAAGGGCGGATTCGAGCTGCCGCTCACCAATCTGGCCGCCGCTACCGCCCTGCTCGCCGCCGGACCCGGCCGGTTCCGTGTCGGCCCGTCCCTGCCCAGGCCGGTGGCCGCGGTGGCAGGCGCGGGCGGCGCTCTGGTCGCAGCCGGCCTGCTCGCCAGGATGCTCACCGCGAAGCCGGCGGCGGCAGCCGGGACCGGTAGCCGGCCCGAGCCCGCGAGCGAGCCAGACACGGAGGCGCCAGCGGCGCGCTAGCGGCCTGATTACTCCCTGGCTTCGGGCCAAGGCGCGGTAATGTGTGCGGTGCTCGCGCCACAGGGGAGGGAACCACAATGGCTAACGGCGGCAGCACGACTAGCGGCAGTGGCTTGGCTGCGGTGAACAGCGTCGTGGTTCTGATGCTGGAAAACCGTTCATTCGATCACATGCTGGGGTTCCTGTATCCCGGCAACGTCTCGCCGTCGGGTCAGCCGTTCGACGGACTGACCGGAACCGAGTCGAACCCCGGCTCGTCCGGCCAGCCTGTCACCGTGTTCGGCATCGAGCCGACGACGCCAAGCGCGTACTTCATGCCGGGCGCCGATCCCGGCGATGGCTACATGGCCGCCAACGATCAGCTATACGGCAGCACCAGCGGTCCGGCCTCCTCCGGGCAGGCGGCGACGTGCCAGGGCTTCGTCGCCAACTACGCCTACACCCTGGGCTGGCAGAGCAAGGAAAGCGGCTGGCCGATCGTGCCGGGCACGGTCGAGGGCGACATCATGGGCTGTTTCACGCCGCAAGCGCTGTCCGCGCTGGCCGCGGCCGCTACCGTCTCGCACCTGGAGGAGATCAGCGCCGAACTGATCTCCCGGCAGTACCCCGCGGGCACCCCGGAAGGTGCGGTCGCCCCCCCGCCCCGTCTAACCCGGCCACCCGCATCCTCCTAGCGATGGTTATTCGTTAACGTGGATAGTGAGCTTCGGACGGGGACCCCGCTGAACCACGAGACTGACGATCCAGGCCGGCCGGCCGCCCACGAGCTGGGTCCGCCGTGGCTTGAGCGCCGTCGCCTCATGGCCGTCTACGGCGCGTTCCTGGCGTACGCGGGCGTCTTCGCGATCTTCGCCGGTGGCGAGGACAAGGTCTGGGCCATCTGGGCGACCGGCGGCTACGCCGCGGCGTTGCTCATCATGTGGCGTACGCGGGCCCAGACCGCCGCGCTGGCGGTCTCGGTGGCCGTGGCCGTGGTCGCGCCGTTGTTCTGGCTGTCCGTGGCTTACCCGCTCGAAGCGGGGATGTTCGTCATCGACCGGTCCGCGACGCTGCTGATCCACCACGGCTCGCCCTACCTGCCCGCCGGGCAGGTCACCTACTGGCTGTCCTACAACCCGTACCTGCCCGTCATGACCGTGTTCGGCCTGGCCAGCGCGGCCGGGCTGCGCGGGCTGGCGGGCAACTCCGGGATCTGGCTGGCCCTCGGGTCGGTGGTTCCGCTGGCCGCGGCGTTCTGGGTCTCCCGGCCGCACCGGGGCTGTCTGCGCTGCCGCCGGGACGCGTGGCAGGGCACGGCGATCGCGGTTGCCTCGCCGGTGATCGGGCTCAACCTGGCGGTGATCACCACCGACCCGCCCGTGCTCGCGTTCACGCTGCTGGCGCTGGCGCTGAGCGTTCCGGGGAAGCTGAAAGCCGCGGCGGCCGGATGCTCCGGTGTGGCCCTCGGCGTCGCCTGCGACCTGAAGTCCACGGCGTGGCTGGCGGTCCCGGTCATGGCCGCGATGTTCTACACCCGCGACGGTGTGCGGGCCGCGGTCCGTTTCACCGCGGCGGCGGTGATCACCACCGCGGTCCTCACCGTCGCCCTGGCGCCCGCCGTGCTGACCAGCATTCGGGCGGGCGAGGCCCTGGTGACCAACAGCGTGCTGTTCCCGCTCGGCCTGACCCGCTACAAGACCCCCGCCGGGAGCCTGTTGCCCGGGCACCTGCTCACCGCGATGGGAACGGCCGGGCACGTGCTCTCGGTCGGCCTGCTGCTCGCGGCCGCCCTGGCCATCGCGATCTCGCTGGTGATCAGGCCGCCGCGGGATGTCCGCGCCGCGGTCCTGCGGCTGGCGGCCGGGCTGGCGCTGATGTTCCTGCTCGGGCCCGACGTGCGTTTCGGATATTTCATCTACCCGCTCGGCCTGCTGGGCTGGCTGGCCCTGACTCGCCCGGCCGACTGGCATGTGGAAGGCTGGTCGGGTCGACGAAGGGAAAGTCGACGACCGGAGAGGAAGGACACCCATGCGCGTGGTGGAAGTCGGCCGCCGGGGCGGCCCGGAGGTGCTGAACGTCGCGGAGCGTGAGGCCCCTCGCCCGGGACCTGGTCGGGTCGTGGTGGACGTAGCCGCGGCCGGAGTGAACTTCATGGACATCTACCAGCGCGAAGGCGTCGGCGGCTACCGTCCGGAGTTGCCGTTCGTGCCCGGCGCGGAGGGCGCAGGGACGGTCGCCGCGGTGGGGGATGGCGTCACCCACCTGGCTGTCGGTGATCATGTGGCCTGGGCCGGCCTGGGCGGCAGCTACGCCGAGCAGGCCGAGCTGCCGGCTAACCGCGTCGTCCCGGTCCCTGACGGGCTCAGCTCGCAGGTCGCGGGTGCCGCCATCCTGCAGGGCATGACCGCTCATTACCTGGTCACCAGCACCTATCCGGTGCGCGAAGGCGACATCGCGGTGGTGCACGCGGCGGCAGGCGGGGTCGGACTGCTGCTCACCCAGCTGGTGAAGCGGCGCGGCGGGATCGTCGTGGCCACCACCTCAGGCGGAGAAAAGGCAGAGCTCGCCCGCGGGGCAGGCGCCGACCACATCGCCGGCTACGACGACTTCCGGGCGGTCGTCGACGACGTGACCGACGGCGTGGGCGCGCACGTGGTGTACGACGGCGTCGGTAAGGACACCTTCGATGACGGCCTGGCGGCGCTGCGCCCGCGCGGGATGATGGTCCTGTACGGGGCCGCCAGCGGCCAGGTTCCCCCGGTCGACCCTCAGCGCCTGAACAGCGGCGGTTCACTGTTCCTGACCCGGCCGACCATGGTGCACTACCTCGCCGACGACGAGGAACTGCGCTGGCGGTCCGGCGAGGTCTTCTCGTGGATCGCCAAGGGCGAGCTCGACGTGCGGATCGGCGGTACCTACCCGCTGGCTGAGGCCAGCCAGGCGCAGGAGGACCTCGCGGCCCGGCGGACCACCGGCAAGCTGCTCCTGCTGCCCGGCCTCTAGGTGCCGCGCCGGAAATACCAGATCACGCTGCTTGTGGTGGCCGTGGCGGCCGCCGGGTTCAACCTGCGCACCGCGATTACCAGCTTGCCGCCGATCTTCCCCGACCTGGGCACCCGGCTGCACCTGTCGCCGGCCGCGCTGTCGGTCCTCGCGGCGACGCCGGTGATCTGCTTCGGCGTGGTCTCCGCCTTCGCCGCCTGGCTGAACCGGCGCTTCGGCGAGGAACCGATCCTGCTGGTGGCCCTGGGCGTGCTCACCGCGGGATTGCTGCTGCGGGGGGCGGCACCAGCGGTTCTGCTGTTCCCGGGAACGGCGCTGGCGGCCAGTGCGATCGCCATCTTGAACGTGCTGCTGTCCAGCATGGTCAAGCGCCGCTGGCCGGAGCGAGCCGGGTTCCTGATCGGGATCTACCTGACCATGCTGTCGCTGGGCGCGATCTTGTCCTCGCTGATCAGCGTGCCCCTGTACCGGAGCTCGGGCGGTTCGGTCCGGCTCGCGCTCGGGCTGTGGGCGGCGCCTGCGGCGCTGGCCATGCTGCTGTGGTTGCCCCAGCTCAGGCAGCGGGCGGCCGGTACCGCCCGCGTGTCCCAGCCCGTGGTGCCCGCGGCGGACCGGATCAAGGTCTACAGGTACGCGCTGACCTGGCAGGTTACGGCGTTTATGGGGTTGCAGAGCCTGCTGTACTACGCGGCGCTGTCCTGGCTGCCGACTATCTTTCAAGACCGCGGCACGTCGGCGGTCGCGGCCGGGAACCTGCTGGCCCTGATGGCCGTCGGCAACCTGGCCACCTCGCTGATCGTGCCGGTGCTCGCCCACCGCGCCCCCAGCCAGCGGGCCCTGGTGGTGCCCAGCATGATCGGGACCGCGGCCGGGCTGGCCGGCTCGCTGTGGGCCCCGCTGGGCCAGGCGCCGCTGTGGGTCCTGGTGCTCGGCATCAGCCAGGGATCCTGCCTCGGCCTGGCGATCTTCTTCATGATGGCGAGGGCCCCCAATCCCGGCGTGGCCGCCTCGCTTTCCGCCTTCTCGCAGTCGGTCGGCTACCTGGTGGCCAGTGCCGGGCCGCTGGAGGTGGGCCTGCTGCACACGGCCACCGGCAGCTGGGATATCCCGGTGATGCTCCTGCTCGTGCTCTCCGCCGCCGAACTCGTCGTCGGGGTCCTGGCCGGGCGGCCGCTCGTGCTTCCCGCGGCCCCTGGGGCCAAGCAGTCCCCGACACGCGTGTCGGGAACCGGGCTGTCGCAGTGAGCCATCTGAAACGTAACGGTCGTAGACTCGGCACGTTCGCGTTCCCGTCAGGCCCGCACAGCACATGAGGAGCAGCCGGTGAACCTGCTGGAGTGCATTAACGGTCCTGAGGACCTGAAGGAGCTGAGCCAAGATCAGCTCACCCGCCTCGCCGGAGAGATCCGCGATCTGCTCATCGAGACGACGACAAGGACCAGCGGCCATCTCGGACCGAACCTGGGCGTGGTCGAGCTCACCATCGCGATTCACCGCGTCTTCGACTCGCCCAAAGACCGGATCATCTTCGATACCGGCCACCAGTCGTACGTGCACAAGCTGCTCACCGGGCGGGTCGCGCAGTTCGGCACGCTGCGGCAACGAGGCGGCCTGACCGGCTACCCGAGCCGGGCCGAGTCCGAGCACGACCTGGTGGAGAACTCACACGCCTCCACCAGCCTGTCGTACGCCGACGGCCTGGCGAAGGCCTTCAAGCTGCGGGGCGAGCCGGACCGGACGGTGGTCGCCGTCATCGGTGACGGCGCGCTGACCGGCGGCATGGCCTGGGAGGCGCTGAACAACATCGCCTCGGCTAAGGACTCGCGGCTGGTCATGATCGTCAACGACAACGGCTGGTCCTACCAGCCGACCATCGGCGGCCTGGCCGAGCATCTGGCGGCCATCCGGGTCAGCCAGCGGTACGAGAACGTGCTCGACTACATCAAGACCACGCTGTCCCGCGCGCCGCTTGGCGGCCCGCTGTACGGGACGCTGCACGGCATCAAGAAGGGCATCAAAGACGTCCTGCAGCCGCAGGTGATGTTCGAAGATCTCGGCCTGAAGTACGTCGGCCCGATCGACGGGCACGACGAACGGCTGGTGGAGAACGCGCTGCGGCGGGCCAGGGATTTCGGCGGCCCGGTGCTGCTGCACGTGATCACCCGGAAGGGGCTCGGCTACGCCGAGGCCGAGCAGAACACGGACGACCGGCTGCACCAGGTGCCCGCGGCGGGCGCGGCGCCTGGGACGTGGAGCCGGGTGTTCGGTGACGAAATGGTGGCGATCGGCGCGCGGCGCCCCGACGTGGTGGCGATCACCGCGGCCATGCTGAACCCGACCGGCCTGACGCAGTTCGCCGCGGCCTACCCGAGCCGGGCCTACGACGTGGGGATCGCCGAGCAGCACGCGGTGACCAGCGCCGCGGGCCTGGCCATGGGCGGCCTGCACCCGGTGGTGGCCATCTACTCCACGTTCCTCAACCGCGCCTTTGACCAGACGCTGATGGACGTGGCCCTGCATAGGCTCCCGGTGACCCTCGTGCTCGACCGGGCCGGGGTGACCGGGCCAGACGGCGCCAGCCATCACGGTATGTGGGACGGGTCGCTCATGCAGCTGGTCCCCGGCATGAAGATCGCCGCGCCCAGGGACGCCAAGCGGGTCGCCGAACTGCTCAACGAGGCGGTCGAGGTCTCCGACGGGCCGACCGTGGTCAGGTTCGCCAAGGGCAAGGTGGGCGGGGAGGTGGAGGCGGTCGCCAAGCTCGGCGGCATGGACGTGCTGCGCCAGCCCGCGGCCGGCCTCGGCGCGGACGTGCTGCTCGTCGGCGCGGGCCCGATGGCGCTGATGGCCCTGGAGGTCGCCGACCGGCTCGCCGTGCACGGGATCGGCGTGACCGTCGTGGATCCGCGCTGGACCAAGCCGATCGACGAGGCGCTGGTCGGGGCGGCGCGGGGCCACCGGTTGGTGGTCGCGGTGGAGGACAACGGCCGGGTCGGCGGGTTCGGTGACGCGGTGGCCAGGCTGCTGCGTGATCATGACCTGGACGTGCCGGTCAAGACGTTCGGGTTGCCGCAGGAGTTCCTCAATCACGGGACGCGCGACGAGGTGCTCGAGGAGGTCGGCCTGACCCCGCAGCATCTGGCCCGTCAGATCACCGAGGCCGTCGCGCTCCGGTCCGGCGACGTCCGTGATACCAGCCAGGCCGCGACGGCTGCCGAACGGCGGCCCGGCGAGTAGCGTTAATACCTATGCTGAACGTAGCCGTCATCGGCTCGGGTCCCGCCGGGCTTTACGCCGCTGAGGCCCTGGTCAAGCAAGCGGCGGCGCTGCCGCTTCCGGTCCAGGTGCACGTGGACGTGATCGACCGGCTGCCCACGCCGTACGGCCTGGTCCGCTACGGGGTGGCCCCCGACCACAAGTCGATCAAGTCGATCGCGCAGTACCTGCGCAAGGTGCTGGAAAGCCCGGACGTCCGCTTCGTCGGCGGGGTTCACCTCGGCGAGGACGTCACCCGTGACGATCTGGTGGCCGCCTATGACGCGGTGATTTACGCGACCGGGGCGATGCGAGACCGGCGGCTCGGCATTGAAGGTGAGGACCTGCCGGGCAGCTATGCCGCCACCGACTTCGTGAACTGGTACTGCGGTCACCCGGACGTGGACTCCGGCGCGTTCACCCTGGACGCGGAGTCCGTCGCGGTGATCGGCGTCGGCAACGTCGCCGTCGACGTGGCCCGGATCCTGGCCCGGGACCCGGCCGACCTGCACACCACCGACGTGCCGCAGCCCGTCCTCGACGCCTTGCACGCCAGCAAGGTGCGCGAGGTCCACATGATCGGCCGCCGCGGGCCCGCGTACGCCAAGTTCACCACCAAGGAGCTGCGTGAGCTGGGCGAACTGTCCGGCGTCGAGATCGTCGTGCATCCCGACGAAGTCGACCTGACCACGTTCGACGCCGCCGGAAAGGGTGTCGCGCTGACCGAGTCCGACCGGCGGGTGCGCGGCAACATGGTCGCGATCTCCCGCTGGGCGCAGGACGGGTCCGCGGACCAGGACCCGGCTGCCCCCGCTGGGCACGCGCGCCGGCTGATCGTCAGGTTCTGGCTGAAGCCGGTGGAAATCCTCGGTACCGAACGAGTCAGTGGTATCACCCTCGAGCGAACCGCTATCGATTCCGACGGGGCCTTCACCGGCACCGGGCAGTACGAAACACTGGATGTGCAGCTGGTCCTGCGTTCGGTGGGATATCAGAGCGTGCCGTTGCCCGGCGTGCCCTTCGACGAACGTGCCTCGGTAGTCCCGAACGAGCTCGGCCGCGTGCTCGGCCCCGACGGTTCACCGCTGCCCGGGGAGTACGTGGCCGGCTGGCTGAAACGCGGCCCGACCGGCGTGATCGGCACCAACAAGTCCGACGCGGCCGAGACCGTCCGGTGCCTGCTCGAGGATCTGGCCGGAGGCCCGGGCGACGGCGACATGCCGCTACCCCGCGCGGGCTTGCTCAGGTACCCCGACCCGGTCGAGCAGCCGGAGGCGGCGCAGGAGACCGCGATCGCCGAGGCGGGAACGGCTAAGGCAGGCGCGGCGGCCATGGATTGGCCACTGGCCACCGTGCTGGCCGGGCGCGGGATCACGCCCGTCTCCTACGCCGAGTGGCTGCGCATCGAGACCGCGGAAACCGACCTGGCGAAGGAACTCGGCCGGGGCGAGCGAGTCAAGCTGCACAACCGCGAGGCGATCTGGTCCGCCTGCCGCCCCCCCTCCGACTGACTCCTCCCCCCGGCTTCACCCCTCATCGTGGATATCAGTGGCCGTGGCAGCTAACGTTCACCCCCGCTCCACCCGTCGCCCGAGC
>Ga0224557_1000283_pt1 | contig 57842 bp, 51 predicted proteins | sample 714S31014metaG_FD_180677 | JGI IMG/M metagenome (GOLD analysis project Ga0224557, IMG submission 180677) | Peat soil microbial communities from Stordalen Mire, Sweden - 717 S3 10-14 | ecosystem: Environmental > Terrestrial > Soil > Wetlands > Peat | place: Sweden: Norrbotten County, Stordalen...
TTCGCTTTGACTTCTCTTTCGTGCGGCAGCAATAAAAGCCGATCCGACACGACACGCACTTCCGAAATCAGCTTGTCATCCTCCAGTAAGCAAAAGAACGGAGTCTCGTCTTTTCCCGGTGCGGTTCCGCCCGCCTCAGCTAGATTCTTGGGAATTTTCAGGGCATCAAACAGAGTCTTAACCTGCCCGTCTATATCGCCTTGTTCAAAAATGAACTTATCCTCACCCGGCCTAAGCAATAAAATGTCTAGGCTGCATCGGAGGGCGAGTTCCTGCGTGACCAGGGGAACACACTGATAGCCGCTTCGATTCCAGTTGTTGCCTATATGCACGAACGCCTTACCAATGGATTCATCTTGAGGTAGAAGACCATCCGGGTAGCCTGCGATTCCTTTGCCGTCTAGTTCGTGAGCATAGGCGATTCTTCCTGTGTGTTCAGCAAACTGACGAAGCTGAGGATGAGTCCACCACAAATGACGTAGTTGAAGATGGAATAGTTTCCTGATCTCCTGTTTCTCTGGAGCTCTGGTTTTATCTCTGCTGGCGGTCGGCAATGAACCTTGGTATAACAGCCGAAATTCCACTAGATTCTCGCTTTCGATTGGTTCATCAAAACCAACCTCCAAATATACGTTCTCTGAGACTTTGTGCACTCATGTTTACCCCTCTATCTTGTTGAAGTACAATAACGACTGCCCTGTCACGGTCTTTCGACCGTATCACAGTTGGGTTAGGCAGGTCTATTATTGCCTGGCTAAAGTATTGATTCCAATAGACCGGGTACCGGGGGGGGTAGGGGGGTACCACGGTGGTACAGACCGGGCGCATCCCTGGCAAAGACCGAGGGATTCCTGACACTGCAACGGTGGCGAGGCGCAGGTAAACGGCCCATCGCCCTTCGCCTATGGTCCGGTACTTCGGTAATCTGGCGGTAATACGGCCTTCCGTGCGACTCTCATCTGGTTGGTTAGAAGCCCATCAACCGCGGCCGGAGAGCCGCTCTCCCTCTCCGGCAGCGGAACTCAAGCGAGGTTATTCATGTTGCAGTCTCCGGAACCCAAGTACACGCCAGCCGCCGCTCCCGCCAACACCTACACTCCGGTCAAGCCGGCTACTGCGCCGCTGGAGCAGGCCACCATCGGCCGCTCGCTCGTCATCAAGGGCGAAGTAAGCGGTTCGGAATCTCTTTTTATCGACGGACACGTCGAAGGCACTATCAACTTTCCCGGCAATCGCGTCACTATCGGGCGCAACGGCTCGGTCGCGGCGAATATTACCGCGAACGAGGTCGTGATCATGGGCAAAGTGCAGGGCAATGTGGATTGCACCGACCGGTTGGATATCCGCAATGAAGGTCTGCTCGCCGGTGACGTGATCACGCATCGCATCAGCGTGGAAGAAGGCGCCATCCTCAAGGGTGGAGTCGAAGTACGCAACCCTGAGAAGAAAGATCAGAAGGCGCAGAAGGACCAGCATCAGCAGAGCCAGCAGAATCAGGCGAAGGCCGCGGAAGCGTCGAAGACGATGGCGGCCAACGCTGGCGCATAAGTTTCGGCATCGAAATCGTTAACCGACGATTCGGAGTCCGACGAAAGGGACGGGGGTAGCCCCCGTCCCTGTTGTTTTTTGTGGGAAATTGCGGGTAGCGCCAACGCAGAGAGAGCAGGCGACTACTTCTTTGGCTTGAAGTCCAGGGCGGCGGAGTTGATGCAGTAGCGCATGCCAGTTGGCCGCGGGCCATCGGGGAACAAGTGTCCGAGATGCGCATCACAGTGCGCGCAACGCACCTCGGTGCGCGTCATGCCGTAGCTGCGGTCGGTGTGCTCGACGATGTTGTTTTTATCGGCTGCGTCGTAGAAGCTTGGCCAGCCCGTCCCAGAATCAAATTTTGTCCCCGAGCCAAACAACAGCGCACCGCAGCAAACGCAATGGTAGGAGCCGTCGTCGTGCTTGTTCCAGTACTTGCCGGTAAAGGCGGGCTCCGTGCCGCACTGGCGCGCTACCTGGTACTGTTCGGGGCTTAGCTGCTTGCGCCACTCCTCGTCGGCCTTTTGGATCTTGGCGGTCTTTTCGGTCACTTCTTCATTCATATATTCAGTCTCCGAAAATGAGATGCGTGGCGGAGTTAAAAGTCGCACGGTCCCGGTTCGTGAAATGGCCAACGATCGATTCAGATTTCCACAAGAGGCTTGAACCACGGGGTTCACATAGGAGCCCTTTAAGCTCTCGTTTACGCCGTGCCGTGCGCCAATTCGCGATGCAGCCAGGCCTTGGCCAAAGTTAGCTCGCGGTGCACTGTCGCGGGGGAAATTTTCAAAGCCTCGGCCGCTTCGTCGTAGGTGAGACCGCCGAAAAACAGCAATTCAATCAGGTCGCTTTTGCGACGATCCTTCGCGGCCAGCCTTTGCATGGCGTCATCCAGTTCAATGATGCCGCGATCGGCGTGGGGGCCGACGAGGATGGCGTCATCCAGGGGAATCTTGTCGAATTCGCCGCCGCGCTTCTGGCGGTTTTGGGAGCGGGCATAATCGACCAGGATGCGGCGCAAGATGCGCGCCGAAACAGCGCAGAAGTGCACGCGATCCTGGAAGGTTACGTCGGCCTCCACCAGCCGCAAATAGGCCTCGTTGACGAGCGCGGTCGCGCGCAGGGTGTGGTCCCGGCGTTCCGAGCGCAGGCAGTTCAGGGCGAGTTTGTGCAGCTGGTCATAGACAACCGGCATTAATCGGTCGAGCGCGTCCTTGTCGCCGCTCCCCCACTGCTGCAGAAGCTGCGTCACGAACTGGCGGTCAGGTTCCATCTCAGTTCTCCTATCTTCAAGAGTCGCCTGGGCCGGTGTTGGCTACGCTTCAACTCCAGAAAAAAATTCTGACGGCATGAGGGAATTCGTCCCTCAAAGGCGCTTAACAGTGTGAGCGCGAATTTTGGCAGCGGGAATCTGACCTTGGCCAGTGATTATAACCCCCTCCGCCGAGCTTGCGTGGGAGTCCGAGCAGCTAGACGGGCTCTGTGAATGCGACCGGTGCCCGAGCAACACCAATTTCTGATCCGTCAGGATCAATTTAAGAGAGGAACTGTCATGAAAACGAAACACTTCGCGCTTACCCTGAGCCTTGCCGTCCTGCTTTGCATGACCTCGGCTTTCGCCCAAACCACCTACAGCTTCGAAACCGTCAACTACCCTGGCGATACGTTCACACAGTTGCTGGGCATCAACAACTCCGGCGACATCGCCGGCTACCACAACTTCCTGTCGAACTCAGGATTCACTTACAGCCTGAAGACCAAGAAATTCACCACGGAAAACTATCCCGCTTCGGCGATGACCCAGGTCATCGGAATCAACAACGAGCCTTTTAAGACGGCCGGCTTCTATGTAACCAAGGGTAACAAGACTGAGGGGTTTGAGGATTTTGAGGGTACATTTGTAACGGTCAACTACCCCAAGACACCGTTCAACCAATTGCTCAGCCAGAACGACTTCCGTCAGGCTGCCGGCTATTACAGCACCAAGGGGGATGGATCCGGACCCGACCACGCGTATGTTTTCGATGAAACGGGGAACGTATTCGAACTGTTTGATATCCCGAACTCTGTCAGCGCACAGGCTACGGGCATTAACAACTCGAGCGACGTTTGCGGGTTCACGATCGACGGCTCGGGCAACATGCACGGCTGGCTCAAAGTGCAGGGAGTATTCACTATCCTCGACGATCCCAATGGGATAGGAACGACCGCGGCTCTGGGCTTGAACAACAAAGGCCAGGTTGTCGGTTCGTACTCGGATACTACAGGCCCTGCGGGCAACAGCCACGGATTCGTCTACACGATCAGCACGAAGAGCTTTGAAACGGTCGACGATCCCAGCGGAGTCGGCGTGACGGTTGTCAACGGTATCAACGACAACGGGGTGCTGGTTGGCTTCTACGGCACCAACCCGACGAACAACGGCTTCGTAGCCAACCCGGAATAACAGTAAACAGAGTCTGGTAAGTGCGCGGGATCCTGCGAACCTGCAGGGTCCCGCGCTTTTCTTTTCGCCGTTTCCGCGCCCGACGGATGCCGCAAAGTCGTCAGCGCGTTGAATCGCGATAGCGGATTTCCGTTGAAGACCTCAAGACTTCTTCGTCTACATCGCCCCGCTGTTACCAAAGCGCCGCTTCTTTGCGTCAAAGCCCGGCGATCTATCTCTAGAGTTTTGAATGAAATCTATCTAAGTCATTATTCCTCAAAGATCTGGTTCGATTCGAGCGATAGCAGCCCAAGAGATCATCGCTAACTTACTGATCAATCAATATTTTAGGGGTAAGTCTTTATTTCTCAAAGATCTGGCGGGAGTGATTTCCCTAAATCCTTGATTTCACAAGACCGCATCCGGGGGGGTGAAGCGGACAGCAGCCCCGTGGGTCGAGGTGACGCGAGAAGAAACCGACCAAATTCAAAGTGATCGCTCTCACAGCCAATCGCCATGCGCTGCTTGATGATTCGTCGGTCGAGGTGACGAGCATTGGGTGATCTGAGCGCGCACTTTTCGAAGTCAGAGTTTGCCTGCCACTGCTGTGGCCAGATGAAGATTGACAACGCGTTGCTTGTAGCCCTCGAGCATCTTCGCGCGCTCGCCGGAAAGCCCATTGTGGTTCACGACGGCTATCGCTGCCCCGCGCACAACCAGGAGGTTGGCGGCGTGAGCGACAGCGAACACACACGAGGCATGGCCGCCGATGTGTCGATTCCCGGTCTTTCGCTGCAACAAATGTACGAACTCGCGCTGCAGATCCCGACCTTCTTCAGCGGGGGAATCGGCGCCTACGATAGCAGCTTTCTCCATCTCGACGTGCGCATGCATTCGGCTCGCTGGGCACGCGTGCGCGGCCAGTACGTCGGGATCCAGAGCCTAGTGAACACCCCACCCACTCTGCTGGCGAAGATCCAAGGCGCACCCGGGATTGGCTCTCAGCCCGTCTAGCCGTTTACACCGCAGGAACTGTTACGCATAAAGTGCAGATGCTTTCACCTGGGCCCGTGGTGGCGGTCCATCCCATCGCGTTAAACCTGTGCGTGGCAATCACATACGGCTAGTACCGCGTATGGGTTTCCCCGTGCACTAGGTTGGGGGAGCCCCGGATGGGATTGGGGTGGGTACGAGGGCAAAACCTTGACCGTCGTCTACAGCGCCGAATGCAAAGCTATTCAGAAAACGAACCGTTCGACGGGAATGCTTCCGCTCCTGGTCGTGCTGTTCGTGTTCTCCTACGCGATCTTGACGCTGCTGGTCGTTGAACAAGGACGAACCATCGATTCGCAGCGTTTCCTGATCCGCGAAATGGTAAGTGATAGCAGCCAGCTCGCCGCCCTGAAAGGAAAGATGGCACGCGAGGAGAATCTAAAGGCGCACCAGAAAGCGCTAGACGGCGCCGGCCGCTCGGCAGGGCAAAAGGATCCTGCAGGCACTCCCAAAGCATCCGGCAAGGACGGGAAGGGGAGTGGTAAGTCGGGGAACTTGCCGAAAGAAGTTCCTGGCAGACCTGACTCGGACTTACAGGACGTACGGCGCGCGACCCGGATCATTTAGCGAAATGGCGGGGAGGACAACGGAAGCCCCGCCGGATGGATCGAAAGAGTTGAACAGTTGGAAAAGTAAGATTGTATGAGCATGCGGCCCTCTGGTAGGCGGCCGCATTCAAAGTGAGACCCTAGACATGAAGGTCCTGGCCCTAGCCTTGCTCCTGTCATTTTCGGTTCCGAAGTTGCAGCCTCCAGCGAAGTTGTCTGGTAGCGCAACGGAACAGCCGGCGAAAAAAAAAGGCGGACGCTGGTATTTTGCCGCCACCGGTCATGCAGTCTATTGTTATGGACCGGTCATGACGGTACCTCAGGCAGACGGCTTCCCGCTTAAGGTTGCGACGTTTTGCCGGGGCGATCAGGTGATGGTGCCACTGAAAGACTAACGCCAAGGCCGGCTATCGGCTTCCACTCCACTCCTCTCTTCCTCCCTACGCCCCTAAGGACCAGGGTTACTCTCGTACTCTTCAGCGTGCGTTTTCGGCGATTTACACTCGAACGAATGAATACGTACCACAGTGCTGAGTCCCGCTTCCCTTCTCAGCGTCGGGCTTTTGTTATTTTGTCTTTCGCCATTTTTCTATTAGCTAGTGTGTTGTCGACGGCCCAAAAAGATCCGACGAAGCGCAAAATCTTGAACAGCGTACCTCCCGCCTATCCCACGTTAGCCCGCTCCATGGCGTTGGCCGGGGTCGTCAAAGTCGACGCCCTTGTGGCTCCGGACGGAAGCGTGAAAGCAGTAGACGTCAAGGGCGGACATCCGGTGCTGGCGCAGGCAGCCGCCAATAGCGTTCGCCGGTGGAAATGGGAGACTACCGCTCACGAATCGCACGAACTTGTCGAAATCCGATTCTCACCACCAGAGTAATCGGCGGTAATCCTCTCTCGGAGCTAGTTCGGATAATCCAGGTATGAGGCCGCTCAATCCATTTTGGACGGCCTTTCCCTATCTCACTCTCATCGTGAGTGGGAAGCTCTTGAAACATCGACAGTTCATGGGACGCTCTTTAGAGCGAGCAGCCGTAGCTGGTAAACTGACGAAAAGAGCAGCTTGGGCCCGTAGCTCAAAAGGATAGAGCATCGGATTTCTAATCCGAGGGTTGCAGGTTCGATTCCTGCCGGGCCTACCACGTTGTGGGGTTTCGACTGGGCAGCAGCGGATGTATGAGTCTGGGCCTACCACGTCTGGCAACCGAAGGGCTCGGAAGGCGCTAACTAGCGCGAGCCGATGCTACGTCCGTTGGTATCGCCCTCGCAAACTGGTTGGTACATTCCCTTGTTGTCCGGCTCGCATTCTGCCGGAATCCGGCTACTCAGCTGTTCTTCCCCGGCTTTCCGGGCTTCATCCGCTCCCATTCGTCGTTGGTGAGCTGACGCCCGAGCACGCTGAACTCGCCCGCGCCCTGCAACCACTCTCCGCCGTCCATGGTGACGACTTCGCCGTTGATGTAGCCGGAACCATCGCTGACGAGGAATGCCGCGAGGTTGGCGAACTCTTCGGGGGTGCCAAAACGCCCGAGCGGGTTACGGTCTTTGGCGGCTTGTTCGAGTTCCGGCCGCGGCAGCAGGCGCGAGAACGCGCCTTCGGTTGGAATCGGGCCCGGGGCAATCGCATTCATGCGAATGCAGCGATCACCCCACTCGACCGCAAGGCTCCGGGTGAGCGCCTGGACTCCGGCTTTCGCCACCGCCGACGGAACCACATAGGCCGACCCGGTGTTCGTATAGGTGGTAGTGACGTTCAACACGACGGCCGGACGCTTGGCGGCGAGCCAGCGACGCCCGCAGGCCAGCGTGGCGTGGAGCGATCCCATCAGCACGATGCCAATCACGGATTGGAACGCGCCCAGCGAAAGATCTTCCGTGCGTGCCAGAAAATTTCCGGCGGCGTTATTCATGAGCACATCGAGCGGGCCGTCGGCCCAGATCACGCCGATCATCTCCTCGACGGCGGCAGCATCGCGCACATCGCAGCGGCGCGCATGGATGCGGCCACCCGTGCGCTCGGCCAGTTCCTGCTTGGTTGCCGACAGCACCTCTTCGCGCCGTCCGCAGATGTAAACTTCGGCGCCCAGTTCGAGGAATCTGCGGGCAGCAGCTTTACCGAGACCCGTGCCGCCGCCGGTAATGAGGATGCGTTTGTTGAGGAGAAGATCAGGTTGGAACATGCAAGGCATTGTAATGCGGCGGCGGGCTGTTCGTCGTTGGCGGTTCGCCGATTACTCAAGCTGGCAGAGAGCCCATTTCGCGTGGTCGGCGACGCTGGGATCCGGATCTTCGGCCAGCCTGTTCAGAGTGGGGAGAAACTTCTTGTCTCCACTGTTGCCCATCGCAATCACGGCATTCCGCCGCAAACCCGAGAGCTTTGCACGCCGCACTGGCGATCCGCGAAACAACTCGCGGAATTCTTCCGATTTCATTTCGGCGAGGAAATCAAGCGCAGGATTCACCAATCCCGCCCGCGGCTGAAATTCGGCGGCTTGAGTCGGCGGCGCTTTGCGGTTCCACGGGCAGACGTCCTGGCAAATGTCGCACCCGAAAACGTGCCGCCCCATGCCCGCGCGAAGATCTTCCGGAATCTCGCCTCGCTTTTCGATGGTCAGATACGAAATACACAGGCGCGCGTCCAACTCGCCCGGCGCCAGGATCGCCTGCGTGGGACAGGCCGCGATGCAACGCGTACAAGTTCCGCAGCGATCGGGAGCAGTAATGTCTGGTGTTAGTTCGAGCGAGGTAAGGATCACTCCCAGGAACAGCCATGATCCCAGTTGCTGATTGATGACGCAGGTGTTCTTGCCGATCCATCCGACGCCGGCATGTTTTGCGAATACGCGTTCGATCAATGGACCGGTATCGACATAGGCGCGGGTTTGAAGAGAGTGGTCGGTGGCTAGTGGCCAGTTGCCAGTTCCGCGTTGCGAGCTGTCAGTTCGACTCGGCAACTGGCGAAGCTCCGCTTCCACCTTGCGCAATCTGCGCATCACGGCATCGTGGTAATCTTCGCGGCTCCAGGCATAGCGCGAAATCCAGCCGCGGCTGACGTCCTGGGTTTGGGTGGAATAAGGTTGTGCCGTGTTGTAGTTGATGGCGCCGACGATGACGCTGCGGGCCCAGGGAGCGACGCGCCCCAGCGCTGCGCGCTTGAGGTTTCCCGTCTCATCGCGCGCTTCCATGTATCGCATCTCGCCGTGATGGCCTTTGGCGATCCATCCCGGGAAGGCTTCGAGTTCGCCAAATTCGCGGACCGAGGCAACGCCGCACAGGTCGAATCCAGCCTCGCGGGCGAATTGCTTGATTCGCTCTGCCAGACTGCCAAGCTCGCTGTCGATGATCGGATGCGCGCGGCCCGTCATATTCCCTCAAACCCTATGAAAAGACTACCACTTCCGCAGGTCCGGCCAAGGTGTTCTGTTTTGCCTTTGGCCCACGCCGCGAAGGCGCCCGGCGTGAGCAGCGCACTTCGCCGCGTGATGCCCGTCACATCGGCTTGTCACATCACCACGTGACAATACATTTGGTTTTTCGTGGAGACCTCTGTGTTCAAAATCCTTAATGCACAGTTCATCGCGCCCGGAATCAAGCGTTTCGTGATCGAAGCGCCCCGCATAGCGAAAAAACAGCGGCCGGGTCAGTTCGTGATCATCCGCGTCAACGAAACGGGCGAGCGCATCCCGCTCACCATCGAAAAGTCCGACCCGGAAAAGGGTACGGTCAACATTGTGGTGCAGTCCATCGGCAAGACCACAAACCTGCTCAACTCGCTCGAAACCGGTGACAGTATCCTCGACATGGTCGGGCCGCTGGGCAAGCCGTCGGAGATTGAGAACTTCGGCACGGTGGTCGTGATCGGCGGGGGCGTGGGCACGGCGATGGCCTATCCGACTGCGTCTGCCATGAAGCGCATCGGCAATCGCGTGATCACAATTATCGGCGGGCGCAACAAGGATCTCGTCCTTCTCGAATCCGAGATGCGCGAGGTTAGCGACACGGTCTTCGTCACGACCGACGATGGCAGCTACGCCGACAAGGGCCTGGTCACCGACAAGTTGCGCCAACTCATCGAGAATGGCACGCGTATTGACATGGTCCTCGCCGTCGGTCCAATCCCCATGATGCGGGCGGTCGCTGACATGACGCGTAAAGAGCGCATCAAGACGATGGTCAGCCTGAACCCGATCATGATCGACGGGACCGGCATGTGCGGCGGCTGCCGCGTGCAGGTGGAAGGCAAAAGCGAGTTCGCCTGCGTCGATGGCCCCGAATTCGACGCGCACCGCGTCGATTTTGCGATCCTCGTGCAGCGCAACGCCATGTATCGCGACGCCGAAAAACGTTCGCTCGAAGACTACAAGCACGAAGTCGAAAGCAAGAAAACCGCGGCTCCCACCGAAGAAGTGGCGTGCGCGCTGGAGGGAAAGAAATGAGCACGCCCCCAACCTCGAAGATCCCGGTCAAGAAGTCCAGCAATCCTATCCCGAACAAAGAACGCATCAAGATGCCGCGGCAGCATATGCCCGAGGCGCTGCCGCAAGTGCGCAACAAGCAGTTCACGGAAGTCAATCTTGGCTACTCGGCCGAACTGGCGAGGCAGGAAGCGCTGCGCTGTATCGAGTGCGCCAAACCGAGCTGCACCAAAGATTGTCCGGTGGGCGTGAAGGTCAAGGAGTTCGTGCAGTTGATCGTCGACGGCGACTTCATGGGCGCTGCCGCCAAGATTCGCGAAGACAACGTGCTGCCGGCCATCACCGGCCGTGTGTGCCCGCAGGAAGATCACTGCGAAGGCGCGTGCCTGCTCTGCAATAAGGGTGAGTCGCTGGGCATCGGTTACCTGGAGCGGTTTGTCGCCGACTACGAACAGCAGCACTTCGACGTTACGAAGATCGTGAAGGCACCGCCTACTGGGAAGAAAGTCGCCATTGTGGGGAGCGGACCGTCAGGTTTGACCGCAGCGGGCGATCTTGTGCAAAAAGGCCACCAGGTGCACGTTTTCGAGGCGCTGCACGAAGTCGGCGGTGTGCTGGTGTACGGCATCCCGGAATTCCGGCTGCCCAAGAAGATCATTCGCGAGCAAGTGGATATCATGCGCGCCATGGGCGTGGAGTTTGAAACCGATGTGGTCGTGGGGCGCACCGTCACCATCGACGAACTGATGGAAGAAGAAGGCTACGACGCAGTGTTCATCGGAACGGGCGCTGGACTGCCGCAGTTCATGGGCATTCCTGGCGAACATCTGAACGGCGTCTATTCGGCGAACGAATTCCTGACCCGCATCAACCTGATGCATGCTTACGAGTTTCCGAAGTTCGACGAGCCGATGGTGGATTTCCGCGGCAAGAACGTCGCCGTTATCGGCGGTGGCAATACCGCCCTCGACGCGATCCGCTCTTCACTGCGGCTGGGCGCCGGGCACGCATTCATTCTGTATCGCCGCAGCGAGGCCGAGATGCCGGCCCGAATCGAGGAAGTCAAGCACGCGAAAGAGGAAGGCGTCGAATTCCAGGTGCTGGCTGCTCCGCTCGAGTTCCTCGACGATGGCAAGGGCTGGCTCCGGGCCGCGCGCTGCCAGAAGATGGAACTCGGCGAACCGGATGCTTCGGGAAGACGCCGCCCGGTTCCGATTGTTGGTTCCGAATACGAGATTCCTCTCGCCGTTGCGATCATGGCGATTGGAACGACTGCCAATCCAATCATCCAGACCACGACGCCCGGCCTGGCGACTACGAAGAAGGGTTACATCCAGGCCGACGACACAACGCAGAAGACATCGCGGCACGGAGTCTTTGCCGGCGGTGACATTGTGACGGGCGGGGCAACGGTGATTCTGGCAATGGGTGCGGGACGGCGAGCCGCCAAAAGCATCCACGAGTATCTGACCTCAGGAGAGTGGTAGGTCGAGACGGATCAGGCTTTGTGCGCCGAAGCCTTGGGCGTGTGCCCGGGGTTTGTGTTTCCGGGAGCAGGGTCCGAGGCCTCCACGCGGTTCCGGCCGTTCGCCTTGGCCGCGTAGAGGGCAGCGTCTGCGCGGTTCAGCAGGGGTTCCAGTTCTTTCACTCCCACACATTCCGAGACGGCGACTCCCAAGCTCATCGTGATGGAGCGCTCGATGCCTCCGTGCATGATGGGAGTTGCCGCGATGGTCTCCCTTAACTCATTGGCGCGCGCAAGGGCGTCGTCCAAGCCGCAGGAGGGAAGCACGAGCAGAAATTCCTCTCCGCCATACCTTCCGACTCCATCGTAAACGCGCAGCTTGGAGTGCAGCCGGCGCGCCATCTCCTGCAAGGCTTCGTCGCCGAATAGATGGCCGCAAGTATCGTTCACTTGTTTGAAGTGATCGATATCGCCAAGAATTACCGAGAGTGGCTTGCGTTCCCTGCGCGCGCGCTCGAGTTCACGCTCGAGCATACCGAAGATTTCTCCGCGATTAAGCAGGCCGGTCAGAGAATCGTGAGTCGCTTCATGGCGCATCGACTCGCGCGCGGCAACCAGTTCGTCCTGCAGGTTGAGGATGCGTTTGCCGACCAGCAGGCGCGCCTTCAGTTCCGACGCATCAAACGGCTTGACCAGGTAGTCGTCGACTCCTGCGTTCATGGCGTCGAGCATGTCTTGCCGGCCTTGTTTGCTGGTGAGCAGGATCACGTAAACGTAGTGCCCGGTGGTACCGACCTTGCGGATGCGCTGGCAAAGTTCGATGCCCTCGATGTCCGGAAGCACCCAGTCCAGAAGCACGAGTTTGGGCGCATCCGGCCGCTCGAGCACTTGCCATGCGTCCGCGCCGGTTTCGGCCACGGTGAAATCAAATTCCCAGCTTCGCAGATGATCGCCGATCAGTTTCCGGTAGACGGCCGAATCATCAACCAGAAGAATCTGCATTCGTGTTGAGCCCCACCCTCAGTAGGCGTCGCGGGCGCACGCGGTCTGATGGAAAGCGACGGCGCACGTCGTTACTTGCAATGATAAGTCCAACCGTTCCCGATAGATAACAGTTCCCCGGGCTTGGGCACTCCAAAGTACCCTTCTAGAATCGGCCGAAACTGCGTGGGGCATTATTTCAGTGGGCCGAGTTGGCGTGTTTTGGATTTTGGTCCAGTCCGTTGTGCCTGCTCCTCGGAATGCCAAAGCCTATTCGGACGAACGGCCGGGGCTCTAAATCATTATGAACAAAGGCTCGAAGGCATGCGCGGTTCCGGTGCACGGCACGTAGTTTGCTTTTCAGCGACGGAATCATCATCAGATTTCCTCAGGGGTCACGCGCAATTCATCAACAGTTCATTCCCCTGTAAATAAGTCTTAACTTGGTCGGAGTCTGATGCACTTTCGTGCTCTCTCAACTTACCGACAAGTAATGATGCCGGTGTGCCAGTAAACCGGGTCAGGGAGTTCGATTGTGAAGTGCAAGCCCGCGCACAATCGCGGTTCCATGGGGAATCGCAGTGCGAGAGTGCATGTGGACTGAGCTTCATCATCGATAAGAGTCCCCAGGCCCACAGCCACGAAGAGTCCCAAGGGCAGATGAGCTGAATGCTTGGGCCGACGTGTACTTACGCCCCGAATCAGTGCGAAAAAATCATCTTAATGTGCCGGAGGATACTTATGAGTTCTAGCCCATGGCTTAAGTCGTGTGCTTGCATGCTGGCCGCTGTACTTGTGCTGAACCCGTTAGCGGCCGTGGCCAACGACGTAAAGGCGCCAGCAAATAAGAAGCTGGTCGAGATTGCTCCACGCTCCAGTGATGCGGTTGCCCGCTATACCAGCAACCTTGAGAAGCAGCCCATGCTGAGTAATGCCCAAAAACTGGCGCTGCTTCGGCAGAATATCAAGTACGTATTCGTGCTCTTCCAGGAAAACCGGTCCTTCGACTTCTACTTCGGCACCTACCCCGGCGCAAACGGCCTGTTCTCGCAGCCTGCCGCCCAGACGCCGGGTTTCTTTCAGCCGATCGTAAATACCGACGGCAGCGTCAGCACCATCTCGCCGTTCCTGATTCCGCAATCGGTCAAGAACACCAGCAACCAGACCGTACTGCTGTACCCAGAAGATACCGACAGCGTTAACCACGGTCACACCGCCATCGACGCCAAGTTGGATCTCAACGGCAGCAACATAGCGCAGAATGACCGCTATGCTTTCACCGAGGAAGGCCTGTCAGGAACGCTGAGCCCGGACGGGACCACCTACACGGGACCGGTTCCGACGCTCGCGCAGAAACAGAAAGGCGAATTGGTGGTCAGCCACGTTGATTGCAATACGGCTCCTTTCCTCTGGAATTACGCCGACCGCTTCACCTTGTTCGACAATTTCTTTGACACGGTGATCGGGCCTTCGACTCCAAACGCGATTGCCATGATTGCCGGGCAATCCGGCGTCACGCAATGGGTCAAGCATCCCGAATTGGGGAGCAACAATGACAAGAACAACAGCACGGTCCCGGTAACTGGCGACCCACAGCCCTTCTGGGGTTCAGCGTTGGATATCTTCCCCGGACCGGGTCAGAGCCAGCCCACCGAAAGCGGCGCTCCTGGTACCACCAATCCCGCTTCCAACCTGACTTTCGCTTCGCTGCCCCTCAGCTTCATGGGGAACCAGATCGAAAGCATCACCTCACAAGATGCCTTGGCACTGGATCTGCAAGATGTCCAGAATGACATCAAGAAGATCGCCGGTGAAAACAAGCCGCCGGTAGCCTGGGCCTGGTATCAGGAAGGTTACGATCTGGAGCCCACCGATCCGGGAGTCGCAACGCACGCAACTTACATCGCGCACCACGATGCACCGCAGTACTTCGGCTACGAAGCAAACAACCCGGTCGAGACTGCGAATCACATGAAGGGCCTGCAAGACTTCTTCAACGCCATCAGCATTGCCAACCTGCCCGGCACCGGAACTGGCGGTGTGTATTACGTCCGTGGCGGCTACGGAAACAACGATGGCCTGGTTCCGCGCTCTCCCAGCCCCAACGTGGAAGCGCTCTTCCCGGGCAGCGACGACCATCCGGGCTACTCTGACGCGCAAATCAGCGAAGCACTTCTGGCCGATGAGATCAACGCCATCGCCAGCAGCCCCTACTGGCCGAATAGCGCCATCATCATCACCTACGATGAGACCGATGGCCTTTACGACCACACCGTTCCGCAGATCCGCAACTTCGATGCACTGGGCTATGCGCTCGATCAGGGGCCGCGCATCCCTGCCATCGTGGTCTCGCCCTATTCCCTGGTGCACGGAATTTCGCACGAAGCCTCGGAACACGGCTCGGTCATCAAGTTCATCGACCAGCTCTTCAACCTGACTCCGCTGGCGGACCTGCCGGACGAAGCCAAGGCCATGAAACTCGGTAAGACCCTGTTCGGGCAATCGAACCTTGGGCCCACCGACGGCGCGAACACCAAGATCGGCGCCTTGTTCTCCGCCTTTGACTTTGGGCGGCTGCAGCAGGGATCCGCTGGGGCGCTTCCGCCAAGCTACGCGATGATCAACCCGACTGACATTACGAGCCTGCCTCACTGGGGCGCGAATGGATGCCGCATCCTGAGTATCAATCCGACCGATTACCAGAACGGAGTATTGGTCGATCCGGCTCCGGCGGACTTCAACCCGCGGCCGAGTTCAAACCCCGGTCTGCCGACCACACCCGGCTGGCCAACTAACTAACTTCTCCGTGGTGGAGGGCGATCGGATCTTTTGTCCGGTTGCCCTTCTTTCACGTCAGTATTGCGGCACGTAGGCAGGAATCGGTTCGGCAGAAACAACCGTTAAATGGAGTGAACATCTTCTATGCGAAGGATGCTTTTTTCGTTCGTCCTTTTTCTCGTTGTCATTCTCTTGGCCAATGTTGTTCCGGAAGCCCTCGCAGTCTCAAAGCCAACGTCAACAACCCTTAAAAAGGTGCGCGCGGCCGGAACCGTATCCTGCGGTGTAGATACGGAAGAGCCGGAATGGACGCTGGCCGACGCACACGGAAATCACTCCGCTTTGGATAGCGACATTTGTAAGGCTGTAGCAGTTGCCGTTCTCGGAGCGGATGCCAAGGCCACCATTAAATACTTTCGCGATGAAGCCAGCAGCTTGGCGGCGCTCAAGTCTGGGGCGATTGACCTGCTCGCAACCGCTTCCGTCAACTTCCGTAACGACAATGGCAGCTTCAGCTTCGCTCGCCCGATTTTCTATGACTTTCAGGGATTCCTGGTTGATAAGAGTTCAGGTATTACCTCGCCCAAGGATTTTGCCGGAAAGAAGGTTTGCTTTCTGACAGGAACGGAAATCGAGGCGCAGGTGAATAACTACATGGAGCGAGAGAAGATCAACTTTCTAAGAGCGCCATTTTCGGAAGAGGGCGAGATGGAAGCCGCCTTGGTCACGGGAAATTGTGCCGCCATCACGGCTGACGTCTCACAGCTGGCCTATGAACGCATTGCCTTCAAACACCTGGCTCCGAAATACGTAATCATGCCTGACGTTGTAGCGAACGATCCGCTCGCTCCGGCGGTTCGTGCGGACGATCCGCAATGGCGTGCGATCATCGATTGGACGATGCAAGCTCTGATCCAGGCCGAGGAACTGGGAGTCACGCAGTCGAATGTAAAGGAAATGAGAAAGAGCGACGACATCGTCATCCGGCGACTGCTGGGCGCGCACCGCGGCTGGGGACAATTCCTCGGATTGGATGACGAGTGGGCCGGGCGCGCCATCGAGGCGGTTGGGAACTATGGCGAGTTGTTCGGGCGCGACTTGGGATCTGGATCTGCAATGAAACTGGACCGCGGCGTTAACAATCTCCGGAACCACGGTGGCCTCATGTTTTCCGATCCAATCCGCTGAAGGATATGTCGCCGCTTTGAAAGGGCGCGGCACGACGCTCGCCTCGCAAGGAATCGAGTTTGCAACCGAACCGCCCCGTGCGAAACTGTCTGCATGAAAGTCGTCGCTGTGATTCCAGCACGGCTGGCTTCGACGCGCCTGCCGCGCAAAATGCTGCGCGAAATTGCCGGCGTGCCGCTGATCGCCTGGGTGTACCGCGCTGTCGAACGTTGCCAGTCGCTCGACGAGGTTGTGGTGGCCACCGATTCGGACGAGATTTTACGCTGCTGCCAAAAGCGTGGCATCTCCGTGCGCATGACGTCTCCCACTCATCGCTCGGGCACTGAGCGCGCGCACGAAATCTCGGGCGCACTCGCAGCGGACGTTTATCTGAATATCCAGGGCGACGAACCTCTTACACGCCCGGAACACATTGCAAGCCTGCTGGCCTTGATGCAAATGCCCGGGATCGAGGTAGGCACGCTGAAAACGCTCGCCGCCGAAGTGGACATCAATAATCCGGGCGCCGTAAAGGTTGTGACCGACACCTCCGGCAGAGCGCTGTATTTTTCGCGCGCCGCCATCCCGCACGATCGCGATGGCACTCACCCGCGCTACTACAAGCACCTTGGACTCTATGCGCACACAAAAAACGCGCTGGACAGATTCGTCCGCTGGCCCGAGTCCTCACTCGAACGCGTCGAACGGCTTGAGCAATTACGATTCCTGGAGAATGGCGTCCCCATCTATGTCGCCGAAACGCCGTTCGACACCGTGGGTGTCGATACCGAAGAGGACCTGTGCCGGGTGGAAGAAATCCTGCAAAAAGAGAAGAAGTAGACGCCGGATTTCAGAGGCAAGCGTGAAGTTGACCGACATCTTTTAGCGCCCTCCGAGATAGTGGATAATCTTTAACCAAGGGCTTACGACGCCTATTGTAGGATTGCGTAGTCATGGGGTCTTCATCGGAAGGTTGGCGAAAGGTCGAGACCTTGTTTCATGAGGCTCTCGAAATGACGCCGGAGGCGCGCTCGGCGTTCCTCGACGAAAAATGTACGGGCGATGCCCTGCTGCGACAGGAAGTCGAATCCCTGCTGGCTTCCGCCGGACAACCGCTGGACTTCCTGCAAAAGCCGGTGCTGGAAGCGGCAAACCGCATGATCGTGGACGACCGGCACAAGACGATTGCTGCCGGTACGCAACTGGACCATTACAAAATCATTTCCCGGCTGGGCGCCGGCGGCATGGGCGAGGTCTACCTGGCGGAGGACACACGTCTACGCCGCAAGGTTGCGCTCAAGACGATTGCGCCCGAACTCACCCAGGATGAGCGCGGGCTGCGCCGTTTTGAACACGAGGCCCATGCGGCATCGGCCTTGAATCATCCCAACATCCTTACTATTTATGAATTCGGGCAGGCGGATGGAATGCGCTTTATTGCTTCCGAGTTCATCGAAGGTGTAACCCTGCGCCAGAAACTGTTTACCGGCAAGCTTGAACTGAACTCTGCGATTGACATCGCCATGCAGGTTGCGAGCGCTCTTGCCGCTGCGCACGATGGCGGAATTGTTCATCGCGACATCAAGCCAGAGAACGTCATTGTTCGCAAAGACGGAATTGTTAAGGTCCTCGATTTCGGAATCGCCAAGCTGGGTGAGTCGCGCGCCGGCGGAACACTCGTTTTGAACGCTTCGACCTCCTCGATCAGCCAGCCGGGGATGGTACTGGGTACCGCAAAGTATATGTCGCCGGAGCAGGCACGGGGACTTGAGGTCGACGCGCGCAGCGACATTTTCAGCCTGGGATCGCTGATTTATGAGTTGGTCACCGGAAAGACCGCGTTCGACGGCAAGACCACCAGTGACGTGATCGCGGAAATCCTGAAGGCCGAGCCTCCCGCGCCGGTTGAGTTTGCGCCCGATCTGCCCTACGAGGTCGAGCGGATCATCAGCAAGGCGTTGCGCAAAGACCGTGCGACTCGCTATCAATCGGTACGAGACTTGCTGATTGACCTCCAGGACTTCAAGAAGGAGTGGGAGTTTCAAGCCAAGCTGCAGGGCGCGGCAAATCCCGAGGGCGCCAAGACGGGATCGGGGTGGCGGACGCCGGCGCGCGGTGCGGCCCTCACCCCGGCCGCGGGAAGACGCATTCCAGACCAGAAGTGGCTATGGGCCGCTCTGGCCGCCTTGTTAGTGGTGGTGGGCGGCTTTTCTGCGTACTTTGTTCGGAAGTCGAGTATCGCGGCCACCTCGGCGCATCCCCGCAGCCTGGCGGTCCTGCCTTTCAGAAACCTGAAACAGGATGCGGAGACCGACTTCCTCGGATTTTCACTGGCGGACGAAATTATCACCAAGCTCAGCTATGTCAATACGCTCACGCTTCGGCCGTCCTCTTCCATCGATAAGTATCGCAACCAGATTATCGACCCGAAAAAAGTGGCCGCCGATTTGAACGTGGATACGTTGCTGACGGGCAGCTTCATCAAAGACGGCGACGACCTCAGGATCAGCACTCAGCTGATCGATGTGAAACCGGACAGAATTTTGTGGCGGGAAACCATCGATGTGAAGTACGACAAGTTGCTGACCGTGCAAGATCGCGTCTCGCAACAGATCATTAAGGAATTGGAGCTGAGCCTTTCGCCCGCGGAAGCCGCGAACCTCAAGCCCGAAAAGCCGATCAGCGCCCTGGCTTACGAGTACTATCTGCGCGGCATCGACCTTTATTCGCTCAATCAGTTCGCTTCCGCGATCGGGATGCTGGAGAAGTCGACCTCGATTGAACCGAACTATGCGCCCGCGTGGGCCCATCTGGGGCGGGCATACACCACCAAAGCGTCGCTCCAGTTCGGCGGGCGCGAGGACTACGGCAAGGCGCAGGCTGCCTATGAGAAGGCCATTGCCGTAAACCCCGCACTGGTCGAGCCGCGAATTTATTTGTCGAACTTGTTTACCGACACCGGCCGGGTGGAGCAGGCGGTGCCTTTATTACGGTCGGCTCTGCGCGACAGTCCGAACAACGCCGAAGCGCACTGGGAACTTGGCTATGCGTATCGCTTCGGCGGCATGCTGGAGGAATCGCTGGCCGAGTGCGAAAAAGCGCGCCAGAACAATCCTCAGGTCAAAATCAACAGTTCCGCGATGAACAGTTATTTGTACCTGGGCGAATACGACAGGTTTTTGCAAAGCCTGCCGGCCACCGACTCTGCCTACATCCTCTTCTACCGCGGCCTTGGCGAGTACTACGCGAACCGCCGCGACCAGGCGGCACACGAGTTCGACCGCGCGTATGAAACAGATCCCTCGTTGCTCCCGGCAACGGTGGGGAAAGCGATTAGCTACTCAATTAAGCACAACAACGCCGAGGGTTTGAAGCTTCTGAAGCAAACCGAAGGCAAGATTGAAGAACGCGGTGTAAGCGACGCTGAGGGACTTTACAAGGTGGCACAGGCCTATGCCGTGTTGGGCGACAAGGCGTCCGCGTTGCACATGCTGCGTCACAGCATCGGGGGCGGATTCTTCTGCTATCCCTACTTCGTGCGCGATCCCCTCCTGCAGAATCTTCGCAACGAACCGGAATTCCAGAGCATCATCGATCAAGCCCGCCAGCGCCACGAGCAGTTCAAAACCACGTTCTTCTAATGCGCCCGGGCCCATCCCTCCGCTGCCGCCACGCGCTTCGCAATTGCCGGATGCGAATGAAAGAGCCACTCTACCCAGCGCGCCGGCTCCTTCTCGGCCAGGTTCTGCTCGGCGAGCTTGCTCATTGAAGAAATAAAAGGCTCCACGCTGGCCACGGATTCAAAACAGTATCGGTCAGCCTGCCGCTCATTGAAACGCGAATAAGCATTGAGCGCCGGCATCAACAAGAATGAAAGTACCGTCGAAACCAGAATCAGAAGCGGAAAGTTTGCGAAGTCGGACATGGTTTCGAACAAGTGACGCCGTTCCACCGCATAGCGGAGAACTTCGTTCGCCAGCCAGAAACCACCGAAAGTGATACCGGCTTGCACCAGAATGCTCTTAAGGATGTGCTTGTGCACGTGATGTCCAAGTTCATGCGCCAGAACCGCCTCGATCTCGTCGTCGGAGTAGTTATCGAGCAGGGTATCGGCGAGAATAATGCGCCGGGTCGTTCCCAGCCCCGTAAGCGCGGCATTCGCCTTCTTGCTCTTTTCCGAGAGATGCCAGCGGTAAACGCCGCGTACGCGGGTTCCCGCCCGCTCGCTCAATACAGTCAGCCGCCTCTTCAGCTCTTCGTTTTCGAGAGGCTCGAATTTGTAAAAAATTGGGAAAAGCACAACGGGTGCAAGTTGAGCCAGCAAGACGATCAGCCCCAGAAACGCAGCCCACGCAATCAGCCACCAGTATTGCGGGACGTGCCGCAACAACGAGTAAATCAGCTCCACCGCAATCGTGGCCAGCATCAGCCCCACTAGCATGCTCTTGAATTCATCCCAGAGCCACGAACGCAACCGTTGATTCGAAAGGTGGAAGCGGTGCTCCAGCCGGAATCCGTAATAGTCGAGGGGCAGCCCGATCACCTTGCTGATTAGCATCAGCATGAGGACGTAGAGAAATACGGCGAACGTATAGTTCTGCGACGCGCCCCGAAGGGCCAGATCGCGCAGGGTTCCGGTCCAACCGGTTGCGAGTAACACAATCAGCAGGCCTAGCCCGAGCGCAAAATCGCCCACACCCATCCACCGCTTGATGCGGTTGTAGCGGCGCGACTCGGCCGAATCGGCAGGCACCGGCATGGTTTCCGTTTCGATCATGACCCCGAAGTGTTGTTATTATCCTATCTTGTTTTGTGGGCGCACCAGACGCGAAAGTGTTGGAAACGAATGTCCGGTAAGCCATGATCAAAGCGCGTTTGATCCCGGTACAAGCCCGCAATCAAGGGTGCAGGGCGAACCGTTCGGCGTTTTCGAGAATTTCCTTTACTAGCTCCGGCGTCGCCGCTTCCACGTATATCCGCAGCAGGCGCTCGGTTCCGGATGCGCGAAACAGTACCCACGGATCGGCAGCATTACCGTTTCTCGGAGCATCCAAAAAGAGCTTTACTCCGTCACGGTTCTCTTTCCGCAGCACGGCATAAGGTCCGAGTTTTATTGTCTGAGCATCGGCTGCACGCCGAACGGCACCGTTTTTCAATTCGTCGGAAATATGCAGGTCGCGGCGCCCATAATAATGCGCGCCAAACTCACGCTGCAGATCCGATACCAACTGGCCGAGAGGCTTACCTTCTTCCGCCATCACATTGGCCAGCAGCAGTGCGTTGAGGACCCCATCGCGTTCGGGCAGGAAGCGCCCATAGCCGATGCCACCCGATTCTTCTCCGCCAATCAAAATCTCGTGGTCCATCATCAGGTCAGCAATGTACTTGAAACCGATGCTGCACTCGTGCAGGTTGCGCCCATACTTCGCGGCAATCCGGTCCATCATGCCGGTCGTGTTGAAGGCGCGCACCACGTCACCGGGCCACTTCTTATACTCCAGCAGCCATTTCAGCAGAACGCACATGCATTTGTGCGAATCGACAAAGCTGCCATCTTCCGCAACCGCGGCGATGCGGTCCGCATCGCCATCGGTGACCAGGCCGGCATGGCACTTCTCTTTCACTACTGTTTCCTGGAGGAGTGCCACGTGCGGCAGAATCGGCTCCGGATTGATCCCCGGGAACAGCGGATTGGCTTCCTGCCGGATCGCCACATATCGAATGCCATTCCTGTCGAAGATGCCCGGCAGCACACCTCGGCCCGAGCCGTACATCGAATCGATCGCAAACTTGAAATTCGCTTTGCGGATCAGAGCAAGATCAGCGAACTGGCAGACGCCCTCGAGGTACGCGGCTTTGAGATCGACTACTTCGATTTTGGCAGGCGCGGCACCGCTGGGCATTGTACCGCGGGCCAGTTCCTCTTCGATGATCTTCATAATCGCAGGCGTAGCCGACCCGCCGAACTTGGCCTTGAATTTCACGCCATTCCAGTTCCAGGGATTATGGCTCGACGTAATCATCACGCCGCCCGCCGCGCCCAGTTTTTTCACGTTGTAGGAAACTGCCGGCGTTGGAACGTAATCGTTGGAGAGAAGCACTGGGATTCCCGCTTTCGCCACAATCTCGGCGGCCGCCCGCGCCGCGCGATCAGAGGCGTAACGCGTGTCGTAGCCGATGATGATGCCTTTTGCAGGGTCTTCGTTCTTCAGGATGTGGAAGGCAAACGCGCCCGCCACTCGGCGAACATTCTCAAAAGTAAAATCGTCCGCGATGAGGCCGCGCCAACCGTCGGTTCCAAATTTGATGTCGGTCATTGGTGAAGGTAGTCAGTCGTTAGTCGACGTTTAATGGTTTTGAAAGGGCGCGGCTTCAGCCGTGCCGCTGAAAGGCCCCTGAGGGGCAACGCGTTCGTGGCCAATAACCATTGAAGGGACAGGTCTGACGACCGATGCCTATTAAACAAGTTTATTCAGCTTCTTCTCGTCCAGATGCTTCACAACTTTCCCCACGTCCTGCGAGTGGTCGAGCGTGGTAATGAGCAAAGCGTCTTCCGTTTCTACCACCACCAGATTATTTACTCCCACTGCGGCCACAAATTTTCCCGGAGCGTGCACGTAATTATTCCACGCATTCAGCGTAAAGCTGCCCGCGGCATTCACCATGTTTCCCTCTTTCGGTTTCTTCTTGGCTACGTGATGCTCGTGGAGCGCAGTCCACGAGCCTAGATCGTTCCAGCCGAAATCCGAGGGCAGGCAGAAGATGCGCGAGGCCCCTTCACCCTTGGCCGAGCGCGGCTCGAGCACTCCATAGTCAACGCTGGTGTTTTCGCATTTTGGATACAGCTTGCGGAAAGTCTGCGCGAACTTGCGCGTGCCGTAAGCGCCTGTAATTTTTTCCAGAATCGCTGCGGTCTGCGGCAGGTGCTCACGCATCGCATTGGCCAGCGTGTCAGCGCGCCACAAAAACATGCCGCTGTTCCAGAAGTAGTTGCCCGCCTCGAGGAATTGCCGCGCCCGCGCCAGATCGGGTTTCTCGATGAAGTGCCGGACGCGCAGTATTCCATCATCCGAACTCGAGCCTGCTTCAATGTATCCGTAACCGGTTTCGGGGCGAGTCGGGCGAATCCCCAGCGCCACAATATTCTCTCCCGCGGCGGCCAGTTCCATTCCCTTGATTAGTGTAGCGCGGTATTCCTCCGGCTTCGCAATCACGTGGTCGGAAGGAAACATACCCACCACCGCGTCGGGATGCTGTCGCAGCAGCAAAAACGCGGCCAGGCCGATCGCAGGCGCGCTGTTCCGTCCCACCGGTTCGGCGACAATCTGGCCGGGAGGAATCTTCCCAAGCTGACGCAGGATCGCGCGCCGGGAGTACTCATTGGTGATGATCCAAAAATTCCGGGCCGGCGCCAACGGCGCAAGGCGCGCGGCCGTCTGCTGGATCATGGTTTGCTTGCCGTCGAGCGCCAGCAGTTGCTTGGCGCTGCGCTTGCGACTCAGCGGCCAAAAACGCGTGCCGCGGCCACCAGCCAGAATGACAGGATAAAAGTGCGGGTTCGGCTTCACAGGCAATCAAAGCCTATCACTTCGCAGGGAAAATCTTAAGAGCGGGCGTCACAGTGGCGCAAACAAGGGTCCGGGAGAGTTGCCCCATCCGCGGTTCCGGTTGAAGGTGGTTCGAGCGGGCGGCAATATGGAAAAGTAACAACGGTTGCTTACGTCGGATGAACTTGATCCAGTTGCATAGCATTGAGCGCGTCCTCGGCGGTCGAATGCACATCGAAGACGGACTCCAGATTGGTGGCTTCGAACAATCGACGTACAGAGTCGCTCGGGCTCGAAAATTTCAGCCCGTATCCAGCGGCTTCCGCCCACATCTGAGTCACAACGAGTTCGCCGAGAGCCCCGCTGTCAAGCGCAGTCACCTCGGCAAGATCGACCACCAACCGGCGCGCTGTTGGCAGCACCTCGGCAATCAAGCTCGTAAGCGCGCGGGCGTCGCTGCGAAATACGACCGATCCCCGGCAACGCAGAACGATCGCACCGGAGGCTGTGCCCTCAAGGCTAAGGACTAGTACTTTGTCGGTGCGCGCGCCAAGGGCCGGGGCCACCGGCTTCATGGCGGACCGCGCCTCCCCAAGCGGAGCGGAGTTATGGGACTTCATGGCTCCAAAGTAGATGTGAATCGAAGCGGGATGGTTGCGCCGAGATGAAAATCTCGTGAAATCTGCCGGGCGGACCAGAGAGCTTACTTCGAGGAATCCTTCCGCCGCGGCGCGTCCAGCGGCGCAACCACCGTACGCCGCAGGGGCACAATCGCGCCCTTGGAGGGATCCGCCGCGGCCGTTGCCCGCGCCTGCACTTCGCGCTGAATGTACTGGACGAAGTCCTGCATCTGGCGCTGCATTTCCTCCATGCGCTCGCGCATCTGCAGGATAATCGCCATCCCGCTGATGTTGACGCCGAGATCGCGGGCCAGCGACAGAATGAATTCCAGCCGCTGCAGGTCTTCGTCGGTGTAAAGCCGGGTGTTGCCCTCGGTCCGGCTCGGCTTGAGCAGCCCCTCGCGCTCATAAAGCCGGAGCGTCTGCGGATGAATCTCATACATCTCGGCGACGGCCGAGATCATGTAGGCGCCTTTGGATTTACGTTTCGATGACATGTTCAGAATGAGCGCTCGACCTTCGACGTACGAACCAACAACTAAGAACCCAAGTGATCGCGCCGGTTCCCAGTACGAACGGTGCAAAGAATATGTCGGCAAACCGAAATTGTGCCCATATCCAAAGCAGAATCGCGGCTAACGCAAACGCGAACGTCGGAGCCCGCCAAGAGGTCACGTGGTGCCAGCTGACTAGTAAAGAGAAACTTGCCACGAAGGTAGGAATTGCGATGTTTACCGCGGCTAGTAGGATGCCAACGCCAGCGCCAGGACCTTCCAACGGATTGTTGAACATCTTGAAGAGGAAATCCAGAATGAAGACGCCCAAAGCCGCGAGCGCCAAAGCCACGCTTGCGGAAACCAGAAGAGCCAGGGGCACGACGAAGTAGTCCGTCAGTCTTCGGTAAGCGCACTGGATGCTCATGCTGAGACTAATGTAGCACCGGGAAGCAAAGAAAAGCGGGACAACTCTCGTCATCCCGCCCTGTGTTCCTCTGTGCACCCCGTGGTTAAAGGGTTCTACGCCGCCAGCCCAGGCTTCGGCTCCGGCTGAGTCCAGCCCGCCGGCTTCAGCGCGTGGTTGATTGCGTAGGCGACGACGCCCGCTCCCATCAGGATCAGCCCAAACCAAAATGCGCTCATCCCGAGGATCGCCTCATGCTCGCTGTTCAAGACCGCGAACCCGAGCAGCAGCGTAGGAGGGATTCCCACCGCAATCGCCCCGAACAGACCGCCCGGCACGCGGAACGGCCGCTTCAGATCCGGTTCCCGGAAGCGCAAAACGATCAGCGCCACAAATTCCAGCGTCAGGCTCGCTCCATAAATCATGATATCGAGCGTAACCAACCGCTCGAATCCGATGTTCAGCGCCAGTCCCCACCCAACCGCCAGCGCGAGAATCGCAACCCAGGGCGCGCGCGACTTCGGATGCAGCTTGGCAAACACCTTCGGCAGCATCCCGTCCTGCGCCATGGCCAGCGGCAGCCGCGAATAGCTCATCACCAGCGCGTTGAACATGCCAAATCCACTCATCATGCCGCCCACAACTAAGGCAATTCGCAGCAGCGGTCCGCCCATCAGGCCGGCAATATCAGCCCAGGCGCCGGTTTCCCAAGCACTGGCTTGCAGTCCGGTCATCCACATGGCGGCAAAGGGCAGCACGTAACTGAAGGCGACGATCACCACCGCCCAAAGCATCGCCCGCGGATAAGTCCGCTGCGGCCGCTCCACTTCGGTCGCGATGGTCGAGGCGTTGTCCCATCCCATGTAATTCCACATGCAGATGAGGAGCCCGCCCAGGATGTCAACATTGGAGGTGGTGGGTTTTGTCACCGCGTGCGCCAGCGCTCCGAGCTTGAAAGGAGCCAGCACAAAAATCGCGGCAAACGGTGCCGACAAAAGAAAGAACAGCCATAGCGAAGTGGTCGAAACGACCTTGACGCCGGCAATGTTGAGGGCCGCGCACACCACCACCACGCCCAGCGCCACCAGCACGCCGCGATGGTTCTCCTGAAACCACGGGAACATGCGCGTAAGGTAGGCGACGAACAGCGTGGGGTAAATCGCCATATCGAAAATGGACGCTACCAGCGACAGCCAGGCCTCCTGAAATCCCCAGAAATTGCCCATCGCACGGCGCACCCAGGCGTAGTAGCCGCCTTCGTGGGGCAGCGCGCTTGAAAGCTCGCCGATCATGAACGCGGTCGGCAGGCTCCAGAGAAGCGGGGTCAATAAGAGGATAAGAATCGCTCGGCCATACCCGGCGCCGTGCACGATCTCTTCGGTCCCATAGGTCCCGCCCGACACCATAAAGAAGGTGGCGGCGACCAGGGGCCAGAGCGTGAGGCGAATCGACTTTTTCCGGGGGGAAACAGCGGTGACGGCAGGACTAAAGCCGGGCTGTTGAATGTTGGCTGGTGCGGTAGCTGTTGCCAATTCCGATGGCTTCCTCCTCAAGCGACTCACTCTCACCACCGCGTCTCCCTTGAATTGCTCTCGCGGCTCCTGGGTTACAGCGTTTGCCCGGGCATTTCGGCAAAGTTAGTTCGCACTTGTGAGATTACGGCAAATTCCCACAGATGCAACATTTTTTTGCGAAAAAATCGAACTTTTTTCAGGGAGGTCAGGGCCAGAGGTAACAGCGGCCCAGACGTCGCGGGGAACGGCGCCTTGCCGGGAGAACGCTGGATGTCAATTCGCTTTGAGGCTTACCCCAGGGCAGCCACCGGGATGCGACAGAGGAATGCGCCCAAGCCGAGATCAGAAACCCTATGCCCGTTTATAGCCGACTTGGTGTATAACCATCTGCACGGGGCCTCAGCTGCTCAATCAAATTGGAGGAATCAGCGATGAGAAAAATTGTGCTCGGAGTTCTGTGTGTTTGTGCCGCTGTGTTGCTCGCTCAATCGGGCTCACATCAGAATGCGTTCACTCCCGACCAGATCAAGTACGGACCACCACCGCCGTTTGTCGGTCCCGGCGCGCAGTTGGCCGTAATCGAGGGAAATCCGATGGCGGATTCCGGCGACTTCACGATCCGGCTCAAAATGCCCGACGGCTACAAGATCGCTCCGCATTGGCATCCCAAGCGCGAAAACGTAACGGTGATTTCCGGCAGCTTCAAAGTCGGCATGGGCGACAAGTTCGACGAGGCAAAGATGGGGACTTTCCCGGCGGGCAGCTTCGCCTATCTCGATCCCGACATGCACCACTATGCGATGGCGTCAGGAGAGACCGTCGTTCAGGTCCACGGCATGTCGCCGCTGCAGTTCAATTATGTAAATCTGGCGGACGATCCCAGCAAGAAATAGCAATCGCCGCGCAAATCCAGACCGAGAGGCCGGGAGTGCGAAGATCGGAAGGCCACGGATGGTAGCGGGGCATGCGGGCCCGGTTCGCCTCGGCGCTCTCGGCGGTGAAAACTATACCTTCCCCCACAACTCCGCCCGAGGATCCTCCGGGTTCAGCTTAGCCAGTTCGCGCAGCAGCTCTTTCGTCTTCTCATCGCGAGGCATCGGCACCGTGATCTTCACTTCCACAATCTCATCCCCGCGCACGCCATCCTTAGTCGCCGAGGGCACGCCCTTTTCCCGCAGCCGCAGTTTCTGGCCCGACTGCGTCCCCGGAGGAATCTTCAGCATGCTGCGCCCATCGATCGTCGGCACCTCGATCTTCGACCCGAGCGCAGCCTCGACCGCCGTCACCGGCACCGTAATATGAATGTCGTCGCCCTCCCGCCGAAACAGCGGGTGCTCGTCAATCCGAATAATGACGTACAAATCGCCGACCCCGCCGCCGCGCAGCCCCGCATTGCCCTTGCCCGCAATGCGAATCCGCTGCCCGTCGCGTGTTCCCGCCTTGATGCGAATCTCCAGCGGATCGGTCCGCTCCACGCTTCCCTCGCCATGGCAGACCGGGCAAGTCGAAATATTCTTTCCCGTCCCATGGCACCGCGGACAAGTGACGTTAAACTTCATCCGCCCGCCTGTCTGCTCGATCGTCCCCTTGCCATGGCACTGCGGGCACACACCCGGAGCCTCGATTGATCCATTCCCATGGCAGTTGCCGCAAACGTCGCGCCGGGCGATGTTCAGCTTCATGACGCCGCCGCGAATCGACGTCCAGAACGGCACATTTACCTGATATTCGAGATCCGATCCCGGCTCGGGCCCTTCCTCGGCAGCCGCCCCGCGTCCGCCTCCCGTGAAGATGCTGGAAAAAATATCGCGAAATCCGCCGGTGCCTGAAGATGCAGGCTTCCGCCCGCCGCCCCGCGCGCCCTCGAACAAGTCGGAGAAGTCAAACCCGCCAAAGTCGACGTTGCCGGCTCCGCCGTGTCCCGGCTGCCCGCCCGGAAACCCACCGGGGAATCCTCCTCCAACCCCGCCCGCCCCCGGTTGTCCGCCGCCGCGCGCATAAGCCTCCGCCGTCGCCGCGTCAATATTGTCCGAGTAGAACCCGACCTGGTCGTAGATTTTCCGCTTCTTGGGATCGCTGAGAACGTCGTTGGCTTCCGAGAGCGCCTTGAATTTCTCTTCCGCCGTTTTGTCCCCAGGGTTTACGTCAGGATGGTATTTGCGAGCCAGTTTGCGGAACGCCTTGCGAATGTCGTCCGCCGAAGCCGACTTTTTTACGCCGAGGATGTCGTAGTAGTCTTTGGTTTGCGTGGCCATGGTTAGCTGTCAGCCATCAGCCGTCAGCCATCAGTTCTCAAAGTCGAATCCGCGATTGAGAGCACATTCGCAAAACTGAGGGCTGATGGCTGACAGCTGACGGCTTGATTCTAATTCACCACTTCTTTTGCTTGCTCGTCCTGCTGCATGGTAAAACAGTCGAACGGAGTTGCATCGATTGACACAGGGATTTTCTGCATCTGCATGCCAGCCCTGCTTGGAGCGTAGCAATACCAGCGGCCTTCTTCCGGAACGAAATTCACAAAATACATCTGGCCATTGACTTCGAATCTCAATTCGTTTTCCTCTTTCCGAGAACCCGAGACTCTTGAAGAGCCTAATTCTGATAACCCGCAACCGAGCGATTTGTAGCGGCTGCCGCCCGGGGCCGCCCCCGGGTGTTGTGTGGGGCGGGCATTCCTGCCCGCCCCGCGCGGACAAGAATGTCCGCGCCACACACCTACTTCTTGTCCTCAACATCCACATACTCAGCGTCAATCACGCCTTCGTCTTTCTTCTGCTGAGCCTGACCGTCGCCGTTGGAACCAGCTCCGGCTCCGGGAGCGCCAGTTCCAGGTCCGCCCGGGCCGCCCGCCGCCTGCGTAGCCTTATACATCTGCTCCGCCAGTTTGTGCGAGGCCGCCGTGAGCCGCTCGCGCGCCGAATCCATCTGCGCCTTGTCGTTCGATTCAACCGCCTTCTTCGCGTCGGCCAGCGCATTCTCGACATCACCACGCTCGGAGCCCGAAATCTTGTCCCCCTGCTCCTTCAGCATTTTCTCGATGTTGTAAGTCATCGAGTCGAGCTGATTCTTGGCGTCGATCGTATCGCGCTGCGCCTTGTCCTCGGCCGAGTGCGCGTCGGCTTCCTTCGCCATGCGCTCGACCTCATCCTTGCTCAGGCCGGAAGACGACGTAATCGTAATCTTCTGGTCCTTGCTCGTGGCCATGTCTTTTGCGGTCACATTCAAAATGCCGTTCGCGTCGATGTCGAACGTCACTTCAATCTGCGGCACTCCTCGCGGAGCCGGTGGCAATCCGGTCAAATGGAATTTGCCCAGCGTCCGGTTCTGCGCCGCCATGGGGCGCTCGCCCTGCAGCACATGCACCTCAACCGATGTCTGGCTGTCGGCCGCCGTAGAAAACGTTTCCGTCTTCTTCGTAGGGATGGTCGTGTTCCGAGGAATCATCGGAGTCGCGACTCCACCCAGCGTCTCAATCGCGAGCGTCAGCGGAGTTACATCCAGCAGCAGCAGGTCTTTCACTTCGCCCTTCAGCACGCCGCCCTGAATCGCCGCACCCACTGCGACCACTTCATCCGGGTTCACACCCTTGTGCCCTTCGCGTCCAAACAGTTCTTTTACAATCTGCTGAATGCGCGGCATACGAGTCTGGCCGCCGACCAGCACCACTTCGTTGATCTTCGAGGCGTCAATCCCGGCATCCTTCATGCACTGCTTCGACGGCCCCACCGAGCGTTGCAGAATGTCCTCAATCATCGCTTCCAGCTTCGCCCGCGTCAGCTTCTTCACCAGATGCTTCGGACCCGAAGCGTCCGCCGTAATGAACGGCAGATTGATCTCGGTCTCCATCGTGGTCGAAAGCTCGATCTTCGCGCGCTCGGCCGCATCACGCAGCCGCTGCAAAGCCATCTCGTTGCCCTTGCCGCGTAGGTCGAGCCCTTCATCCTTTTTGAACTCGTCAATCAGCCAATCCACCAGCCGCTGATCGATGTTGTCGCCGCCCAAGTGCGTATCGCCATTGGTCGCCTTGACCTCGATCACGCCCTCGCCCACTTCCAGAATCGAAATGTCGAACGTGCCGCCGCCAAAGTCGTAGACGGCAATCGTCTCGTCCTTGCCCTTGTCGAGCCCGTACGCCAGCGCCGCCGCCGTGGGCTCATTAATAATGCGCTTCACTTCGAGGCCGGCAATCTTCCCGGCATCTTTGGTAGCCTGCCGCTGCGCGTCATTAAAGTATGCCGGCACGGTGATGACCGCTTCCGTCACCTTCTCGCCCAGGTAGTCTTCGGCCGCTTTCTTCAGCTTTTGCAGGATCAGCGCCGAAATCTCCGGCGGAGTGTACTTCTTCCCCTGCGCCATCACGGCCACGTGGTCGCCATCGCGCTCTACCTTATATGGAACCATCTTCAGCTCTTCGCTGACCTCGTCATAGCGCCGTCCCATGAAGCGCTTGATCGAATAAACCGTGTTCTCCGGATTGGTAATGGCTTGCCGCTTGGCGACCTGCCCCACCAACCGTTCGCCGGTCTTGGTGAACCCAACGACCGACGGGGTGGTCCGGCCACCCTCTTCATTCGGTATAACTTTCGGCTCGCCACCCTCCATAACCGCCACGCAGGAGTTGGTGGTGCCGAGGTCGATTCCAATAATCTTTCCCATAACGCATCCTCCTAAACTCATCCCGTAGAGATAAGTACATTAAAATCAGTTTGATAATGATTGCGTCTCACACCATGATAGGACTTGAGCGAATCGCTGTCAAGGTTTAGATGAGTCGGGTACAGAAGAAGTTGCGTTTGTTCTTGCCAGTGCGCGGCGGCGCTCTGCCACGTCCGAGCCGAGCAGATCCTTTGGACGATCTTGGGATTTCAGCCTTTACCGGATGTGTTCTCCGGGTCCGAACCAAATTCTTATTTCGGCTGTCGCCTTCATGTTGACCGGTCGCTGTGATGTTAACAAGGCCCTGACGGGTAGGCGAGGCATAAGTTGCGAAGCCTTTGCTGTCCACAGTAACCACGCCTGGGTTTGAGCTTGACCATGCGGCCGTACTCGTAACATCGACTGTGGAGCCGTCATCGAATGCGCCCGTCGCTGTGAATTGGATGGCAGAGCAATACAGGGAATGACGGATTTGGAGGAGGGGGGCATATTGTGCCGAGGCGTTCGACCTTAGGCGGAATGATCGTGAGGGACGTGATCCCAACTGGAATGGTCGTGTCGCCGACAACTCCGGAATAAGTCGCGTATGCCGAAGTTTGCCCCTGCTGAACCCCGGAACCTGGGAACATGTGTAGGTGCACACTGTGCCGATGATCGCTGACCAGCCCGTTCTTCTATTTTGACCCCAAGTTCGCTGTGTACAATTCTCTGATTCGCTTTTCATTCTCCTCATGATAAACTGAACGAAATTGATGTGATCGGACGCACTTTTCGCTCCAGCCGGCGGGTGTAGGCTACCGGTTTAGACTACAAAAGCACGTAGGAACCGCAATCCAGAATCAGAAAATCAGGAGCAGCCATTATGGCCGACGAGCGTAGCAAGGCAATCGAACTGGCGTTTTCGCAAATTGAGAAGCAGTTTGGCAAAGGTTCGATCATGCGGTTGGGATCGAAGGAAGCGATCGTTCCGATCGCGGTGATTTCCACGGGCGCGATTTCTTTCGACGCGGCGCTGGGCGTGGGAGGGGTGCCGCGCGGACGCGTGATTGAGATTTTCGGGCCGGAGTCTTCCGGCAAAACAACTATTGCGCTGCAGGTGATTGCGGAGGCGCAGAAGGCGGGCGGCATGGCCGCGTTTGTGGATGCCGAGCATGCGCTTGATCCGGGCTATGCGAAAAAGCTGGGCGTGGACGTGGACAACCTGCTGGTGTCGCAGCCCGACTACGGTGAGCAGGCTCTCGAGATTACCGAAGCGCTGGTGCGCTCGAACGCGATTGACGTGCTGGTGGTGGATTCGGTGGCGGCGCTGGTGCCGAAGGCCGAACTCGATGGCGAAATGGGCGACAGCCACATGGGATTGCAGGCGCGGCTGATGTCGCAAGCGCTGCGCAAGCTGACGGGAACGGTTTCGAAGTCGCGCACTTGTTTGATCTTCATTAACCAGATCCGCGAAAAGATTGGCGTGATGTTCGGCAATCCCGAAACCACCACGGGTGGACGCGCGCTGAAATTCTATTCTTCGGTGCGCATTGATATCCGCCGCATCGCCGCGATCAAGGAAGGCGACGTGGTGACCGGGTCGCGCACCCGCGTGAAAGTGGTCAAGAATAAGGTGGCGGCGCCATTCCGCGAGGCTGAGTTCGACATTCTTTATGGCGAAGGAATCTCGCGCGAGGGCGATCTGCTCGACCTGGCGGTGAATAACAATATTCTGGAGAAGTCGGGCTCGTGGTTCAGCTACAAGAACGAACGGATCGGGCAGGGACGCGAGAATGCGCGGGCGTTCCTGAAAGAAAATAGAGATGTAATGGCGAAGCTGGATGCCGAAGTGCGAAAGACGTTGGGGCTGACTCCGGCTGCGGCATCAGCGGCTCCGACAGCGGCCGCGCAGGGCGCGGGCGCGGCGCCAGGCGGAAAAGTGACGACCATGCCGACGGCAGCGCCGGAATCGGCGAAGGTGCCGGCGGCGCGACGATAGCTTTCGAAACAGCGTGATCCGATGCCAATCCCGCCCTTGCCGCAAAGAACGCGGCAAGGATGGGGCAGCCTCTGCAACCCTTCGGTGTTGTCCACAGACCCTTCGACCTCGCTTTGGGCGGGACGGTATTTCTATCCTGATTGCCATCCTCGTTTCCCACCGCATACAATCTAGGCTTTCCTGCAGCGAGGATCCCGTGAAGCGCAAAGCCATTTATCCCGGCTCGTTCGATCCTCCGACGAACGGGCATCTTGATTTGATTGAACGCGGCAGCAAGATTTTTGACGAACTGGTAGTGGGAGTGCTGAGCAATCCGGAAAAGGACCCGCTCTTCAGCGTGGCCGACCGCCGCAAGATGCTAGAGGCAATGACGACGGACTTTGACAACGTAACCGTCGACACGTTTGATGGCCTGACGGTGGACTATGCGCTGCGGGTCGGCGCGAGCGCGGTGCTGCGGGGAATTCGCGCCATCAGCGATTACGAATATGAATTGCAAATGGCGCTGATGAACCGCAAGCTGCAACCGGGCCTCGAGACAGTTTTCATGATGCCGGCGGAAAAATACTCGTACTTGAGTTCGCGACTGGTGCGCGAGATCGCACAACTGGGCGGCTCGATTGACTGCCTGGTGCCGCCGCTGGTGGCGCAGAAGCTCCGTGAAAAACTGGATGTGGCGCACAAATTCGCGGACGCCAATGCAGGTGGGCACGAAACATCTGGGAAGGAAACGGCGGGACGAAAAACCAAGTCCCGGAGAAAGAAATCATGAGCACAGCCACGAGCACCGCAACTCCAGTCCGCTTGTCCGAGCGTATCAACCGCATCGAGCCTTCGGCGACCATGGCCGTGGTGGCCGAGGCCGACAAGTTGCGCCAGCAAGGAATTGACGTGGTTGACTTCGGCGGCGGCGACCCGGCCTTCTTCACGCCGCAACATGTGAAAGATGCGGCCATCGCAGCTATTCAGGCGAATTTTTCGAAGTACACGCCGGTCGGCGGCACTTCAGAGCTGAAGGACGCGATTGTGCACCGGCACGCCGTTGATTTCGATTCCGATTACCGCCGCGAAGAAGCGTGCGCGTCAGTGGGCGGCAAGCATGCGCTCTTCAACGTGATCTCCGTGCTCGTGGACCATGGCGATGAGGTCATCTTGCCGGTGCCGTACTGGGTCTCATTCAAGGACATGGTGCGCTATGCGGGCGGCAACTGCGTGCTGCTGGAAAGCGACGAGGCTCATGATTTCCGCATTACCGCCGAGATGATCGCCCGCCACGTTACCCCGAAGACCAAGCTCATCATCCTGAACTCGCCTTCCAATCCGTCTGGTGCGGTGATGCACGCCGACGATATGACCAAGGTCATCCGCCTGGCGCATGAACGCGGAATCTGGGTGATCTCGGACGAGTGCTATGTTTACCTGAACTACAGCGGTGAGCGTTTCTCGGCCGGTTCGCTGCGCGACTGCCGTGATCGCTTGCTCGTTGTCGGCTCGCTCTCCAAGACCTATGCCATGACGGGGTGGCGGCTGGGCTTCACGCTCGGACCCTCGGCCGTGATTGCTGCCGTGCAGAAACTGCAGAGCCAATCCACGTCGAACCCGACATCGATTGTGCAGAAGGCGGCGGTGGCTGCGCTGAGGGGGCCGCAGCAATGCGTGGAAGGGATGCGCCTGGCTTACATCAAGCTGCGCGATCACGTGGTGAGTGGGCTCCGCTCTATTCCGGGCGTGAAATGCACCATGCCGGAAGGCGCTTTCTATGCCTATCCCAACGTGTCGGCATTCTTTGGCCGCGGCGGGATCAACTCGGCTGCCGACCTTGCCGGCAAACTGCTGCGCGAGTTTCACGTGGCCACGGTTCCCGGAGAAGGCTTCGGCACGAGGGACCACATTCGCATTTCGTATGCAACTTCCGTCGCGGAACTGGATCGCGGGCTGGAGAGGATGCACAAGTTCTTTGCGGCGCTTTAAAGGTTTGTGTGGCGCGGGCACTCTTGCCCGCGCACGTTCAGTCTCTTAATACTCCGTCTGCGATTTGCATGACCCAACTCTACCCACTCCTGATGTCGCCCGCGTTTGACCCGCGCCCCTGGGGCACGCTCGATCTTTCGCCGATTTATCCGAACCAGAAATTCAGCGAGAAGATCGGCGAGGCCTGGCTCACGGGCGATCACTGCGTGGTGACGAATGGGCCGCTGGCGCGGCGGACGCTGGCGGAGTTGAGCAAGGAATTTGGGCCGGAGCTGGTAGGCACGGTGGCGCGCGATCCGCAGCGGTTCCCGTTGCTGCTGAAATTCCTGTTCCCAGCGGAGAAGCTCTCGGTGCAGGTGCATCCGGACGATGCGACGGCGCAGGGCTTCGGCGAGCCATGGGGCAAGACAGAATGCTGGTATGTGGCGCACGCGCGTCCGGGATCGCAAGTTGCGCTCGGCTTGATAGCCGGGGTCACGCGGGCGCAGTTCGAGCAGTCAATCCAAGAAAAGCGCGCGGAAGAATTGCTCAACTGGATCAATATTTATCAGGGCGAAATGATCTATGTGGCGGGGGGAACGGTGCACACGCTCGGGCCGGGCTCGGTGATTGTCGAGACGCAGCAACAATCCGACACGACGTATCGGCTTTATGATTACGGACGGCCGCGGCCTTTGCACCTGGAGCGCGGGCTGGCTTCGGTCAAAGAGCGCACCGCCTCCGGCAAAGTGATTCGGCCCGCGCCGGTCACGATCGGTGGCAGGAATCGACGATCTCGGATGATCGCTGCGCCTTATTTCGAGGTGGATTTGTTCGAACTGGCTGAGCTGCAAGAGTTTACGACGCGCGATGAAGCGGGCAAAGATTCAGTGCAAATCCTGGTGGCGGTGGAAGGTTGCGGGATTGTGGAAGCTCCCGGGCTGGCTCCGGTGACGCTGGCGAAGGGCGATGCGGTGGTGATTCCGGCTTGTTTACAATGGTTTGCGGTGCGTCCGCAATGGGCGGTTGAGTTCTTGCGGGCGTTTGTGCCGGGGACGAAAGTTATGGAGCCGGCGACACGGCTGTAAAAGCGGCCGCGTGGAACAGTGTTCCACGTGGAACACTTTGCATAAAATATTGTACTTACATTTCCAGTCTTCAGAGCGAATAATCGGCGAACAAAATATTTTTTGGAACACAACAATGTACGTACAATCCAGGCCGATGCGAGAAAAGAAAGGAGTTGCGGGATGTTTGCGGGGTCAAAAGGGGCTTGACAAGGTGTGATATGGGGAAATCGCGCGATCCCAAGGATGGAGGGGCACTACCCACCCCCACGCTCCAGTTTGCCGCTGGGCCACTCGATCAGACCACCCCTTAGCTGGGGAAGCTGCGCACTATCTCCAGAATTTCTGCGTCGGTCAGGACTCGGGGGGATTTTTTTGCTTCTCCCATGATGCGCTTGGTCAATTCGGGCGTGACTGGCAAACCGTGGCTGGCGAGATAATATTGCACGTTTGAATTGCCTGACATCGGGCCAATTTCTATTTTCTGGCTGCGACCGATCCAGCCAGCCGGAACTCCTGAATAAATGCGATCGGCCAGCCATTCGTGGCCCTTCTTCTGCGCCTTGACTACGGCGGCGGCGTGCACGCCGGTCGCGGTGCGGAAGGCGTCACTGCCGACAATGGGAGTATTGACGGGGATGGGAACGCCTGTGACCTGCGACACCAGTTGTACGTACTCGGGCAGTCGCGTCAGGTCGTCGTTGCGAATTCCCAAGAGCTTCAGGTTGACCAGCAGCTGTTCGATCGCCGTATTGCCTACGCGCTCTCCGATGCCTAGAGCAGTGCCGTGAATGCGCGAGGCCCCTGCCTCGATTGCGGCCAGGGCGTTGGCCACGTCGAGGCCGCGATCGCGGTGTCCGTGCCAGTCGATGCCGATCTGGGGCGAGCCGATCTCGTGTAGCAACTCTTTGACCCACGTTACCAGATTAAAGACTCCGTCGGGGGTCGCGGCGCCGCAGGTATCGCAAAGACAGAGACGCTTGGCGCCTCCTTCTACGGCTGCCGTCAGCAGGATGCGAAGATCGTCGGGTGAGGAGCGGACGGTGTCCTCGGTGACGTACATGACTTCGAGGCCCTCGCGCACTGCGAAGGCGATGGCTTCGCGGCTGTGGCGCAGGATGTCGTCGAGGCGCCATTGCTCGGCATACTGGCGAATGGGGCTGGAGCCGATGAAGATTAGGGCTTCGATGGGAACTCCGGTGAGTTGCGATGCCTCGGCTATGGGCCGGATGTCGACGATCATGGTGCGGGCGGCGCAGGTGGCGCGAATGCGCATGCGGTGCTGCGCAATCTCGCGGGATAGGCGCACTACGGCTTCGCGCTGGCGCTCGCTCGCGCCCGGCAAACCGATGTCGGCGGTTTCAATGCTGAGACTCTCCATGAGGTGGAGAATCTGGAGCTTGGTTTCGACGGAAGGATCGGTTACGGACGGGCTTTGCAGGCCGTCGCGCAAGGTCTCATCGTGAACTTCGACGTAGCTGGGCCAGCGCGCGCGGCGCGGGCTGTTCTCGGCCCAGTCGTAGATCAGGCTCTTTTCTTCCGGTGTGCTCACGAAATCCCCACGATTACTATTTCGCACCAATCGGTGGCGACTTGGCAAATGCACGAGCACGCAGACGTAGTTCCTGCGCGGCTTTAGAGTCGCCCTTGGCCTCGCGCATCAAAGCGAGGTGATACAGGCCGCTTACGTCTTCGCTGGATTCTTCCTGGCTGCGCTCGAACTCGCGCGCGGCCGCTTCGTACTCGCCCTTGCGCTCGTGAATGACTCCCAGATGGTAATGCGCCATTACATACTCGGGCGTGAGCGTAAGAGACAACTCGAAATGCTCGCGGGCCTCGTCGAGCTGGCCGCTATGAAACAGGGCGAGCGCGAGGCGATAGTGGGCGGCATTGTAGTGGCGGTCGATTTCGAGGCAGCGGCGGAAAGCGGTGATCGCTCGCGGCATGTCGCCGCGATGGTAGTAGGCGACGCCGAGATCGTAGTGTGCGAGGGTGAAATTGGGCGCGGCCGCAACCGCTTTCTGGTAGCACTGCGCGGCCTGCTCGAGCAATCCCTGATGAAAGTGGAGGTTCCCGAGCAGATGGTTGGCGAGCGCGTGATCGGGCTCGGTGGCGAGCAGTCGTTCTAGTTCATGCCGTGCTTCCTCGCCGTGGCCTTCGCGCTCGTGGACTAGAGCGAGCAGCAGGCGTTGATCGATAGCGGCATCGCGCAGGAAGACTCCGCATTCGGCGCAGAACTTGTCGCGCTCGGCAGCAGGACGTCCGCAGCGCGGACAGCGAAGAAGATTGGAATTGGGCATGGGTGCCTCCTGAAAGGGGCGGGAAAAATGACAGGATACGCGACCGGAGCGAGATTCACAAAACGGCGGGGCACGGGTGCCCGGGATTCGGACGCGAAGGCTCCGTCGAGGTCCTGTCGGTCAATTTGCAGTAATGCATTAAAGATCAACACCGACGGTACTAATCCGATGTGTTTCGATTACGCATGTTTCCTTCTCTCGGTCGCTGCACGGAGGAATATGGTCTGCCCGACCGCCAGCCGACCTATGCGGGTGACCGTGCCGTAGATTCCCGCGTTGTTCTGGTTCGCCCGAACGACCGCCTTCAGCACCTCGGGCGCCGGACTTGCTGAGTGGGGATCAAGGTTCACCATCGAGCAGCGGACGTCGTGCATGGTGACGGCGATGGCGGGGGCGTCGTCCTCCTCGCCGAATGAGAGCACACCGCCCAGCCACTCGTCCTCCTGGAAGGGAACCGGTCGCAGTAAACGAACCAGAACATTCGGGCGAAATCGTCGCACGTCCGGGCTTTGCCCTGCGAGTCGTGCGATCTCGCTCACCGTATCTAAGGCGATCACGGAGAGGGTCGCTTCATCGAAGACGCCATGATTCATCTGCATCATCTGCACGGGAGCCCCATACCGACGTCCGACCTCCGCGGCCAAGTCCTCCCCGAAGACAGGCAACTCTTCGCCATCGGGCGTGCGAACATGTGTAGGAAGGTCCCCCTGAACACCGTCCTGACGGCGCGGAGCGAACAGGAGCAGGTCGGGAAGCTTGCTTGCTGTTAGCCACGGGAACCCACTGCGGTCATTAATCCGCCGGAATGCCATGCGTCTGTCAGCCTCGAGGCCGTGCCAGCCCAGGTTAGCGAACTCGAGTCGTTCGCCGGCCATGGACTTCACGGGATAGCGGAAGATCGCCTCCACATGACCGATTTCTATGAGCATGCTCAATCGGAGCCCTCCCAAACAGATAGGGACGGGCACATGCCCGTCCCCACACAGACTGGTTTCATGCCAGCGACGAATTTAGTGCGTGAACGAGAAATTCAGACCGGTTGCCAGCGTGATGTCGTTCCTCTCGATTGGAGGGGTTGAGGCCAGCGGATGGTTGTCAAATACATCCGAGAAGGTCAATTGCCACCCTAGCCACTTGTGGATCTTAGTGACGAGGCCGAGGTTCACTGCCCCGCGCATAATGCGCACATTGTCCGGCGAAGGGAAAGGGGGAAATGGAATGGCGGCGGGATTAATGTTGACCTGGCTGAAGCTTGGGTAGAGCAAGAAGCTCTGCGTAAACACGCTGTTCTTGCCGAGCTTGTGCATGAAATTGTCGCCCACGGTTAAAGCGGCGGAGCTATCGGAGTGGTTGTACGTAACCTCCGGAGGCCCTTGGGAAAAGACCAGGTCCGAAAAACTCTCGTGCGTGTAGTTAATGCCGGCGAGCAGGTCAAGAGTCGTGTTGGGTTTCTTGATGGCGTGGAAGCCAATACCGCCGCCGAGGATGTAGCGGAGATCGAGATTTTGCAGTGAGTTGGCAAAGAAGTCGCCACTGCCGAACCCGAACACGCGCGGGGTGATATCGCGATCATAACGGAGACCACCGCCGTTTGAGTTGGCCGTGGTCACGCTGGCCCCAGGGTGAAGGTTGACCTTGCTGGCGCTGGCGTAGATCGAGTTTTCGTAGAGCGTCAGCTTGTCGTGGAAACCAGTGCGGGTGGCGTTGAGGCCGATGTTCAGGTTCTTGGTTTCGCTGTTACCGGCGGTCAGAGCGAAGCCGAGGTTCGCGCCTCCGGCCCAACCTTCACCAAAGCCGGGATGCAGGCTTTTCTGATAGGCGGCTTCTTCGGCGGGGCTGCGCAGGATCGTCACCGACGCGATGGGCGCCTCGACCGATCCACCGGTTTTGGTGGCGACGACGAGTTTATCGGCGGTGGTGGTGACGGGGCCGACTGCGGTCTTGCCGCCGGCGGTCACGTTGAGATCGCCAGTCGAGGTCATGGACTGGATGTCATCGAATTTGATGGTCAGGTCGCCGGCATAGTCGGTTTTGAGCACGAGTGTTTTGCCATCGGACTTGGCAATCGTGCCGGTTAACTTGTCGCCGTTCTTCAGGATCACCTGATCGGCAAACGCCGGAATTGTCATCAACAGTAGGAGAGCAACTACAAATTTTTTACGCACAGAACTCCTCCTCAGTATTTGAACCGCATAAATGCGGGGATTGACTTGCAAGGGCCGGGATAACAGGATCCCGCGATCGCCCGGGAAACGGACACGACAACTTCCACTAAGTAATTAAAGGTGTCGGAATTATAACGGCGGAAAGAAAAGATGTCACGCTTGCGGGCGGGAAAAGCTATCGAGACTTACACCTTTTCTTCTGGCTTGTTATCGGACTTTGGCTCGGACTTGGCTTCGGTCTTGCCGGCGGCGCCCTCTTTCATCCCTTCCTTAAGTGCCTTGAGACCTTCGCCGATTCCCTTGCCGAGTTCGGGGAGCCTTTTGGGGCCGAACAGCAACAATGCGATGGCAAGAACCACGAGCCAGTGCCATATCGAAAATTCACCCATACGACCTCCAAAGCCGACAGGCTGTCCGAAGCGAACCGGCCGCACTTTCTTCTAATCAGTGTAGCGCAAGTGAAGCAGGGAGTCCTGCGAAAGGCAGCTCCCCTTCGCCCAAAAACGACGTGCGCTAACCCTTCGACAAGCTTAGGGCAGGCTCCAGAGCACGACGCGGGCAGCGTTGGGAATCGCAGATTGGCAGGGCGGCGCTGGCCGAAATTGACACCCGGCCATTGGCCGCACGGGCAGGCCAATTCGTTACTTCCGTGACCTATCGGCGAGGTGGCATGCGGGCTATTTTGGCCGCAGGGCGATTCTCGCGCAAACGCCGCGCCGCAGCTTTCCTCCTGCGCCGTGCCACGCGACGCCGGAGGATTTGTGAAACGGGGTTGGCTGACCGGTTTGTCGCTTCTGCTGATGGCGGGTATTTTGCGGGCGGAGTCCACTCCTCCCACTCCATGTTTGGACGATGTTTTCCTGTGGCTGGCGGGAGGGTTATCGAGCGCGCGCATCGAGCGCCTGGTGGGGACAGCGCGGGGCGAAACTGACCTCGCCTGCCGGCTTACCTCGACCTCCATGCGCGCGCTCCAGAATGGCGGAGCGGACGCCAACCTGATTCAGTATCTGGGCGGGCCGAACGCGGTTCAGTCGGCGGCTCATCCGAAAGCGGCTTCGCAGTCGCAGCAAAACACATCGAGTGCGGATTGCAGTTGCTCGGGCGCGGTGGCCGAGGTTGCTGCGCTTGTTCACAGTAAGAATCTGAATGCGGCTGAGGACAAGGTTCGAGGGCTGCTGCGGGCCGACCCTAAGAATGCATCGCTGATTTTCGTCCTGGGGACGATTCTGCGCGGCCAGGAGCGGTTTGACGAGGCGCTGGACGCCTTCATGGAATCGGAGCAACTGAAGCCGGGTTTCCCCGAAACGCACAACCAGATTTCCTATCTCTTTTATCGGACGGACGACGGCGACGACGCATTGGCCGAGGCACGCACGGCGCTGAGCATCGATCCGGGGAATGCGGAAGGGTACCGCTACCTTGGGCTGGCGCTGTATGCCAAACGACATTACGATGCGGCGCTGAATGCCTTTGAGAAGTCTCTGGGACGGGAGCCGGAGAATGCCGATGCGTATTTCGACATCGGGATCACGGAGCACGACAATGGCGAGTTGCGGCAGGCGGCGGTTGCCTATCGCCACGCGCTGTGGCTGCGTCCGGATTTCTGGCAGGCGCACAGCAATTTGGGTGTCACGCTGCACGACATGGGGAAGCTGGACGAATCGCTGGCAGAATATCGGGTGGCGATCCGGCTACGACCCGATGAGCCCAGCGTGCGCAACAATCTTGGCAACACGCTTTGCGATAAGGAAGATTTCGACAACGCGATCGCCGAATTCAAGGCGCTGTATCGAGACAATCCGGACTGGGATGGCGGACATAACTGCCTGGCGCGCGCCTATATGGCGAAGCGAGATTATCCGGCGGCGATCCTGGAGTTGCAGGTGGCAATCGCGGCCAATCCGGGGGGCGCAGTCGAGCATCGCGTTCTGGGGCAGGCTCTGCTGCTGATTGGAAAGGATCAAGAGGCGGCGGAAGCGTTGCGCAAAGCGGTTGAACTCAAGCCGGAGTCGGCGATTGCTCATCATTACCTGGGGACGGCGCTGGTTAACACGCAGCAACTCGGCGAGGCGGAAAAGGAATTTCGCGAGGCATTGAAGCTGGAGCCGAGCGCGCAGAATCATTATGCGCTGGCGGCTTGCCTGATGGCGCTGAACCGCTATGAGGAAGCGCTGGGCGAGTTGGAGATCGCGTCTCGGCTGGACCCGAAGGAAAACCTCTACCGGGCGCGCATGCAGGAAGCGGCGCGCATGATTACGACAACAAAGTAAGGCGCGCGCGGGGAGAGTCCGCGCGGTTACTTTCGTGCGTCGCGGTGGATCACAAAGGGGCTCTAGAATCGGGATTAGGCGGCTATTGGGGCCGCGGATAGGAAATCCTATGGAAAGCACTGCGGCCAGGCAAGCGCGAGAGAAGGTTGGGAATCCAGGGACGCCGGGCGCACTGGCGCCCTCAAAGACGGCCGCCGTTACGGTAACGCGTGCCATCGGATACGGGATGCCGTGCGCAAATTGCCGCGCCTACTATCCCGCGGACATGCAGGCTTGCCCGATTTGTCACGCGAAAGAACGGGTTTCGGCGACCGCAGTGGCGCCGATTCCGGGTTCGCAGACGTCGGCGGAGCCGGACCATGCAAAATTGCTGGCGGAGGAACGGGACCGGCTGCGGGAACTGAAATCGCAGATTTATGCGTCGCATCCGCAGGTGGCGACAACCACATTTCGCTGCGCGCTTGATCAGAATCACGACGGCGACGTCGAACCAGCGGCAGTTTGCCACAGTTGCTACAGCGCGGCGCGGCAGCGAGCCGATAGGATGGAAGCGGCTCTGCACATGGATATCAAGGAAGCCGCCAAGATTGTCTATGAGGCAGTTTGGGCGGACACATCCGATCCGAATAAGACCTACCTGAACGCGGCTAATGCGCTGCTGGCGGAACTGCGCAGGCGTGGCGGGATCGGGATGGTGGCGAAGACGAGTCAGGCGACGCAGTAGGCTGGGGAAGACCTCGTCTTCTCCCCGGTGGAGCTTGATCACTTCGCACTCGTACCCACGGCTTGCGCCCCGACAGGCTCAGGGCAGGCTATGGGCTGCATTCTTTCACCGCTTCGCGGCTGACCGTGACGCCCCGCCCTTCGCGTACTTCATTTTTCCACAAAACATAGCCTGCCGAAGGCTTCGGGAACGTGGAAGTTGGGCTCCCGGGTGTTGGTGGGCTGCCACGCGGAATAGAAACGCGGCTCCTGTTTCCCTTCGACGCGATAGACGTTAACTCGCCAGACGGCGGCGGAATCGAAGCTCGTGGTCAGGGCGGCCATGGAAATGGCGAGTTCGGCGGCCCATGTGTCGTGCTCGCGGTCAAGCCAGACCGAGCGCTGGAGGCCGCTTTTCAGATCGTTCAGGCCACCGGGGAAGATGTCGAGATCGATCCACATACCGTTGGGACTGACCTCGAATTCACGATAGTAGCGAGGACGAGACGGATCGGGTTGGAGAAAAACCTCGGCTACATCGCGGTCCCAGAGATGGTCGCGACGTCCGCTGGGGTCGGAATCATCGAAGACGAATAATTCGCGATAGCGGCACTCGAAACGCAGGTAGAGCGCCGAGGGAGTCCAGAGGACGCGGACTTCGGTTTGGCGCATGAGGTCGGGATTCCGCCCCTGCCAGTCGGCGCAGAAAGTAATTGGTGTTGACAGCGACCACTCGGAGGCGGGATGGCGCGCGTCTAGGGGGATTGCATGCGCGACGCGGAGAGCGGAGAGGGTGGTGGCTGAGGTACTCGCGCGTGGTGGGTGGGACATAGGTGTCTGTGGGAGAAAGTATCCCAAGTTTGGCAAATCGTATAGTGGGGCGGGAGCTTCGCTTGAAACGTTTGGAAGATCAGATTCAATCCTCTTCGGATGATTTTGGTTGTCGTGGCAGTTAGTGTTCTGCACGTGGAACACACAGTCCGGGGAGAATGCCTTGAAACGGCAGATGAGAGCACGGGCGGAGTAGGGGTCTTTCGACTCCGCAGAAACTTCACTTCGTGAAGTTCCTGCTCCGCTCAAGATGACAGCGCGTACTTTCTATTCGGCAGGCAACATCGAGGTTGTTCTGAGAAGTGGGAGCTGGGAACCGAGAATTGGCCACTGACAACTGGCACCTGAGAATTTGTTTTGATCGCAAGATTCGGATAGTCCACGCGGCGCGCTTCGCCTATGTTAGCGGCATGACAAGCAATGCGATACTTTCCGAAGACGAAGTCATCCAACAGGCAGACGAAATGAGATCTACTCCCGCAAATCGAAGCGAAGCCCGACGCTGGCAGGCAGTTCTGAAACGCGATAGCACGCTCGACGGCGCGTTTGTTTTTGGCGTTTCGAGCACGGGGGTTTTCTGCCGGCCGTCGTGCCCGGCGCGGCGGCCGCGGCGCGAGAATGTGCAGTTCTTCGAGCACGCGACCGCGGCGGAGCAGGCGGGCTACCGGGCGTGCCTGCGTTGCCGGCCCAAGGCTGTGGATGGGAATCCGCAGTCGGCGGTGGTGCGGGCGGCTTGCAGGTACATCGAGCAACATATTGAAGACCGGCTCACGCTCAGCGGGCTGGCCAAGCAGGTCCGGCGCAGTCCGTTTCATTTGCAACGGACGTTCAAGACCGTGCTGGGCGTTTCCCCGAAAGCCTACATGGACGCGTGCCGACTGCGGCAGGTGAAGCAGAACCTGCGGGATGGACACGACGTGACGACGTCGCTCTATGCCGCGGGGTACGGGTCGAGTAGCCGGCTTTACGAGCGCACGGCGGGGCAACTGGGAATGACTCCGGAAAAGTACCGGCGGGGCGCGGTTGCCACCGTGGTGCGCTATACGATTGCGGCGTCGCCACTGGGGCGCATGCTGATTGCCGTTACCGATAAGGGGATTTGCGCGATCCAGTTCGCGGACTCCGAGGCGGCGTTGCAGCAAGGGTTGATGCGCGAGTTTCCGTTTGCGGTGCGGAAGCGGGACGATGCGGCGCTGGCGGAATGGAAGACAAGCCTGGGGCGGCTGATTGACGGGCAGGAGGCGCATCCGTCATCATCATTGCCGCTCGATATTCGGGCGACGGCTTTCCAGCGGCGGGTGTGGGAGTGTCTGCAGAAAATTCCGCGCGGAGAGACGCGCTCGTATAGCGCGGTGGCGAAGAAGATCGGCATGCCGAAGGCGGCGCGGGCCGTGGCTCGGGCATGCGCTACGAATCCGGTCGCGGTCGCAATTCCCTGCCATCGCGTGGTGCGCGAAGACGGCGAGTCCGGCGGCTACCGCTGGGGTGTGGAGAGAAAGGAGAAGTTGCTGGCGATGGAGCGGGGGGCCGGTGCATAGCGTTGTGGGAGTAATGGCGAGGCCGTGCCAAAGTTTAACTAGAATTGTGGGAACAGGCCACTAATCCATACTCAGTGCCAGACGGGTTCCGGCCAGTTCCCACCACGAGTTCAGCCTGACCCGGCCGAGCAGCGTGGCCTGACTCGGGGGCTTACTTCCTTATTTCATTTCGGTTTTCGCGGATTTGGGCGCATGGCCTTTTAGTTCGACCACGATCAGATCCATTGCGGCGTCGCCGGTGTTTTCCGGCAGGTGGGTCGCAGCGGCGCTGTACATCGCTTCGCCGGCCTTGACGGTGAATTCCTGCTTTTTGCCATCGGGAAAGGTGAACACGCCTTTAGCGTCGGTGAGGAACACTGCTACCGTGGCAGGATGGCTGTGCATGACCGATTTCTCGTGCGGGCCGTAGTGGACTTTCAGGATTCGTACCCGGTCGTTTTCGCTCACGACGGTGTAATGCTTGGGATCAACTTTGGCCGCATCCTGGGCCGAAACGATTGGGGCGAGACAAAGGCACGCCGCTACCCCATACAGCGCTAGTCGCACTCGCATGTTGTTCTCCTTGGGTTTCGTGGGATTTATTGAAAAGCCGGACAACACTACTGCAGCAGGATATCGATGTCAATCTGGAGCAATGAGGGGCCCCACTTCAGTGCCATTCCCAAGGCCTTGCGTATGCGGTAACTTTCTACTTGAGTAGGCTTCGGGGGAGGGCTGCTCGACTAACGTCCCACGACTCTTTGAGTCTGGGGCGTTTTGTTTTGCCCACATTGTTAGTGCGAGAGGGCCTACCGCGTCAGGGCGTCGTATTTCTTCCGCGCTTGCTCAAGCATTGTCAGCACGGACTGTTTTTCCGCGTCGGTGTTCCAGGACGTGTTGCTCTGCACAGCGGCAATCAGTCGGTCCATCCAGGTCACGAAGTAAGTCGCGTCGGGAGGGCTGTGAAGCGGCTTGCCGGGTACAGTCACGTAGATCGGGCTGGTGGTTGCGTAGGGATAGATATCGAGGATAGGGTATTCAGCCTTTTCGCTGAAGGCGCGCAGGACGCACCAGCCGCTGGTTGCGATGGGGATTGATCCGTCGACCTGGGCGGAGGTGCGGTCGGCGTCGAGCGTTAGTTCGCGTGCGACTTGGCCGTTGCAGACGATTTGCAGGTGATCGATGGGAACGATGGAGAAGAGTTGGGCAGAGAAGTGTATATCTTGTGGGTTGTCCGGGTGCGTCTTCTTCTGCAGATTCACTTCGCTGCCGATGGGTTGGTCGCCGAGCTCGAAGCGCAGCAGCGGCCCGTTGGTGGCGAAGGTGCGGCCAGCTTTGATTGCAGACAGCCAGGTCTCGATCTTCACCGGGGCCTTTGGAACTTGCGCATAGACTCGGTTCAGACCGATGGGACCACGGAGAGAGGCGTAATTGCCCATGAAGTCTGTACCTGCGGCAGTGGGCAGACGGAAACCGCAATTCAAGAGCTTGTACCAGACTTCGGCGGTGGATTTGTGATCGGAAAAGCCGACGACCTCGATGTAATCGACCTTGCCGAGGGCCACGTCGGCGGGGAGTTCGTCGGTGAGAGACTCGTCTTTCACCGGGTCGGGGAAAGTGTCGAAGGGATGGACGTAACCGACCAGTGCGCCCTGCGCGTGCGCCATATCGGCTACGCCGGCATTCGTGGGATACAGGCTGGCAGCGGCAGTGTTGGGGTAGGCGACGTAGCCGGGGAGCAGGAAATTGTGAGTCAGGTTGAGCAGGCCGAGATGGCCCCAGTAACTGGTGTGAAACTCCTGACCATGAAATAGTAAGTGGTCGTTGGTGGAGGCGGGATCGAGTTTTGGGGAGAAAAAAGAGATATCGGGGATGCGTTGCTCTTTATTGACGATCAGATTCTCGACAACGGCGACATCTTCGGCCGCCGCCTGCTCGATCAGATGCTTCGGCGTATTGCGGTAGGTTCCGGCGTAGTTCATGTGCACGTGGACGTCGCCGCTCACCCAGCGCGTTGAAGCCTCGTGGGGAGGAAAGAGCGGGTTGATTCGAACTCCGATCTGGGTGGTTTCACGGGCCTTTACATTTGCTTTGTTTCGCTCGAAGTGGTTTTCGAAGCCGCGCATGACGTCGACTTGCACTTGGCCGGCGGGGACGGTAATTTCCGATTCACCCGCCGTATCGAAATAGTGCGCTTCGAACGGGCGCTCGGAGCGGGTGAAGCTGTCGTCGGCGTAGATCCAGGCGTTGTCGGGGGAGTAAGCGCGTCCGTCGGCTGCGGTCACGAAGACGCGCGCTGCGACCGGCTTCCCAAGGTCGCCAATAACCTTCAGCGAGATCTTCCCCATCGGCTTCAGGAACGTCCGCTCGCGCGCGACGACTTCGGTCTGCGCTCCGCCGGGAATTGTCTGGACCCACAGAGACGTGTTCCCGCCTCGATTGGAGATGAAGGCAATCTTGGTCCCGTCCGGTGACCAACGTGGATTTGTATTGTCGTAATCGCCGTAGGAAATTGGGAAGGCGTCGCCGCCTTCGGCGGGCATGAGCCAAAGCTGATGCCACTGCTGCCCGAGATAGGACGCATAGACCATGCGCTTGCCGTCGGGTGAAAAATCGGGACGCGCCTTCCAGTTGGTTTCCTCATAATGGATTTCGCGCGCTTCGGCTCCCGGTTCGGCCTTCATTCGCCAAAATCCGCCAGTGCCGTGGATGTGGCCGCGGTTTGAGATGAACAGAATGTCCGAACCATCGCGCGACCATACGGGGCTGATTTCATGATCGACTTTGCTGTAGTAGTAGCGCGGCAGTGGGCTGACGCGTTCGGGCGTAAGCTGCTGAACGTTGGTGAGAGAACCGTCGGCGAAGCTGGCGATGAAGATGTGGAAGTGGCCTTCATACGATGTTGAGACGAAGGCCAGGCGCTTGCCGTCGGGAGAAAGGCGCGGCTCGACATTGACCGCGCCCCCGGATGTTATCTGCTGCAGCCGGCGGTTGCGCACATCCAACGACCACAACTCGACGGCATCGTGATCGTAGCGCGCGAACACGATCCAGCGGCCATCGCTGGACCAGTCGGGTTGATAGTCGTAGCCGGGGCCAGCGGTGAGTTGCTCCGCGGCGGCGCTCCCCAGTTCCTGCCGCCACAGCGATCCGGCCATCGAGTAGACCAGGGACTTCGAGTCGGGCGACCAGGCTGCGGCACTGGGCCCGGTGGTGAGCTGCGGCAGGTACATTTCGCGGTAGTAGTAGGAATGAGGCAGGTCGATCTGCTTGAGCACGGGCTCGCGCTGGGCTAGGCAGGCAGTCGAGGAAAGCAGAAAGAAGCAGATCGCGCGGTACATTAAAGTTCTCCGCAAGGAAGTAAAGCACAAAATGGCGGCAAGCGACGAACGGGTCAGGCCCGACGGGCGGGACCCCATCACGGACTTTGCTTACTCAGTGGCTTGAGTTAAGGTCTTAGCCGGAGATGAAGCACAGGGTTCTGTTATTGGCTATCGCCGGCATCGCGTTGAGTGCGAGTCTCAGCGCGATAAATATTTTTCTGACGCCGCTGCCTGCCTGTTTGCTCTTGACGGTGCGGTGGATCGCGATTGCGCTCCTGGCGGTTTATGGCTTGTACAGACGGTCGCTCGCGGTTTGGATTCTGGTGGCGATGGTGGCGGGCGCGGCCATTGGATACGACTGGCCCCACACGGCGGTCAAGCTGCAGCCGATTGGGGCGATTTTTCTGCGGCTGATCAAGACGATCATTGCTCCCCTGCTCTTTGCCACGCTGGTCGGCGGCATTGCGGCGCACTCCGATCTTAAGAAGGTTGGGCGCATGGGAATCAAGGCGATCGTCTACTTTGAAATCATCACCACGCTGGCGCTGATTATTGGCCTGGCTGCGATCAATATCAGCAAAGCCGGTGCTGGCGTGCATCTGGCCGCGCCGGGCGGCGAAAATCTGCCGGTGCAGAAGTTGACGGCAGCGGAAACCATCTTGCATATCTTCCCGGAAAATATTGCCAAGTCGATCGCCGAAGGACAGGTGCTGCAAGTTGTGGTCTTCAGCATTCTGTTTGGGATGGCGCTCGCGATGGTGCCCGAGGAACGCCGCCGGCCTTTGCTGAAGCTGACCGACAGCCTGGCGGCGACGATGTTTAAGTTTACGAATCTGGTGATGTACTTCGCCCCGTTTGGCGTGGGCGCGGCGATTGCCTACACGGTCGGCAACACTGGCATCGGAGTCCTGCTGAATCTGGCCAAACTGCTTGGTACGCTCTATGCAGCGCTCGCGGTTTTCATCTTCTGCGTGCTGCTGCCGGTGGCGCTGTTAGCGCGGGTGCCGCTGAAGAAGTTTGTTGCCGCCGTGGCCGAGCCGGTTTCGATTGCATTCGGAACGTCGAGCTCCGAAGCTGCGTTGCCGCGCGCCATGGAGGCCATGGAAGGTCTGGGCGTACCGCGGCAAGTGGTGGCATTCGTTATGCCGACGGGTTACAGCTTCAACCTGGACGGAAGTACGTTGTATCTATCCCTGGCGGCGATTTTTGTGGCTCAAGCCGCGGGAATACATCTCAGCCTGGGACGACAGCTACTGCTCCTGATTACTCTCATGCTGACTAGCAAAGGTGTGGCGGGGGTATCTCGTGCCGCTATCGTCATTCTGCTCGGGACGGTTGGATCGTTTGGCCTGCCGGCCGAACCGGTCTTCATCCTTCTCGGGATCGATCCCCTGATGGATATGGCGCGAACCGCCATCAATGTTTTGGGGAACTGCCTGGCCACCGTGGTCGTAGCACGTTGGGAAGGCGATTTTTGAAGGTAGCCCAGCGCCGCTCTTTGCCCTAAACAGCCCGCCAAACCGCATGAAAACGCCTGCCCAGCGCGCATTGTGGACCGAAAGTAACTTCAATTACTGAAGCTCATGGTCACGGGGAATCTTTCCGCTTCCTCGCATAGGTGCGAAATTGTTGGAGCGGGATCGGTAAGTGGGAGAGAAAGGAATTCATGGATCACGATAACCGGGAGAGCATGGAGGAAATTCAACTTCGTATCTTGCGCGTGACTGACGATTTGCGGGTCATCCAGAGCGAACTTAACTGCGCCGCCATGCAAGCCCCCACCGACCCGGAACTGCTGGAGGCGCTGGCCGATTCCTCTCAACTGGAGTCCATCCACGTGCTGAAGTCGGCACTCGATCAGATGCGGCACTTCCTGTGGTTCTACATGCAGGTGGTGACCAGCGATTCGGAAATGGGCGAGAAATTTCGCCAGACCGTCCGGCAGGAAACGACGGCACGGGACCCTGAACTCGACCAGCAGTTTCAGAGTGCCACCGACGCCATCATGCTGCGGTATATTGCGGACAGCCGGTTCCGCAAGCCGAATTAGGGGTGTCCGCCTCCACAGACGCCGTTGCGACCTTCGCGTTGCCGTTGAAGTAAAATTCAGCGGTTGACGCATTCTGCGCAGATACGCTTCGCCGAGCCCGCCGACGCCTTCGCCATCGCCGCTCTGGTGAATGCTGCTTTTCGGCCAGAGCGCTTCTTTATCGATACCGAGCGCACCAACCCTGAGAAAGTTGCAGCCCTTCTTCAGACCGGAAAATTCCTCTTGCTGTTCGAGGACGGAGTACTGGCCGGCTGCGTTTACACCCAGTTGCGCGGCGAGCGAGGTTACTTCGGATTGCTGGCTGTCGATCCGCAACGACAACGCTCGGGAATCGGTGCTCGCCTGATTGCCGCAGCCGAACAGCACTGTCGCGCCGCCAGTTGCCGGTTTATGGATCTCACATTCGTGAATGTTCGGAAGGAGTTGCCTGGGTATTACCGGCGCTTCGGTTACACGGAGAATGGCACTCTACCCTTCCCGCCTGAGGCGGCGACAAAGATTCCTGTACACCTGGTGCGGATGTCGAAGGCGCTGTAGAGATCTGCCTTGTCAGGCGGTAGTCTCGAATCGTCCAGCGCGAAAAAAAGGGCGCGCCCGAAGCGCGCCCGTTAACCGGAGGAACAACAATCAATAACCAACAACAAGGTTCAGCAGGACAAACTTGTTTTCATCGTCCGAAACCGGCCGACTGCATGGACTGCCGGGAAATGTCAGATGTGGACGCAATTCCCTGCATGCGCAGCTTGAATTCGTCGGCGTTCGACGCGTTTTCGAGAGCGGTGTCGTAATTCACCAGGCCCGCCTGGAACAAATCCCAGAGCGACTGGTCGAAGGTCTGCATGCCGTATTGCGAGGTGCCGGCAGAAATCGCGTCGCGAATGGCGCGCGTTTTTTCGGGCACCAGGATGCACTCGCGAATGTATGGCGTTGTCACCATCACTTCGACGGCGGGCACGCGACCCTCGGCATCGGACCGTCGGACGAGGCGCTGGCTGACGATGGCGCGCAAAACGGCCGCCAGTTGCAGCCGGATCTGTTTCTGCTCCGGCGGCGGGAAGATGGCAATGATGCGGTTGATGCTTTCGACCGCATCGAGCGTGTGCAAGGTGGAGAAAACCATGTGGCCGGTTTCGGCCGCGTGGAGCGCGGTGCCAATCGTTTCCAGATCGCGCATTTCGCCCACCAGGATGACATCCGGATCCTGACGCAAGCTGGCGCGCAGCGCCGCCCCAAACGAGGGAGTATCGACTTCCACTTCGCGCTGGTTGCAGTACCCCTTTTTATCGCGGTGCAGGAATTCGATGGGATCTTCGATGGTGATGATGTGCTCGGCGCGGGTGGAGTTGATGCGGTCGACCATGGCGGCGAGTGTCGTGGATTTGCCGGAGCCGGTAACGCCGGTCACCAGCACAAGCCCACGAGGCATGTCGCAGATCTGCTCGACCACCTTGGGCAGAAACAGCTCATCGAGAGCACGAATCTTGGTCGGGATGACGCGGAGCACCAGTCCGACGTTGCCGCGTTGCTGAAAGACGTTGACACGGAAGCGCCCCAGTCCGGCGACGCCGTAGGCCATGTCGATTTCCGTGGTCTCTTTGAATTTCTGCTTTTGCCGGGCCGACATCATGCTGAAGGCCATGTTGAGCATGTCCTCGGCGGAGACGCGCGGCTGGTCGGTCAGCGGGATCAGTTCGCCATCGATGCGCAGATGCGGGTAGTTGCCGACCTTGAGGTGCAAGTCAGAGGCTCGCCGCTCCATGGCAATACGCAGCAGGTCGTCAATATTCATGCGGACAGGCTCCAGCTACGTATCATGACTGGCGCGGGGCGTTACGGCGAGATGACGGAGGTAATGGGACTTTGGCTAGTAGCCTCTAGCTGTGAGCTGTTAGCTTTTGGCCACCCCGACCGGGATAGGCATGGGCTTTTGCGGATACGGGGGGCGCGATTCTTGATTTTGTTGACTTAGTTCACTGACTTAGCTAACCTTGCTTTTATGGAAGTCAACATTCACGAGGCGAAGACGCAGCTTTCCAGGTTGCTGCGGCGGGTGGCCGAAGGCGAGGAGATCACGATTGCGCGGGCCGGAGTGCCGGTGGCGAAGTTGATAGCGGCTCCGCCAGCCAATCGCCTCCGGCCCCTGGGAGCGATGGAAGGGCAGATCTACATCGCGGAAGACTTCGACGCTCCGTTTCCCGACGACCTGGTTGCGCTGTTCTACGGTGAGGAACCGAAGCGCAAGAAACCGTCGCGCGCGAAAGCGAAAAAACTGGCGGGGAAACCCGCCCGACGATGAAATTCCTGCTTGATACCGTGGTCTGGCTCTGGAGCGTCGGGGAGGTCGCCCGCATCAATGGAGCGGCGCGGGAGGTATTGACGTCGCCCGAGCACGAACTTTATTTTTCGGCCGCGAGCGTTTGGGAGATCGCGATCAAGACAAGTATCGGCAAGATGCAATTGCCCGAATCCCCTCTTCAGGTGGTTCCCAGAGAAACCGAACGGCAAGGGCTAAGGCCACTGCCGGTGAGCTATTCCCATGCTCTAGCGGTTTGTGATCTGCCCTTGCATCATAGCGATCCTTTTGACCGTTTGCTTGTCGCACAGGCCCGATACGAGGGTCTGACACTGATCACTGCGGACCGGCACATGCAGCTTTATCCTGTGGAAATTCTCTGGGCCGGACGATGAAAAAGCCGCCCGCGGCAGCAGGATCGCTGAATGGGGCGGCTTCTCTGTAAATGTCCCCGCGGGCGATTGCGCCCGCGCCACACAATCCACCTACACGATCAGGCGGCGCTGGTTTTCTGGCCGGGCATCTGGAACGGCTCGTCGTAGCTGCCGCCGTAGATCTGGGGCACTTTCGAGCCCATGGGGCGCAGATAAGTTGCAAGCTCGCCGCGATGGTGAATGCTGTGATTGTTGAGGAATCCGAGATAGAAGGCGGCTGGCAGGTTGAACATTCCGGCGAAATCGACCGGGGTGGCTAACTGCGCGGGCGACATGGCGCGGACGCGTGCGATGCCGCGCTTCATCTCGCGGTCATACCAGGCGACCAAATCGGCGATGTTCTTAGGTTTGTCGGCGCGCACTTTTTCGGCCATCGTGAACTTCATATCGGCAATGCTGTCGAGGAAATCGACGTCGGCGTCGGCAATATGCCAGGCCAGTTCCCAGGCGGTGCGGGCGTGGGGATCGGGGCGGTGGTCGTGCTTGCCATCGGGCACAGCGGCAAGGACCTTCTTGGTGGTCTCCATTTCACGTGCGACGCCATCGAGCATCATGGCGCTGTAGATGGCAACAAACTCGGGCGTGGGTGCATGGCTGGGAGCGGGCATGGGATTTCTCCTTCGAATTTGGGATTGTCAGGCTCGGCTGACGAAGAGGCGGTTTGTACTCTAGTCGAAAGAAAAAACGAAAGTCAAGGGTCTTCGGAAGCTGTTTTGCACCGCGCGTTCGGCAAGAACTTTGCTTTGCGACTGGGGTTTATGATCCTCGCCGGCTCGTCCGCTCATCCAATCATCGGGCGGCTTACCTTCGACTGGGGGGATTTTCATGAATGCAACTGTGCGGTATCTGGTGCGAGCCATCAGAATGCAACGGCCACCGATTTGCCCATTCGCCCGGGCCGCGACCGTGACCGCATTCTTGGCACTCGGGCAGCTTTTGGCATGGGCCGAGCCTCCCGCAGCGGCGAGCGGTCCGTTAATCGTGAACGACAAGAGCCATGTCGTAGTGATGGAGTACGAAGCGTGGTTCGGGCCGAAGGCGGTGACATTTCAAGGTTTCTCCGCGCTACCCGTTTTGCAGTCGGCTGACATGCAGGCTGTGGGCGGCGGCTATGACAGCGCGGACCCGGCGATTATCAAACAGCATGTCGCATGGATCGAGTCTATGGGGGCCGACGCGGCCATCAGCGAAGTGACCAATAATGTGAGCTGTATTTTCAATAGCGAGTGGTTCGTCAAGAAATACGTCCGGAACTGTACTCCGGCTTTTCGGGCGTATAACCGGCAAATCCGCGATAACACGGGCAATCTGTATCCTGCGTGGACGGCGCTGGGGACGCGCATGAAGCTGATTCCCCTGCTCGGCGGCATCGACAACAACGTCTTGATCAAGGACCAGGACGGAAAGACGGCCTTCGAGAAGGAAGCGGAATTCTTCGGCGAACTCTCGCAGCGGTATCCAAATCTGAACGTGATTTACCAAGGCAAGCCGCTGATGCTTATTTTTATTGGCGCGGCGCAGGATCCGAACATTGCCGACCATCCTCTCTGGTATCGGCTGGAGCAGTTTCTGGCAAGCCATCCTGAGATCGGCCAGAAATACACTTTCAGGCTGATGGCGGGATATCTCGACAGCCAGCCGGATTTGTGGGCAGCACAGGGCACGCCAAACGCGCCGGTTCAGATCAATCCCGCATATGGCTTTTGGAGTTGGGTCGACCGGCTCAACACTTCCTGCTCGGAGCCGTTATGCCCGTACTATCCTTCCTATAATCTGGCCGGCTCGCGAGTAGAGAATTTTACGGCTTCGATCGCGACTGCGGGACAAGATGGATGGGGCTGTCCTCATCCCGAATCTCTGCCCTATTGTCCAGATGACGCGCTGCGTTTCGGAAGCGACGGAGGCTACGACACATTTGCGTCCTTCATGGGCTATGCGACTCAACTAGCTCCAATCTTTTTGATCATTCATCAGTTCAATGAATTTGGTCCGCCTGACGAGGGGTTCGACGCCAACACCCACGACGATATTGAGCCCGCGAATTTGTGGGGGCGGGGGGATTTGAAAATTGTGAGGGATGAGATCGCGGCCTACCAGAAGGAAGTGCGGTAATTGCGGAGTGCAGGCATTGTCGTAACGGCAGCTTTCATGGCTTTTCCGAAGGTTGAAAGCCCTTACCAACACGTACGGATGCGACGACGTCGCGGTTGCAAAGCGCCGCCAACCAAGGGTCATTCGGCAGCTGCCGGACCGCGCCAATACCTTAAGTTGTGAGGATCAAGTGTTTTTTTTGGTTCCCCCTTGCATTCCCCTGCACAGTTTGGTATAAACATTGAGATCGAGGACAGTGATTGAGTGTCTGGGCTGCCTGCTGAAACCTCGCGGCGGCTTTTGGCATCTAATTCAGTAAGCCTCCAATTAACCCCATTTTTCCCGGGGTTCGCATTCGGGGACAGAGTTCCCTGAAGGGTTTCCGCGTAGAGCAGAGCCTCCAAGCGATCTTTATTATTGAGCCGTCTTCCGCTTCGGCGTGCGCCGATTTCTTGCCACCTGCGCGGAAGAGCGTTTTCGAGTGCGCTGTAAAGAGTTCTCCAGTAAAGAGTTGCACGATGTGCAGCCCGCTTTGGATGGAAGCTCCCCGTACTGTTGAAAACAGGTGGAAATCCTGTGATTCCAGCGGGTTGACAGCGATGGCGAGAACGAATAGGTTTGACAGGTTTCGAGGACGTGCGGGTTTGCCTTAGGGCAGGCCGGTGCGGACTGAATACGCACCGCTCAGGCGGAAATGCGAGTCGGTCTTTGACAAAAGGTTGAACGTGCCAGTCGTGAGTGTGGCGCGGACACTTGTCCGCGTTATACGGGCATCGCACCGGAGTTTCGGCTCTGGTTCGGTGCTGTAAGAAATGTTCGGGCTCAAAGTCTGAACGTACTCACAAATTGGGCCTCTGTCCCTCAGCGGGACGGAGGCAGTCGGTCTACCCAGACCGACTTCAGGTTTCAAACGAGAGTTTGATCCTGGCTCAGAATCAACGCTGGCGGCGTGCCTAACACATGCAAGTCGTACGAGAAAGTGGAGCAATCCATGAGTAAAGTGGCGACCGGGTGAGTAACACGTGACTACCTGCCCTCGAGTGGGGAATAACTCCGGGAAACCGGGGCTAATACCGCATAACATCGCAAGATCAAAGCAGTAATGCGCTTGAGGAGGGGGTCGCGGCTGATTAGCTAGTTGGTAAGGTAACGGCTTACCAAGGCGAAGATCGGTATCCGGCCTGAGAGGGCGCACGGACACACTGGAACTGAAACACGGTCCAGACTCCTACGGGAGGCAGCAGTGGGGAATTTTGCGCAATGGGGGAAACCCTGACG
>Ga0224557_1000284_pt1 | contig 57842 bp, 47 predicted proteins | sample 714S31014metaG_FD_180677 | JGI IMG/M metagenome (GOLD analysis project Ga0224557, IMG submission 180677) | Peat soil microbial communities from Stordalen Mire, Sweden - 717 S3 10-14 | ecosystem: Environmental > Terrestrial > Soil > Wetlands > Peat | place: Sweden: Norrbotten County, Stordalen...
GGCCGACATGGTGTTCCGGCCCGGCCCGGTGTTCACTCAGCTGCTGCTGGCCGACGAGATCAACCGGACGCCGCCGAAGACCCAGGCGGCGCTGCTCGAGGCGATGGGCGAGGGCCAGGTGAGCGTAGACGGGCAGACCCGCAGGCTGCCCGAGCCGTTCATCGTGCTAGCGACGGATAACCCGATCGAGTACGAGGGCACCTACGAGCTGCCCGAAGCCCAGCTCGACCGGTTCTTGATGCGGCTGCGGCTTGGCTACCTGACGGCCGGCGACGAGACGGACATGCTCAGGCGCCGGGTGGACCGCGCCCGCGAGGCCGTGGACCTCAGTCCGCTGACCAGCCCGGACGGGGTCCTGGCGATGCGGAAGTCGGTGGAGGAGGTGGAGATCACCGGTGACCTGCTCGACTACATCGTGGCCATCGTCACCGCGACCAGGAAGGACCCGCAGGTCCAGGTGGGGGCCAGCCCGCGCGGCGGGCTCGCGCTGGTCCAGCTGGCCCGCGGCCAGGCGCTGCTCCGGCAGCGCGACTACGTGATTCCCGACGACATCAAGCAGGTCGCGGTGCCTGCCCTGGCGCACCGGATCACGCTGCGGCCCGAGCTGTGGGTCCGCCAGGTCTCCTCCGACGATGTGATGGCCAAGCTGCTCTCGTCCGTGCCGACGCCGAAAACCGACCCGGCCGGACGGGCGGGCGGCCGTGACCACGCCCGCGCGGTCACCAGCTGATGGCCTTGATGCCGAACGGCCCTGCGCTCGACGGGCCCGGTCACAAGCTCAAGCTGCACTGGAGATCGTCGCGGCACGCGCGCCGCCTGCTCACGCTGGGTGTGGCCGGGGTGTTTATCGCCACGCTGGCCCGGCGCCCCGAGTACGCCGGGGTGGCCGCCCCGGCGCTGCTGCTGCTCGCGGCCGGACGGGTCCAGCGGCGGCCGCTCCGGGTCACCGTGCGGGTCCGGCCGAGCTCCGGGCGGGCCTTCGAAGGCGAGTCGGTCGCGGTAGACCTGCTGGTGGAGGGGCACGGGGACGCCTACGTCCGGTGGACGCTGCACCCGGGCCTGGTCATCGACCCGGTCGGCGGCACCACCGCCGACGGGGCGCAGGCGCGCTTCATCATCTCCCCGGAACGCTGGGGCCGGCGCCCGATCGGCACCGTGGACGTGGTGCTCCGCGACCGCTGGCGGCTGGCCGAGGGACACGCGACCGTGACCTTGCCCCGGCTCGACTGCTACCCGGCCCCGGCGGACCAGCGGACCACGGTGGTGCTGCGGCGGCTGCCGAACCGGCTCGGCGAGCATCCGGCCCGGACCTCGGGCGAGGGCATCGAGTTCTTCGGCGTGCGCGAGTACGTGCCGGGCGACCGCCAGCGCAGCATCAACTGGCCGGCCAGCACCCGGCGCGGCCGGCTGCAGGTGAACACCTTCGCCGCCGAGCGCTCCCAGGATGTGGTGCTGCTGGCCGACGCCACCTCCGACGTGGGCGCGCCCGGGTCATCGGCGCTCGACCTGGCGCTGCGCGGCGTGGCGGCCGCGGCCCGCGCCTATCTGGACGCCAGGGACCGGGTGGGCGTGATCACCTACCAGTGGGGCGGGGCGAGCTGGCTGGTGCCCGGGCTCGGCCGCCGGCAGGTGTACCGGATCATCGACTCGATGCTGACCAGCCCTGTGCTAGCCAACACTGTGCTAGCCAACACTGTGCTAGCCAACACTGGAGGCTACGCCCGCGGCACGAGCTTCCGCCGGCTGCCGCGCGCGGCGCTGCCGCCCGGCGCGCTGGTCGTGGTGTTCAGCCCGCTGATCGACCAGAGGTTCGTCGAGGCGCTGCGGGACATGCGCGAGCGCGGCTTCACCATGCTGGTCGTCGACGTGCTCAACGCCGAGCCGCCGGACCGGCGGCGCAGCGCGGACCGGATGGCCAGGCGGATCTGGCGGATGGAACAGGAGGCGATCAGGTTCTCGCTGCGCGAGCTCGGCGTCCCTGTCGTGCACTGGGACGGCGTGCAATCCCTGGACCTGCCGCTGGCCGGTCACACCCGGCGCCCGCTGGCGGCCCGGCGGTGACCGGCCGCGCAGGCTTCCTGACCCGCGCTTGGCGCGCCGGTGCCGCCCGCGGGACCGCGAGCCTGGTCGGGGCGGCCCTGATCGGGGCGGGCTGCCTGGCGTGGGCGGCCGAGCCGGCGGCGCACCGGGGCTGGGCGGGTTTCGCGCTTTTCCTGGCGATCGCCGGGGTGGCCGCGGGCGTGCTGCGGCTGGCTCTGGCGGCCGTGCCGGTGCCGGAGGAGAGCTATCTGGTGTCGATGCCGCTGCGCGCCTGGCTCAGGTTCGGCGAGATCCTCCGCCAGGTGCCCTGGGAGGAAGGCGCGCTCGTCGCCATCTTGTGGCTGGAGGTGCTGCACCGGGCCCGGCCGTGGCACACGGCGGTGCTCGGCGCCGGGCTCATCGCCTACCTGCTGACCACGCACCTGGCCGAATCGGATGCCTCCGTCGGTGCGCTCAGGCCGCAGGCCCGGGTGCTGGCCATCGGCGCCGGGCTGCTGGCGCTGGGCGCGGGGGCAGGGATGCTACCCGCGCTTACCCCGGGAGCGGGCTCGGCGCTGCTGCGGCTGCTCGCGGCGGGCGCGTTGATCGTCGCGGCCGGCCTGGTGCTGCCCCACGCAGCCCCGCGCGGGGTGGGGGCAGGGTCGTCGGGATATACAAAGGGGGATGCGGAACCGGGGGCTTCCCTGGAGCGTGGCGGCTTACGGAGGGGCGAGCCGGGCGGCAAGATAGGCCAAGCAGGAAGATAGGGCACTCGTGCTAACAGAAGGGCAGAGCCGATGGCGGAGATCGTCCGGGCCGGGCTGATTCAGCAGCGCTGGACCGGGGACAAGGAATCGATGATCGCGGCGGCGGTGAGCCACATCCAGACGGCGGCCTCGGCGGGCGCGCAGGTGGTCTGCCTGCAGGAGCTGTTCTACGGCCCGTACTTCTGCCAGGTGCAGGACGCCGACTACTACTCTTACACCGAGGCCATCCCTGACGGGCCGACTACCCGGCTGCTGCAGGACGTGGCCCGCCAGCACGGCATCGTGATCATCGCGCCGATGTACGAGGAAGAGCACCCGGGGGTCTACTACAACACCGCCGCGGTCATCGACGCGGACGGAAGCTACCTGGGCAAGTACCGCAAAACCCACCTGCCTCAGGTCAAGGGGTTCTGGGAGAAGTTCTACTTCCGGCCGGGCAACCTGGGCTACCCGATCTTCGACACCGCGGTCGGCCGGATCGGCGTGTACATCTGCTACGACAGGCACTTCCCCGAGGGCTGGCGCGCGCTTGGGCTGGCCGGCGCCCGGATCGTGTTCAACCCGTCGGCCACCAGCCGCGGCCTGTCCGCCTACCTGTGGAAACTCGAGCAGCCCGCGGCCGCGGTGGCCAACGAGTACTTCATCGGCGCGATCAACCGGGTCGGCGTGGAGCCGCTTGGAGACAACGACTTCTACGGCCAGACCTACTTCGCCGACCCGCGCGGCCAGCTGGTCGGCGACTCCGCGAGCGACGAGGCGGACGAGGTGCTTGTGCGTGACCTGGACATGGACCTGCTGACCGAGGTCCGCGACCTGTGGCAGTTCTACCGCGACCGCCGGCCCGACGCCTACCAGGCCCTGGTGCAGCCATGACGATCCTGATCGTCGGCGGGACGGTGGTGACGGCGTCTGGCACGCAGGACGCGGACGTGCTGGTCGAGGGCGAGAAGATCGCCATGGTCCTGGCCCGGCGGCCGGGCCTCGAGGTCACCATGACGGCGGACCGGGTTATTGACGCGACAGGGAAATATGTGCTGCCGGGCGGGATCGACGTGCACACGCACATGGAGATGCCGTTCGGCGGGACGTTCTCCGCGGACACGTTCGAGACCGGCACCCGCGCCGCGGCCTGGGGCGGCACCACCACCATCGTCGACTTCGCGGTCCAGGCCAAGGGCACCTCGCTGCTCGCCACGCTGGACAAATGGCACGCCAAGGCGGACGGCAACTGCGCCATCGACTACGGCTTCCACATGATCGTCTCCGACGTCAACGACTCGACGCTGAAGGAGATGGACGCCTGCATCTCGGCCGGGGTGAACAGCTTCAAGATGTTCATGGCCTACCCCGGCGTGTTCTACGCCACCGACGGCGAGATCCTGCTGGCCATGCAGCAGGCGGCCCGCTCCGGCGCGACCGTGATGATGCACGCGGAGAACGGCATCGCCATCGACCAGCTCGTCGCGCAGGCGATCGCGGCCGGCCGGACAGACCCGGTGAACCACGGCCTGACCCGGCCGCCCGAGCTGGAGGGCGAGGCCACCTCGCGGGCGATCACGCTGGCCCAGGTGGCGAACTGCCCGCTGTACATCGTGCACCTGTCGGCCTCGCAGGCGCTGGCGGCGGTCGCGCAGGCGCGGGACGCGGGGCAGAACGTGTTCGCCGAGACCTGCCCGCAGTACCTGTTCCTGTCGCTGGACGACCTGGCCCGGCCGGACTTCGAGGGGGCGAAGTTCGTCGCCTCGCCGCCGCTGCGCCCGAAGGAGCATCAGGACTCGCTGTGGCGCGGCCTGCGGACCAACGACCTGTCGGTGGTGTCGACGGACCACTGCCCGTTCTGCTTCAAAGACCAGAAGGAGCTGGGCCGGGGCGACTTCTCCAAGATCCCGAACGGGATGCCAGGCGTCGAGCACCGGATGGACCTGCTGCACGCCGGAGTGGCCGCGGGCCAGCTCACGCTGCCGCGCTGGGTGGAGGTGGCCTCGACCACGCCGGCCCGGATGTTCGGCCTGTACCCGCGCAAGGGCGTGATCGCGGCCGGCTCGGACGCCGACATCGTCATCTACGATCCGCATGCGCGGCAGACGCTGTCGGCGGCGACCCACCACATGAACGTGGACTACTCCGCGTACGAGGGGATGGAGCTCACCGGCCGGGTGGTGACCACCTTGTCCCGCGGGCGGCCGGTCATCGACGAAGGCACCTACACCGGCCGCACCGGGCACGGGACGTTCCTGGCCCGTGGGCTGAATCAGTATCTGGTGTAGGGCACGAACCACACCTCCGTTCGGGAGAAAATATGGATTTCGGGGTGGTGCTGCAGACGAACCCGCCGGCCAGCGGCGTGGTCGCGATGATGCAGCGGGCCGAGGAGGCCGGCTTTTCCTACGGCTGGACGTGGGACTCGCACGTCCTCTGGCAGGAACCGTTCGTGATCTACTCGCGCATCCTGGCCGCGACGACCGCGATGACCGTGGGCCCGATGGTGACCAACCCGGGCACCAGGGACTGGTCGGTGATCGCGTCGCTGTTCGCCACGCTGAACGACATGTACGGCAACCGGACCGTGTGCGGCATCGGCCGCGGCGACTCGGCCCGGCGGGTCATCGGCCAGTCGCCGATGACGCTGGCCACCCTGTCGGCCGCGATGACCGTGATCAAGGGCCTGGCCGAGGGGCGCGAGGTCATGCTGCACGACCAGCCGCTGCGGATCCCGTGGGTGCGCGACGGCAAGCTGGAGATCTGGATGGCCGCCTACGGCCCCAAGGCGCTCAAGCTCACCGGCGAGCAGGCCGACGGTTTCATCCTGCAGACCGCCGACCCGGACATCGCGCGCTGGACCATCGGCGCGGTGCGGTCGGCGGCGGCGGCCGGGCGGGATCCTGACGCGATCACCATCTGCGTGGCGGCGCCGGGGTACGCCGGGCCGGACCTGGCGCATCAGCGGGAACAGCTACGGTGGTTCGGCGGGATGGTGGGCAATCACGTGGCCGACTTGGTCGCCAGGTACGGCACCGACGGACCGGTCCCCCGGGCGCTGACCGACTACATCGCCGGGCGGCAGGGTTACGACTACGCCCACCACGGCAAGGCGGGCAACCCGACCGTGGACTTCGTGCCGGACGAGATCGTGGACCGGTTCTGCCTGCTCGGCCCGGCCGCCGCGCACGTGGACCGGCTGCGCGAGCTGGCCGGGATCGGGGTCGACCAGTTCGCCCTGTACCTGATGCACGACGAGGAGGATAAGACCCTCGCCGCTTACCGGGACGAGATCATCCCCGCGCTGCGCTGATTGAGGCGGCGCTGACCGAGGCGGCCCGTACCGAGCCGATGCTGTCGGTCGTTCCGCCGTTGGCCGCGTTGCTGGCCGTGGGCGTGACCGAAGGCGCTGGGACCAGGCCCTCGACCTTGGGCAGGGCCTGCTGGTCGGCCAGGGCGATGGCCAGCTCGCCGGCCGCCGTCGGGTGCAGCGGCGCCGGATCGCCTGGGCCCTGCACGTAGGGATCGGCCGTGCACAGTTCGTGGCCGGTGAACGGCGGGTCGGTGACGCCGAACCCGAACGTCTGGGCCCCCTGGGCCAGCACGGTATTCAGCTGGCCCAGCCGGGACAGCAGCACCTTCTCCTTCGCGGCGGTGATGCCGTACCTGCGCAGGCAGCCGATAGCGGTCCCGAACGGCGAGTAATACTGGTTGACCAGCACCGCGGGGTGGCCGGGAAGCTGATCCAGGTCGCCGAGGAGCTGGTAGTAGCTGCTGGTGAAGGCGCTGATCTCGGAGTTGAAGTAGGCCGAGGACACCTTGTCGTTGCACACCGCGCTGGCCACGCACAGCCGCGTCATGATCGACCACTGGACGTCGTCCGCCCCGACGCTGACGATGATCACCTTGGCGTGAGTGGCCCGCTGGGCCTCGATCAGCTGGGGCGGTGCCACCTGCCCGTCGTTGAGCACCTGGACGCCGAGCAGGCCGTTGCCCACGGTGGCGCCGCTACAGGCCAGGTTCAGCACCTTCCAGTTGTTCACCACGGCCAGGTCGGCCGCGTAGGCCTCGCTGCTGCGCCCGCAGGCCCGGTCCAGGGCACTGGCGTTGGTCATGATGGGGTTGCCGACGGCGGCGGCGGTCGAATCACCGATTACGACCGCCTGCACGCTGGTCAGCGGGTGGTTCACGGTTTGCGGGAGCATCACGAGCGGATCGGCGCCGACCAGGTCATCGAGGGTCTTGACGCTGCGAAGCACTCCCGGTGTGCTGGACGCGGTGAGCACGATGCCGCCCACGTTCACCGCGCAGACCACGACCAGGCCCACGATCACCGTCCTGGCCATCTTCCGGTGCGATTGCCTGCGGATGCCGGCCACCGCGATCAGCCCGACGACGGCGAAGCCGGCCGCGATGAGCGTCTCCCACTCGAAGTAACGCGTCCAGCCCTGGGCGAGCTGCTGGCTGAGGTTCAGCTCGAGCTTGCGCGGGGTGTCCGAGCGCAGCAGCTGAGTCACCTGCGGGTCGATGGTGATGTGGGTGAGCTGGAGCCGCGGCCGGATCGGTCCGGCGAACTGCGGCTTGGTCGGCATCACCTGACCGAACAGGTCGAGCTCGCCCGGTCCGGACAAGCTGAGCGAGGGAACCGCCGCGCCGACCTGGGCGCTCTGCCCGGCCGCGGAGACCGTCTGCAGCGGCGCGACCTGCAGCGCCAGCCAGATCGAGCCGGCCGTGATGATGACGAACGTGACGACGTAGAAAGCGGCGATCCTGGTCAGACGCAGGAATGAAGTGATAAGCACTCCCCCGTTGGTGATGGGCTCGCTTCTTTTACGCTACCCCGCGTTCGGCTGATCGCAACATGTCACCGGCGACTAGAGGGCTTGCTTGCGCTCGAGGTAGTTCAGTGCGACCCAGCCCACGGGAACGGGAAGCCAGAAGGTCAGCAACCGGAACAGCAGCACCGCGCTGACCGCGACCGCGCTCGGCAGGCCCGCGACGGTGGTGAGCTCGGCGATCAACGCCGTCTCCACCGTGCCCAGCCCGCCGGGCGTGGGAATGACGGAGCCGAGCACGATCCCGGTCAGGTACACCACGGCGATGCTCGCGATCGACGGTACCGACCTGTCGAACGCCCGCACGCACGCGGCCAGGCACAAGATGTACGCCGCGCTCAGCAGCAGCGCACCGCCGAAACCCTCGGCGAGCTTGCGCGGATGCTGTGCCACCTCGAGCAGCTGCGGCAGCACCTGGCCGAGCAACGGTGACACGCGGGCGCGCAGCAGCCGCCGCCCGGCGGGGACGGCAAGAACCGCGAGCGCGATGACGACGAGCCCGGCCAGCACGAAATAGGCCCAGTCCGGCGGCTTCAGCGACTTTTTCGCCGTGGTGCCCGCGCCCACGATCGCAGCGAACACGACGAGCAGCAGGACGTGCAGGACGAAGGCCGCCACCTGGGCCACGCCGACGCTGGCCGCCGCGACCGGGGCGGGGACCTTCTTGCGCTGCAAGTAACGGACGTTCAGCGCGGCCCCGCCGACGGCGGCCGGGGTCACCAGCGTGACGAACGATCCGGCCAGCTGGACGAGCAGGGTGCGGAAGAAGCCCAGCCGCTCGGCGACGAAGCCGGACAGCGACATCGCGGCACCCACGTAGGTGGCCGCGGACAGGGCCAGCGCCGTGATGCTCCAGCGCCAGTCCGCCGAGCGCAGCACGTTCCCCAGGCTGGCATGCTCGAGCTCGGCAGCCAGCAAGTAGGCGGCGACCACGCTCGCGACCATCGTCAGCAGGGTGCGCAACCGGATGCGCTCCAGCCGGACGGGGACCGCTTCGCCCCCTGGCACCGCCGCGAGCAGCCGCTTGCGCAGAGCGGGCAGGACGTCCCGCCGGTGGCGAAGCGCCGCCCGGGTGGAACGAGCGAGCGCGACTGGCTGCAGCAGGGACACCACGGCCACAAGTTCGTCGGGATCGGCCTTCTCGATGGCCAGCTCGGCGCCCCGGTCCGGCCCGACGTACAGCGCCAGCTCGGCCAGCAGCTGGGTCACGTCCAGGCGGACCTGCAGGTCGGTCGCGGCCACGTCGCCGTCGCCCGGATCGAGCAGCATGGCCTCGCCGTCGTCGGTGAACAGGATCCGGTCCGCGGTCAGCCCGCGGTGCGTGACCCGGCGGGCATGCAGGCGGCCCATCGCGTCCCATATCTGCCTGAGCTCGGCGTCGGAGCAGCCGGAATTGCGCTGGGCCAGCGTGGTGCCCGCGTGGTGCTCGTAGGCCAGCACGGCGGCCTCCGGGCCGACCCGGACCAGGGCGCGCAACCGAGGGGTGGGCGCGCCCGCGTCCTCGGCCGCGTACGACAGCAGCGCCCGGTGCTCGACCACGCGGTCCACGGATAGCGGAGCGTTGCGTGACACCTGGCCGAGCAGCCGTACCGAGCGGTAGATCCGGTAGATCGCCCCCGCCGCCTGCTGGTCCCAGTCGTACACCACGACGTCCAGGTTTCCCGTCTCCGTCGTCAGCGCGTAGTGGCGGGACCCGGCGCTGGCTTGCCCGGCTTGCCCGGCTTGCCCGGCTTGCCCGGCTTGCCCGGCTTGCCCGTCCGGGCGGATCCGCCGGATCGCGGTCACCGGCACGCCCGTGGCGGCCAGCGCCGCCGCGATCTCGCGGCCGCCGGGCCGCTGCGAGGTGGATCCGGCGACGTACCTGACCGCCAGGCCGATCGCGCGGCCTCCGATCAGCGTGATCAGCAGGGTCAAGACGGTGGTGTGCAGCGCCCCGACGTGCACGACCGCGTACACGCCGACGGCGGCCCACAGGGCGTTACGCCAGGATCGGCGTCCGACCAGGCTGATCATGGTGGCGTATGCGACCAGCGCCGCCAGGTAGGGGTCGAGCGCGGCGACGTGGCTGACCCCGGGACGGGACATGATGATCGCGTCGTAGAGCCGGGTGGCCGCGCCGTGCCTGAGCACGACGTCGATGACCGCGGTCACCACGCCGGCCAGGAGGCCCGTCGCCAGCGCTTCGGCCAGCCGTCGCGGCTGACGCCTGACCAGCAACTGGACGGCCAGAGCGATGGGCAAGATGAACAAGGCGAACAGGGCGACCTTCGGCGCCAACGTCAGCAGCGCCTGCGGCAGCCGCCGGCTCGCGCCCACGATGTCGGTCTCCACCCCGACCGTGGTCGCGCTGAGCTCGATCCCGGCCAGTGCCAGCGCGACGATCTCGATGCTGGACAGCGTGCAGCGCAGCAAGTCGACCGGCTTGCGGATACGGCGCTCGATCTGATCGGTGACCTCGATCTCGCCCAGCTGCGATGGCGTCACGGCTTGATCGTTTCACCTGGCTGCCTGGGCGCATAGCCGCGGGGCACCGCTGGACGTCGCGCGGCCGCTATCGGGCTCGTCGCGGCCGCCTGGGCCCGGGCGCTTGGGGCCGGGTGCCTGGGGCCGGGCGCTTGGTGCCGGGTGCCGGGTGCCTGGCCAGCGCCTAAGTCTATAACTCTGATCGCAATACTTGACTTTTGTCGCGGCCAGATGGAAGCCTGAAGGTGCGGTCGCATGCTCAGCTGAGGGGAGTTTCTCCATGCCAACGGATGCGGCGTCCGGCGGCATCAACGCGACGACCGCGGCGCGCACCCCGGCTCCCAATGCTGGGAGAGAGGTCTCGGCCGCTGAGTTTCGGGATGCGATGGGGCACTTCGCGACGGGGGTTACGGTCGTGACCTCTGTCGACGGTGCCGGCCAGCCGGTGGGGACCACCGCGAACGCGGTCACGTCACTGTCGCTCGACCCGCCGCTCGTCATCGTCTGCTTTGACCTGGACAGCGTGACGTTGCAGGCAATCCGCGGCCACGGCGCGTTCGTGGTGAATGTGCTGGCGGCACCGCAACAACACCTGTCGAGGAACTTCGCCCGCCGTGGACTCGCTGCGGGCTGGGACGGGATCCAGCACCGGCGCGGACCGACCGGCAGTCCCCGGCTGGAGGATGTGCTCGCGGTTCTCGAGTGCACTGTCGAGCACGCGCTGCCCGGCGGCGATCACGAGATCATCGTCGGCCGGGTCCGGCAGGTGGAAACCAGCGCCAGCCCCAACGGCCCGCTCGTGTACTTCCGTGGCACCTACGCGTCCCTCACCGAGGAGGATCTCCCCGCCTGCGGCTAGCCGAGGGTCTAGCGCGTCGGTGCGCTGTGAGGCATCGGCGTGCCCTGATGCCCGGGCCCCGCCCCCTCAGCCGTCACTCCAGCCGCTGACGTCCATCTCCCAGCACGTGACCCACCCGCACCCGCTGCGGGAAAAAGATCGCCCGGGCGGACCAATGCGCGTCAAACCGGGCACCCGGACATCCTGCTTTCGCCTCCGAAGGCCCTACCAGGCGACCCGGGGCGTCGATGGCCTGCGGAACCACCGGAGCCACGGCCAGCCCAGAAGCAGGAGGCCGAGCACCAGGAACACGCTGCCGAGCACCAACGAGGACGTATTACTGATGGTCCAGACGTTCTGCCAGGCACCGTCGATGTTGACCGCCTCGGCACGCCGTCGTCGCAGCCGGACCACGGCTCTGGCCGGGGCCCCCTCGGGCGGGACGTCGTCGAGCACCAGCCATCTGTGCCGCTGGTCGCCCTCGACCGTGAGCAGCTGGGCAATCGTGCCGGTGAGCTCGACCTGGCGAAGACCAACGGGCTGGATGGTGTCGAGAGGAGGGCGGTCCGGCAAAGGAGGACCCTGTGTCGAGAATGTGGGCTTTCCGATGCCGATGAACAGGAGGCCCGACTGCTTCCGCCCGAAAAGCCGCCCTTTGCACTTAATCGCCATCGACGTCACAGTCGGGGATCTTACCCATGGGTCCCGGCGCGCTGAAGGTGGCGAGGGAATCGTAATCGACCGATAAGGCACGCCCCCTGACGGCGATAGCCTCGCCCACCTCAGTCCCGGGTGAAGACCGCGTGGATCGTGATGGTGTTGTGCACGGACGACATGCCGAGCGGGTTCCAGGTCAGACCATACTGCGACCGGTCCACCTCGACCGTGGCGTCGAGCGCCACGGCACCGCCGGTGACCGGGGCGGCGGCCGCGGTGAAGGTGACCGGGTTCGTGCGGCCCCGGACGGTGAGAGTTCCCTCGACGGTCACGCCATCGGCCGCGGGCGTGAGCTTGGCCACGGCGAAAGTGATCGACGGGTGCTCCTCGGCGAGGAAGAAGTCCTTCGAGCGCAAGTGCTTGTCGCGGCGGGGGTTCTTGGTGTCCACCGACGCGGCCGCCACCGTGATCTGGCCGACCACATCCCCCGTGGGTGACACGGTTCCGGCGCCTTCCACCTTTGTGAACGTGCCCTTGACCGGGACCAGGCCCCATATGCTCTTGGACTTCAGCGCGACGGTGGACCGCGCCGGGTCGAGGGTCCAGTTACCGGCCAGCGAGCCGTCGGCCAGCTGCGTGGCCAGGGTGGCCGTTGGCAGGGGAATGGTCATATCGGGTCCTCCTGATGGATTTAGGTGGCATGGCCAAATAGTTCGGCTCTCCGAACCATATACACCGCCGCGGGCGAGCGTCTGCTGTCGCTCGCAAGCGGTCGTCGAGTCACCGATGCGCGCGGCTAGCTGCGATTACGCCGCCGCTGCGCCATGGTGACGGACGTATGCCTGGTCAGGGCCACCGCTGGCGACTTAAGTAGCCGGCGGAGTTCCTCGGTGAAATGGCGCTGGGTGTCGTGCGGCCAGCTCAGGAACGTCGCCCTGGTGCTTTCCAAGGCGATGACATCGCCTGCGGGCAGGATGGCACGCTGAGTGTCCGTCAGGCGGGCGGGGGCCCCGAACAGGCCGGTGGCGGCGATGACATCGGGATCGGAGGGGTTTGTCTCCCAGGCACCGCCGGTGTCGCCATGGGTGACCCACAAGACGTCAAGCGCCGCGCCGACGGGATCGTCATAGTGTTCTTCCGTGCCGAGCAGGGCGAGCCAGCCACCTGGCCGCAGCAGCCGGGCGGACTTGCTGAAGGCGACCTCAGGATCGATCCAGTGGAACGCGGCGCTGGAGATGACCAGGTCGAATGATGCATCGACGGCGGACAGGTCCTCGAACGAGGTGACCTGGAACGAGACTTCCGCGGCGGCCAGGCGCCGCCGGGCGGCAGCGATCATGGACGCACCGATGTCGATCGCGGTCAGGCGGAACCCGGAGGATGCCAGCCGGCCGGTGAGCTGACCGGTCCCGCAGCCGACTTCCAGGATCCCAGCCCCCGGGCTGAGCCCGGCGGTCGCGGTGACGAACTCCGCTACGTGCGCCGGATACCCGGGACGGGACAGCTCGTACCGTTCGGCAATGCCGTCGAAGAGGGCCCGCTGGTAGTGCCGCTTATTCCGGTCCCGCTCGGACTCGGTTCCGGTGGTCACCGACCTGACCCTAAGACAACTGTGACGCGGGCGCGAGCGGCTTCTCCGTTTACCCGGGGGTCAGGGCGCGGCGGATCAGGGGAACGGCAGCTTTCGCCCACGCGGCGATGGCCGCGTCCAGGGTGGCGAATTCGGCCTCGGTGACGTACAGCCCGCGGGCGGGGACGGTGGCGCCGAGTTCGACCAGGACGGGGCGCAGGTGCACCTCGACCGCCAGCAGGTGGCCGGGCCAGCCTCCGGTCATGACGGCAACCGCGACGGTACCAGCCAGGCCGTTGCTGCCGTAGCGGTCCAGAAAGGCCTTGAGCATGCCGGTATAGGAGGCCTTATAGGTCGGCGACGCGAAAATGACGATGTCGGCGGCGGCGACCTCGGCGCTCAGCCGGGAAAGTTCGGCGGCGGACGGCTCGAACAGGTTCGAGGCATGCTCGGCCAGGTCGATGACCAGGTGGGCCGGGACCTGCGGAGCGACCCCGGAGGGCACGCTGACGTGGGGCGGGGCCGCGGGGACTCCGACCACGGCGGGGACGACCGGGACGTAGGGCAGGCTGGGGCTGGCGTCGGCTTCCCCGGCCGCGGAAGCTGAGGCCTGGGCGGGCGGGGCGCTGAACGAGGGGGGGCTTGACGCGGAGGCCGGGGCGTGGGCGGGCAGGGCGCTGGACGACGGGAGGCTAGACGCGGAGGCCGGCTGGCGGAGGCCGTCCAGGTCCGCGGCTAGGGCGTCGGCTACGGCGAGGGCGACGCCCTGAGTACGGGACCCCGGCTTGGGGTTGCCGGTGACCACAGCGATCCGCATGCGCCAGCCTCCATTTCGGACGAAGTTCGTCGATGGATGTGTTACCACGGATCGTTCGGAATAAAAGTCTTTCTTACGATGCTGCGGTCGCGGGCCCGGAGGTCGGGGCGAACGGGATGGCGTTCACGGTCGTATCGATGTTGTCTGGCGCCGGGTGGGTCCACAGGCCGCGCGAGCGCAGGATAGGCAGGACGCCCTCGCCGAACCAGTACGCCTCCTCCAGGTGCGGGTAGCCGGACAGGATGAACTCGGACAGGCCGAGCCGGGCGTACTCCTCGATCCGGTCGGCGACCTCGGTGTGGCTGCCGACCAGCGCCGTCCCGGCGCCGCCGCGGAGCAGCCCGACGCCGGCCCACAGGTTCGGCGAGACTTCGAGGTTCTCTGGTGAGCCGCCGTGCAGCTCGCGCATCCGGCGCTGGCCCTCGGACTGGCTGTGCGCGAGCCCCTCCTGCACCTTGCGTATCATCGCCTCGTCGACGCCATCGACCAGCCGCCTGGCCTGCCGCCAGGCCTCCTCGGCGGTGTCCCGGCTGATGACGTGCAGCCGGATGCCGTAGCGCAGCGTGCGTCCCGCTTCGCGGGCCAGTCCGTCCATCCAGCGCAGCTTGCTCTCGACGGCCTCGGGCGGCTCGCCCCAGGTCAGGTAGACGTCGGTGAACCCGGCCGCGACCGGACCCGCGGCGGCGCTCGATCCGCCGAAGTACAGGTCGGGCACCGGATCGGGCCGCCGGGCCAGCCGCGCACCCTCCACCCGCAGGTGCTCGCCGTGGTGGCTCACGGTCTCGCCGCGCCACAGCCGGATCACGATGTCCAGGAACTCGGCGCACCGGGCGTACCGCTGCGTCTTGTCCAGGAAATCGCCGTAAGCCTGCTGCTCGGTGGCCTCGCCCCCGGTGACCACGTTGAGCAGCAGGCGGCCACCGGAGTGCCGTTGGAAGGTGGCGGCCATCTGGGCGGACAGCGTCGGCGAGATCAGGCCAGGGCGGAACGCCACCAGGAACTTCAGCCGCTCGGTGACCTCGGTGAGCATCGCGGTCACCAGCCAGGCGTCCTCGCACCACGCGCCGGTCGGGGTGAGTGCGGCCTCGAAGCCGAGCTGTTCGGCGGTGCGGGCGACCTGACCTAGGTAGGCGAGGGTCGCGGGCCGGATGGTGCCCGCGGTCCCGGTGGCGACACCATGGCCACCGCCGACGATGTCCCGGCCGTCGCCGTTGGTCGGGAGGAACCAGTGGAAGCGCAGTGACATCGTCCTTCCCTTCGTGCTCCAAGGACCGATCGTACCGCGCGCCTGGCCCATAACTTTATAATTCCGATCGATTTAATGTACATAACGGCGGACCGCGGGAGCCGTTTCGTGCACGGGCGGCGGCGCGTATCGTCCGGGACATGAGGCCATCGGAGATACGCCGCCTGATCAAGATGAAGCCGGTCGAGCTCGACGGCACGCGCAGACGGCTGTCGGCCTGCCACGACATCGGTGACCTGCGGGCCACGGCACGCCGGCTGATTCCGCGGCCGGTCTTCGATTACGTCGACGGCGGCGCCGACGAGGAACTGTCGATGGCGGCGAACAGCCGGGCGTTGCGGCGGTGGCGGTTCCGGCCCCGGGCGCTGGCCAACGTCACCGCGGTGGACACCACCGCGCGCGTGCTTGACCGGGTGCAGCCGCTGCCGCTGGTGCTTGCCCCGACCGGGTACACGCGGATGATGCACCCGGCGGGCGAGATCGGCGCGGCGCGGTCGGCGCAGCGGCACGGGCTTGCGTACACGCTGTCGACGATGGCCACCACCACCATCGAGGAGGTCGCGCACGCCGCCCAGCCCGACCTGTGGTTCCAGCTCTACATCCTCAAGGACCGCGGGCTGACCAAGGAACTGGTCGACCGGGCCGCCACGGCCGGGTACCGGGTGCTCGTCGTCGCCGTCGATACGACCGTCACCGGACACCGGACCAGGGACGCCAGGAACGGGCTCATCATCCCGCCCGAGCTCACCGTGCGCACGCTGGCCAGCATCGCGACCAGGCCCGGGTACTGGACCCGGATGCTGCGCCACGACGCCATCGACTTCGCCAACTTCACCGGGCACGTCGCGATGACCATCCAGGAAACCGGCACCAAGTTCAGCCCGACCATCAACTGGGACGACCTCGCGGAGCTGCGGGAACGCTGGCCGGGCAAGCTGGTCATCAAGGGCCCGATCTCCGCCGCGGACGCGCGTCGTGCGGTGTCGGCCGGGGCGGACGGCGTGCAGCTGTCCAACCACGGCGGACGCCAGCTCGACCGGGTGGTGCCGCCGGTCGAGCTGATCGCCCCGGTCCGCGACGCGGTGGGGCCGTCGGTGACGGTGCTGATGGATTCGGGCGTCAGGCACGGGGCCGACATCGCGGTCGCGCTGGCGCTTGGCGCGGATGGCTGCGCGATCGGCCGCGCCTACCTCTACGGGCTGATGGCCGGCGGCGAGGCGGGGGTGGACAAGGCGCTTGACATCCTCGCCACCCAGTTCACCCGGACCCTGCAGCTGCTCGGCGTGCGATCGGTCAGCGAGCTGCGGGCTGAAGGCCGCGAGCTGCTGATGCCACCATGATCTCGGCCGGGCACCTGGTCGGCTTCGCGCTAGCCTCGCTGGTGCTGATCGTCATCCCCGGGCCCGGGGTGCTGTTCGTGGTGGGCCGGGCGCTAGCCCACGGCCGTCGTACCGCGCTGGCCACTGCCTGCGGCCACGCCGCGGGCAGCTACGTGGTGGCGGCGTGCGTGGCGGTCGGCCTGGGCGCGCTGCTCCAGCGGTCGGCCCAGGCGTTCGTGGTCGTCAAGGTGGCCGGCGCGGCGTACCTGGTCTGGCTCGGCATCAACGCGATCCGGCACCGCGGGTCGCTGGCCCGGACGTTCGCTGCGGCCACGGGGCCGCAGGACAGCTGGCGCGCGCTGCGGGACGGCGTCGTGGTGGGCGTCACCAACCCCAAGGGCTACATCTTGTTCGGCGCGATCCTGCCTCAGTTCGTAGACCGCGCGGCCGGACACGTACCAGCTCAGATGCTGGTGCTGGCGCTGGTTTCCGTGCTGATCGGCGCGATCTCTGACTGCTCCTGGGGGTTCGCGGCCAGCGCGGTCCGAGCGTGGTTCGGCCGGTCACCGCGGCGGTTCGAGCTGGTCGGCGGCGCGGGCGGGCTCGCCATGATCGGCGTGGGCGTCACCGTGGCCCTCACCGGCCGCCACTCCTGACGCGGTCGCCGGGGCTGGCCGCTGGGGGCTGGCGAGGGGGTCGATGCAGGCTGGAAAGGGGGTCGGGGCGGGGGCTAGTGGTAGGGGTGGTGTGGGATGGGGGCGTCGTTGAGCTGCTGGTCGATGTCGACGAGGATCGCGTCGCCTTCTACCTTGCAGGCGTAAACGGGCAGCGTGGGCACCTCGGGAATGCCGACCGACGCGCCGGTGGTCAGGTCGAACCGGGAGTTGTGCGACGCGCAGACCAAGGTGTCGTCATCTTGCACGGTGCCCTCGTGCAGCGGCTGCTGCTGGTGGGTGCAGGTGTTGTGCACGGCGCGGACGTCCTCGCCGTCCAGGCGGACCAGGCAAATCGGCTCCTTCAGCCCCTCGACGAACAGGGTCTCACCCTCATCCAGGTCATCGATGTTGGCGACGATGACAAAGGCCATGACTATTTCCTTCCGTTGACGGATCGGCGAGGGGCGGGCTGGTTACCACGCACCTCGATCCAGCCGTTGCGGACCCGGGTGCGTATCACCGGTTGCGGCTGATGTGACGGGCCGCGGCGGACGGAGCCGTCGGCCAGGCAGTACTGCGACCCGTGCAGTGGGCAGGTTACCGTCAGGCCCTCGACCGTGCCCCGGCTGAGCAGGCCAGCCGCGTGGCTGCACAAGTTGTCGAGCGCGTAAAGGGTGCCGTCGTGCCGGTACAGCAGGACTTGCCGTCCGTCGGCCTGCACGCCGGTGGGCACGTCGTCCGGCATCTCGGCCTCCTCGATCACCCGGACCCAGCGCCGCGGTCCGTCCGCCCCGGCCACCCGGTTGACCATCACCGCCTTGGCGAACACCAGGTGACCACCGAGGTAGGCAGCGGTGAAGGTGACCGCCAGGCTGGCCACGCCGAGCCCGCGGGCCGTTCGCCGGTGACCAGTCAGCCGGGCGGCCAGCGACACGCCTTGCAGGCCAAGGGCCCCCGTATTGAGTACCCCATGGAACAAGCCGAGCCGGCGGTCCTCGTCGTCGCTGACGGTCCAGTCGACCACGCCGGTGGCGGCGGTCGCGACCGCGGCCACGATGCCGGCCGCGCTGAACAGGGCGGCCGGGTCGATCCCGTCCCCAGGGGCCCGGCCGCGGCCGGTGAGGTCCACGATCACGGCGCTGGTCCAGAGCCCGATCGGCAGGTCGGACAGAGCCGGATGCAGCGGGTGGCCGAGCCACCGGCCGCCGTGCATCAGCTCCAGGACCGGGTTGTCCTGGTACCGTTCGCGCCACGGCTCGAGCACGGCGGTCAGCTGGTCGTTCAGCGTGCGGATCCAGCTCCACCGGTCGATGAGCGCGACCACGTCATGATGCCAGTTCGCCATCCGGGGCGCCGCGACGGCGGGCCCGGCGGACTGGCGGACTGGCGATGAGCCGTCGGCCTGGTCGGTGCCTGCTGACATGCAGTCCTCCGCGGTGAGATCAGCGGGTGCCTGATCTGGGTAAATCCTCCCACCGGCGCCGACCCGCTGTGTCCGTGGTTAACGGATGGCACCGTTGCGCGGAGCGTACACCGTTCGGCCTCCTAGCCCTGTTCCATGCTGAGACACCGGCCGGGGTGGGCTTGCGCCCGGTCAGCCGTCGGATTCTGTGAGCGGGCCGCCGTGGTCGGCCAGCGCCGGGCGACGGTCGGCGGACAGCGCAGGATGACGGTCGGGCAGCGGAGGATGGCTGTCGGCCGGGGCCCGGGCGGAGGTTCCGTCGAGCCGGACACCGCACAGGGCCAGCACGGCGATCATCGCGGCGGCGCAGGTGATCGAGGCGTCGGCCGGGTTGAACGTCCACGGGACATGCGGCAGATTGATCCAGTCGACGACGCGGCCGCGGAACAGGCCGGGAGCCCGGAAGAGACGATCGCCGAGGTTTGCCGCGGCCCCGCCGAGCAGCAGCCCCAAGGCGATCGTCCAGGCCCGGCTGCGCAGCCGCTTGGCCAGGATGATGATGGCCAGGACGACCCCACACCCGAACAGGCAGATGACTGCGGTGTATGAGGTGCCGAAACCGAAGGCGGCGCCGGCGTTGAGGGTGGTATGCACGGTGATCAGGCCGTTCAGCATCCTGACCGTCGGATGCCCGGCCAGCTTGTCCAGCGCCAGGGCGGTGGAGATCGTGTCGGCGGCCAGCACGACGACGGCGATCGCGAACATGACCGGCAGCGCGCGGCCACGGCGCGGCGGGGCCGAAGAGGTGGACGAGACCGATAGGGCTGGCGGGGCTGGCGGGTTCGGCCCGGTGGCGGGGGTCATGCGGGGCGGGATTCGCGTGGGGGTAGCGGGCGGCGGGATTTGACCGGACCGGTGGAGGTGTCAGGCGGCTCCGGCGGCGGCTGCTTGGTCAGGGCGTCGAGGCCGAGCTGGATCGCGGTCTCCAGCTGCGGATCGCGGCCCGCCGCCGCGTCGTCCGGGCTGATCAGCACCTCCACGTCCGGGTCGACACCGTAGTTCTCCACCCCCCAGCCGAGCTCGTTGAACCAGAACGCGAACCTGGGCACGGTGATGCTGGTGCCGTCGACTAGGCCCTGGTGCCCCTCGATGCCGATCACGCCGCCCCAGGTCCGGGTCCCGACCACGGGACCGAGGCCGAGCAGGCGGATCGCCGCGGTAACGATGTCGCCGTCCGATCCGGCGAATTCGTCCGCCACGGTGACCAGCGGGCCGTGCCGCGCTTCCTGCGGGTAGGTCCCGGGTAGCAGGTGGCGGCCCAGGTCCCAGGCGATGACACGCCGGGAGAGCTTCTCCACGATCAGCTCGGAGGTGTGACCGCCGCTGTTTCCGCGCACGTCGAAGACGAGCCCATCCTTCGCCATCTCCGTCCGCATGTCGCGGTGGAAGTGCGCCCAGCCCTCACCCATCATGTCCGGGATGTGCAGGTAGCCAAGGCGGCCGCGGCTCAGCTCACGCACCAGCCGACGCCGCCCGGTCACCCAGTCCTGGTACCGCAGCCGCCGCTCGCTGCGCAGCGGCACCACCACCACTCTGCGTGGCTCGCCGGGTGGGGACGATGGGCGGACGGTAACCTCAACGGGCTTGCTTGCCGTGCCGGCCAGCAGCGGCCACGGGCCTCGCACCGGGTCGACCGGCAGGCCGTCCACGGCCACGACTTCGTCGCCGGCCCGCACCGCCACGCCCGGGGCCGCCAGCGGCGACCGCGCCAGCGGGTCGGACGACTCGCCCGGCAGCACCCGGTCCACCAGCCAGCGGCCGGAACCGTCCCGCGAGATGTCCGCGCCGAGCTGGCCGACCGGCGCGTATTTCCGGCCCCCGTTCCCGGTTTTGGGGTCAGGGCTCACGTACGCGTGCGACGTGCCGAGCTCGCCGAACAGATCCCAGAGCAGATCGGCGAAGTCGGCGGACCCGCGGATCCGCGCCAGCAGCGGCCGGTAGGCGGCCAGCGCGCCGTCCCAGTCGACCCCGGAGGCGTCACGGACCCAGAAATCCCGGCGCACGTACCGGCCGGCCTCGGCGTAGGCATGTTCCCACAGCGCGACCGGATCGGCCTGGAACCGGGCCCGGGACTCATCGATGACGACGACATCTGAGGAGGGTTCGTCCTGCTTGCGCGCGGACGGCACCACCCGGAGCCCGTCGTGGTCCCGCAGGACGAGCCGGGTACCGTCGCCGCTGACCCGGAACCACTCGATGCCGCCCGCCAGCTCCTTGACCTCACGCTTACGCAGGTCGAACCGCTGCAGCACCGACCGGGGCCGGTCGTCGTCCAGGTCCGCGCCGCCCTCGCCGAGCACGCCGGCCAGCGGCGCGCGCAGCCACACCAGGGCGCCTTTGACCGCGCGCAGGGACCGGTAACGGGCCTCCTCCACCGGAACTCCGACGATGCGTTCGGCCAGGCCCGCGGCGTCGACGGTGACGGTCACCACGCTGTCGGAATCCTCGGCCGCCTCGCCATTGACCGGTCGTCCCTCGGGCATCGGCCCGAACGGCGACGGAGTCTGCGCCGCGAGCGACACCAGGTAGGGCCGGGCACCGAACGGGAACGACAGGTCGAACGTGTGCGTGTCGTAGACCGGGTCGAAGGTGCGCTGGGACAAGAACGCCAGGTACAGGCCATCGGAGGTGAACACCGGGCTGGTGTCGACGAAGCGCCCGTCCGTCACCTCGATGATCTCGCCGTCGGCGAACCCGGCGCGGCGGCTCAGCCGGATCTGGGCCAGCGGCCGCAGGGCGGGCTGGGACCAGGCCAGCCAGGCCGAGTCAGGGGACCAGCACAGCCCGCTTATGGCCCCGTCCGCGCTCGCCGCCAGCTGGCTGACCTGGCCCGATTCAACATCGACGACGTACAGGGCGCCGTCGTGGGCGGCCGCCGCGACGGTGGCACCGTCCGGGGAAGCGGCCAGCGCGGTCACATGACCGAGAAGACCATCAGCCCGCCGAACGGCTCCGGGCTCTCCGGACACGGACCCGATGTCCAGCCCGTCGGCTCCGGACGCGTCGGTGACCCAGGCCACCCGTCCGGTCTCGCCGAGCACCCGGGGCAACCGCCCGCGGGCGCGGGAGTCGACCAGCAGGGCGCGGGCCGGGCCGTCCTTGTGGGTGAGCCAGTGCACCGTGCCCCGCACCTCGACCACGCTGGCCTGGCCGGTCCGGTCACAGTCGATATCGCCCAGATGATCCCGGGCCGAGATCAGCCTCGGCGCCCGGGCCGCCGCGGGCGAACCGAGGCTCAGCTCGATCCGGTGCGGCTCGGGTGCGTCCGGCCCGTCCAGGATCCAGATGTCGCCCGCCAGGTGGTAGACGATCCGCTGCCCGTCGGTGCTCGGGTTCCTGACGTACATGCCGTCGTGATCGGTGTGCCGCCGCAGGCCGGTGCCGTCAAGAGCGCACGAGTAGATGTTGCCCGTGTCTTCGTGATCGGACAGGAAGAACAGCCGGCCGCCGATCAGCATCGGGCTGGCCAGCTGGCCGTCCAGGCCGGTCAGGATCCGGGTGAACGGTGCTTGTCCGCCCGCCGGGTCCGCCGGGCCTGCCGGGTCGGCCGCCGGGGCGGTCCACAGCTTGCCTGCCCGGCCGCCGCGGTACCGCTTCCAGAACGCGGGTTCGCCGGCCACGCTCCCGGTGAGCAGGGCGGTTCCCGTCTCCTCCAGGGCCAGGTCGTTGACGGCGCCGAACGGCAGCAGCCGGGGCGGGGCGTCCCCCCGGCCGGGAACCGCGTAGGCCCGCCGGTACTTCATCACCGGCTGGCCGGCCGAGCTGATGGCCAGCACCTCGCCGCCGGCCGTCCACCCGGTGACCCTGGTCTGCGGATCACCCCAGTAGGTCAGCCTGACCGGCTGGCTGCCCTCGGCGTCGGCCGCGTACACCTCGGGGTTACCGTCCCGCTGGCTGGCCCAGGCCACCGACGTCCCGTCACGGGAAAACCGCGGGTAACTCACCGGCACGTCGTCGGCGGACAACCGCCAAGCCCGGCCGCCCGCGACGAGACCGAGCCAGACGTCGTCGCCGGCCACGAACGTGACCAGGTCGCCGTGCAGGTGCGGATAACGCAGGTACCCCGGCGTCATCGCGCCGCGCCCTGGCCTGGCCGCGGCGGTCTTGGGGGCCTTGGGGGCAGCGGCGGCCGCGCCTTGACCGGTCCGGTGGAGGAGTCGGGCGGCGTCGCGGGCGGCTGTTTCTCCAGCGTCTCAAGCGCGAAGTGCACCGCCGTCTCCAGCTGCGGGTCCCGGCCCGCGGCCCAGTCATCCGGGCTGTTCAGGACCTCCACGTCCGGGTCGACCCCGTAGTTCTCCACCCCCCAGCCGTAGTCGTCGAAGTGAAACGCGTACTTGGGCACGGTCATGTGCGTGCCGTCGACCAGTTCGTACCCGGGTATGCCCTCGATGCCGATCACCCCGCCCCAGGTGCGGGTGCCGACCACAGGACCGAGGCCGAGCAGCTTGACCGCGGCCGTGATGATGTCGCCGTCGGAGCCGGCGAACTCGTCGGCCAGCATGACGACCGGGCCGCGCCGCCCGTCCTCCGGGTAAGGCACCGGCCGGATCCCGCGCCCGTTCTCCCAGCCGATGACCCGGCGGGCCAGCTTCTCCACCACGAGCTGGGAGATGTGTCCGCCGCCGTTGCCCCGCACGTCCATGACCAGCGCGTCGAAGCGCATCTCGGTGTGCAGGTCGCGGTGGAAGTCGGCCCAGCCCTCACCCACCATGTTCGGAATGTGCAGGTAGCCCAGGCGTCCCTCACCGAGCTCGCGGACGCACCGGCGCCGGCCGGCCACCCAGTCCTGGTACCGCAGCCGCCGCTCATCCCGCAGCGGCACCACCACCACCTGCCGCAACCCGGTGGAGGCCGAGGTGACCGTAAGTTCAACGGGCTTGCCGATCGTCCCGGCCAGCAGCGGCCAGGGGCCGTGCACCGGATCGACCGGCCGTCCGTCGACCGCGACCAGCTCGTCACCTGACCGCACCACCACGCCGGGCGCCTCGAACGGCGAGCGGGCCCGCGGGTCAGACGACTCCCCCGGCAGCACCCGGTCCACCACCCAGTGGCCGGAACCGTCACGGGAGATGTCCGCGCCGAGCTGGCCCACCGCCGTGGGCCCCGGCTCACCAGGGCCGTAGTCCTGGCCGGCCTTGACGATATAGGCGTGCGAGGTGGCGAGCTCGGCGACTGCCTCCCAGAGCAGGTCGGTGAAGTCGTCCGCGCCGCGGACACGGTCCAGCAGCGGCCGGTAGGCCGCCAGCACCCCGTCCCAGTCCACCCCGGACATGTCCGGGGTCCAGAAGTTCCGGCGCATCACCCGGCCGGCTTCGTCGTAGGCGTGCCGCCACAGCGCGGCCGGATCGGCGGTGAACCTGGCCCGGGCCAGGTCCACGGTGACCGTGTCGGCCGATTCGTGGTCGTCCTTACGATCGGACGGCAGCACCCGCAGGTCCTCGCCGTCCTTGACCACCAGCCGGGTCCCGTCGCCGCTGACGTCGAACCAGTCGAGCTCGGCGACCAGCTCGGTGACCTCGCGCTTGGCCAGGTCGTAGCGTTCCAGCGCGGCCCGCGGCGCGTCGTCGTCGCCGGACGCGGCGCCCTCGCCCAGAACGCCGGCCACCGGCTCACGCAACCAGGCCAGGCCGCCCTTGACCGCACGCAGGCCCGAGTACCTGGCCTCGGCGACCGGGACGCCGACCACCCGGCTGTCCAGGCCTTGCTGGTCTACTGAGAGCACAGTCCGTTCGGAAGAATCGGTCTGGTCTTTGTCGTCGTCGGTGGTCCAGGGCCGGCCGCCTGGCAGCGGCCCGAACGGGGACGGGGTCTGCGCGGCCAGCGGCACTAGGTAGGGGCGGCTGCCGAACGGGAACGACAGGTCGAAGGTCTGGGCGTCATACACCGGGTCGAAGCTGCGCCGGGAGATGAACGCGAGATACCGGCCGTCGGGCGTGAACACCGGATCGGTGTCGGTGAACCGGCCGTCGGTCACGTCGATGATCTCGTGGTCGGCGACCCGGGCGATGCGGATGCGGCGCAGCGGCTGCGGGCCGGGCTGGGACCAGGCCAGCCACGCCGAGTCCGGAGACCAGCTCACGTGGTTCACCGGCCCGTTCTCCGCCGCCGCCAGCTCGCTGACCTGGCCTGAGGCGACATCCACGACCCGTAGCGCGCCGTCGTGCGCGGCCACTGCCACCATCGTCCCGTCCGGGGCGGCCGCCAGCTCCGTCACGTAACCGAGCTGCCCGCCGGCCAGCGACGAGGACTCCGGCGCACCGGTGACGGACCCGGTCTGCAGCGCGTCGTCGCCGGCGGCGTCGGTGACCCACACCGCGCGGCCGGTCTCGCCGAGCACCTGCGGCAGCCGGCCGCGGGCGCGGGCGTCGACGAGCAGCGCGCGCGCCGGGCCGTCCCGGTGCGTCAGCCAGTGCACCGTGCCCCGCACCTCGACCACGCTGGCCTGGCCGGTCCGGTCACAGTTCAAACTGCCCAGGTGATCTCGCGCCGAGATGAGCTTCGGCGTCCGGGCGGCCGCCGGGGAACCGAGCGTCAGCTCCAGGCGGCGCGGCGCGGGGGCGTCGGGGCCGTCCAGGATCCAGATGTCGCCGGCCACGTGGTAGACGATCCGCTGCCCGTCGGTGGCCGGGTTCCTGGCGTACATGCCGTCGTGGTCGGTGTGGCGGCTGATGCCGGTGCCGTCCAGCGTGCAGGAGTAAATGTTGCCTGTGCCCTCGTGATCGGACAGGAAGAACAGCCGCCCGCCGATCAGCATCGGGCTGCTGAACTGGCCGTCGAGTTCGGCGAGCACCCGGGTGAACAGGGGATCCCGCTCGCTGGCGATCCACAGCTTGCCGCGGGTACCGCCGCGGTAGCGCTTCCAAGCCGCGGGTTCTGTGTTCATCCGGCCGGTGAGCAGGGCGCTGCCTGCGTCCTCCAGGGCCAGGTCGGTGACCGGGCCGAACGGCAGCCGCCGCGGCGGCGCGCCCTCGACCGGAACCGCGTAGGCCCAGCTGAGATAGTTCTCGGGCTGGCCCGTCGCGCTGACCGCGAGGACCTCGCCGTGCCGCGTCCAGCCGGTCACCCGGGTCTTGTTGTCGCCCCAGTAGGTGAGCCTGCGGGTGGCGCTGCCCTCGGGGTCGGTCAGGTACACCTCGGGAGGGCCGTCTCGCTCGCTGGTCCAGGCGATGGCGGACCCGTCGCGGGAGAAACGCGGATAGCTCACCAGGGCGCTGTCAGCGGATAGCTTCCAGGCCCGGCCGCCGCCGGCCGGGGCGAGCCAGATGTCGTCTTCGGCCACAAAAACGACCTGATCACCGTGAATGTGCGGGTAGCGCAAATATCCAGATGAAGTCACGCCGTTCATCCTACGGTCTAGAGCCAGCCCCGTTCTGAGGCAATCCGCAGTGCCTCGGCCCGGTTGCGGGCGCCGGTCTTCTGGATGCACGCGGACAGGTAATTGCGCACCGTTCCTTCGGACAAATAGAGCTTGGCGGCTACCTCCGCGATCGTCGTACCGTCCGCGGATGCCACGATCACGTCGCGCTCGCGCGGGGTGAGCAGGTTCTCCCCGCCGGCCAGCGCGGCCGCCGCCAGGTCGGGGTCGATGACCTTCTCCCCGGCCAGCACGCGGCGGATGGTCTGCGCGAGCTTGTCCGCCGGGGAATCTTTGACCAGGAACGCGGACACGCCGGACTCCATCGCCCGGCGCAGGAAGCCCGGCCGGCCGAACGTCGTCAAGATCACGACCTTGATGCCAGGGTGGTCCCGCTTCAGCTCGGCCGCGGCGGCCAGCCCGTCCATACCCGGCATCTCGATGTCAAGCACCGCCACATCCGGGCGGCTATCCCGCGCCGCCCGCAGCACCTCATCACCGCGGCCGACCTGAGCCACCACCACCATGTCGCCCTCGAAGGACAGCAGCGCGGCCAGCGCCTCCCTGATCATCACCTGGTCCTCGGCGAGCAGCAGCCGGATGGGCAGGCGGCCGCCGGAACCCTGAGCCGGGTGATCAGAGGTCATAGCTGGTCCGTTCGTGGCTGTCGCGGCCTGCGGCGGCGGGATCCGGGCTCAGCGTCGCGGTGAGGCGAAAGCCGCCGGGCTTGGCCGGTCCCAGCGCCAGGCGGCCGCCCACGGCGGACAGGCGCTCGGACATGCCGCGCAGCCCGTTCCCCTGGCCGGACTGGCCGGACTGGCCGGTGAAGCCGCGGCCATCGTCGGTGACCTCGATCGACAGTTCCCCGGCGTGCTCGGTGAAACGAATCGAGCAGTGCTTGGCCCCGGAGTGGCAGATCACGTTGGTCACCGCCTCGCGCAGGCACCAGGCCAGCACGGCCTCGGCGTCGGGATCGAACGTGCCCGAGCGCAGCGTCAGCTCGGGGTCGCCGTCCAGGCCGAGGCCGGCCGCGTCGAGCGCGTGCCGCGCGGTGATCACCTCGATGGCCAGCGTGGGCCGCCGGTAGCCGCTGACCGCCTCCCTGATGTCGTGCAGCGTCTGCCGGCTGACCCGGGCGATGTCGTCAAGCTCGGTGAGGGCCGCGTCGCGTTCCGCCGAGGACGGCAGCCTGGTGAGCCGTTTAGCGGCCAGATCGGACTTCAGCGTGATCATCGACAGTGACTGCCCGGTCAGGTCGTGCATGTCCCGGGCCAGCCGCAGCCGTTCCTCGTTCGCCGCCAGCTTGGCGACGGTGCCGCGGGCCTGGGCCAGCTCGTGCATCAGCACGATCTGCATCCGGAACCCGATCATGGCCAGCCCGATGAGCGCGACAGGCAGCAGCTCGGCGATGTAGTCCCCGAGGTGGAGGTGGGAGAGCCAGCTGAAGAACGTATAAGCCACCACGCTGCCCGCCACGCCGCCTACGGCCCCGCGGACGCCGGCCGGCCCGGCCACGAGCACCATGCCGACGGCGGCCGACACGTAGATCCACAGCGGCGTCCAGTGGTAGCCGTACACCACGCAGGCCAGCGCCGCCAGCAGGGCCAGGGCGGCGAGCCCGGCGTGCGCCCGCCGCGGCCACTTGTACTGGTACATCAGGATGGGCATATAGATGAGGCAGAACGCGACCGTGATGGCCAGGCCGCCGGCGATCCACAGCGGCCCGTGGTGATGAACGAAAAGGTCTGCGATCGGCGAGGCCAGGTAGATCAGCCAGATGCCGGAGAAGAACCAGCGCAGCGGACTGCCGGTGCCCGGCGTGAACAGGCGCGAGCGGAAGGCGCCGTCCCCGGAGGACCCTATCGTCATCGCACCTTCACCTCTGTTCCATGCTGTCACGGTTCCCTGGCCTGACCGTCTCCGCGCGGTGATGGCCGGTGTCGCTGGCCCTGGTGGCGGGCCCCGTGTCCCGCGGGCCCATGGCTCAATACCACCACCGGAGCGGCGGGGCAGGTAGTGCCGTCCCTCAGCAGCCGGCCATGACATCCGTCATGTCGGGGCGGGTCAGCGGCCGACGGCGTAGCCCTGCATGCCGCGGGGGTTGGCGGCGGCGTACAGGACGCCGTGGCGGCGGGCGACCGCGCTGACCCGGCCCAGCGACCAGGCCGGCCGGATGTTGACCAGGTGACCGCGGCGCCGCAGGTCCTGCACGACGGCGGGGCTCACCCGCGACTCGACGTCGAGCACCCGTGGCTGGGCCTGGCGCGGGTAGAACGAAGACGGCATGTGCGCGGAGTGGAACGAAGGGAAATCGATCGCCTGCTGCAGGTTCATCCCGAAGTGCAGGTGGTTCAGCAGGAACAGCAGCGACCACTGGTCCTGCTGATCGCCGCCCGGGGTGCCGAACGCCAGGTACGGCTCACGGTCGCGCAGCGCCAGGCTGGGCGTGAGCGTGGTCCGCGGCCGCTTGCCCGGCGCGATCGTAGCGGGCAGCCCGGGGGTGAGGGTGAACATCTGCGCCCGGGTGCCGAGGCAGAAGCCGAGCCCGGGGATGACCGGGGAGGACTGCAGCCAGCCACCGCTCGGCGTGGCGGACACCATGTTGCCGAACCGGTCGGCGACGTCGAGGTGGCAGGTGTCGCCGGCCCGGTAGCTTGACGCGGCCGTCGAGCCCGGGCCGCTGGTGCGCATCGTCGGCTCGCCTGTGCCCGGATCCAGCCGGGGCGCGGGGGGCTCGGTGTCCAGGCTGGGGGCCACGCTCGCATCGTCGGCGCCCCCGGGCGCGAAGGCGCGGGTGATGAAGTCCGGTAGCCGCGGCGTCCTGCCGTCCGGGGCACCGGGAACTAGCTCAGCCGACGCCTGCGGTCCGACCAGCGCGCGCCTGGCGTCGGCGTAGCCGGCCGAAAGGAGCGCCTTGACCGGGACATCGGTGAAGTCGGGATCGCCGTACCAGGCTTCCCGGTCGGCGAAGGCGAGCTTGCCGCACTCGGTCACGGTGTGCGCGAAGTCCGCGCTGCCCGGCCCCATGGCCGCCAGGTCGAAGCCGTCCAGGAGCGCGAGCTGCTGCAAGAACACAGGTCCCTGTCCCCACGGCTTGGTCTTGCACACGGTCAGGCCGCCCACGTCCAAGGTCAGGGGCTCCTCCAGCCGCGGGTGCCAGGACGCCATGTCGGCGTAGCCGAGCAGCCCGCGGTGCCGCTCGCCGGTGACGTCCATGACATCGGCGGAGGCGACGTAGGCGGCGATCGTCTCGGCGACGAATCCTTCGTAGTAGACCCGCCTAGCCGCCTCGATCTGCTCGTCACGGTCGGTGCTCGCCCCCTCGGCTTCGTCGAGAATGCGCTGGTAGGTCGCCGCCAGGGCGGGGTTGGCGAAGAGCGAGCCCGGGACAGGCGGCTGACCGCCAGGCAAGTAGACCTCAGCCGAGCTCGGCCAGTGGTCGCGGAACAGCTCGGCCACGCTGGCGATGCCCCAGCTGATCGCGGGCAGCAGCGGGTAGCCGGCCGACGCGTACCCGATCGCGTACCCCATCACGTCGCGGAGCCTGAGCGTGCCGTATTCCCGCAGCAGCATCATCCAGGCGCCGAACGCCCCGGGCACGCAGGCGGCGAGCAGCCCGCTGCCCGGCACCAGGTCCAGGCCGAGGTCACCGAAGGCCTCGGGGGTGGCGGCGGCCGGCGCGGTGCCCTGGCCGCAGAGCACGAGCGTCTCGCCGCGGCCGGCGTGATGGGCGATGACGGGGACCTCACCGCCGAGGCCGTTCAGGTGCGGTTCGACGACCTGAAGCACCAGGCCGGCCGCGACGGCGGCGTCGAATGCGTTGCCGCCGTGCTCGAGGATGGCCAGGCCCGCCGCGGAGGCGAGCCAGTGAGTTGAGGCCACCATGCCGAACGTCCCCGCCAGTTCCGGCCGGGTCGTGAACTCAGGAATATCGCCCATGACCCGATCTTCTCACTAGCGGCGTGGGGAGCCCGCTGGTGTCTCGGCGGCCAGAACGGGGGGTTCGGGGGACCAGGCCGTGAGGTCAGGTAACGTCTGGCTCATGGATCTTTCCCCGCGGGTGCGCGCGGTCTGCGATCTGGACGTGGCCGAGGCGCGCGAAGCCGGCGGCCGGCATGAATACGACGGCAAGCCGCAAGATCTGTCCCCGGCCGGCGTCCGCGCCGGGCTCGGCCGGATGGCGCAGGCCCGGGCGGCCGGCCGGCCAGCCGCGGACCCGCACGACGAGGCCCAGCTGGCCGCGGCGGAGGACCACAAGCGTGTCGTCTTCGCCGACCTCGAGCTGCACCGCAGCAATCCGCTGCTGCACCTGTCCGAGCTCGATCTGGCCTGCTACGACCGGGACTACGCTCCCGCGGCCGAGCGGGACGCCGCGCGGGCGGAGCATCTCGCCGCCTGGCCGCGGGTGGCCGACGCGGCCGTCGAGTCACTGGACCAGGTGAGCGCGCCCGTCGCGCAGGCGCTGCTCGAGGCCGTCCGGGGTCTGGCGGCCGGCCTGGCCGCGCCTGGCGGGGCCGGTCCTGGCGGGGCCGGTCCTGGCGGGGCCGGTCCTGGCGGGGCCGGTCCTGGCGGGGCCGGTTCCTCCGCTACCCTCCGGGAGGCGGCGCTGGCCGCGCACGCCCGGCTGGTCGCGCACCTGGAGCAGGCGGCAGCGACCGGCCACCCCGATCCGGCGCTGGGCGGGCCTGGGCTCACCGCGTTGATAAGCAGCGCCGAGGCCATACCGGTGGACCTCGGCCTGCTGGCCGAGCAGGCCGACGCGGAACGAGACCGGCTGCACGCCCTGCTGGCCGACGGGTGCGCCCGGCTTCAGCCAGGCTCACCGGACCGGCCCCCGCTCGAGGTGGCCCGCGAGCTGGTCCGGGACCATCCGGATGGGGACGGCGTGATCGAGGCGGCCCGGCTGTGGACCGAACGCGCCATCGAGTTCACCCGGGACCACGACCTGGTTCCCTATCACGACGGCATCTGCCTGGTCGGCCCGGCGCCCGAATCCCGGCGGTGGGCGATGGCGATGATGTCCTGGGCGGCGCCCGGCGAACCGGAAGGTCCGTCCTGGTACCACATCACGCCGCCGGAGAAGTCCTGGCCGCAGCGCGCGCAAGACGAGTGGCTTGAGGTGTTCAGCGCCACGACGCTGCCGGGCATCACGGTGCACGAGGTCGCGCCCGGGCACTTCTCCCACGGTCGCGCCATGCGGCATCTGACGTCCGAGGTCCGGCGCAACCTGCGGTCCTACGCGTTCGTCGAAGGCTGGGCGCACTACGCCGAGGAACTGTGCGTCGAGGAGGGCTTCGGCGACGGCGACCCCCGGATCCCGATCGGGATCTGGCTGGAAGCGCTGGTCCGGGTGACCCGGCTGGCCTGCGCCATCGGCGTGCACACCGCCGGGATGTCGGTCCAGGACGCGGCGCGCCGATTCGAGGCCGACACTCATCTGTCCGGGTCAGCCGCGCTGTCCGAGGCCAGCCGCGCCACCTTCGACCCGACCTACGGCCGGTACACCTGGGGCAAGCTCGAACTGCTCAAGCTCCGCGAGCGGGCCAGGAAGGACTGGGGTGCCGACTTCACGCTGCAGCGGTTCCATAAGGCGCTGCTTGAGCTGGGCTCCCCCGCGCTCGGCCTGCTTGGCACCGCGGTCGACCGCGGCTGAGGATAGCCTGAGACCATGCGCAAACTGAGGTCGGTTCTAGGCGTTGCGAGCGCGGTACTGCTGGCGGCGCTGGTGGTGACGGGATGCGCGTCGGCCAACGCCGCGTCGTCGATCGCCGTCGCCAGCGCCTACGTCCCGCTCCCGACGACACCGGGTACCACGGTGGCGTACCTGGACATCCGGAACAACGGCAAGGCCGACCGGCTGATCTCGGTGCAGACCAGCGTGGGCGGCACGGTCCAGCTGCGGGCACCGGTCAGCCCGCATGCGGCCGTGCTGATAATGCACACCGTGCCTGCCATCGCTATCCCGGCCGACTCGATGACGCTGCTCAACCCGGACACCGATCACCTGCTGATCAAGGGTGCGGGCCCGATGCACGACGGCAAGGACATCATGCTGCGGCTCACCTTCGCCAACGCCGGCACGGTCACGGTCATCGCCTTGGTCACCGACCCGCAGTCCGGCGGCAGCAGCTACTTCCTCAACTAGCGGCAGCAGCTACTTCCTCAACTAAAGGCCCCGGCGGGTCAGCGGCAGCTTGGCCCGGGTGTCGTCATCGCGCGGCGTGTAGACCTGGATGCGTGCCTCCGGCAGGTCCGGGACGTCGAGCTCGCTGATGGCCAGCCGGAGCGGGCCGGCGTGCGGGTGCAGGTAGGTGAGCCCTCGCGGCTCCGGATCGGCCACCTCGTGCCGCGCCCACAGTTCGGTGAATTCCCGGCTCAAGCTGGCGAGCCGGCGGATGTCCTCCTCCCAGTCCTGGTCGCCGAGGTGCCTGCTGTAAGCCGAACGCAGCCGCGCCACCATGTAGCGGACTTGCTTGTCGTATTCGGGAAACATGCCGCGGGCGGCCGGCTCGGTGATGCAGCACCACAGCGTGTTCTTGTGGATGCACGGCATCGAGTGCCACTCCCAGAACAGCTCCTCGTGCGCGTCGTTCGACAACAAGATGTCGAACCGGCTGTTGACCAGGGTCGCCGGAAGCGGTTCGAGGGAATGCACGATCTCGCGGATGGTGTCCGGCACCTGCGTGCGCACGCACTCGGTGCGCAGCGGTGTCGCCTCGGCCAGCCGGTACAGGTGCTCCCGCTCGGCCCGGTCGAGCCGCAGGGTGCGGGCCACCGCGTCAAGGACCTGCATGCTGGCGTTGATCTGGCGGCCCTGCTCGAGCCAGGTGTACCAGGTAACGCCCACTCCGGCCAGCAGCGCGACCTCCTCGCGGCGAAGCCCGGGCGTGCGCCGCCGCGAGCCCCGCGGCATACCGAAATCACCAGGGCCGAGCCGGGCCCGGCGTGCCTTCAGGAACTCACCAAGCTCGGCCCGCCGCTGCTCCCCGGCCCGCTGCTCTCCGGCCCGCTGCTCTCCGGGGCGCCGCGACGCTTCGTCCGGAGTTCGTTCCGTCGTTTCGTATGTGACCAAGGCTTTTCCCATCACCCAATCGTCCCGGTCACAACTTATCGGTACCGACTGACATTACGGAGGTTCCGGCCGGGTTCAGGGGTGCGGGACACCAATGTCACGGGGAGTGCCCACCTGGGCTGGTTGCGCTGGGAGCCTGACGGCTCCGGTGCAGCCGGAAGGCAGGCGGCAGGAGCGGTCACCGGCGAAGGCCTGCTGCGGCCGTCCTTCTGCCCGCCCGTGTCAGGTGCCGACCCGATCACCGTTCCGCTGGTGCGGCGTACCCCAGCAGATCGCCCCGGTCACGGTGTCCGGTCGAGCTTCAGCGCGGAGGTCTGGACATGCCCCCCAGAAGCTTCGCCAGGCCAGCCAGCGACCGGCCCGCCAGACCAGCTCCCCGGCCGCAATAACTAGCAATGGCCTCCGCACACGCGTCCATAACAGGCTCCCCCGGTAGCTCAAGCCCTCTTGAATGCAGCTCAGCTTCGTACACGTCCCTGATCTCTTCCCGGCTCATGCCAGCAGCCCTGGCCCGGGCCGCGTCGAGCGCCTCGATGTAACCTCGTGAGCGACTGTCGGCCTGATCCTGCCTGACACGCTCCCCTTCCGCTCCCGGGCAGGAGCACGACTCGCGCCATGCCTCCTCGGGGACCGCTGTCGTTTTGCCGGTGACTGGGCAAGAAGAGTGACACTCGCACTTGCATAGCACCATGCCGGACTCGAGCCGAAGTCGGCGAGGGTTGAGCCCACCGCCGTAGCCGCACATGTGCGGGCAGTCACCGTGCGTGCCGTCGGCGCAAGCTGGAGACCGCAGAGAGCGCTCGAAAACATCCGCCATCCAGTTGGGCATGGCGATCACTGTACGGACAAGACACCCCGGTACACCGGTCCCACCCGCCGCACGGACCACGCCGCCCGCTTAGGGACCGGCCCGGCAGGGCCATACCAAGCTCCGAAATGGTGCGCTTCGGGTGTGTAGGCGCCCGCGCAGGCGGAGCAGAATCGTGGACGTGGACGTGGACGTGAATGCCCTCACCGTCATCCTTGCTGCCCGGCTCGCCGCGATCGTCCCGGCCGGGTTCTATATCGAAGCGGCCGACGGAATGCTGTGGTACTCCGCTGAAGAAGGAAGGTTCCCTGGCCAGCAGGGCAACTACCACGTCGGCAGATCAGGCACCTACGTGCGGATCAACTTCAGCGGGCATGGCGAGACCGATGCGGACCGCAGCGTCGGTGTCGCTGTTCAGGCCCTCGCTGAGCGGCAAGATTACATCGATGAGGCCACCCACGATCCGTGGCCGGGCACGAGCAACCCGCCGCCCCCTCATGCCCGGATACATGACTCGAAGCTGCACGTGTGGTACGGCGGACCTGACGACGTTGTTGTGCTCGGCTGCGAGCCCATACCGCTGGCCAACATTGGGCGCGCGGGCTGATTCCCGCTGACGGCCTGACCCGTGCATAATGCCTGCGTCGAGACGCACCGGGACTGCGGGCATGTACGTGTCGCGATCCGCACACCCGTATCCCGGCACCGATGGGAGTCCACGATCGGCCTATGCCGTTGCCCCTGCCACGCAACGTGCCCTCTCGCCGACCGGCATCCGGTTACCCTGACGGTCTGGCAGCAAGTGTGCGTCTGCCCAGGCGCCTCCCAGCAGCGCGCATGGAGAGAGGACCGGCACGAGCCAGGGCCCGGCGCAACGGAATCCCGGAAAAAACGCCAGCGCGAGTGGCAAGAACGCGGCGAAGCCCGCAAACAGGCGTTCCAGGCTGCCCGGGAAGCCGCACGCGGAAAGAGCCGCGACGAGCTAAGAGACCGATACATCGCCGAACTCCGGGCACGCGGCCAAGAGGTCCCGCCCGAGCCGTTCCTCGAACCAGAAATAGACCTCCTGAATGGCCGTCCACTTCGGGGACTCAGGAAGTTCTGGAAAGCGGGCCCAGGCTCCTTCTTCTCCGACCTTTAAGAAACGGCTTTACCTGCAACGTCCGGAAACCTGGACGCTGACCGCACAGGGTGCGCGGCTAGGCGGTCCAGGCGACCGGCAGCCGCTTCACTCCGCGCTGGAAGTTCGATCGCAGGAAGGACGGCGGGCCGGCGTACGTCAGCGACGAAGTGCGGGCCAGCACCTCGTCGAACAGCGCGCGCATCTGCATCCGGGCCAGGTGAGCACCCAGGCAGAAGTGCGGCCCGTAGCCGAACACCAGGTGCGGGTTGGGGTGACGGTGCGCATCGAAGCGGTCTGGATCAGCGAAGACGGCGTCGTCGCGGTTGGCCGAGGTGAAGGAGACCACGACCTTGTCCCCGGCGCCGATACGCTGGCCGCCGAGCTCGCACCCCGCGGTGGCGGTCCGGCGGAACGTCATGACCGGTGTCCACCAGCGCAGCATCTCATCGGCTGCGGCCGGCATCAGGGCCGGGTGGGCGCGCAGTTCGGCCTGGGCATCTGGATGATCGAGCAACGCGATGCAGCCACCTGGCAGGCCATTGCGCAACGTCTCGTTACCAGCCACCGCGAACAGCCAGAACATGTTCTCGAACTCAGCCACCGACACCTGGCCGCCCTCATCGGCCTGGCTGAGCAGGATCGACATCACGTCGTCGGTGGGACGGCGGCGTTTTTCCTCCGCGAGCAGGTGCGCGTAGGCGTACAGGTCGGGCATGCCCTCGCGGGTGCGCGGGTCGGGCATCCGACCGTCGCGGTCCGGGACCGGCCTGGCGGCCAGCGCCTCAGCGGCCATCGGGGTGCCGGTGGCCGGGTCGAACTCGGCCGAGGAGGAGTAGTCGGGATCCTGGTAGCCGATGACCCGGTTGGACCAGTCGAACAGCAGCCAGCGGTCCTGCTCGGGCACCCCGAGCACGTCGGCCAGGGTGAGCAGCGGCAGCTCCGCGGCCACGTCCTTGGCGAAGTCACATTCACCCCGCGAGCCGACCAGGACGCGATCACAGATGGCCCGGGCATGACCGCGGATGCGCTGCTCGAGCCGAGCGACCGCCCGCGGCGTGAAGGACCGGCTGAGCAGCCGCCGCAGCCTGGAGTGCTCCGGCGGGTCCATGTTGAGCATCATCCGCCGCACGTAATCAAGCGCCTGCGGCGTGGCCGGGTCCCGGATCTGGGTAGCCCCCAGCGCGGACGAAAACAGCCGCGGCCTGGTCAGCACCGATTCCACGTCCGCGTGCCTGAGCACGAGCCAGAATCCGGGACCGGCCGGCCAGCCCAAGACGGGAATTTCGGGCACCCACACGACCGGGCTGTCCCGGCGCAGCGCCGCCAGGGCGTCGAACGGCACCCCGTCGACGTAGGTAGCGGGGTCAAAGACGACCTCGGTGACCGGACGGCCGGGGACCAGGGAGTGGCTCGCCGCGCTCATTCCCGCCCCAGGAACTCCTCGATACAGATCGCGAGCGCGACCGGCGTCTCGAACATCGGGTAGTGCCCCGCGTTGGCCAGGACCGTCAGCTCAGCCTCCGGAAAGAAGGCCAGCCAGGTTTGCTCCATCACCGCGGCGGACAGCGCTGGATCGGTCTCGCCCACGATCACCTTGACCGGCGTGCCGTGGTCCGGCTTGAGCGAGGAGGAAAAATCGTCCGTGGCCCACGACGGCAGGTACGCGCCGAAGGCGGTGGCGGAGGAGTGGTCAAGGGAATGCCGCACGACCCGGTCGACGAAGGTCTTCGTCAGCCTGTTCCCGGTGGTGAAGTCGATGATGGCGGCCCGGTTACCGGCCTGCGCGGCCGCGCCGGAGAACAGCGCCCAGCCCTGCTCGTCCATCGGCACCGAGGTGGCCGGCACCGGATTGACGCCGATCAGCTTGCGGACCCGGTCCGGGGCTTGCAGCAGGACCTGGTGGCTCGCCTTGCCGCCCATCGAATGCCCGATCAGGGAGAACCGGTCCCAGCCCAGCTCGTCGGCCAGGGCGATCGCATCGGCGCCGGCTTCCGCCATGGTGAACTCGCCATCGACCTGCTGGCGATCCCCGTACCCGCGCAGGTCCATGAACGCATAGGTGAACCTCGACCCGTCCAGGTAGTCAGGCAGCGAGCCCCAGCCGCGAGCCGAGCCGAACCACCCGTGCAGGGCCAGGACGTGATGATCCCCGGATCCGACGGTCAGCGGAGAATGCGCCATCTTGGCCTCCCGGTGTGAGCGCCATCGCTACCCATCGCCGACTCTAGCCAGCCGAGACGCGCCTCGCACCTGGGCGGCCGGTAAGCGGGCCGCGCAGGGCGAGCGCGGCCAAGATTCCGGCCGCCCGGTCCTCTACACCCGCACCGCCGCGGGAGATGCCCTCCGCTGCCGCTTCATGATCGCGAAGACTTACCCCCCACGGATGGGTAAAAAGTCTTCGCGATCAGGGCAGGACGACGAGCAGGAGCGGGACGCCGGCCACGGTGAGGACGCTGGCGGTGCGGAGGAGGACGCGAGCCGCGGGTACCGCGTGTGCTAGCCAGCCGGGCCAGGAGCGGAGCCCGCGGCGGGTGCTGGTGCCAGCGTATATCCCCATGTCGGTCACGCTACGGGGCGGGCAAACTGGTTCCGATGGGGCTAGCTCCCGGGTTCTTAGGTGGGCGGGCCCCCCGGTTTCAGGGCGGGCTAATACCACGGTCCGTTCGGCCGGGGAGATTTAGGACGGGCGGGGTAGGCTTGGGGCACGTCCTGAGCTATCACGGGGCCTGCGGTCGCGGCGGTATTGGGTTGCCGTCCGGTGTATCGCGATATATCGTGGTGGCACTGGGATTCGCTGTTCTGGTTACGGAGGCACGATGGCTACCGGATACAACCTGCGCGTCGGGGACGCCGATCGTGAGGCAATCGCCGCGCAGCTGCGGGAGCACTTCGCGGATGGCCGGCTGACGCTGGACGAACTGAACGAGCGCCTGGACCAGACGTTCGCGGCCAAAACCAGAGCCGACCTCAACACGGTGATGATCGATCTTCCGCACGCCACGCCGTCGGGGCCGTCGGGGCCGCAGGGACCGGGCTGGCAGGGGTCAGCCTGGCCGGTGCCGAGCCAGCCGAGCTGGGATGACCGCGACGGGAACCAGCAGGCGGGGTCGCGTCGGCCGTTCGCCGCCATCGCGCCGCTGTTGGGCCTGGTCTGGCTGTTCGTCATCATGGGCGCCTTCTCCCTGTTCGGCCTGGGCGGCGGGCGACCGCTGGCTATCGTGCTTTTCCTCGCGGCGCTCGGGCTGTTCAGGCGGCTGCTCGGGATGGGCAGGCGGCGCGGGATGGGCGGACCCAGGGGACCGCGGGGACCCCGGCGTTGGTAATTCTCATTACGTACGGCTTCCGCACCAGGCCCGACACGACTTATCGTGGTGAAATGAGGTAATGGTCCCGGCAATTTCTGGGAGCCGATCACGAGGCGATATGACGTCCGAACCGGAATGGTGAACGAGGACCCCAACGCGGAGCAGCCGCGCGAAGAGCTAGTACCGGGATGGCGCGTGCCCGGCCGGAGCCGGTACGACTACGACGTCCGGGTCGGCGACGCGGAGCGTGACGCCACCATGACCCAGCTGCGAGAGCATTTCGTCGCGGGACGGCTGACCTTCGATGAACTGACCGAGCGGATCGACGCCGCCCTCGTCGCCAAGACCCAGCGCCAGATCGACGCCCTGATAGCTGATCTCCCCCGGCCACCGAGGGTGCACCGCCCCGCGTCCGCGGCGGTGGCGGCCCCGGACCCTGGCCGTTTTCTCGTCTTCGCCATGCTGCTTTTCGCGCTGGCCACCTGGATCTTGATCATGGCCTGGATGTCCCGGCACGCCTGGAGCGGGCCTTACCCGCAGTTCCCGGGCCCTGGGCACTAGCCGGTCAGCGCACGCAGCGGCACCACTAGGTAGCGGTAGTCCGGGACCGAGTCGTCACCGGCCCGGGCGCTGCCGGTGATCAAGGCGGGTTTCGTCGCGCTGGTGAACTGCAGGCAGATCCGCGCTTCGTCCGGGTGTTCCTGGCCGTCTTTAGCCGGCTTGTCACCGGCCGCCCCAGCCGCCGCGGTGGCCGCGGTGGCCGCAGTGGCCGCGGTCAGCGCCGCGCCGAGGCCGTCCATCAGGTAGTGCGGGCTGAACGCGATCGCGGTCTCGTTTCCTGAGAAGTCGGCCGGGACCGTCTCCCGCGCCCGCGCCTGGCCTTCGGTGCCGGCCTCGATGGTGACCTTGCCGTGGCCGAACGAGAGCCGGACCGAGCTGCCGCGCTCGGCCACCAGCGCCACCCGCTTGACCGCCTCGGCGAGCGGGATGGCCGGCATATCACCGCGGCTGCCGAAATCCTCGGGGAACCTGGAGGAGTACTTGATGTACTCCCCCGCGATCAGGCGGGTGGTCAGCCGGCGCCCGGCGGTCTCAAATCCGATCATCGCGTCGGCCGCGCGCAGCGAGCTCGGGTCGGGGCTGGTCGCGCCGGGGGTCCTTGGGTCTCCGTCGCCGGACCATGCGCTCCCCGGCTCGCCGCCCATCATGACCCGGACGCCGACGCCGGGCGTCATCATCCGCGCGGCGTCGGCCAGCGTCTTGGCCGGTACCAGGAGCGTCCCGCGAGATCCCGGCTGGGCGGGATGCCAACCGAGTTCCCGGACGGCCAGCCGGTACCTGTCGGTGGCCACCAGCTTGATCACGTCCCCGTCGATCTCGACGTTCACCCCGGTGATGACCGGCAAGGTGTCATCGCGGCTGGCCGCGGGTACCACCTGGCCGATGGCCGCGGCGAGCACGCCGCCGTCGAGGTGGCCAGCCAGCCGGGGCAGCTCAGGCAGCCGCGGGTAGTCCCTGACCGGCAGCGTCACCAGCGTGAAGGACGCCGGCCCGCAGGTCAGGGTGACGTCGTCGGGGCCGTGATCGAACTCCACGTTGGCCGACGGCAGGCTCCGGGTGATCTCGGCCAGCAGGCGCCCGGGCACCAGCGCGGTGCCCGGGTCGGTCACCTCGGCGTCCACCCGGATCCGGGCCGAGACCTCGTAGTCGAAGCAGGACAGGGTCAGGCCGTCAGCGTCCGCCTCGAGCAGCAGGCCGGACAGGATCGGGAGCACCGGCCGCGACGGCAGAGAGCGCGCGACCCAGGCGACCGCCTCCGCCAGGGCATCCCGCTCGAGGTTGAACCGCATCGCTGCCGCCTCCTGTCCGCCTGCGCCGCCTGCCGTGGCGACCCACCTGCATACTGGCACGAGGCACCGACATTCCCCCGGTGATCAGGCCGGGCGGGAGATCAGGTGATCAGGCCGGGCGGCGCGGAGTCCAGGGCGGAGCCGATCGCCTTGGCCAGCGCGCGCGCTGACTCGGCGGTCAGCTCGACCGCGACCCGCGCGGACGGGCCCGCGGACGGGTCGAGGAAGTCGATGTTGAGCGTGTGTTCGGCCTGGGCGTGCACCGGGTGGTCGAAATACACGCTCGCGTCGGTCACCCGGATCCATCCGGTCGGGCCCTTGGCACTGCCGCTGATCGAGACCTTTTCCGTCAGGTACGTGCACATGAAACGACTCCTGTCTCGTTACAGGTAACGGCCGAAGAAGGACCAGATGTGCTGCCAGGCGTCCACCGCGGCCTCCGGCCGGTAGTTGGGCCGGTCGACCTGCATGAAGGCGTGGCCCGCGCCGTCGTAGGAGTGGAACTCGAAGGTCTTGCCGTGCGCCTCGAGCGCGGCCTCGAGTTCGGCCACGTGCTCGGGCGCGGGTTGCTGGTCGTCGGCGCCGAACAGGCCGAGCAGCGGGCTGGACAGGTCCCCAGCCCGCTCGGCCAGGGGCGGCGAGCCATGCAGCGGGTGACCCTCGGCCGCGGTTGCGACCACGAAGCCGCCGTAGCAGTCGACGGCCGCGTCAAGCAAGCCGCCCGCCCGCGCCGCCTGCATCGCGTCGTACATGGGCCGCCAATTCGCATCGTCGTCAGCCGCAGTGGAAGACTTTCCGCCATGACCTATCTTGCCGCCGGTGACCGTTATAGCAGGCTCCCCTACCGACGCTGCGGGCGCAGTGGGATCCAGCTGCCCGAGGTGTCGCTTGGCCTATGGCAGAACTTCGGCGATACCAAGCCGCTGGACGACCAGCGAGCCATCCTGCGCCGGGCGTTCGACCTAGGCGTGACGCACATCGACCTCGCCAACAACTACGGGCCTCCGTACGGTTCAGCGGAGGCCAACTTCGGCCGGATCATGCTCCAGGACCTGCGTCCGTACCGGGACGAGCTGATCATCTCCACCAAGGCCGGCTACGACATGTGGCCCGGCCCGTACGGTGACCACGGTTCCCGCAAGTACCTGCTGGCCAGCCTGGACGCCTCGCTGCGGCGGATGGGGCTTGACTACGTCGACATCTTCTACTCCCACCGGTTCGACCCGGACACTCCGCTTGAGGAGACGATGGGGGCGCTGGACGCCGCCGTCCGGGCCGGCAAAGCGCTGTACGTGGGCATCTCCTCTTATTCGGCCGAACGGACGGTGGAGGCAGCATCGATCCTCCGTCGTCTGGGCACGCCCTTGCTGATCCACCAGCCGTCGTACTCCATGCTGAACCGATGGATCGAGGGCGGCTTGCTTGACGTGCTCGACCGCGAGGGCGTCGGCTGCATTGCGTTCTCGCCGCTGGCCCAGGGCGTGCTCACCGGCAAGTACCTCGGCGGGGTGCCGGACGGGTCGCGGGCCGCGCTGAACGGCTCGCTATCTTCCGACCAGATCTCGGAGTCGACCCTGGCGCACGTGCGGGCGCTGAACACGATCGCCGAAGCCCGCGGTCAGAAGCTCGCCCAGCTCGCGCTGTCCTGGGCGCTGCGCGACCCGCGGGTGACCTCGGTCCTCATCGGCGCCAGCAGCGTCGCCCAACTGGAGGAGAACCTGGCCGCGGCCGGCCACAGCGACTTCAGCCCCGACGAGCTAACCGCCATCGACCGCCACGCGGTGGACGCGGGCATCAACATCTGGGCCGCCTCAAGCGCCCACTAGGACGCCGCGCCGGAAACTTAACAATTTCCGGGTCGGGCTTGGCCATCGTGGCGGTGATCTGCTCTGGACGTTGCCGCGGGAACGTCGCTCTTTCGCTCCGGTGGTCCGGCTCTATCGTCGTGCTGGGCCTGATGACCCGTCCTAGCCTGGCATGGCTTGCTCTGGACCAGTGCCATGCTGACCGGCGGCAGCTTCCGCATCTTTCCTGATGGCCCGCGTCAGGGGATGATCGGCGCCCGCGGTGCCCCCGGGACGGCGAGGCGGGAAAAGATCGTGGTGGATCCGGGCTCCGCGGTGGATCCGGTGCACGATAGACCCCAAAACACCGCCAAGCCCGGATCCACCACGCAAATCCCGGATCTAGGGCAGGAAGCGGGTCAGCGCTGTGGCAGCGGGGACGGACGCGGCTGGCGGGACGCCAGGGAGTCCGATATGGTTCCCCGGTTCGGGTCTCGGGCTAGGACAGGTAGCGGCCGAACCAGGTGAGGATGCGCTGCCAGCCGTCGACGGCGGCTTCCGGGCGGTAGGCGGTGCGGTTCACGGCGAAGAACGCGTGGCCGGCGCCCTCGTAGGAGTGGAACTCGTGCGTCTTGCCCTGGTCCTTGAGTTCCTGCTCAAGCTCGGCCACCTGCCCGGGTGAGGGGTACTGGTCGTCGGCGCCGAACAGGCCGAGCAGCGGGCAGGACAGGTCCTTGGCCAGGTGCTTGATGGGGCCGACCTTCAGCGGCGAGCTCTCGGGCGGGGTGCCGACCACGAACGCGCCGTAACAGTCGACGGCCGCGTCAAGCGGCAGGCGGCAGGCGGCCAGGAACGACTGCCTGCCGCCCGAGCAGTAGCCGATGACGCCGACCTTGCCGTTGGCGCTGGTCAGGCCGCGCAGGTACGCGGCCGCCCCGGCCACGTCGCCGACCAGCCGGTCGTCGGGGACCCCGCCGTTGGCCCGGGCCGCCGCGGCGGCGTCGTCCGGGCTGGCCCCCGGGGCCTCCCGGTGGTAGAGGTTCGGCATCAGGGCGTGGTAACCGTTGACCGCGAACGTCCGCGCGATCTCCTTGGTCGACGCGTCGTAGCCGGGCATGTGATGGATGACCACCACGCCGCCGAACGGTCCCTGGCTCATCGGCCGGGCCAGATAGGCCTCGATCTCGTCTCCCCCGGCACCACGGATGGTGACGGTCTCGGCCAGCGTCGCGTCGTACATCGGCGTCCCTTCGTGTCCTGGGTTTCCGGCGCTGGAATCCTACAACCCGGCCCCGGCGTCAGCTCAGATGGGCAGGCAGACCAGGGACAGGAAGAAGTTGTCGATCTGCCGGATCACGTCGATGAACTGCTCGAAGTCGACGGGCTTGGTGACGAACGCGTTGGCGTGCAGGGAGTAACTCCGCAGGATGTCCTCCTCCGCCTTGGAGGTGGTCAGCATGACCACGGGAATGAGCAGCAGTTCCGGGTCCTGTTTCAGCTCGGCGAGCACTTCCAGGCCGCTGCGGCGGGGCAGGTTGACGTCGAGCAGGATCAGGCCGGGACGCGGTGCGTCGGCGAACGGGCCGGTCTGGCGCAGGAACTGCAGCGCCTGCTCACCGTCGCTGACCACGTGCAGGGGGTTGCGTACCTTGAAATGCTCGAAGGCCTCCCTGGTCATCAGGACGTCGCCCTCGTCGTCCTCCACCAGCAGCACGTCGACCAGCCGGGAATTGTCAGCCATCAGTTTCCTTGTCCTGGGACGGGGCGCTCAGCACCTCGGGAGGCATCGGCAGCGTGAACAGAAAACGCGTACCGTCGGAGTAGGTTGTGTCCAGCCAGATCCGGCCCCCAAAATACTCAATAATTTTTCTGGACATGGCCAGGCCGATGCCGGTACCCGGGTATGCGGTGCGCTCGTGCAGGCGCTGGAAGATGACGAAGATCCGGTCGGCGTACTCCGGTTCGATCCCGATACCGTGATCGGTAAAGGAGAACAGCCAGAAATCCCCGTCCGGGCGGACCGTGATCTGCACCCGCGGCGGGTCGCTGCCACCGAACTTCAGCGCGTTGCTGAGCAGGTTCTGGAACACCGCGGTGAGCAGCGGCAGCTCACCCAGGACCAGCGGCAGGTGCCCGGCCTCGATGGTGGCCGCGCTCTCTTCCATCGCCGCGGCCAGGTTGGCCCGGGCCTGAGCCAGCGCGGCGTCGCTTGAGATCAGGGCGGGCTCGCGCGCGGACCGGCCGACCCGGCTGTAGGAAAGCAGGTCGTTGATCAGCGCCTGCATCCGCTTGGCCCCGTCGACGGCGAACTCGATGTACTGATCAGCGCGGGCGTCGAGCTGACCGGCGTAACGGCGCTGCAGCAACTGGGTGAAGCTCGCGACCTTCCTGAGCGGCTCCTGGAGGTCGTGTGAGGCGATGTAGGCGAACTGCTCGAGCTCGGAGTTGGAGCGCTGGAGCTCCTCGGAATGAGCCTGCAAGACCGTGTTCGCGTTCTGGGTCGCGGACAGCTCCTGCAAGATGCGCGTGCGCATGGTGTTGACGTCCGCGGCCAGGCTCGTCACCTCCCGCGGCCCGCGCAGGCTGACCTCGTGCCCGAAGTCGCCGCCGGCCACCTGGCGGGCCTGCGCCGCCAGCTGGTGCAGCGGCCTGATCGCGGTCGCCCGCAGCCCGAGCGCGAGCAGGACCACGATGACCGCCAAGCCGATCGCGATCGCGATGAACACCACATCCAGCACGGTCCCGGCGTCGTTCAGGGCCGCGATCGCCCGGCTTCTGGCGGTCTGGATGTCCGTCTCCAGCGTGGCGATCTTGACCCGCAGCGCGTCGAAATTCGCCTTCCCGGCGATGATGTCGGGACTGGCCACCGGTTTGCCGCTGCGGCGCACCTGAGCGATGGCCGGTTCGGCGTACTGGACGCGCCAGGAGTGCGCCTGGGTAGCCGCGCTCGTCAGATCGGCCTGGGTTGCTGGGGGGAGCTGGCCGGACTCACTCTTCAGGCTGGCGATGGCGGCCTTCTCCGCGGCGTAACCGTCGGTGTACGGGGCCAGGAAGGGCGGCTGGGCGCTGAGCGCGTACCCGCGCACGCCGGTCTCCTGGTTGAGCATCGCGATGTCAAGCTGCTGCGCCTGCAGGGCGGCGGGATCGAAGGTGTCCACCACCCGGGCACGATCACGGTGCAAGGTGAGCAGGGCGATCCCTCCGGCCGTCACCGCGGCGACAGAGAAGAGCAGCAGGGCCGTGACCGCGACCCCCACGATCCGGCTCAGCGGCCAGCGTTTCGCCGCGTCCGCGGTGGTGCTGGCGCGGTCCGGCGCAGCGCTCACCGGCCGTCCTGAGCGGAAAAGCTCAGGGCGAGAACGGCCAGGTCGTCGTCGAGATCCTTGCCGTTGAGCTCGCGGACCTGCGCGATGACCTGGTCGAGCAGCTGGTCGTCGGCCGGCCGGCCGCCATCGAGGCCGGCCAGCCGCTCCCTATCAAGGGCGGCCGGCCGCGGGCCGCGCAGCGCGTCCCTGATCAGGTCCATCAGGCGTTCGCTGCCGAGCCGCTCGGATCCCTGGCCGATCCGGCCCTCGATCAGCCCGTCGGTGTAGAGCATGATGGACCAGCTGGCGTCCAGCCGGACCTGGGTGCCCGGCCAGTCCCTGACGTCGCTGAGCCCAAGCGGCGGGGAGGACAGCGTCGGCAGCTCGCGGACCTCGTGCTGGGTGATCAGCAGCGGCGGCAGGTGGCCGGCCATGCGCACCCAGGCGGTGCTCCGGTCCGGGGTGACCGACACCATGCACAGCGTGGCGAACATGGTGTCATCTTGCCGCTCGTGGCCGAGCAGCTGGCTGAGGGTGAACAAGATCTCGTCGGCAGGCCGGCCGGCCAGCACCAGCGCCCGCCAGGCCACCCGCAGGCAGACGCCGAGCGCGGCTTCGGCCGGGCCACGGCCGCAGACATCGCCGATGAGGGCGTGCACCCACTCGTCGGCCACCTCGACGACGTCGTAGAAGTCCCCGCCGAGCAGCATGTGCTGGCCGCCGGCCAGGCAGCGCGCCGACACGCTCAGCCGCGTGTCGCCAAGCAGCGGCGACGGCAGCAGGCCGCGCTCGAGCCTGGCGTTCTCCTGGGCGTGGAGCTGTGCCGTATGCAGCTGCCGCTGCGCCTCCTCCGCGCGCCGCCGCTCCACCGCGTAGCGGATGACCCGGTGCAGCGTATGCCCGGCGACCTCGCCCTTCACCAGGTAGTCCTGCGCTCCGGCCCGGACCGCCAGCTCCCCGAGGTACTCGTTGGCGTCCCCGGTGAGCACCACGACCGCGGCGTCCGGCTCGAGCTCGAGCAATTGCCGCAGGCCGTTCAGGCCCTGAGAATCCGGCAGCCCGAGGTCGAGCAGCACGCAGGCAGCCCCGGGTACCAGGGGCTTGGCCTGGCTCAGCGAACGGGCCCGCTGCACGACAACCGGGGCTCCCACCTCACTCAGCAGCTCCTCGACCAGCAACGCGTCACCATCGTCGTCCTCGACGAGCAGGACCTGGTCCTGGCTGACCGGAGAGGCCTCGGCCTCAAGTTCAGCACTACGTGTCATCAAGACCTACATCCGGGTAGTCGCCGGTGGGCCCTCGGGTGCCCACAATTGTGGAGATACCATCATGCACGCCTGGTCGCACCACAGGGACACTTCCCGGCCACGGTTCGGTTAGGTCTCGCTCCTGGTCACGAAACGGCTAAATCGCCTGCGGGAAGGTAAACACCCTGTCGGGGTCATAGCTGCCCTTGACCTGGGCCAGCCGTTGGTAGTTAGCACCGTAGTAGGCCTGCCGCCAGCCGGTCAGGGCCGGGTCGATGTAGTTCTGGTACGCCTGGCCGCTCGCGTACGGGCGCATCGACTGCCAGAACGACTGCTGCCACGCGTGCTGGCGTGCCACCCCGGCGGACGCCGCGCCGGCCGGCCAGGTGGTCGTGTACTGGGCCTGGAACAGCGCGTCGCGGTGCACGAACGCGGTGGCGCCCGGGGCGACACGGTTGACCGCGCCGCCGAGCGCGTCGAACGCTATCCCGCCCGCCCCGCCTGGCGCGCCGCTTACCCGCTGCAGGCTCTGCACGCCGGACAGCAAGGTGCCGATCCCCCGGCTGCTCAGCGGCTTGGTGAAGAAATCTGACTTGGCGTATTCGCTGGCCCGCGACAGCTGCCCGGCCGGATTCTCGCTGGGCAGGTGGCACTCGTTCACGGTCAGGCTGGCGCAGCCCGCCTCGACCAGCATGGCGTGCAGCCAGGACGGGCTCACCTCGAGAAACGGCGAGGACGGGTCTGAGCCGACGGCGGCGTACAGCTTCTCCAGCTGCGCGTACGCGGCGCTGGTGCTGCCCAGGTAGGTGCCGCCCACCTGGATCGCCGGGATCTTTGGGGTCGTCGGGTTCGACCCGCCCGGCGCCGCGGCCAGGTGCAGGTTCGACCAGAGCTCGTCCGGTGCGTGCGGGGCCCACGACTGCCAGGCCGAGATCACCCGGGCGGCGGCGGACCAGGGCCAGGACAGGAAGAACAGGATGATCTCGGTCGCCGGGTAGGTGCGATACGTGAACGAGGTGACCACGCCGAAGTTGCCGCCGCCACCGCCGCGGCAGGCCCAGAACAGGTCCGGGTTACTGCTCGCGCTGCACGTCCTGACCTGGCCGTCGGCGGTGACGATCTGCAGGGAGGTCAGGTTGTCGCTGGTCAGGCCGTAAGCACGGGACACCACTCCGACGCCGCCGCCCAGCGTCAGCCCGGCGATGCCGACCGTGGGGCAGGACCCGCCCGGCACCACCCGGCCGTGCGCCGACAGCCCGTTGTAGAAGTCGACCAGGCGCGTGCCCGCCCCGACGGTCGCGGTGGTGCCGCTGACGTTTACCCCGGCCATCCGGGTCACGTCCACGATCAGGCCGCTGCTCGAGGACCAGCCGGCGTAGCTGTGCCCGCCGGACCTGGCCGCGACCGGCACGCCGTACTTGCGCACGAACGCCAGGCAGGTCGAGACGTCATGGGGATTGCGGCAGTAGGCGATCCCGGCCGGGTGCAGCGAGTCGAAGCGCGGGTCGAATTGCCGTTTGGCCACGGTGTAGGCGGCCTCGCCTGGCCGGACCAGGGTTCCGGACAGGTCGCGGGCCAGCGCCGTCCAGTCCGCGGCCGAGGGGGGAACCCCAGAACCTCCGGCGGAGCCGGCGGCCCGGCCGGGGGTGCTGCTGGCGGTGCTGGTTGTGCTGCCGGGGGGGCTGCTGACGGTTTGGGGGGGCGGGCGGCCGGGCGGCGTCGGTCCGCTGTTCCCGCTGCACGAGGCGAGCAGGCCTGCGCCTCCCGCCGCCGCGGCGAACCGCAGGAACGCACGGCGCCCCCGGGGGTCCGCGCCTCCGCTTCCGGCCTGGCTCATCGCCGTCGGCCTCCCTCCTGAGCTGTTCTCTGAGCTTCCCAGCGGAGCCCACAGCGGTAAAGACGCCGCGGGGCGGCAAACAGTTGGGCCCGCCCCGGGGCGCGGAGTTCACCCGATATTTACTTGCCTGCCGGAACCAGCGGAATATAGTTGAGTTACTCAATCGTTTAGTGACTCAGGTAATAGTTGAAGGCTCAGACAGCCGGACGGAGGTGAGCACAGATGGAAGATCAGCCAGGTACGGCGACAGCCGTAGATCTAGCGTGGGACGCCGAGCCGGTACCGCATACCGAACCGCTGACTGACGACCAGCTGAACAATCAGATCAGTGACGTGTTCACCGACCTGATCAAGCATGCCCACGACCTCGGGCAGAAGATCGCGACCGAGAACGGGCTGGCCGGCAGCGACGCCATGGCCCTGTTCAAGCTCGAAACTCCGATGACGATGAAGGAACTCGGCCAGCGAATGGGCTGCGATCCCTCCTTCATCACCACGATCGCGGACGCACTGGAAAGGCACGGGCTGGCCCGGCGGGAACCTTCCGTCAAGGACCGGCGCAGCAAGAACATCGTGCTCACGCCCGAAGGCGTGGGCGTCAGGGAGCGGATCTGCGCCGAGATGATGGCGCAGGCTCCCTGGTGTACCGGGCTCGACACCAGCGAGCGCCGCTGCTTGCTCGGGCTGATGCGCAAGATGCTCAGATCGCGCGGCGGGAGGTGATGGCGTCACATCCGCGGTCGCTCCCCCGTCATATGCGATGAGAGTCGTGCCGCACCACCGTCATACCTGCGGATGACGGCCACACGGGGAAGGAAGCTGCTGACCGGGGGCACGCACCACGGCCCGTTCGGCTCGCAAAAGACCAAACCACAGGATTATGGCGCGTGAACTCGGCCCCTGGCCGGTCACGGCGCTAGTTCGTCACGCCCTCAAACTAGGGAGATTGTCTTGTCCGCCACATCACCAGACACCGGGCGGCCCACCCGGGAGGTCAGTAACGCGGCGTCAGACGCCGCCGCGCGGCCCGACCAGGGCGCGCCGCAACGGCGGCTGGGCCTGGCCCTGGCCGTCATCGCGACGGCCCAGCTGATGGTCGTCCTCGACGCGACGATCGTCAACGTCGCGCTGCCGCACATCCAGACCGCGCTCGGCTTCTCCGGCACCAACCTGGAGTGGGTCGTCAACGCCTACGCGCTGGCCTTCGGCGGGTTGCTGCTGCTCGGTGGCCGGTCCGGCGACCTACTGGGGCGTCGCCGGATCTTCATCTTCGGCATCTTGCTGTTCTCGCTGGCCTCCCTGCTCGGCGGGTTCGCCACCGACCAGGCGTGGCTGCTCACCGCACGGGTGGTGCAGGGCATCGGCGGCGCGTTCGCCGCGCCCACGGCGCTGTCGCTGATCGCGGTCACCTTCCCGGAAGGCAAGCCGCGCAACCGGGCGATGGGCGTCTACGCCGCGATGAGCGTCTCCGGCGCGGCGGTCGGCCTGATCGCGGGCGGGCTGCTCGTCCAGTACGCCGACTGGCGCTGGGTGCTGTTCGTGAACGTGCCGATCGGCCTGGTGGTCGCGGCCCTCGCGATCCGGGTGCTGCCGGAATCAGACCGGCGGCGCGGCCGCTTCGACTTCCCGGGCGCCATCACCGGCAGCCTCGGCCTCGGGCTGCTCGTCTACGGGCTGTCCAACGCCGCCACCAGCCAGAACGGCGTCTCGCACTGGGGTGACACCAAGGTGATCGTGTCACTGGTGGCCTCGGTGGTGCTGCTCCTCGCGTTCGGGTTCATCGAGGTCCGGAGCAAGCACGCGCTCGTGCCGATGCGGGTGCTGCGCAGCCGGGACCGGTCCGGCGCCTACCTGATCAGCTTGTGCGTGGGCACCGCGCTGTTCGGCATGTTCTTTTTCCTCACCATCTTCGTGCAGGAGGTGTGGGGGTACAGCCCGCTGCGAACCGGCATCGCCTACCTGCCGATGGTCCTCACGATCATGGCGGCGTCCGGGATCGCCTCGCAGCTGGTGGCCCGGATCGGCGCCCGGCCGCTGATGCTGGCGGGCAGCGTGATCGCGACCGGAGGCCTGTTCTGGCTGTCCCGGATCAACGAGCACAGCCACTACGTCTCCGGGCTGATGGGGCCGATGATGGTCACCGCGCTCGGGATGGGGCTAATCTTCGTGCCGCTCTCGCTGGTCGCGCTGGCCAAGGTGGCCGACAACGACGCGGGCGTGGCCTCGTCCCTGCTGAACACGGGCCAGCAGGTCGGCGGTTCGATCGGGCTGGCGATCCTGGGCACGGTGGCGTGGAGCGCGGTGGCCAACAGCGCCCGCTCGCAGGCGGCGGCCGCGGCGGCGGCGGCGAAGCACGCTGCTGTGCACCTGTCGACGGCTAAGGAAGCCGCGCTCGCCAAGGCGGCGACCGACCATGCCCTGTCGGTCGGCTTCGCCAAGGGATACGAGGTCTCGGCGGGGATCGCGCTGCTCGCGCTGATCATCACGGTGGTCGCGATCAGGGTCAAGCGGGAGGACCTGGCCGGGATCAACCCGATGGCGGCCCCGGTCGACTAACGCGACCTGAGCCCCGCGGCGCCTTCCCGGCGCCGCGGGGCTTTCGCGTGCCCGCCCTGGCCGGCATACGATCGTCTCGTCGTCTAGGCCGGGAGGTGCCGATGGCCGCAGGGCTGTTCTACGTCTACACCGATCCGGGTTCGGTCGACGAGGCGGAATTCCACGACTGGTACGACCACGAGCACGGTCCGGCCCGGCTGGCCGTGCCCGGGATCCGCACCGCCCGCCGGTACCGGGCGGTCGACGACCTGACGCCGCCGTGGCTCGTGCTGTACGAACTGGACCGCCCGGGGGTCATCGACAGCGCCGCGTACAAGGCGCTCGGCGCGCAGGCGAGCGACCGGGACAAGTCCGTCGCCGCCGGACTGGCCACCCTGGATCGCCGGGTGTACGAGCAGATCAGCCTGGACGGTTCCGAACCCGACCCGGTGGCCCCGGTGATCCTGGCGGTGGCGATGTCCGTGCCCGCGGACGCCGAGGACGACCTGGACGCCTGGTACACCGACGAGCACATCCCGATGCTGCTCGACGTCCCCGGCTGGCTGCGGATCCGCAGATACCGGCTGACCCGCAGCCTGGACGAGCCAGGACCGGATCTCCTCTCGCTGCACGAGCTGACCGGCCCGCAGGTGCTGGACGAACCCAGCTTCCGGGCGGCGATCAGCACACCCTGGCGCGACCGGGTTGTGGCCTCGGCGCTGCGCCGGGAACGCCGGGTGTTCGGCTTCCGCAACTCGATCGGCGCCGGCCGGCTATAGGCCGAGCCGCCTGGACAGGTCAGAGGCGAGGATCCCGGCCGGGTCGAATTCGGCCCGCAGCTTGGCGAACTCCGCCAGCCGCGGGTACATCTCGGCCAGCACCCCGGCCGGTACCCGCGAGTCCTTGGCCAGGTAAACGCGGCCGCCCGCCTCCACCACGAGCCGGTCGAGCCGGTCGAGCAGCCGGTCCAGGCCCGGCGTCCGGGCCGGGAAGTCAAGGGCGAGCGTCCAGCCGGCCATCGGGAACGACAGCACGCCGGGGTCACCCTCGCCGAACCGCTTGAGCACGGTGACGAAGGACGGCGCGTGGGCCTGGCTGACCATCTCGAACGACCGGCGCACGGCGGCCTGCGCGGTGAAGGGCACCACGTACTGGTACTGCCGGAATCCGCCCGGGCCGTAGACCCGGTTCCAGTTCCTGATCCCGTCCAGCGGATGGAAGAACGCCCCGATGCTCTGCAGCTCCCCGGTCCGGGTACGCGGCGCCTTGCGGTACCACGCCTCGTTGGCCAGGGCCACGGTGTAGCGGTTGATCAGGCCGGGCGGGAATCCGGCCGGCACCCCCACCCGGGCGCCGGGCCGGAACGCGAACGGATCGGCCGCCTGCGCCGGGTCCAGGTCCGCCAGATCGGCGAAGTCGCCGCTGGTGACCACGGAACGGCCCAGGTGAGCGCCCTGGGCCAGGCTGTCCGACCAGGCCACCGTGTAGCCGAACCGGCGATCGTGCTCGGTCAGCACGGCCATCGTCTCGTCGATGTCGGCGGTGCGCACCGTGTCCACCCGGACCCGCGAGGTGGCGACCCGCTTCAGCTGGACCGTGGCCCGCACGATGAGCCCGGTCAGCCCCATCCCGCCCGCCGTGGCCCAGAACAGCACGGGATCGGACTGCGGGGTGACGGTGCGCACGTCGCCGCCGGGCAGCATGAGGTCGAACGAGGTCACGTGGCTGGCGAAGCTGCCCGCCACATGGTGGTTCTTGCCGTGCACGTCGGCGGCGATGGCCCCGCCGATGGTCACCTGGCGGGTGCCGGGAGACACCGGCACGAACCAGCCGGACGGCAGCCCCGCGACCATCAGCTGCTCAAGGCTGACCCCGGCCTCGCAGCTGGCCAGCCCCGTCGCCTGGTCCAGGTCGACGAGCCGGGTCAGCTTGGCGGTGGAGACCACGACGCCGCCGCCGCACTGCGCGGCGTTGTTGTAGCTGCGGCCAAGCCCGCGGGCGATCAGGCCGGGCGAGGCGGCCCGCAGCAGCTCGGCGGCGCTGGCGACGGTGGCCGGCTCGGCCAGTTCGGCCGAGGATGGGGCGATCCGGCCCCAGCCGGTGAGGGTGACGGTGCGGCGGCTTGGCATGGTCCTGCATGCTACGCGCCGACAGGCCCCGGGAGGGAACCTGGGCGGGCGCGATTCACCACGGATCGTTCGGATTAAAAATTCCGGAACGAACCGTGGTGCCAGCCGATCAGACGGTGTGCAGGCCGGCCGCGGTGAACTCGGCGCGGACCCGGTCGAGCTGCCCGGCGGTCGGCGGGGTCACCTCCGCGCAGCGGTAGTCCAGCCCGAGCGCGGCGTACTTGGCCGCGCCGAGCCGGTGGAACGGGAGCACGTCGACCCGTTCGACGTTCCCGAGGGAGGCGACGAACGTGGCCAGCCCGGCGACGTTGGCTGAGTCGTCGGTCCAGCCGGGGACCAGCACGAAGCGCACCCAGACGAGCTGGTGGCGGGCGGCGAGCCGGCCGGCGAACGCGAGCGTCGGCGCGATGCTGCCGCCGGTCACCCGCCGGGCGATGGCCCGGTCGAACGACTTGATGTCGAGCAGCACCAGGTCGGTGGCGTCGAGCAGCTCGTCGTCGGCGCGGGCGCCGAGGTAACCGGAGGTATCGAGCGCGGTGTGCAGGCCGAGATCCTTCGCGCCGGCCAGCACCGCCCGGGTGAACGCGGGCTGCAGCAGCGGCTCGCCGCCGGAGACGGTCAGCCCGCCGCCGGCCGCGCCGATGAACTTGGTGTACCGGCTCGCCTCGGCGAGCACGTCGGCGGCGCTCATCCGCCGCCCGTTCCGGCCCTGCCAGGTGTCCGGGTTGTGGCAGTACACGCAGCGCAGCGGGCAGCCCGCGGTGAACACGACGAACCGGGTACCTGGGCCGTCGACGCCGGTGGACAGGTCCCAGGAGTGCACAGAACCGGTGATCCCGGTCGGCCCGCCCTGCGCCTGAGGCGGGCCGACGGTGGTGGCGGTCATGTTAAGACCGAGCCGTGGAAGGTCCGGCTGACGACGTCGAGCTGCTGTTCGCGGGTGAGCCGGACAAAGTTGACCGCGTACCCGGAGACCCGGATCGTCAGCTGCGGGTAGCGCTCCGGGTGATCCATGGCGTCGAGCAGGGTGGCGCGGTCGAGCACGTTGACGTTCATGTGGAACCCGCCGCAGGCGACGAACCCGTCCAGGATGCCGACGAGGTTGTCGGCCTGTTCGCCGGGAGTGCGGCCGAGCGCGGCCGGAGTGATGGTCTGGGTCAGGGAGATGCCGTCCTCGGCGTGGCTGTACGGCAGCTTCGCGACCGACAGGGCGGCAGCGACCAGGCCGTGCTGATCACGGCCGTTCATCGGGTTCGCCCCGGGCGCGAACGGTGCTCCGGCGGGCCGGCCGTCCGGTGTGTTGCCTGTGTGCTTGCCGTAGACGACGTTGGAGGTGATGGTCAGCACCGACTGGGTGTGCAGCGCGTCCCGGTACGTCTGGTGCTGGCGGACCTTATCCATGAACGTGCGGACGAGCCACACCGCGATGGCGTCGGCGCGGTCGTCGTTGTTGCCGTAGGCCGGGAACTCCCCGTCGGTGCGGTAGTCGACCACCAGGCCGGTGTCGTCGCGGACCGGCCGCACGACCGCGTACTTGATCGCGGCGAGGGAGTCGGCGGTGACGGACAGGCCAGCGATGCCGCAGGCCATCGTGCGCAGCACGCCGTAGTCGTGCAGCGCCATCTCCAGCCGCTCGTAGGCGTACTTGTCGTGCATGTAGTGGATGACGTTGAGCGCGTCGACGTAGGTTTTGGCGAGCCAGTCAAGCGTGGTGTCGAACCGGGCCACGATCTCGTCGTAGTCGAGCACGTCACCGGTCAGCGGCGGCAGCGTGGGTCCGACCTGGACGCCGCTGTTCTCGTCCCGGCCGCCGTTGATCGCGTAGAGCAGCGCCTTGGCCAGGTTGACCCGGGCGCCGAAGAACTGCATCTGCTTGCCGACCTCCATTGCCGAGACGCAGCAGGCGATGGCGGTGTCGTCCCCCCACCGGTCCCTGAGCAGGTCGTCGGACTCGTACTGGATCGAGCTCGTGTCGACGGAGACCTGGGCGCAGAACCGCTTGAATCCGGCGGGCAGCCGCGGGGACCACAGCACGGTCAGGTTCGGCTCGGGTGCGGGCCCGAGGTTGTACAGGGTCTGCAGGTAGCGGAAGCTGGTGCGGGTGACAAGCGGACGGCCGTCGCGGCCGATGCCGCCGATCGACTCGGTGACCCAGGTCGGGTCGCCGGAGAACAGCTGGTCGTATTCCGGGGTGCGCAGGAACCGGACGATCCGCAGCTTGATCACGAAGTCGTCGATGAGCTCCTGCGCTTGGCGCTCGGTGAGCCGGCCCGCGCGCAGGTCGCGCTCGAGGTACACGTCGAGGAACGTCGAGGTGCGACCCAGCGACATCGCGGCGCCGTTCTGCTCCTTGACGGCGGCCAGGTAGCCCAGGTACAGCCACTGGATCGCCTCCTGGGCCGTCGCCGCGGGCCGGGATACGTCGTGGCCGTAGGAGGCGGCCATCTCGACCAGTTCGCCCAGCGCGCGGATCTGCTCGGCGAGCTCCTCGCGATCGCGGATGATCGCGGCGGTGGACGGGTGGGCGTCCAGGGCGCTCTTCTCGGCCCGCTTGGCGGCGACCAGCGCGCTGACGCCGTACAGCGGCACCCGGCGGTAATCGCCGATGATCCGGCCACGGCCGTAAGCGTCAGGCAAGCCGGTGATGAGGTGGGAACGGCGGGCGGCCAGGACGTCGGCCGGGTAGGCGTCGAAGACACCGTCGTTGTGGGTCTTGCGGTACCGGGTAAAGATCTCCGCGACGGCCGGGTCCAGGGTGTAGCCGTAGGCGGCGAGGCCCTGCTGCACCATCCGCAGGCCGCCGTTGGGCATGATCGCGCGGCGCAGCGGCGCGTCGGTCTGCAGGCCGACGATCAGCTCGTGCTCGGCGTCGATATAGCCGGGGGCGTGGCTGGTGATCGACGCGGGGGTGTGGGTGTCGGCGTCGTAGATGCCGCGGGCCTGCTCGTCGGGGAACATCGCGGTCAGCCGCGACCACAGCGCGCTGGTGCGCATCGTCGGGCCGGCCAGGAACGCCGCGTCGCCGGTGTACGGGGTGACGTTGGCCTGGATGAAGTCGCGGACGTCGATCTGATCCTGCCAGCGGCCGCCGGCGAAGCCCTGCCACGGGTCGGCGGTGATGCCAGCGGTTTCTGTCCGGATCGACTCCATGGTCGTGCTCACGGTCTTTTCCTCTCCGCACCGGATCCCCCACGGCGCCCTAACCTTTTGTTCTACCTACAAACTTATCGCGGTGAGCGGTCGCGCCTTGAGGGTCTTTCGGCCCCATCTGTCGGTCCCAAAGGCACCTTGACCTCGACTTTTAGCCCCGTCCCTGGGAGCGGCCGGACAGCCCTCGGCCGACATGCGTGTTGTCAGGCACCGCGACGTTTACCCGGGCGGGCACGCCGCCGAACGGACGGTGGTGCTTCTTCCCCGGATCGCGCGGCGGCTCAGCAATCCACGGAAGCGTGGCTCGCGGCTTACGGGGGTTCATTACAGTCGGGCTAGAAGATAAGGCAGTATCCGGGATGCGGGAGGACGAAGGCCATGGCGACGGCGGCGCGTGACCGGCTGGCTCGGACACCCACCAGACCAGGCGGCAAGGCCGCCCTTACACGCTCGTCCTGAAGAAGACCGAGGCGGTGTTCGCCGGGGAGCAGGAGGCGCGGATCAGGGACGAAACGGATCTGGAGTGGCTCGCGGCACAGTGGAGTCTCCGCGCTTGATCAGCGTGATCCCCGAACGGCCCGGGGTGACTCATCGCTCGCCATGGTTGCAGGATGTAAGACTTGCGCTGACCGGAAACCGAAGGCTATCGGGATTCCCGTGCCGTCAGGACCGCAGTCCCGCCACGTAATGGAACTTGCCGTCGCCGACGTTCTGGCGGAGCGTGTGCATGATGCGCCACGTGTCGTCATGAGGGCCTTCGATGTACACGGGCATCCCGTCCCTGCCGAACTCCAGGTCGCACACGCCGTCCCACTCACCGAGATGTCCCGCGGCCTTCGCGAAGTCCGCGTGCGGCTCGAACCCGAGCCCGCGAGCGTACCCGATCCCGCCCAACACGATCCGCTGGGCGAGAACCAGCGGCACCTCTAGGGGTGCCCCCGGATAACTGCGGAAGGCATCAGCGCAAACCGACGGGAGCTTCCTCCTCTCGATCGGCTTCGGCCCCAGGGCGTTCTTCACTCCCAGGCACCAGGTGTCGACCAGGAACTCGCACACCCGCACCGAACTTCCCCGCTCACGGGCAACGACGACGATGACCAGCCCAGAGCTCCCTGTCTCGGCTGCCCCGGTGTCCAGCCATTCAGGGTGGCCAGTGAACCGCACGCTCGACGACCAGCCCTGGTTGACCCAGCAGCCGATAAGCGGCGCCTCCTTCTCCTGCGGCTCGGCAGCGGCGAGCCGCCGGATCAGTGGCGTCACAGTCGCGGGGCGTACCTTGAGGGCGCGGGCGATCTCCTTCGGCGACCGTCCGCGAGCACGGAGCTCGCGGACACGTTCCAGCAGTTCATCATCGGGCATCCCACCATGATCCCGGAGCCGGCACCCCGGCACGCCGCGTTCGGCGCGACCGGGAAACTATTGTCAACTATTCCGGCGGACCCCAGCGGGCTCGGGCCTTCTCCAGGAAGCTTGGCTCCGGCTCGGGAGTTACTCCCGTGGACGACCTTCTCGGTGTCGAGGAGGCACTTGAGGTGGCCGGTCTTCGACCCGGTACTTGAGCTCAATCTCGCTCACCCGCTGCCTCCATGTGAGCATTCCGGAATTACCTGCGTTCGCGGCGTGTCGTATCAGCGGAACTCACATCCCGCGAATTGCGTGGTTTGCAGTAATCTGTCCCTTGGTGCGGGCGCCCTCGTGCTCTCCGGTCCCATCCG
>Ga0224557_1000285_pt1 | contig 57454 bp, 51 predicted proteins | sample 714S31014metaG_FD_180677 | JGI IMG/M metagenome (GOLD analysis project Ga0224557, IMG submission 180677) | Peat soil microbial communities from Stordalen Mire, Sweden - 717 S3 10-14 | ecosystem: Environmental > Terrestrial > Soil > Wetlands > Peat | place: Sweden: Norrbotten County, Stordalen...
ATAACTTACAACGTTCGGCCTTCCAGGCGATGAACGACCGATGATTGCGCCTGCGGCGCGGATGATATCAAGCTGCTCTATACCGGCAATTGTTCAGAAAACGACGCTTTCAGATGAGCGATGACACTTGATCCAGCCGCGCGGCAAGCCGTCGCGGTCGCGGCTGTAGTAGAGCGGAATCACTTCGTCGAGAAGCACTTGATAGAGCGCCTCGCCGTCGCGTTTATCGTGCACATCCATATTGGAATGCGTTCTGCCGTTCCCAATCGCAAAGCCGTTGAGCCCGTCGCAGGCTTCGGCCCACCAACCGTCCAGAACGGAGAGATTCAAACCGCCGTTGAGCACCACCTTCATGCCGCTGGTGCCCGAGGCTTCGAGAGGACGGCGGGGATTGTTCAGCCACACGTCGACGCCCTGGACGAGGTAGCGGCCCACGTTGATGTCGTAATCCTCAATGAAGACGAACTTGTCGGCAAAATCGGCGTTGCGCATCATCTGCGCGATCTGCTGCAGGACGCGCTTGCCGGGCTCGTCGTGAGGGTGCGCCTTGCCGGCAAAAACCAATTGCACGGGACGCTTGGCGTCGTTCACCATCTGGGCCAACTGCTGCATGTCGGCAAGCAGCAGATTGGCGCGCTTGTAGGTGGCGAAGCGCCGGGCGAAGCCGATGGTGAGGGCATCGGGCGAAAGCACCTTGTCGAGATGCTTCAGGGTCTGCTCCGGCTCCGCGCGGCGCCCGGCCTGCTCCCGCGCGCGCCGGCGGACGAAGTTGAAGAGCTGGCCTTTGAGGCTCAAGTGCGTCTCCCACAACTCGCCGTCGTCGACGGTCTCAATGGCCTCCCAGGTTTGCGCTTTTCCGCTTTCGCGGTGCCAGCCCACGCCCAGATGGCGATCGTAGAGACGGCGCATCTGCGGCGCCAGCCACGACGGCACATGCACGCCGTTGGTCACGTGGCCGATGGGCACCGCGTCCTCCGGCTTTTCCGGATAGAGCCCCCGCCACATGGCGCGCGAGACCTCGCCGTGCAACGAGCTGACCGCATTCACGCGCCGCGCCAGTTTCAGGCCCAGCACCGTCATGCAGAAGGACTCTCCGTAATCGGTGGGATGCTCGCGGCCAAAGCCCATCAGGTTTTCGTGGGAGATGCCCAACTGCTCGCGCAGCGGGCCCAGGTGCTCCTCGATCAGGTCGGCGCTGAAGCGGTCGTGGCCCGCGGGCACGGGCGTGTGCGTAGTAAAGATCACCTCGCGGGGAATCTGGCGGGCGGCAGAGGTGAAATCCAGGCCCTCCTCCTCCATGCGCGTGCGGATGGCCTCAAAAACGGCGAATCCGCTGTGGCCCTCGTTCAAATGCAGAACGCCCGGCGTGATGCCCATGGCCTTGAGCGCGCGATAGCCGCCTACGCCCAGCAGCAGCTCCTGCCGGATGCGGGTGCGCGCATCGCCACCGTAAAGCCGCGAGGTGGTTTCGAGATCCTCCGGAGCATTACCGGCCACATTCGAGTCCAGCAGCAGAAGATCGCAGCGGCCCACGCGCACGCGCCAAACTTTGGCGCGAATCGAGCTGCCGCGCGTGGCAATCTCCACCACCACCGGCTCGCCATTCGCGCCGATGGCCGGCTGCATGGGCAGTTGGCCGATGTCGGTCTGGAGATACTCCTCTCGCTGCCAGCCGCCTTCGTCGAGCCGCTGCAAAAAGTAGCCCTGCCCGTAGAAGAGGCCGACGCCGACGAGAGGAATATCCAGGTCCGATGCGCTCTTGATGTGGTCGCCGGCGAGAATGCCGAGGCCGCCGGAGTAGATGGGCAGCGACTCGTGCAGCCCGAACTCGGCGGAGAAATAGGCCACGGGCCGCGGTCGCAGCACGCCCGCGTGTCCCGCGCCCCAGGTGGGGTCGTCGTTCAAATACTCCTGCTGGCGCCGGTAAGCGTAGTTGATGCGGCTGTGCAAGGCGATCTCGGTGGCCCTGCGCTCGATCTCGGCGAGGGGAATTTCGCTGAGCAGGGCAATCGGGTTTTGGTTCAGCTCGCGCCAGCGCACGGGATTCAGGTCGCGAAACAGGCTCACGCACTCCTGATCCCAGCTCCACCACACGTTGCGGGCCAGCTCCCAGAGCTTTTCCTGCGCCGGCGCGATGAAGCGGTCGAGGGTCCGCGCCTCGCTCACCACCGGCGCCACCTGGCTGGCGGCTTCGGCGAGCATGCGAATCTCGTGTTCGCGAAAGACGCGCGGTTCCTTGGTTTGAACTACGAGCACGCCCTGCAGCACGCCGCGGTCGATCAACGGCACGCCGAGAAAGGAGCGGTACTCGTCTTCGCCCGATTCCTTGAAGTACTTGTAGCGGGGATGATTGCGTGCGTCGGCCACGGCCACGGGAAGCAACTGTTCGGCGACCAGGCCGGAGAGGCCCTCGTGCAACGGCATGCGCAAGGCGCCGATACATCGCGGATGCAGGCCAAGCGTGGCGGCCAGCACCAGGTTGGAGCGGTCCGGCTCCAGCAGGTACGCCGAGCAAACGTCGGTTCTGAAGCGCGATGCAATCAGAGCCACCACGTTCATCAGCGTATCGGCGGGCTTGCCTTCTTCCGCCGCGAGGTTGCCGATCTCCTCAAGGGTCAGGACAAAATTGCTGTCAGAGGATTCGCGAGTCGTCGTCATCGGGGTATCTTCGCCTTTTGTGCATGATTTATCGATAAAGATTCGGCCCCGCGCGCGCCGGATAAAGAAAGCAAGCCATGCCGGGCGAGATCACGCGACGAAAAAACCAAGCAAATTGACAGTTGGGACCTGAGGGAAGCCCCCGTCACTCTCCGGTGCGGGGTTGATTCGACAATACCATAGACGGAAGCGGCTGTGAAAACACCAGGTTGGTGCGTGAATGCTTGCGGTCCTTTCCATGAGGGGCGTCAACGGAGTCCGCGGGGTTGTTCCGCACGGAGGACGAGGCCTCGGCCGCGCTCTCACAGCTTGCTGAAAAATGGCGACAAGTGACGAATCGTCTTGCGAGATTCCCGCAGGCTAGAGCCTCAATCACTATCCCCCTTACACATGTTCCGGCTCAGGTGTAGTGTGTTTGTGGGGGGGAATCCAATGACAAATCAGGACGAATTGCTTGGACAACTTGCGAAGTTGGTATTTGAGATGGCGCGGGACGTTGTGTATTTGTTAGACCACCAACCAGAATTAGGGCCGGGACAGATGGGCGGGGAGATGGATCACCCCACCGCAGCCGAGCGCGCCGGCGAGATTCGGATGACATTGCGCGAGACCCGGAAACTTTTTGAAGTAGCTCCTCAATCTCAGCCGGGGGAAGCGTTATAAATCTCTACTTCCTAACCCGCAGATTCCCTACCGAGGAAATGGCTTGGGCGCATTTGGTTAAGGTGCGCTGGCCTAACGGCGTCTGCTGCTTGGCTTGCGGATAAAGCAAATGCTGGCCCATCCAATCCACGAACAAAACAGGCAAGCCGCGCCGGTTGAGATCATGCGACAAAGAACAAACAAGTTGACAGTTGGGACCTGAGGGAAGCCCCGTCACTCTTCGGTGCGGGGTTGATTCGACAATACTATACGCGGCGGCCATCGCTGCTGCCAGAATCCAGTCCTGCTTCCTCGAACGACCGGACTTAGACCGCGATGAAAGGAGTCGAACGGCAGTAGAATGGGAGTGGAAGGCCACACATGACCGCAGCACAAAACACAATCCGCGTTGATTTGGGCACGCTTCGACGGGCAGTCGAAGAGCGGGTCGAGTCTGGCTCGTACGCCACCCCGGACGAGGTCATTCGCGCCGGCCTTCTTGCGTTGCAGCGCGAAGAGGCAGGCCTGAACGAGTGGCTGACACGCCTGGCCGAAGAGGCGCTGGCCGACCAGAGGCCCAGTATTCCGGCCGCGCAAGTTTTCCGTGAACTCCGCGCCAAATACGGTCGCGCCTCCAGCGTGACCACCCCGTGAAGCGGTTCGAGGTGCGTTTTCTGGCTGCTGCCGCAGCCGACCTCGACGAGCTTTTCTGTCACATAGCAAAAAAATCCAGCCCGGAGACCGCCGACCGCTATCTGAGCCGGTTGGAACGCTTCTGTTTGAGCCTGAGTACTCTCCCGGCGCGGGGAACGGTCGTTCCCGGCCGCGTTCCTGGCCTGCGCCGGATGGGATTTGAGCGCCGCGCAAGCATCCTGTTCCGCGCAGGTAAAGACAAGGTCGAGATTCTGCGCATTCTCTACGGCGGTCGCGATCTCACACCTGCCCTGGAGGAAATCCTGGCGAGGTAACGCGCCCGGCGGCGGGAGCGCAGGAGAATTCGGACGGGGTCGAGTCCGGTCTTCGCGCGTCCCCGGAACGCTGTTTCAGAGCCTGTCCAGACACTTGCCTCGATAGGAGAAAATCGAGCCTTGTGGTTTCCTACCCTTTCCCAAAAGACAAGAAAGGATGGGGCACAGGGCTTTAGGTGCACGAACTGCCCTACGCGGCGCGATCTTCCGGCAGCTCAATCAGATGGAACTGTTCCACCATGGACTCGAGGGTGCGGGCGGTTTCAAGCAGCTCTCCGGTGGCGGCGACCACTTGTTCGGCGCCGCCGGCGCTTTCCTGCGAAGAGGTGGCCACGTTGCGCATGGCGCTGCTGGCCGCTGCCGCGGCCTTAGCAGAGCGCCGCGCCCGGCAGCCTACTGCGGTCCTTTGTCGCCTCTGGTCAGAAATGGGATGTGGAAGGGCGAATCGGTGGTGGACTGCTTCTTCTGCTTGCTGTTGGCGTCCCGTACCAGCACGGTGCGCTGCGAGTTGATGCACAGCCAGCCGCCGCGCACGCGCTCAAAGACGTGGGTAAAGACGCCTTTTTCGTCCACCTCGGCCGCATTCACCTTGTGATGCAGGGTGTAGGTGCCGTTGGCCACGGCGATATCGCCCAGCATGCGCACGGTGATCACCTTCTGCGTCAGGGAGAGCGACTTGTCCTGGCCGCTGATCACCTGGACCACCTGCTGGTTGCGGGTAGTCACGTCGCCCTGGGCCGAGATGTCGACAAACAAGGGCGAAAGCACCAATTCAAGAGCGTACTGGTCGCGCCGGTTGACGGCGTCGGACCAGGAGTCTTCGATCTTCTGGAACTGCGCCACCTCGGGACTGACGGTCGAGGTGACGCCGGGCTCGGGCGTTGCCGCGGTAGCAGGGGCAACCGCGCCGGAGGCCGGAGTCTGGGCAGCGGCACAGGCGCAAGCAAGGAGCACAGTGGAAAGACACGCAAGAAGACATTTCATTGGCAGTATGGGCTCCAACCCTGGGGAGGATGGCTCTTACAAAATCATAGCTCCTGGAGTTGGGGATGCGCAGGTTGGGAGCGAAAAAGGGCGAAGAAGCGGAGTTGGCGGAGTTAGCGGAGTTGGCGGCGTTAGGCCGAATGCGTGCGCAAAACGAAGCTGTTGATCTTCAGCGGCTCGGGGGTATAGGGCGTGTTCGAGACTTTGTGCGGATTCCAGGCTAGCTCCGCTGACTCCGCCAACCCCGCTAACTCCGCTGGTTTCTACAGCAGGCTTTGCAGGCGGTCGGGGTTGTGCAGCGTCACGACCGATTCCTCGATCGAGATCCAGCCCTCTTTGCGGAACTGGCCCAGGGTGCGGGTGACGGTTTCGCGCGTGGTGCAGGTCATCGAGGCCATCTCTTCATGCGTCAGCAGCAAGGGGAAGCGATATTCGCCGGATTCGGTATGTTCGCCGATCTGATGCGAGAGCTCCAAAAGCAGGCGCGCCAGGCGCGCGGCCACGGTCTCGGCCAAAGCGATGCGGCAGGCATCCTGCAGCGCGAAACGGTACTCCTGGCAGATGCACTGCACGGCGCGCAACTGGGCTTCCTTGTGGCTGCGCAGGAAGGTGAGAAAGCGGTCGCGCTCGACGGGACGCAGTTGCGCCGGCGTGAGCGACTGCGCGGAAACCTCGTAGACGCCGTGGGAGAGCACCGCGTACAGCCCCAGCATGGAGCCGGCGCCGGCGACGCGCACGATCATCTGCCGGTCTCCCTGCGGGCCGGCGGTCAGCTTGAGATAGCCGTTGCAGATCAGATACAGGCACCGGGCGTCCTCGCCCTGCGTGAACAACGAGGCTTGCGCGGGGAGCGAAATGGTGCTTGTCGCCAGCTCCAGATCGGCCAGGACGGCGCTGCCCAGGGAGCAAAACCAGCCGGGTCGGCGATTGGCGCAAGCCGCGCATCCTAAAGGCGATGAACGGCCCGAATTCCTTGGCCGGGTCTGCTCTTCCGACGAAATCTGCGAGTCCGACATCGTATTCTTCCGTTCCCGATCGATGCGGCCGGCCTCCCGCCGTTTCCGAGCTGTTCCACGTCCTTGCTCGGGCTGCGGTTGAGACCGCTACGCCAGCCATTCCCTGGGGATAGGAAGACCCAGCTTGAGTCTGCTTGAGCCAGGGCGGCTTTGGATGTGATGGGCCTCACGTTTCTCGGAAGCTCGGCCGGGGTCTGTGATGAGAAAAACCCAATGCGCGTCACTTCGGGATGGCAAAGCTGCTGCTCGACAAGGTCTTACGGCTCTGAAACCTCAGCTTCAGGCTGTGTGATGAACATCACCGCCCACGGATATGACAACCCCGTAATCTCTCGTGCAAGTGGTGACGCTCCGCACCTGCTGGCTACCGCCAAGGGTACTGGCGGTGCTCAAGCTCACATGGGCGGGACGCCACAGGCAGCGCGGAATGGCTGCTGAAGTTGGTTTCAGGCTGTGCCAGGAAGTTTTTTTTGAAGGCGGTATTTTGCATGCATACATGTAGGCCGGTAACGCGGATGAACGGTGCGGCTCCCGAGTGGTTCTCGGGACTGCGAGCGATGGCGATGATTCTGGTGGGCGCAGGCGCGATCTCGGCCACGGCGCTGGCGGCTCCGCCGCCCGGAGCCAAGTCCCCTGACGCGCCGGCCAAGGGCGCCGCGCACGCCGAATATGTGGGGACCGACACCTGCGCAACCTGTCACGCGGAAGTGTCGAAGGGATTTGCCTCGAATCCTCACACCAAGATGGTCCTGATGCCCGGCAACGCCACCGGTGTGACCTGCGAGAACTGCCACGGTGCGGGCAGCGAGCACGTGGCCGGCGGCGGCGACGTGACCAAGATCTTCAACCCCGCCAAGGCCTCGGCCAAAGAGGTGGATGAGAAGTGCCTGGGCTGCCACGCCGGAGCGCACCCCGACTTCGAGCGTTCGCCGCACGCCAAGGCCAGCGTGAGCTGCATCGGCTGCCACGACATTCACGGCAGCAAGGAAGAGGCGCTGCTGAAGGCGCCGCAGCCCAAGCTGTGCTTCCAGTGCCACGCCGACCAGCAGTCGCAGTTCAACATGCCGTTCCATCACCCGGTGAACGAGGGCCTGGTGAAGTGCACCGACTGCCACGACCCGCACGGCACCTTCGGCAACAGCAACCTGAAGTCCACCGCCGATCAGAGTGCGATCTGCACCAAGTGCCACACCGACGTGCGCGGGCCCTTTGCCTACGAGCACGCTCCGGTGAAAGCCGAGGGCTGCACCGCCTGCCACTCGCCGCACGGCTCCCAGAACGCGCGCCTGCTGAACATGCCCAGCATCAACACTCTATGCAACCAGTGCCACAGCCGCGTGGCCAACGGCACGGTGCACGGGCAAGGGGCGGGATCGGACGAGCTTGAGCCATGCACCACCTGCCACACCTACATTCATGGCTCGAACATCAATGAGGCATTTCTCCGGTAGCAGCGAAGGAGCCGTGGCTCGAGTGAACTTCAGATCGGCGCGCCACGGCTTCCGCTAGGGATTTGCACGGGATTTCAAAGGTTCGACCTCGGCAATAAGTTTTTTTCAAGTGAGGCTTCATATGAAGAATGCAAGCTGGATTTCTCGGCTTCTCAATCAACAGCCATCGTTTGCAATGTTCCTGGGGATGCTGGTGGCGATGCTCCTGGCGGCAGCGTGTATCGCCGTCGCTCAGAATCCTGCTGCCCCGGCGCCGGCGGCGCGGATGAGCGTGCCGAACGGCTATTCGATCCATGAGTCCGCCGATGTGGGCGGCCGTATGTCCTATCAGGTGGGCAGCGGCGCCATGTACGACACCATGGTGAACCTGCAGTCCGGGCCGCGCGTACTTGGCGAGACCTTCGAGCTGCATGCGCTGCCGGGCACCAAGAACGCCCCGCTCGACGATTTGCGCGCCTTTGCCAGCGGCTTCGGCGGCGATCCGGACAACGTCGCCAAGCTGGACTTCTCCAAGAGCAAGTACTACGAGTTTTCGGGGCTCTTCCGCCGCGACCGGCGGTACTTCGACTACGACCTGCTGGGCAATCCGAACATTCCGAGCGGGCAGTCGATCGCGGTCTCGCCCTCCGGCTCGCTGGCCTGGCCGCAGGACTTGAGCTCGCCGCTCCTGTTTAACACGGTGCGGCGGATGACCGACACCAAACTCACTCTGCTGCCGCTTGCGAAGGTGACCTTCCGTTTCGGGTACTCGCAGAGTGTGATGCAGGGACCGTCGTACACTCCGGGCGGGTATCAGATGGCGGGCTCCTACAGCCTCATCCTCCAGGAGTACCAGCGCAACAGCAGCGACGACTTCACGGGCGCGGCCGACTGGAAGCCTGTAGCAGGGACCAAGCTGACCTTCGAGGAACAAATTGACCACTACAAGGGCGACTCCTACTTCACCCTGGCTCCCGGCGACTTCATCGTGCAAGAGTCGGACGGAACCAGGGCCGCCCCGCTGATCACCTACGACAGCCTGACGCCCTATGCGAGTTCGGCTTGCGACGCGACGAGCATGGGCGGGAGCCCGATGCTGACGGCTTCGCCGACAGGCGGCGCGCCGCTGATCAACGCGGCCTGCGCGGTGGCGACCAATTATTTCCGCAGCCAGCCCACGCGCATTCTCTACCCCACGGAGATCATGCGCCTGCAGAGCTCGAGCATCAAGAACATCGCGATGAACGGCGACATCCGCTACACCGACGCGAACATGAATCTGCCCGCCTATTACGACAGCTTCCAGGGCCTGACGACGGCGAATGCGGCCAAGGGAACTGCGTCCAACCGCTCCTATCTCTACACCGGCGCGGGGAGCGCGAAGCGGGAGGTGATGGCTCTCGACTATGGCGTCACCTGGGCCGCGACCAAGACGGTCAGCCTCGAGGAGCAGATCAGCTACTCGAACGTGCATCAGCCGGGAACGACGACCATGACCAGCGAGACCACCGTGTCGGATCCCGCGGGCGCCGGCAACGGGACCATCAACAACCTGAATCTGAAGACGACCAACGCCGCGGCCGGCGCCTCCACCTTTGAAGGCAGCGGCGCCATCGGCGTACCCACGCCCGCCTACTTCGGCCAGAGGTTTACGACCAACAACCTCACCGTGAGCTGGGATGCGACGCCGCGCGCCACTTTTTCGTTCACTTACCGTTATCAGGATCACCTGATCTCCGAGGGACAGGGAAGCGGGGCGCACAACGTTCCGATTCCGGCCAACAATACGACCTCGGGCTTGGTAACGATTCACGAAAACGGCGGCATCTTCAACGCCGCAGTGCGCCCCGCGAAGAACTGGGACCTCAACGGCAGCGTCGAGGCCATGTACAACGACAACGCTTTCACCCCCATGGGATTCCGGCAGTTGCGGCACTTCAGGGTGCATACCATCTACCGGCCAAAGACCTGGGCCACGGTCTCGGGCGCCTTCAATGACCTGGAGCGGCATAACAATACCAACAACAACCAGAGCATCGCGGGCAACACCACGGCCTACGCCGGACCGCTCGACCACGTCGACCATTCCCGTGTGGTGAGCTTCGGCACCGAACTGTTCCCGAACGACCGCTATGGGCTCGATTTCAGCTACTCCTACAGCGATGTGTACATGACGGATAACATCTGCTATCTTGCCAACGCCAGTAAGACCTTGCCGGGCGCGGCGATTCCCGCCGGCACGGCCTGCCCCAACAATGCCGCCACGCGGAGCGGCACCTACGACGTCGGGGTGGCCAAGGACTTCGAGGACGCTCCGACGCAGTTTGCATCGGTTGTCTTTGCGTACTCGCCCGTCAAGCAGGTGCACTCCAATCTCGGTTTCCGCGTGAGCTCGGTGAACGGCACCCGGTTCTACAACGATGCCCGCGACGTGGCCGGCTCGCTGGTGTCCACGTATCAATCTCCCTACTTGAACCTCTCGTGGGAGTCCAAGCCGGGCTTGACCTGGAAGGCCGAATACAACTTCTTCGGCTACGGCGAGGGTGGTCCATCCGGCGCGCAGTATTGCAGCACCACCAATCCCACCCCCACGGTTCCGGTCACGCCGGTTCTTTGCAGTTCGCTCTCGGGCGTAGCCGGGACGGGCGGGCAGACGGGAATGACGATCTCGCCCGCGGGAGAGACGGCTCCGCGCAACTTCCACGCCAACAATCTGGTTTTGGGTGTGCATTATCAGTTCTGAAAAAGGCCGTGAGCCGTGAACCGATGACGGACCACGGTTCACGGTCCACGAATCTCGAATCTCGAATCACGAACCGCGGGAGTACTGCCATGAGCAACACCATTCGCATGCAGTCGGCGTTGGCGGCGATCCTTTTGCTGTCCGGCGCGGTGGGCTTGGCCCAGTCCACTGGGGAAGCGACCTACAAGGCAAAGTGCCAGAGCTGTCACGGCGCGCAGGGCGTGCCCAATCCGGGAATCGCCAAGGCCATGGGCGTCAAGCCGGCCAGCGATCCTTCGGTCATGTCCATGAGCGAAGCCGAGATGATCGCCATCACCACCAACGGCAAAGGCAAGATGCCGGCGTACAAGGGCAAGCTTACCGATCCCGAGATCAAGGCATCGGTGGATTACTTCAGGAGCCTTGCCAAGTAAGAGGGGCGGAGTTCCGAGGTAAAGCAAGAGAAAGTGCAAGAGCTAGAGAAAGGAAAAGTGCCAGAGCGAAAAGCAACCGGCGCGATCGCCGGTCCTTGAACCTCGATCGCGCCGGTTTGCGTTCGGGGGTTCCTGTTACCATGGCCCCATGCAGCACCAACGGCCGGTACGCGGGCCTGAAAGATGAACCACGGCCTGCGGCAAGCGCAGGATTGCGCGTGCGGGCCGGCAAACATTTCAAGGAGTTTCGCAATGAAGAAAGTGCTTCGTTCCCAACTTGTACTGGCCGCAGCCGTAACGCTGGCCGGCGCCATGTGCTTCGCCCAGGACGGCGCAGCGACCTACAAAGCCAAGTGCGCCATGTGTCACGGCCCCACCGGCACGCCCAGCGCGGGCATGGCCAAGGCGATGGGCATCAAGCCCGTGTCCGATCCATCCATCCAGGCTCTCACCGTGGCGCAGATCGAGGCCACCGTGAAGAACGGCAAAGGCAAGATGAAGCCCATTGCGGGACTGACGGACCCGCAGGTGAGCGCGGTTGCGGCGTACTTCAAGAGCCTGAAGTAGGCTCGAAGGGGTCGGAAACGACCATCGGTCGCAAAGCGAGTTTCCCAAGAGTGAATCCCCCGCGGCGTCGGTTTCGAAACCGCGGTTGCAATACGGATGCGCCGCATTAGAATCGGCGCAGGAGATTGAGGGCGGGCTCGCCATCTGCTGGCGAGCCCGCCGACGCATGGAGGCTGAACAGACGTGCCGGCGTTTTTGAAATTCCGCGAAGACTGGGTTCGTCCCGCGCTGTTTTTCGGTAACAACCCCATCAGCCTGACCGGCGGCGCCATCACCACCGGCTCCGGCGTGACCATGATCAGCTACTGGCTGGCCGAGCTCTCGGGCCACCTCAGCGACAATCCCTATCTCGGCATCATCTTTTTCCTGTTTCTGCCGGCGCTCTTCCTGCTGGGTCTGGCGCTCATCCCCCTCGGCGTATTCCTGCGCCGCAGGACACTCAAAAAAGCCGGCCAGATTCCCGCCGAATTTCCCCGCATCGATCTCAACGATCGCATCTTCCGCCACGGCATCGACATCGTGCTGGTGGCCACGATCGTCAATTTTCTGGTCGTGGCCACGGCCAGCTATCATGGCGCGGAGTACATGGATTCGCCGCAGTTTTGCGGCCGCTCCTGCCACGTGATGAATCCCGAGTTCACGGCCTATCAGATCTCTCCGCACTCGCACGTGCCCTGCGTCGAGTGCCACATCGGCACCGGCGCCGAAGCCTACTTCAGCGCCAAGGTGAACGGCACCAAGCAGCTGATTGAGGTCACCTTTCATCCGCTCGCGCCGCTGGCGCCGAAGATCGTTCCCAACTACCCCACGCCCATTCCATCGCCCGTGACCAGCCTGCGCCCGGCGCGCTACACCTGCGAGGCTTGCCACACGCCGACGCGCTTCGACGGCGACAAACTGCTCGTGAAATCGTCGTTCGCCGACGACGCTGGGAACACCGAGTCGCAGACGGTGCTGATTCTGCACCTGGGCGGCGTGGACTCGTTCTCGCAACGGAGCGGCATCCACGGCGTGCACCTGGGTCACATCGAATACATCTCGACCGATCCCACGCGCACCGCGATTCCCTGGGTCGAGCGCACCAATCCCGACGGTTCCTTGACCACTTATGCCGCGTCGGCGCTCAACGGCGCACAGCCCCAGGGCGAGCGGCGGGTGATGGACTGCATCGACTGCCACAACCGCGCCGCGCATACCTTTGTGACCGCGCAGGAAGCCATCAACAGCGCCATGACCGCTGGCGTCATCAGCCCCTCGCTGCCCTTCATCCACAAGGAGGGACTGCAACTGCTGAATGCGCCCTACACCAGCCAGGACCAAGCGCGCGTCGAGATTCCCCAGCAGCTTGAGGCCTTCTACCGCAGCCAGCATCCCGAGGTGCTCACGGAAAAAGCCGCGCTGGTCAAGGACGCCGGCGAGGAGCTCTACCTGCTTTACAGCCAGAATGTCTTCCCGTTCATGAAGGTGACCTGGGGAACGCATCCCAACCACATCGGGCACCAGGAGTATCCCGGCTGCTTCCGTTGCCACGACGGCGACCACGTGGCCAAAGACAGCACCAGCATTACGCAGGATTGCTCGGCCTGTCACAACCTGCTGGCCGTGGAAGAGGCCAAGCCGAAGGTGCTCTCGGACCTCGGCATTCAATAAAGGGCATTCGTGGTTCCCGGGTCTCAAAAGCGGGACCCAGGGGACCCGGCAAAACCACCCCCCAGAAGCCTCTCAGGGAAGAGGCCGCTCCCCGTGAGGATTCTAACCAGCTTGCCGGGCGACCGAGAACAAGTCGATTATTCGAGTGATCGGCGGCGTTAGTACAGATTGGGCAATCCAATCTCTACGCGTTGCCATTCTGGAATCCGAAACACACCAAGAATCTGCTCTGGTTCACGAACACATATCTGAATGTGTGTCTTTTCCAAAAACCCTGCATCGGTGCAGAGTTTATTGCCCTCTGGAAAGAGCGCACGTACAGTCTGATAGGGTTGGCTGTTGGGGTCCGATTCTCCAGCGGTTTCTAGAATTTCAAATAGGTAATTCATTACTGCGCAGTCCAAGCGCCTAAGGGTTTTGTCGCCGCTCGGATCAGTGGCAGGGTCTATGTTTTTCGGGGTGGGAGAGCCGGTTTTTTGGGTCAAAGCCATGAAGCCGTCATATGCAACCTTCACAGCTGCAATTCCACTTTGCGTCATCAAGTCGAGGCATTTGCCCAGTTCGATTACAGAACCCACCACTGAGGGGCTTTTGAACTTACGTCGAGGCTCAGTCGCCCATTGATATGCACGCAACGCGTCATTTTCCCAGAAGTAACTCCCTTCACCCAGCCAGTCGCAGTCCTTCGTACTCGGCTTAAGCGGCGAACCGCCCAGAAGCTCCTGGGCGGTTTCGAGATCACATCCGTGATATGCGAGGACTATTGGCAATTAGCGCGGCTCAGCGAAATTTCTCGGCAACTTCACCATTTGCGTTTAGGTAGCCAATTTTGGTGAGGATCACCCTGGCTTTTTCGGGGGTGTCGTTTTCGCGCGCTAGCTTCTCAGCGGCTTCTTTGAATTTCTGTAGTTCTTTGCGACTCATGGCACCCTCCTTTTCCATTGGGATCTTAGATTGCCGGCAGTGATAGTCTGCGCTTTTCGCACTGTACTGTCAATCAAGAACTTCTCTGATCAAGGCTCCTATCGCACGCCAAATAATGCTCTAAATAGAACCATCTACTTAATTTGAAAGCGCAACACGTTCTAGACCGCATTGCCCGCAAACCCTCGTTCGGCTGTAGCAGGATTGAAGAATAATCGGCAAGAATCGGGGAACGAGGGAGCGAGCGAACAAGGGAATGAAGGAGCAAGGGGACGGAAAGCAGGGCCAGAGGGCGCCGTGTTAGGCTGGCATTTCGCGCACACAGAAGGTTTTGGACGCGCCGCAGGAGCACGATCGCCCATGCACTCCAATCATCCTTTTCATTTCAATCTGATTGCCGCGGCGCACGCGGCCATGATCGAGCACGGATTTCAGCCGGATTTTCCTGCTGGAACCGAAACGGAGTTGGCCGCCATCGAGGCGCAAGCCACGCCTCCCGCCGCCGACGGCGTTTCCGACCTGCGCAACCTGCTCTGGTCGTCAATCGACAACGACACCTCAAAGGATCTCGACCAGATCGAGTGGGCCGAGCAGTTGGCAGACGGCCGCATCCGGGTTCTTGTGGGCGTGGCCGACGTGGACGCGCGGGTTCACAAAGGCAGCTTGCTCGACACTCATGCGCAGAGCGAAACCACGTCGGTTTACGCGGGCGTCGCCGTCTTTCCCATGCTGCCCACGGCGCTTTCCGAAGGCATTACTTCGCTCAACGAGAACGAAGACCGTGCGGTCATCGTCATCGAATTCTCAGTTGCGGCCGATGGAACCGCGTCGGATGGAAAAGCTTACCGCGCCCTGGTGCACAATCGCGCGCAACTGGCCTATCCGAGCGTGGGCGCATGGCTTGAAGGCAAGGCCGCGGCTCCGCCCAAAGTGGCCGCCAATGCCGATCTTGCCGCGCAGCTCAAATTGCAGGACGCGGCGGCGCAGCGCATGGAGGGTTGCCGCTTCCAGCACGGAGCCCTGGATCTTGAAACCATCGAGACGCGGCCGGTGCTGGTTACCGATCAAATCGTGGGCATTGCGCCCATCCAGAAGAACCGCGCCACGTCGCTCATCGAGGAATTCATGATCGCGGCCAACGGCGTGATCGCGCGCACCTTCGAGGATGCGGGCCTGGCCTCCATTCGCCGCATCGTGCGCACGCCCAAGCGCTGGGATCGCATCGTGGAATTGGCCCAGGCCAAGGGAACTACGCTGCCCGCCGATCCCGACTCGAAGGCGCTCAATGATTTTCTGCTCGCGCAAAAGCAGAAGGATCCCGATCATTTTCCCGATCTCTCGCTGACGGTGATCAAGCTGATGGGGCCCGGCGAGTATGTCCTCGTCAAGCCAAATGAACCCTCGCCCGGCCACTTCGGCCTGGCGGTGCAGGACTACACGCACTCCACGGCGCCTAACCGGCGCTTTCCCGACGTGGTGACGCAGCGGCTGCTCAAGGCGTGGCTCCTGAAGCAGCCGGCGTCTTACTCCGAAGATCAGCTCAATGCCATCGCTCAGCGATGCACGGAGCGGGAAGACGCGGCGCGCAAGGTGGAGCGGGACATGCGCAAGCGCATTGCCGCCGTGGTGCTGCATCCGCACATCGGCCAGAGCTACCCGGCCATCGTCACCGGCGTGAACCACTACGGCACCTTCGTGCGCACGCTCGATCCGCACGTGGAAGGCATGCTGGTGCAGGGCGGCAAGGGACTGGATGTGGGCGACAAAGTCACGGTCAAGCTGGTCTCGACCGATCCCGAGCGGGGATTCATCGACTTTGCGGCCTAGGGCTGTTACCCTTGAAGAGTCTCCTTGAAAAGTGGAGAAAAACCGGGATTTTTGCGACTTTTGTGTGCGATTCTTGCCGGGGAAGCCCAATCCTTGTGGCTGGCAGCGGTCGAAATGCGTCTAATAGAAAGAAACTGTCGATTTTTCATGGGTAGCTCATCAGCGGAGCTTGCGATCAGGCGCCTTCCAGGGAGATCGGTTTTGAATGGCATCGATCGTGCAGGTTCGCCCGCCAAGGCAGGCCGCGCGGAACGGCTGCCGGCTCTCAAGACAGGTGTTTGAATGGGTTCACGGTGGTTTCGAATTGCTGTCAGGCTTTTTCCCGGAGTAGTCTTTCTTGGAATGACTTCCTGCCTTTTTGCGCAGGGCACTGGTTCAGCAACGCCGGCTCACACTTCTGCCCAGGGATCGCAAGCCGGGCTTCCTGATTCTCCGGCGCCCCAGCCCACGAACGAAGACCTGTCCGCGGGGATCCCGGCACCGCAAATCGACCTGGCTCTGGCCGCAGAACCCCAGTCCGGCCAGGCGCAGATTACGCGGCAGCCCGCCACGGGAACCGCTGCAAATTCAGGCGCCGCCGCGCAAGGCAGTTCCAGTTCGCAAAACTCTGCGCAACAGCCAATGGCGCAGGTGAACGAGCACCAGAAGGCCGAGGAGCAGATCAAGGAGCAGGAGCATCAACGGATGGTCGGCATCGTACCCGCGTTCAACGTCACCTACCACAGCGACGCGGTTTCTCTCACTCCTGCGGAAAAATTCAAGCTCCAATTCCGGGCCGCCACCGATCCGTACGTCTTCGGGGTTGCGCTGCTTGCGGCAGGCATCGGCGAGGCGAAGGGTTCCAACCGCGGCTTCGGCTGGGGCCCCGGAGGGTACGCGAAGCGCGCGGCCGCCGCTTACGGAAACAGCGTGATTGGCCATACTTTCGGCAATGCGATTCTGCCTTCCATCCTTCACCAGGACCCGCGTTACTTCCGGCTGGGCCACGGCGCGATCGGCCGCCGCATACTCTTTCCTCTTGAATCCACCGTGATCTCGAAGCAGGACAATACGGGCAAACGAGAGCCTAATTACTCGAATATCCTGGGCAACCTGATCGGCGGCGAAATCTCCAATCTTTACTATCCTGACGAGAATAGAAGCAACGCCGGCCATACCGTCGCCACGGGTCTGACGGTCACACTCCAGGGCGCCCTGGGCTCGGAAATCCAGGAGTTCTGGCCGGACATTTCGCGAGTATTCTTCCACAAGGATCCAACCCATGGCCTCGATGCGCAGGCGCGGGCTGCGGACGCTGCCGCAAAGCAGAAAGGGCAGCAGGGGGAGAACCGGAAAAATCAGCAATGAGGTGCGGAAGCAGCCGCACCGGCCCATTGGGCCGCGCGTCCGTTCCGGCGAGAAAAGCATCTCAAATATATGCTCGCTACCAAAGGAGGTCTCGAATGAGGAGTGGCTTATCTGCCGAAGTCCGGGCTCACGTTACGCCGCTCGAGATCGTCAAAACCGCTATGCAATGCAGCAATCATCCTATGCAAGAGATTCGTCCCATGACTCCGATGTTTCGCTCCCGGAAGCCGCTTTCGCGACGCCTTTTCTCCTTGGCGATCTCCGGCATTGCACTGATCGCCGGCCTCAGTGCCTGCGCCTGCGTGACGGCTCAACAGGCCGATGCCGGCCATTCTGGGCCAGCCGTTCTCGCGGAGGCGACGGCGGCCATTCCCGCGCCAGACCCGGCCCCGCAGACGGTTGCCGCAACGCCAGGGAACGCGGGCGCTAGGTCCCCGCAAAGTGCGCCGGCTATCACGGCCCAGCCGGGCACGATCAATGGCACTGTTACGGACGTACAAGACGAGCTGATACCCGGCGCCGCGGTGGTACTTGACGGCCCCGACGGAGGCAGCAAGAAGGAAACGACCGCCAGCGATTACGGTTTCTTCGAATTCGCGGACGTAAAGCCGGGAACCGGTTATCGCCTCACCATCAAGGCAAAGGGATTTGCCAATTGGGTATCGCCGGCGATCGTGGTAGCTCCCGGTCAGGTTGAAATCGTGCCTGACATCAAGATGGAGCTTGAGGGCGAGCAGCAGTCGGTGACGGTATACTCTTCGTCGGTTGAACTCGCTACGGAAGAGGTGAAGATGGCGGAGCAGCAGCGCATCTTCGGCGTCCTGCCAAACTTCTACGTCGTCTACGATTCCTCCGCGCCGCCCTTGACGGCAAAGTTGAAATTCCAGCTCGCGCTCAAAGTCTCGGACGATCCCATCACGATTGCGGGTGTCTTCTTCATGGCCGGCGTCAATCAGGGAGTTAGAATTCCGGGCTACAGGCTGGGCGCGAAAGGCTACGGGGAGCGCGTTGGCGCGGTCGCTGCCGACGGATTCACCGATATCTTCTTCGGAGGCGCGGTTTTGCCCTCGCTCTTGCATCAGGACCCGCGCTACTTCTACCAGGGTACGGGCAGCAATCGCTCGCGCCTGCTGCACGCGCTTGCAGCTCCGTTCGTCTGCAAGGGCGACAACGGCCGATACGAACCGAACTACTCGACGGTTGGCGGCGACATCATCTCGGCCGGCTTCTCCAGCCTCTACTTTCCGCGCTCCGACCGTACATGGACGTTTTTTGGCCAGAATGTCATGATCAGCACGATTGAGCGCACCGCGAGCACCATCACCCAGGAGTTCGTGCTGCGTCACTTCACGTCGGGCTCCAGAGGCAAGAACTCTACTCCGCCAGGTGGCCAATAGAGCGCCCGAGGTCCGGATTTCGAATTCCGGAACAGCACTTTGTTTCGACTCACCCTCGCCGCAGCGCCGGGTTGGGCGGGAATGGCCGGCGCGGCGGATAATAAACCGCCTTGGCAGGAACCGAAACGGTGGTGCGCTCCGGGTAGCGAAGCGCCGACAGGTGACCGCCGTAGGCGCATCCCGTATCGAGATTGACGGTGTTGTTGAGCCACATAGGCTCGCTCACCGGGGTGTGCCCGTGGGCCACGAGCGCCTTGCCGCGATAGTTCGCCGCCCAGATCCTGCGCACCGGCAGACCCGCCGCATCCTTTTCGCCGGTCAAGTCTCCGTGCAGCGCAAAGGCGCGCGCCGCGGCGGAGGAGCGGCCCTGCAACGATTCCTTCAGCCCCGCATGGGCAATCACCAGCCGGCCCTCGTCGAGCACCAGGTGGCTGGGCAGGCCGTGGAGAAAATCCGCCACCGCGGCGCGAAAGCTCTCGGTCTCCCTGGCCAGTTGTTCGAGCGTCCGCGTCATGCCGCGCGTCACCCGTACCGCGCCGCCCCGCAACACGCGCACCAGTTCCGCATCGCGATTGCCCGCCACGCAAAGCGCCGCGCCCGCGCGCGCCATGCCCATCACCAGCCGCAACACTCCCGGCGCCGCCGGGCCGCGATCCACCAGATCGCCCACAAAGGCCAGCGTCCGTCCCGGCGGCGGAGTTACCTGGAACTCCTTGCCCGCCCGCTCCACGCGGTAGCCCATGGCCTCGAGAAGCGCCACCAGCTCGTCCAGGCACCCGTGCACATCGCCAACGATGTCGAACGGCCCGCGCTTGCCGCGAAAGGCGAGCGGATCCCGTGAATCGCCGAGTTCGCGCCGCGATGCGGCCTTCCGCTTCGCCGCCGGCCGTGAGTTTTTTCCGCTCCACGCCATCGCTTACCAGTTTAGGGCATTGCATGCGACCTCTCTGCGGTATCATTCCTGCGATGGAAAATCGCCGCCCGAGGTGCGCTTGAACGCGTTGCCCCGGCCGAGGAGGATGGAAGCAAGTTATGGACAGCTCCGCAGTTGTGACCTTTTTTGCCATCGTCGCCGGAATCGTAGCACTTTTTGTGCTCATCACGATTCTCAAAACCATGTACACCGTGCGCACTTACACCGCCGGCATCGTGGAGCGCTTCGGCAAGTACAACCGCATTGCGCGCCCCGGCCTGCAGTTTCTGGTGCCCTGGTGCGAAACCGTGCGCTTCATCGATCTGCAGGTGCGCCAGGCCGCGGTCAACGTCGAAACCAAGACCAAGGACAACGTCTTCGTCACCATTCCTGTCTCGGTGCAGTATCAGGTCGTCGAAGAGAAGGTCTTCGACGCCTATTACAAGCTGAGCAATCCGCAGGCCCAGATCGAGAGCTACGTCTTTAACTCCATCCTGGGCCATGTGCCCACGCTCACGCTCGACGAGGCCTTCGAGCAGATGCAGCAGATCTCCGTTGCGGTCAAGAAGGATCTCGACGAAGTGATGGACACGTTCGGCTACAACATTTTGCGGGCTCTGGTGACCGACATTGTTCCCGACGCGAAGGTGAAGGCGGCGATGAACGACATCAACGCGGCGCAGCGCGAGCAGATTGCGGCGCAGGCGCGCGGCGAAGCGGACAAGATTCTGAAGGTGAAGCAGGCCGAGGCCGAAGCCGAGTCGAAGGCGCTGCAGGGTGATGGCGTTGCCCGCCAGCGCCAGGCGATTATCAAGGGACTGCAATCCTCGGTCGAGCAATTCAAATCCGCCGTCGAAGGCTCGACGGCCCGCGACGTGATGGCCATGGTGCTTCTGACGCAGTACTTCGACACCATGCGCGAAGTCGGCGTGATGGGCAAGTCGAGCACCATTTTCCTGCCCAGTTCGCCGGGGACGGTGAACGATCTGATGACGCAGATTATGGCGGGGTTCCAGGCGGTGAAGACACAGTAAAGCAACGGAGCAAAAAATCAGGTGCCCAGGCCCGGATTTTCGGGCCTGGGATCGCTCAAACGTCGTCTCGCCGGCGCTTCGCCGGCTTGCTGACCTGCTCTTACGGCGTCTCGGCACGTACGGAGAGAACGGGGCCTGCGCCTTTAATCAACAGCCACAGGGCAAGTCCAAGCTCCGCAACGAGCATGACCGGATAGAGCGGGTACATGAGTTTTTCGTGGCCCGGGAAGAGCCACATCTGGAAAAAGCAAATCAGGAGGCTGAAACCATCCGCGATGAGTAATATGCCAAAGACCTTGGGAATAAAACGCGACTTAATCACCAAATACCCAAGAGGAAAGAGCCATGCGCTAAAGAAAAGCGCAGTAATCATGCCGCCATTGCCACCGGCATTGAGCAGAAGCATGGCGAGAGCCTGCTGCTGATAGGCGCCGAATGCTTTCAGATAGCTGTCGCCGTTCAAAAGCAACAGCGCATCGAAACGAATCAATAAACTCATCGACTCGACGGCGACACCGACTGCATTCAAGAGTACAAACAGCAGCGCCAGGCTTCGATTCACCGGCTTCAATAGCACGTAGAGCGCCCACGCCGCGAGAAGAAAAAGCAATGCGGAGAGAAGTTCGCTCGTGAAACCAATGCGGACCAGCCATCCGGAAGCCATCATGTTCCTGGCTGTTGCCGCCGCATCCGCCGACACAATGGGCTTGCCCTGAACAAAGGTAGACGTGGCAAAAATGACAATATAGAGCAGGTAGAGAAGCCCTGCCATTCTTGCAACGGAGCGTGGAGGCATTTCGCAGACGATGTTTGTCATGTGAGTACTTTCAGTCTAGCCGGGTACCCCATTCTTTCCGCAGCTTTATCGCGGAAAGGGTGGGAATGCAGGCTAGCAGCTAGAAGCTGCCTGCTCGAATTCTTCATTCAGCCACTTCGAGAACGCCGCAAACTCCTCGTCGCGGCCGAGAAAGTCGCGGACCAGTTCTTTTCCTGGTTTCGAACCGCCCTGCTCCAGCACGGTCTTGCGGTAACGCTCGCCGGCATTGCCGCCCAGCAAATTCTTGGGATCGAATTGCGCGAAGAAATCCAGAGCAATCACCTTGTCGAACATGTAGGTGTAGTAGTTCGACGAGTAGCCGGTCAGATGCCCGAAGCTCGCGTACATCTTGTTGCCTTCGAGCCAGGTCCAGGGCTGAAAGTTCTTATACAGCTCGCGCGTAATGGCGTCGGGATCGATGCCCGCCGCATCGCGATCGTGCAGATCGAGCGAGAGCGTGGTGTAGTAGAGCTGCGTCCTCACCCAGTCCGCCCTCCCAAACGCGCTCGCGCGCTTCAGGTTTTGGATCAGCTCCGAGGGAAGCACCTCGCCCGTCTCGTAGTGCTTCGCGAAGGCCTGCAGCAGTTTTTCGTCGCGGAAGAACTCCTCGAGCATCTGCGAGGGCACCTCGATGAAGTCGCCCTCCGTGGCAAATCCCGAGAGCCCCACCCACTCCGTGTGGCCGCCGAGAATGGCGTGCATCAAGTGGCCGAACTCGTGGAAGAATGTGACCACGTCGGAGTATTGCAGAAGCCCGGGGTCGCCTTCCTCGGGCGTAGGGAAGTTGCAGATCAGCGCCGCCTCAGGCAGCACGCGGCCGCGCACGCCCACGACCACCGGCGCGGCAGAGAACCACTTGCTCTTGCCTTCGCGCGGATGCATGTCGAGATAGAACCGCCCCGCCAGCCGCCCGTCCTCGAAGACTTCGTACACCGAGACTGCCGGATGCCACGCCGGCGACGGCGACGGCCGGAACTCGACTTTGAAGAGCTTGGCCGCCGTCTCCAGCACGCCTGCTTCGACGCGCGCGTAGGGGAAATACGGACGCACCGACTGCGAGTCAAAGTCGTACTTCGTGCGCCGGAACTGCTCGTACCAATAGCCGCGGCTCACGATGCCGATCTCTGCAAGCCCCGGCTGCCGCTCATGCGCAAAGGCGAGCACCTGGGCATGTTCGTGCCGCGCGCCCTCGCGGCTGGCTTCGTCGAGCCTGGCCAGAAACGCGCGCACATTTGCCGCCGACTCCATCATCTGATCGGCCGTGGCCAGATCGGCCCAACTGCGGAAGCCCAACACGCTCGAAATCTCCTGCCGCGTGGCCAGCAGGTCGAGCAAGAGTTGCCGGTTTTCGGGATAGGCGCGCGTGTTGTAGGCCAGAAACATCCTCTCGCGCAGCGCCGCGCTCGCGGCAAAGGTCATCACCGGCATCATCTCCGGCGGATCGGTGGTAAGCGTTACGCGCTCCTTGCCGTCCTCGCCTTTCTCGGCCGGATGCCGCGCGATGTAATCGGCCGGCAAACCCTCCAGCTCCTCGGGCGCGGCCTCAATCGTCTTTCCGCCCTCCTGGATGTTGCGGCCGAAAGCGAGCGAAAGCCCGGTCGCCTTGTCGTGCAGCGCATGCAGGCGTTGGCGCGTAGCCTCGTCCTTGTCCACGCCGGAGAGCCGATAGCCCAGCAGCGTCCGCTCCACATAATGTTTTGTCGCCGGGCTCGCACCGTCGAGGTCGATCGCCGCAAGTGCGTCATAGACCGCGCGATTCAAGCTCAGCGCGCTGCCGGCCATGGCCACGCGCTGCGCTTCCATCTGGGCCTGGTCGCGCACGGCCTTTTCCGCGGCCACGGAGTTCAGAATTCCCGATTGCGCGCCAGCCAGGCTCAACTGCTCGATGGCCGCGTCGTAGTGCCGCAGCGAGTTTTCCGGCGTGCGCGCGCCTTCGACAGCAAGCAGCGCGGCCAATGCGGATTCGTGAGCCGCCAGTCGCGCGCTTACCCATGCGGCGAGCGCCTCGGCCGACGCGTCTCCGCCCGCCTCCCACACGTGAAGGTCCCGGGTTGCGGCGGCGGCAGAGATTTGTGCAGACATTGCGGGGAATCCTCCGAAACTCAAATACTCCGTGTGCATGATTTCGTAATTCGTTCAACTCTAGTGCGGGCGTGGACGCCCGCACGACAGCCGGTCAGGAGACCGGCGCTACTCTTTGGTGGTTGCGAAATCACGCGGTCGTAGTACTAGGGTAACAAGGCGATGCGGAGGGCTACACTCAGGCTGATTTGTGGGCGGAATAGGCGTCGAGCCGCTTCTTGAAGAGAAAGAGCACGCTGGGACCGAAGCAGAGCAGCATCACGGCGATTCCGGCGACGATGCCGAAGCTGGTCACGACCGGCGCGCAACAGCCGCCGCGCCGCCGCACGATCACGTGGCACGGAACGGCGATAAGCAGCTCCAGGACGCTGCCTTTGAGCAGCCAGGAGATGGCGCGCGCGGTGAAACCGGCGGAGTTTCGGAAGTATAAATAGAAAACAACCGCCCAAAGAGCCCAGAGGATGGCCCAGAAACCGAATGGGCCTCCCAGATAATCCAGGTACTTGTCTCCGAATTTGTCTCCGCGGATGGCGGCGTCGACGCAGAGGATGACGGCAGAGCTGAGGAGGCCGAAGAGCAGCGACGAAACGACAACCGAAACCGCGATATGCGTCCGCGGCTTCAACCTTTTCTGTGTAGTGTCAACGGAGAGAAAAAGCAGGACGGCTTGCCCGGCGAGAACTGCTGCAACTGGGATCCACGTTATCCAAAATGTGAGTGCGCCGATCAGATCGGCCGAAAAGACCTTTCGGAGCGGATCGGGGGAGCCGGTCATGAAGATTGCGGCCGGAATGAGAAGCCCAACCACAACGAGGGCGTAAAACACGCTGATGACGATGCCCCACTTGCGCATGGCGCGTCCCTTCTTGCTTCGCATCCCATGATACGCCCGGCAAAGAATCCAGCGTGGCTTTCATCTTCTTGGGAACGCGCCGGGCAGAAGCCAATCGCAACCCTGGGGCCGCCGGTCGCGCGGCGCATTGCAAATCCGATCACGCCGTTTCGCGCAGATAGATCGCAACGTAATCGAGATAATTCTGCGCATAGTCGCGGATCAGGTCGCGGTCTTTGCCGGTGAGTTCGCGGCGCAGCTTGGCGGGAACGCCGGCCCAGAGCGTGCGCGGAGGAACCACGGTATTTTCGGAAACGACGGCGCCGGCGGCAATGATCGAGCCCTCGCCGATGCGGCTGTTGTTAAGGACGCAGGCTCCGATGCCGATGAGGCACATGTCTTCGACCACGCACCCATGGACGGTGGCGTTGTGGCCGATGGTCACCCAGTCGCCCACGATGACCGGGTAGTGGTGGCGCTGGCCGTGGAGGACGCTGCAGTCCTGCACGTTGGAGCAGGAACCGATGCGGATGGAATTGACGTCGCCGCGCAGAACGGCATTCATCCAGACGGAGGAGCGCTCGCCGAGGACGACGTCGCCGAGGATCTGCGCCGAGACGTCGATATAGCAACTCAAGGGGATTTGCGGCGAATGGCCCTGGTAGGTTCGGATCATAAGCAGTCCTGCGGCGACCTCTCTAGAAAGTTTAATTGCGTGCGGGGCGTTCGGGGGCCCGTCGAAACTCAAGGAAGGGGTTCAAGGAGTGGGCTCAAGGAGTGGGCTCAAGGAGGGGGCTCAAGAAGGGGCTGTTGGCAAGTGCCATAGTGGAACTCAAGGAAGAGATTGATCTTGGCTCTCCGGCTCAAAGTCGGTTATCATCGTAGGAGCCACAAAGGCAGGTTTGGGGGTGGTAAATTTTGGCTGAGGTTCGCGTTCAAGAGGGCGAACCGCTGGAAAACGCGCTGCGCCGGTTCAAGCGGAAGGTACAGACGGAGGACATCATCAAGGAAGTCAAGCGTCACTCCTACTACCTGAAGCCCGGTGAGAAGCGCCGCGTCAAGGCCGCCCTGGCGCGCAAGCGGAATCGTAAAAAGGCTCGCAAAGAGCAGGATTGAGCACTTCACCCGCCGCGCGATGAGACCGTCCCCGGGGGCTTTCGAGAAGAAGCAACGAAAGCCGCCCAACGAAGCAAGAAAACAGGAACGGCAGGGCGCGGCGGCGCAACAAACTGTAACGCTTCTCCAGTTTCCGTCGAACGAAGCTTCCGCAGCTATGCGGCACGCCCCACGGCAAAGGTCACGCCGCATGATGCAGAAACCCCGCAGAAACCTGAGAATCGCGAATGAACGCTCAGCACGCGATGAGCGTGCGGGTTCTATTTTGTCCGGTGTGCCGGACAGATTTTGATTTCCGCGAATTTTTTTAGCGCGGTCCGGGCCCTTGTTACGCCATCTGAAAGAGGACAGGGAACCGAGACCGGCAAGTTCCTGATCGAGCCGTGGCCGATTTCGGTGAAATTCCCTGCGAGGCAAGCTGGCCATGGAGTTCACCGATCGTGTTCTGAAATGTGTAGACTGCGGCGCCGAGTTCGTATTTACGGCCGGCGAGCAGCTATTCTTCCACGACAAGCAGTTCAAAAACGACCCCAAACACTGCAAGCAGTGCAAGGCGAAGCGCACACGGGGCTCGCAACGGGTGAGGCCCGAGACCCGCACCACGTGCTCGGAGTGCAGCGCGGAGACTACCGTTCCCTTTAAGCCGACGCAGGGCAGACCTGTACTTTGCCGCTCATGCTTCCAGAAGCAGCAGCCGAGTCCGCCCGCTGCACCAGAGCATGAGCAGAGTACATCGCAGGACTAAGCCCTAGCGCAGAGCGGTACTGAACAGCAGGTCGCCCCTGAACTTGGAGGGGAAGCCGGCGCTGCGCACCAATGTGGCCAATTGTGCGTAATGACGCTGGCTATGGAAGAGGGCGTGCAACGCAATCTTTCTTCGCGAGACGGACCGCTCCTCCGGAGGCAGCCAGTCGACATCGAGAACGAAGGACTCGCTCCAGGCCAGCAACTCTTCAAGCGTGATGCCGGCGTTCCTGAGAGCCTCCCATAGCGAGTCAGCAAGCCAGCAATGCGGCGTCCGGCTAACTAGCTGACTGGCTTTTGTTTCAGTGCGCGATGTCCGATATCGCGCCGGTAATACATGCCCTCAAAAGCGATCTCTGCCATGGCCTGGTAGGCGCGGTCCAGCGCCTCGGCAAGGGAATCCGCGGCGGCGGTGACGCCCAGAACGCGGCCGCCGGCGGTGAGCATCTGCCCGTTCTTGAGCGCCGTGCCCGCGTGGAAGACCTCGACGCCAGGCACATGAGCCGCGGCGGCGAGGCCGCTGATGGGCAGGCCGGTTGCATAGTTGCCGGGGTAGCCGCCGGAACTGGCCACGACGCAGGCCGATGCGCCCGCGGACCAGCGCAGCGGCGTCTCGGCCAGGCGGCCATCCACACAGGCTTCGAGCGCGTCGACCAGATCGCTTTCCAGGCGCACCAGGATGGCCTGGGTTTCGGGATCGCCGAAGCGCGCATTGAACTCGAGCACCTGCGGCCCGCGCGCCGTCATCATGAGGCCGCAATAGAGCACGCCGGTAAACGGCGTGCCTTCGGCGGCCATGCCTGTGACCGTGGGCGCGGCAATGTGGCGCAGAATCCATTCGGTCATCGCGGGATCGAGAAGCGCGTCGGTGGAGTAGACGCCCATGCCGCCGGTGTTGGGGCCGGTATCGCCCTCGCCGATGCGCTTGTGGTCCTGCGCGGGGACGAGCGGCGCCACGTGCACTCCGTCGCTCAGGCAAAGGAAGCTGACCTCGTCGCCCTCGAGGAACTCCTCGACGACGACCTGGCTTGCGGCTTCGCCCAGCAAGGTGCCGGAGAACAGCCCTTGCGCGGCCTCGGTAGCGGTTTGGCGCGAGGGACAGATGATCACGCCCTTGCCCGCAAACAGGCCGTCGGCCTTGACCACAATGGGCGGATGAAAGATGTCGATGGCCTTTTCAACCTCGACCAGGTTCGTGCAGACGGCGTAGTTGGCGGTGGGGATGTGATGGCGCTCGAGGAATTGCTTGGCAAAGCCCTTGCTGGATTCGAGCATGGCGGCGGCGCGCGTGGGGCCAAAGACGCGCAGACCGCGCTCGCGGAGAGCGTCCACAACGCCGAGCGAGAGCGGCAGCTCCGGGCCGACGACGGTGAGGGCGGGCCGCTCGGTCTCGGCCAGGCGGACCATGGCGTCGAGGTCTTTGAGATCGACGGGCAGGCAGCGGGCCGTCTGGGCCATGCCGCCGTTGCCCGGCGCGCAAACCACTTCAGTGACGCGCGGGCTGCGCGCGATTGCCCAGGCCAGCGCATGTTCGCGGCCTCCCGAACCAAGGATCAAGACTTTCATTGGATCTTTCCTTCCCGCCAAACTCATGCAAAGCCAAAAACCATGGTCGGCAATGAAGGGGTGGGAAGTCAAACGGGGCGCGGCAAACGGAAGGCAATCGACGTATAATCCTGCCATGCTGAAGCGCCTGTATATCGACAATTTCCGCTGCTTTGTGAACTTCGAGTATAAGCCAGAGCGGAAGCAACTCCTGCTCGGGGCGAACGGAAGCGGGAAGTCTTCGTTGCTGGATGCGATTTTGTTCGTCAAGTGGTTCATCACTGGCGACGAGAACGACTTCACGCAGAAGACACGCACCCGGTGGGATCCCGGCCCACATCAGGTCGTGGAATTGGAAGCGGAGCTTGAGGGCAAGACTTTTCTCTATCGCCTTGAGATTCGTTACTCCCCAGAAGAACAACTCCCCTCGGTGAACCTGGAGAAACTTACGGTTTCAGGGACGCCGGTGTTTGAGTTCGCTAGCGGCGAAGTGCACTTTTTTGGAAATGGCGGAAGTCAAGTTTCGAACTTGAAGTGGAAGGCGACGGAGTCGGCATTGCGTCTAGCGCAGCAGAGCAATCCTCACGTCGGCCGCTTCCTCGAATGGCTTGATACCGTGCATTGTTTCCAGATCGATCCCTACTTCGACGTGATGGAAGAAAAGGCGGATACGGAAGACGCATTGCCCGAATACAATCTATCGAATTTGGCTCCATGGTATCGGCATCTTTTGCTTGTAGATCCTGAAGGGAACGCGCGATTCTTGTCCGAGCTCAAAGAGGCTCTTAACAATTTTCTAGCTCTGCGATTTTCGCAGGAAGACGATGGTGTTAGAAAGCTAAGAGCCGATTTTCTAGCCCAAGGGAAGAAGAGAATTACTCTGTCGCTCTCCGAGCTCTCAGACGGACAGCGCATGCTGATGGGACTTTACATGGTCCTTCATTTCGTAATCGCCAAAGGGCACACGGTAATTCTCGACGAACCTGACAACTTTGTCTCCCTGCGCGAGATTCAGCCTTGGCTGCATGCCGCTGAGGATGCCGTCCTGGAGAACAAGGGACAACTCATCCTCATTTCGCATCATCCGGAAATCCTCAATTATTGGGCCAGAGAGTTCGGATTACTGTTCTTCCGCGAAGAAAACGGACAAGTGAGGACAAAGCCCTATAGCGAAGTTGCGGATACCGGGCTGGAACCAGCCGAAACTATCGCGCGCGGGTGGGGGGATGAGTAAACCGACTGCTGTTGTTCTACTCTGCGAGGACAATCCAACTTCGGTTTTCCTGCGTTCGTACCTGAAAGAATGCGGCATTTTTCGTGGCGTACGCGTAAATTCGACACCATCTGGCTCTGGATTCGATTGGGTATTGCAGCAGTACCCAATCGAGGTGAATGCTTACCGGCAGAGCAAAGCCCGGATAAGGATCTGGCTGATTGTTACGATTGACGCCGATACGAAGACGGTCGTCTCACGCACCAACCAACTCGATTCAAAACTGAAGCAATCGGAAAACGCGCGGCTGCGCGAGTTTCGCGTTCAAGACGAGAACATTGCGCGCCTTGTTCCTCGCCGGAACATTGAAACTTGGCTTCTTGTTCTTACCGGAACAGCAGCGGACGAAGAACGCAATTACAAGAAGACAAAAGATAAGGAAGAATGGCAGGAGCTAACTAAACCAGCTTCTCAGCAACCGTATGCCTGGACAAGGCGGAACACCCAACTTCCTGCACATTGTATTGAGTCGCTTCGTCTGGCAGTTCGCGAGCTAAACCATTTGTCGGGACCTTCCCATTAGGTCTGCCATGGTTGAGACCCGCATCAAGCCGTATCAGCAGCAGGTCGCCGAGCGAGAGTCGCGCGAGCGGCAGACGTGGGCGTTCCGGCGCAACCAGATCTTCGGGCTGGTGATTCTGGCCGGTGGGGTCTGCCTGTGGTGGCTGCTTCACACCAATCCGAAGTGGATCTTTCCAGCCGGATGGTGGCGATGGTAAAGGCAGGGAACAGGGAACAGGGATCAGGGATCAGAGACCCCGGCCTGACGCTGTCTACTCCAAAGGCTGAACCGTTGGCCGTAGTTCTGCTGGGGCCGACGGGGAGCGGGAAGACGGCGCTTTCGCTGGCCCTTGCAGAGCGATTCAACGGCGAAATTGTGAGCTGCGACTCCGTGGCCGTCTATCGCGGCATGGAGCTGGGCACGGCGAAACCCACGCGCGAGGAGCGGGCGCGCGTGCCGCACCACCTGATCGACGTGGCCGAGCCGGATGAACCGTTCACGGCGGGCGCGTACAGTCGACTTGCCCGAGAACTGCTCCAAGAGATTGCCGTGCGCAAGCACCGCATGCCGATTGTGACCGGGGGAACGGGGTTGTATCTGCGGGCGCTGACCGAGGGACTGTTTGCCGGGCCGGAGCGGCAGGAAGAGCTGCGGACCCGCTTGCGCCGAAGCGTGGAACGCCACGGAAACGCGTGGCTGCATCGGTTGCTGCGAAAGCTGGACAAGACGACGGCCGAACGGATTCACGCCAACGACACGCCGAAGCTGATTCGCGCCATTGAGGTCTGCCTGGCGGCGCGCTCGCCTCTCTCTGCTCTCCTCCAAAACGAAGGAAGAAATCCGCTCACGGGGTTTCGGCTCGTGCGCATCGGGTTGATTCCCCCGCGGGCCGCGCTTTACGACAGGCTGAATCAGCGCTGCGCGGCCATGTTTGCGGCGGGGCTGGTCGAAGAGACGCGCGGTTTGCTCGATCGCTTCGGGCCGGTGAAGGCGCTGGATTCGCTGGGTTATAAACAGGCGTTCGGCGTGCTGGATGGCTCGTTGGGCTTCGACGAGGCGGTGCGAGCGGCGCAGCAAGGGCATCGCAACTACGCGAAGCGGCAGATGACGTGGTTCCGGCGCGAGCCGGAGGTGCATTGGATCGAGCGGTTCGGGGACGACGCGGAGACAGTGCGCGAAGCGGTCGATCTGATTCAAGGAGCACTGGCGACAGCCGGGTGAAGTCGCAGATCGCTGAGCAGCAGTCCATTTAGACTAAGCATGGACATGCGGCGCTCGCCATGGCGAGCGCCGGAATGGAGCTTCCCTTGCCTGAAACGAATGCAGAGACCATTTACGACGTGGCGGTGATCGGCGGTGGGCCGGCGGGTTATACGGCGGCGATTCGCGGCGCGCAGTACGGGCTGAAGGCGGCCCTGATCGACGCCAGCCCCAAGCTGGGCGGAACGTGCCTGCATGTGGGCTGCATTCCTACCAAGGCGCTGCTTTTCAACGCGGAGCTGTGGGAAACCCTGAAGGAAGCCGAGGAGTTTGGCATCAAGGGCGTCGAGGCGCGGTCGCTCGATTGGGCCGCGGTGCTGGCGCGCAAGAATGCCATCATCGCGAAGCACGTGAAGGGCCTTGAGTTCCTGATGAAGAAACACAAGATCACGATTCTTTCAGGTTTTGGACGCGTGCTCGGTGGGGCGAAGGACGGCGTGCACACGGTGGAAGTAGACTCCAATGGAACGAAAACCCAAACCAAAGCCAGGAAAATAATGCTCGCGACCGGATCGGAGGCTAAGCTGCTCCCCGGATTGAAGGCCGACGAGGCCATCCTGACCAACATCGAGATTCTGAGCCTGAGCGCGCCGCCCAAGTCGCTGATCGTGATCGGCGCGGGCGCGGTGGGCGTGGAGTTCGCGTCGATCTTCCGCAGCTTCGGCAGCGAGGTGACGATTCTCGAGTTTCTGCCGCGGCTGGTTCCCGTCGAAGACGAGGAGATTTCGAAGGAGCTGGCGCGCGTCTTTCGCAAGCGCGGCATCGAGATGCAGACAGGCGCGAAGGTGGAAAAGGTGGAGAAGATTGCGACCGGCGTGAAGGTGAGTTACACCGATGCGAACGGCAAGGGGCAGGTGAAAGAGGCCGAGAAGGTGCTGGTGGCCGTGGGGCGCGGGCCGTTGACGAGCGGAATCGGCCTCGAGACGACACGCGTCGAGATCGAACACGGGTTTGTGAAAGTCAATGAGGCGCAGGAGACGGCGGAGCCCGGCGTCTTTGCCATTGGCGACATTGTGGCCGGGCTGCCGCAATTGGCGCATGTGGGCGCAATGAGCGGCATGGTGGCGATGGCGAAGATCGCGGGGCGCAAGTACCGTCCGGTGCGGCGCGATCGCATTCCGAGCTGCACGTACACCGAGCCGCAGATCGGCTCGGCGGGTTTGACGGAGGCCCAGGCCAGAGAAAAAGGATTGGAAATCAAGGTGGGCAAGTTTCCGTTTGCCGGCAACTCCAAGGCGACGATTGTGGCGAGCCACGATGGCTTTGTGAAGGTGGTTGCCGATGCCAAATACGGCGAGATTCTGGGCGTGCACATCATCGGGCCGCAGGCCACGGAGCTGATTGCCGAAGCGGTTGCGGTGATGGAGCTCGAAGGCACCGTGGACGAGCTGATGTTCACCATCCACGCGCACCCTACCTTGAGCGAGGCAATGCTGGACGGGTACGGCGCGGTGGAGGGGATGGCGATCAACGCGTGAGGCGAGCCAGCAGGTCGGCAAGTTAGCGAGTCAGCAAACCCACCCTAAGCGCGAAGAACTGCGCTTGGGATGGGGCACCCGGCTGTTCACCAACCCCTTTGTATCTGGCGTGGCGATGAATTCGGCAGCTATAATACCGAGGATTCCTTAGCCTTAACTCTCTCTACGTAGGCTTCCCAACCCTTAAATTCGTAGGTGAGTGTCAAGTATGCCTTTTCGCTGCTCAGGCCTGAGGCCTCGATTGCAACGATTGACAAATCGTCTCTCAGAGAGCTTCCATTTTCGAGAATCCAAGCTGAGCTTAGGATTCTCTCCTGCTTTAGCAAGCCCATCATGAAGTCCTCTGGTTTGTCCCAGATGCTTCCCGCTTTCACGAAATCAAAATCGTGCACTGGATTTGAATAATTAGCCACCAGGGCTGACCTCATTTCGGAAAAATCTCTACGGACCTCAGCCCCATCGGAAGAGCTCGAGATATCTACTCCCACTGCGACAATCTTGAGTAGACCATCCTCTTTTGAGATGAATAGATTGTATGCCTCGAATTCGTGATGTGGCTTTGGTACGGTTCTCAACTTGAGAAGTTCGCCGCCGATAGAGTTTGGGGTCTCTTTGACGACAGAATCCTTGCCTACCAACGCGATTATCTGATCTCGTGTCATACCACGAGTTAGCCCAAATGGTCCGGCAAGAGCCGGAACGGTAAGGCACAAAGATGAAGCCACAACAAAAGCAACGCGAAGAATAGTCTGCATCGCCCGCCCCCCGCTAATGGATTCGTTGCGGCCAGTATACATCGATTCGTTTGCGACGGGTAACCGATCATTAGAGCAAAGCATTATTGGATGCCTCTGTCCGAACATCCGCTGAGGCTCCGATTTCATCGAACACAACTAGAGCTCCATGGATTGGCTAGCCACCAGCCCCGTGGCTTTGGCGATGAAGCCGGCTAGCGGCATGGAACCCTGGTCGCCTTTGCCGCGGGTGCGGACGCTGACCGCTCCGGCGCCTTCTTCCTTGTCGCCGAAGATGAGGATGTAGGGCGTCTTCTGGTTGGCGAAGTCGCGGATCTTGGCGTTCATTTTTTCGTTGCGGTCGTCAGTCTCCACGCGGAAGCCGGCGTCTTTGAGTGCGGCTTCTACTTTTTGTGCGTAGGCCAGGTGGCGCTCGCTGATGGGGACCAGGCCGATCTGCACCGGCGCGAGCCAGAGCGGGAAGGCGCCGGCGTAGTGCTCGATGAGGACGCCGAAGAATCTCTCGACCGATCCGAAGAGCGCGCGGTGCACCATGACGGGCTGATGGCGCTCGCCGTCTTCGCCGGCGTACTCGAGCTCGAAGCGCGCGGGAAGGTTGAAGTCGAATTGCACCGTGGAGAGCTGCCAGAGGCGGCCGAGCACGTCGACCAGCTTGACGTCGATCTTGGGGCCGTAGAAGGCGGCTTCGCCGGGGATGGTCTTATACGGAATGCCTTTTGCCTTGAGCACGTTGTCGAGGGACTTGATGGCGAGGTCCCAATTCTCGTTGGAGCCCGCGTAGTGGGCGCGGTCGTTCGGGTCCCAGGTGGACAATTCGACTCTGTACTCCGAAAAGCCAAAGGTGCGGAGCACCGCTTCGGCGAAGTCGATGCAGGCGGCCACTTCGCTTTCGATCTGCGAGGGCATGCAGAAGATGTGCGCGTCGTCCTGGGTAAAGCCGCGCACGCGGAGGAGGCCGTGCATGGTTCCGGAGCGCTCATAGCGATAAACATTGCCGAGTTCGGCGTAGCGCACGGGCAGATCGCGATAGCTCTTGGGCGTGTTCTTGTAAATGAGGATGTGGAACGGACAGTTCATGGGCTTGATGCGATACATGGCATCGTCCAGTTCCATGGGCGTGTACATGTTGCTGGCGTAGAAGCCTTCGTGGCCGGAGGTCTGCCACAAATTCACCTTGGCCACATGCGGCGTGTAGACGAGTTGGTAGCCGCGGCGCAGGCACTCGTCGCGCATCCAGTCTTCCATGATCTTGCGGATGATGGCGCCGCGCGGATGCCAGAAGATGAGGCCGGCGCCGGCGAGCTCCTGAATGCTGAAGAGGTCGAGTTGCTTGCCGAGGACGCGGTGATCGCGGCGCGCGGCCTCTTCAAGGCGCGCGAAGTGCTCGTCGAGATCTTTTTTGGAGAAGAACGCGGTGCCGTAGACGCGTTGCAGCTGGGGATTTTTCTCTTCGCCGAGCCAATAGGCGCCGGCCAGGTTGGTCACCTTGAAGGCCTTGACGCGGCCGGTCGAGGGCAGGTGCGGGCCGCGGCAGAAGTCGATGAATTTGCCGTTGCGGTAGAAGCTGACCTCGGCGCCGGGCGCGGTGAACTTGGTGACGAAGTGCGTCTTCATGAAGTCGCCGTCTCTAGCGAATTCTTCGAGGGCCTGCTCGCGAGGCTCGTACTCACGGACGAAGGGCTCATTGCGCGCGACCACTTCGGCCATTTTGGTTTCGATGGCGGCGAGGTCTTCGGGCGTGAAGGGCTTTTCGCGGTAAAAGTCGTAGAAGAAGCCGGAGTCGGTGGCGGGACCGTGGCCCAGCTTGGTTTCAGGGAAGAGCTCGAGGACAGCCGTGGCGAGCACGTGCGCGGCCGAGTGGCGCAGAATTTTGACTGCGTCGGGGTCGTTCTCTTTCACGAGTTCGAGCTTCACATTGGCGGTGAGCGGCGCGGAGAGATCGACGAGGCGCGGCGCGGCGGCGTCTTCAGCGGCGTACATGGCGGCTTCGCCGGAATCTTCGTTGGCGGATGGCTTGTCGCCGCCGGCGGAGTCCGAGGCGGTTGCGGCCAACGGCGTGAGGCGCGCGGCGATGCTGGCCGCAGCGAGGCGCGGCGAGATGGAGTTGGCGATGTCGAGAGGCGTGGTGCCGGAAGGCACTTCGCGAATGGACCCGTCGGGCAGATGAATGGCGATCGTGTTCGTGCTCATGGGTTGGGTTCCGTGGAGGCCGCGGGATGGAAAAGGCGGCCAACTTTTGAGAATAGAAGGTTGCGGGTGCGAAGTCGAGAGGAAGAGAGGCAGCGAGCCGGCAAGCCGGTCACCCGTCGGCGTTGCGGACGCGCGGAGATGGAATGTTTCTTGCGGCTCTTTGTGGGTTGGCGTCGCTTCGCGATCCGCCGCGGCGGACAAGCTGGCTGGTTCGCCGGTAACTTCTTTCTATAGCGGTTCTCCAATTGGTGTAAAGCGGAGCCGCAGCCCTCAAGTGGCGTTTTCCTCAAGAAAACGCCACATTGCACCGCCCTCAAGACTTCACATGAATTGGAGAACCGCCGTAGCCAAGGGCAGACCCGCGACAAAAGGGGCGAAAAAGCGCACAAAAAGGCCCGCAGCGCCTCTGAGTGGTCTCAGAAGCGCTCGCAAGCCCTTTTGGCAATGCTAGATTCTGCCGGAATCCGGCCGATCGGGTTTAGAGAGGCTGAACGTCGGCAGCCTGCCAGCCCTTGGGACCCTTCACGACGTTGAACTGCACGGCTTGACCTTCCTGCAAGCTCTTGAAACCACTTGAGTTGATTGCAGAGTAGTGCACGAAGACATCTTCGCCGTTCTGGCGCGAAATGAAGCCAAAGCCCTTCGCGTCATTGAACCATTTCACGGTACCTTGTTCCATACTTGTGCGTATTTCCTGGGATTGAATTGCGCTGGAGGAATCGGAGCGAACACTGGCAGAATCTTGCTTGGTGGGCGAGTACTGCTCACGCCCGGTCTTCTAACGCTGCACCCAGTGTATCATCTTCGTCAAAAAAAACCTGCAGGAAATGTGTGATTTCGCGGCAGTGCCCTTTTCCCCCGCTCTGAAACAATAGAGCCATCGTGGTTTAGCAGGGCACAGCGACCTGTGATAAGGTGAGGGGTCGCGATGCCGCACGATCCTTTCATCGAGTTGCTGGCCGACGCCACAGAGGTTCTGGAGGCGGAGTTCAGGTCTCTACCGGCGCTCCACCCCAACGACGAAGACCAGTCGCTGGGGACCCCGGCGTTTGCGGCCGAGCCGGGTGCGGGCGCGGAGGCGATGGCGCAGGTGCTCGCGGAGACGGCACACCGGCTGGGCGACAACTACCCGTACTTCCATCCTTTGTATGCCGGGCAGATGCTGAAACCGCCGCATCCGGTGGCGCGGGCTGCTTACGCCCTGGCCATGAAGATCAATCCCAACAACCATGCGCTCGACGGCGGCCGGGCCAGCTCGGCCATGGAAATCGAAGCCGTGCGGGAGATTGCGGGAATCTTCGGGTGGAAAGAGTATCTGGGCCACCTGACGTCGAGCGGGACGTTTGCGAATCTGGAAGCGCTGTGGATGGCGGGGCAAGTCGCCGAGGGACCAGGGACCACGGGCAGGAAGAGGATCGTCGGCTCCGAACAGGCCCATTACACCCATCAGAGGATTTCGGCGGTGTTAAAGCTCGAGTACACGCCGGTGGCGGCGGATGGGCGCGGGCGGATGCGGCTGGACGCACTCGAAGATGAGCTCGGCAAGGGCGATGTAGGCACGGTGGTGGCGACGCTGGGCACGACGGCGCTGGGCGCCGTCGATCCGCTCGATGAGATTCTGACGCTCGCACGGCGAAACGGCGCGCGCGTGCACGTAGATGCGGCCTACGGCGGGTACTTCAAGCTGATTGCCGATGTCCTGGACGAACCTGCACGGCGGGCCTACGCGGCGATGGAACAAGCCGACTCGATCGTGATCGATCCGCACAAGCACGGGCTGCAGCCGTATGGGTGCGGATGCGTGCTGTTCCGCGACCCGGCGGTGGGACAGTTCTATAAGCACGATTCGCCGTACACCTATTTTACGTCGAAGGAATTGCATCTCGGTGAGATCAGCCTGGAGTGCTCGCGCGCGGGCGCGGCGGCGGTGGCGCTGTGGGCGACGCAACGCTTGCTGCCGCTTACCAGGGATGGAGCATTTGCCGAAGGGCTGAGGCGCGGGCGGCGTGCGGCGCTGGAGCTGGACCGGCGGCTCCGCGAGGATGACAGGTTTGTTGGATTGGGTTCGTGCGTTCCCGGGTCCCCAAATGCGAGGGACCCGGGGCACCCTCATCCCGCGGAAACCAAAAGTAGAAACGTAGGGCACCCGCCGGAGCTGGACATTGTGGTCTGGGCAGCATTACATGCAGCGGACCTTCGGAGGAGTTCAGAGCTAGCGCAGAAGGTCTTCGACGCGTGCGCGCGGCGGGGATTGCACCTCGCGCTAGTACAATTGCCGGGATCGTGGTTTGGCGCGCGCGGCGGTGCGCAGAATGAAGGCGAAATCTTGACCTGCCTGCGGAGCGTGCTGATGAAGCCGGAGCACGAGGCCTGGATGGGCGAAATCTGGGAACGGCTGAGCGCGGCGTGCGAGGAAGTATTGAACGTGTAAGAAACTTGCGGCGCATTGGGAATGCGAGTCGAAAAGAAAACGTTATCATTCTCGCGAGTTCGCGTGCGCTACGTCATTTCCGAAAATGCTACAGAGCGCACGATCGCAAGTTGGCGAGTTGGCGCAGCGTTTTGATGGGGTGAGTTGGGTTTTGGGATTTTAATTCACGCTGAGGTAGAGAGTCATGCACGATGCGAAGGTATTTCGTTCCATGCACAAGGAGCGGTTCAATGCGGAGCCCGCGATTTTTGTGGGTCCGGGACGCGTGAACCTGATCGGCGAACACACCGATTACGCCGAGGGCTTTGTGATGCCGGCGGCGATCAACCTTGCCACATTGGCGGGGATTTCGCCGCGCACGGACGGCAAGATCGCGATCTACTCCGAGAACCAGGGCGAGGAGAAGGTCTTTGACGGCGTCGCGGTGTCGCGGAGCCAGCACTGGACCGACTACCCGATGGGTGTGACGGCGATTTTGGCCGGCGAGGGCCACAGGATTCCCGGGTTTAGTTTGAGCATTTGGAGCGATGTGCCGCTCGCGTCGGGCCTCTCGAGCTCGGCGGCTCTGGAGGTGGCGACGGCGCTGGCGGTTCTGTCGCTGGTGGGCGCGAGTTATCCGGGTCCGAAACTTGCGCGGTTGTGCCAGCGGGCGGAGAACGAGTTTGTGGGCGCCAACTGCGGCATCATGGACCAGTTCATCAGCCTCAACGCGAAAAAGGATCATGCGCTGCTGCTCGATTGCCGCGATTTGAGTTTCAAGCTGGCGCCGATTCCCGATCACGTGGCGCTGGTGATTGCCAACACCATGGTGAAGCATTCGGTGGCGGGCGGGGATTATCCCACGCGGCGCCGCGAGTCGGAGGCGGCCTGCGCGGTGATCGCCAGCCACCGGCCGGGTGTGAAGTTTCTGCGCGATGGCACGCTCGAGGATCTCAAAAAGTGGGGCCATGAGATGGAGCCCAAGAGCTACCTGCGCGCCAAACACGTGATCGGCGAGAACCTGCGCACGGTGGCGGCATGCGAGGCGTTGCTGAAAGGCGACATGAAGGAGCTGGGACGGCTGATGACCGAGGCGCACCGCAGCTATAGCCAGGATTTCGAGGGCAGCTGCGTGGAAGCGGACGCGATGGTGGCGCTCGCCGCAGATTTGCCGGGGCTGATCGGGGCGCGGCTGACGGGCGGCGGCTTTGGCGGCTGCACCATCAATCTCGTTGAGCAGACCGAGGCCGCGGCCTTCGCGGAAGCGCTGGGCGCGCGCTACGCGGAGCAGACCGGAATCGTCCCGCAGATTCACGTCTGCCATGCCTCGGGAGGGGCGCATCGTCTGGAATAAGGTAGCGGAGCTAGCAGGGTTAGCGGAGTTGGCGGAGTCAGGACCCCGCAAGTTGGCGAGTTAGCAAGTCAGCGAGTTGGCGGATTCCAACGCAGGCGCAAGAGCTACGAATTGCGGCCCGGAAGGCGCCCCGGTGGGGTGTCCCGATTCTGTGATCGCGGCGTCTGCTGCGCGGAGCCGCAGTCGATGAAGCCGGGTCCGGAATCGTCTCGGACATTGTTCGATGCAGATTCTTGTTTCTTTCTAATCTCCAATCCGGACGGATGAGATGGGCCTGACTGACTGGGTTGGAAATGGTTTAGCTCCGCGAACTCCGCTAGCCCCGCTGTCTGTCTCTCCCACGAAATGACCATGCCCCGCGCGGCGGAGAGTCTTGCTGGGAGGTGTTTCCTTGTTAAACTTGGGAGGTAATAGTCCCGATGAACGAATCGGGGACCGTGTACTGAAGCCCGGTGGGCGAATATTTGGCGGGCCTATGCGCACGGAAGAGAAAACTATATGGAAACAGCCACCTCGGCACCCTTTACCTTCGGAGCCCTTCCCGACTCGGGCCATGTGGCCTATTTCTCGATGGAAGTCGCGATTCATCCATCGATGCCGACCTACTCGGGCGGCCTGGGCGTTCTGGCGGGGGATACGCTGCGTTCGGCGGCCGACCTGCGGGTGCCGCTGGCGGCGTTTACGTTGCTGCACCGCAAGGGATATTTCGAGCAGCAACTGAACGCGCAGGGCGTGCAAAGCGAGACCGTGCAGGCGTGGAATCCTTCGGACTTTTGCACGGAAGAAGCGGCGCGGGTGACGGTGCAGATCGAGGGCCGTGTGGTGGTGGTGCGGGCGTGGCGCTACGACCTGCAGGGGCATTCCGGGCACGTGGTGCCGATCTACCTGCTGGACACCGATCTCGATGGAAATTCGGGGTGGGACCGGGGATTGACGGACCATCTCTATGGCGGCGACACGAACTACCGCTTGCAGCAGGAGGTTGTGCTGGGGATGGGCGGCGTGCGCATGGCCCATGCGCTGGGCCTGCGCGTCAACGTGTACCACATGAACGAAGGTCATGCGGCGCTGCTGACGCTGGCGCTGCTGGAAAGCCAACTGGGCGGTGGGCCGCAGTACGGCGCCACCGACGCGGACATCGCGCAGGTGCGGCGCAAATGCGTGTTCACGACGCACACGCCGGTGTCGGCGGGGCACGACCGGTTTTCCACCGAGCAATCGATTCGCATTCTCGGCAGCGACAGGACGGCGCAGCTGGAAAAGCTGGGCTGCTTCCGCGACGGGCTGCTGAACATGACGCTGCTGGCGCTGCGCTTTTCGCGCTACGCGAACGGCGTGGCCATGCAGCATGGCAAGGTATCGCGGGCCATGTTTCCGGAGTTCAAGATCAACTCGATCACCAATGGCGTGCACGCGCCCACGTGGATCGCCGAGGCTGTGGCGCGCACGCTGGACGAGCACGTTCCGGGGTGGCGGCGCGACAACCTGTATCTGCGCAACGCCATCGACGTGCCCGAAGCGGCGATGCTCAAGGCGCATGCCAGCGGCAAGGAAGAACTGCTGGCCGAAGTGGGATCGCGGACAGGGCTGGTGCTCGATCCCAAGGTGCTGACTCTGGGCTTTGCGCGGCGCGCGGCCACCTACAAGCGGGCCACTTTGCTGTTCAGCGATCCCGAGCGGCTGAAGGAGATTGCGGCCCAGGCGGGGGGATTGCAGATTCTCTTCGCCGGCAAGGCGCATCCGCAGGACAATCCGGGCAAGGCGCTGATCCAGGAGGTGGTGGAGGAGGCGGCCAGGCTCTCGAACGACACGTTGCGCATTATCTATCTGGAAAACTACGCGTGGGATCTGGGCGCGCGGCTGACGGCCGGCGTGGATGTGTGGGTGAATACGCCGCGGCGCCCCTACGAGGCCTCGGGAACCAGCGGCATGAAGGCGGCCATGAACGGTGTGCCGAGCCTGTCGATTCTGGATGGCTGGTGGATCGAGGGCTGCATCGAAGGCTTCACCGGATGGGCGATTGAGGACGGCGCCAACGATCGGGAAGAGGCAAACTCGCTCTACAACAAGCTGGAGACGGCGGTGGTTCCGCTCTACCGCGACGCACAGGAAAAGTGGGCGCTGCTGATGAAGACGACGCTGGCGATCAACGGCTCGTACTTCAACACCAATCGCATGGTGAAGCAGTACGTGCGCAACTCGTACTACCCGGAGCAGCTCATCGAGCCGGCGAAGGTGGATGAACCGACGTACGCGGATTGAAAGACAGGGATCAGTGATCAGTGTGAGTGCGAGTGTGAGTAGTCAGTGATTCGTGCACACCGTCCACTCACACTCACACTCTTCCCACACCCCCGACTCCCACTCCCTACAGCTTGCGCCTCAGGAACTCAAAGATCGTGTAGCCGATGAGGGCGCCGATGAGCGCGATGAGGAAGTTTGCCGGCGTGACGATGTCGTGGAGCGCGAAGGCGAGAGTCTTGCCCTGGCCGTTGACGCGCGTGAACTCGCCCATGAGCAGGTTCGCGTAAAACAGGAAGACGATAAAGGCGACCTCGACGACGACTCGCCACATGGGCTTGAGGCGCGGTGGCGGCGTGAGCGGCGACATAGAGCGATGATACCGGCTGGTACGCGAGGGGCCAAGCGAAATCGGACGCGTGGGCTCCCGCCCATAATTTGCGCTGGGTTGAATGAGGCGAGTTGAGGATCTTGCCTTCCCGCATCTCAAAATCGAGATGTGGGGCACCCATTTTTGTGCTGGGTTCAAAGAAGTGGGTTGAGGTTCGTGCTGTCCCACCCTTTCGCGCAAAGACCGGGATGAAGGATGGTGTACGAGACAGGTGCGGGCGTGGACGCCCGCACGACAGCCGGTCTGGAGACCGGCGCTACCAGGGCGGCGGCACCAGTGCCAGAGCCTATAATCGACCTGTTGTGATTGCGAAAAATCAAGCGCGCAGACAGCCGTTGCGGCGGCTTACGGCCGGTGCGGTGCTGGCAGTGGTGTGCGCGCTGGTTGCAACGGTTGGAGCGCAGGAGCAGCCGGGCGCGGCGGCCAGCGACGGCGGGGCGACAGGGTCCTCCGCGGGCGGGCGTGTGCTGCTGGTGCTGCCCTTCGACAACCGGACAGGGCAGCCGAGCCTGGAGTGGATGCGCGAGGCGGCGGCGGAGATCCTGAGCATGCGATTCGCTTCGGCGGGATTCCAGCCTACGAGCCGCGCCGACCGGGTGTACGCGCTGGACCATTTGGGGCTGCCGCAGGGGTTTCATCCGTCGCGGGCCAGCGCACTCAAGCTGGCGCAGACGCTGGACGCGGATTCGATTGTGGTGGGCAGCTACTCGATCGACGGAACCACCATCACGGCCGAGGCCTCGCTGGTGGACGTGCCCGGCCTGCGCATGTTGCCCGCGGTGGCCGTGCGTGGAGAGATGCGCGACCTGATGGGCGTCTTCAGCGGGCTGGCGTGGCAACTGACGCGGGAGCTCGATCCCACGATCAACGTAAACGAGGCGACGTTCATCGCCGCGGGCCGGGAGATCCGGCTGGATGCGTTCGAGCAATACATTCGCGGCATCACGGAGCCGGATCAGGCGGAGCGGCAGCGGCACCTGGAACAGGCTGTGAAACTGAGCCCGGAGTTCAGTCCGGCGTGGATGGCGCTGGGCCGCGAGGACTACAACCAGCAGCAGTACGCGGAGGCGGCCGAGGCCTTTGCCAAGGTGGATCGCAACGGCGCCGACAGGTTGGAAGCGAGCTTCTACCGCGGGCTTTCGCTGGTTTTTTCCGGCGATTACGCGCAGGCCGCCGGCGCCTTTGCTGAAGTCGCGCGGGTGCTGCCGCTCGCGGAGGTGCTGAACAACGAGGGCGTGGCCGTGAGCCGGCAAGGGAAAGACGGTACGTCGCTGTTTATTCAAGCGGCCGCGGCCGATCCAAACGCGGCGGATTACCACTTCAACTTGGCGGTGAGCCTGAAGCGGCACGCGAATGTGCCGGGGGCGCTCAATGAGATGGCGCAGTGCCTGAAGCTGCGGCCGGGCGACAGCGAGGCGCAGGCGCTGGAGGCGGCGTGGAAGGAAGAAGCCAACGGTAGCGGCGCGGGCGGCCTGGCCTCCCAGGCCTCAAAAGCGAGTCCTCCACCCCACGGACCTGGGGCGCCCGCGGCTCCGGCGGGAACCGCGGCCGGTTCGGACCCATTGGAACGGATTGTGCGGAGCTTCGATGCAGCAGCCTTCAAGCAAGCGGCGGCGGTGATGGACCAGATCGATGCCGGGCGGCTGGCGGCTCTTGGGTCCCGGGATCGGGCGCGGGCGCTGTCGACGCAGGCGAAGGGCTATCTCGATCGCGGCTTGCTGCTCGAAGCCGAGAGGCTGTACCAGGCGGCGGTGGCCGCGGACGGCAAGAGCGCCGAGGCTCACGCCGGGCTGGCCGAGGTGCGTGAGCGTGGCGGCGACAGCGATGCGGCCCGCAAGGAGGCGCAGGCGGCCCTGGAACTGAAGCCCTCCGTAAGTGCGTACCTGGTGCTGGCGCAACTGGATCTGGCGGCCGGCCAATTGAGCACGGCCAACACCGAGGCCCGGAATGCACTGAAGCTCGATCCGGCCAACCGGGCGGCGCAGGAGATTGTCGAGCAGATTCTGGCGAGGACGGGGCAGAGATGAGAAAGCAGCGGTGTTAGCGGGGTTAGCGGTGTTAGCGGGGTTAGCGGTGTTAGCGGGGTTAGCGGTGTTAGCGGGGTTAGCGGAGTTAGGGAGAGCAGCCAGTTAGCAAGTTAGCGAAGCGGCGAGTCAGTGGGGTGGGCGGAATCATGAGGCGCCTAAAATCGCAGCAAGGCCAAGCGGCCAGAGACCTAACTCCGCTAACACCGCCAGCTCCGCTAACTCCGCTCATTCGAAAGAGGCGAGCCATGAGAAACGCGGCGAAGAAGAGTTGGGCGAGTGTGGGCTTGATTGCGGCGGGGTTTTGGGCCGCGCTGGCGTTGGGCGCCTTCGCGCAGGCGCCGGCGCAGCAGCAGGCGCCGGCGCAGCAGCCGCCGGTGGTTGACGAACTGGTTCTCAACGACACCATCCAGCCGGTGAGCGCGGACGAGGTCACGCGGGCGCTCGACCGCGCCAACTCCGACGGCGCGCAGGCGTTGCTGATCGAGATAGACACGCCGGGAGGATTGCTCGATTCCATGCGCGCGATGGTGGGAGCGATTCTGCGCTCGCGCGTGCCGGTGATTGTCTACGTGGCTCCATCGGGATCGCGCGCGGGCTCGGCCGGGTTCTTCATCCTGGAGTCGGCCGACGTGGCGGCGATGGCGCCGGGCACCGAAGCGGGCGCGGCGCATGTGGTCTTTGAGGGCGGCAAGCCCGACGACGTAGAGGTGCAGAAGGTGGAGAACGACGCCGAAGCCTTCATGCGCTCCTACGTGACCAAGCGCGGGCGGAGCGCGGACGCGGCGCAGGAAGCGGAGAAATCCTCGCACTCTTACACGGCGGAAGAGGCGCTCAACCAGCATTTGATCGATCTGATCGCGAACAGCGACGCCGACCTGCTGAAAGCTCTGAACGGACGCACGGTAACGCGCATGGACGGGTCCACTTTGACATTGCATGTGGCCGGCGCGCGCATCGTGCCCATCGTGCCCACGCTGCGCGACGAACTGCTGGGCTGGCTGGTGAATCCCAACATCGCGTTGCTGCTCCTGGTGGGCGGTGCGCTGCTGATCTATCTCGAATTCAACGCGCCGGGAACGATCGTGCCGGGGGCGCTGGGCACCCTGATGGTGCTGCTGGCAATTTTCGCGCTTGATCTGCTGCCCATTCGCTACACGGCCGTCTTGCTGCTGGTGGCCGCGATGGTGCTGCTGATTCTGGAGGCCAAGGTGGGAGGGCACGGTGCTCTGGCCATTGCCGGCATCGTGTGCCTGACCTTCGGCACCCTGACGCTGGTGGCCGCGCCGGTGCCGGAGATGAACGTGAGCCCGTGGGTGGCGATCGCGGTGAGCGCGGCGTTTGGCGCGATTACAGTATTTTTGGTGCGGCTGGCGGTGCGGGCGCGCAGGCGCAAGGCGCGGACCGGCGCCGATGCCATGGTGGGCGCAACGGCCACGGCCATGGAGGCTCTGGCCCCGCAAGGGCACGTGCTGGTGGAGGGCGAGATCTGGCAGGCGGTGGCAAGCGCGCCGGTGGCCACCGGGGCGGCGCTGCGTGTGGTGGGACACGAGCAGATGCTGCTCGAGGTGGAACCGGAAAGCCGGCAGGTCGGCAAGTCAGCGAGTTAGCGAGTCAGCGGGTTCGTGCTGGGGCGAGGGCGGTGCAATCCCACCCTAGCCGCACAGAACGCGGCTAGGATGGGGCACCCCCTCTTTTTGCCTACCCCAAGTGCATAGGAATGAGGTTTTTCGCGGCTTTGCCTCCACCTGCACGGCATTGGAGTAGAATTCCTGCTGAGTGAGGAAAGGACTGTTCCATGTTCGATGTGATTTCCGTTCCGTTCTTGGTTGTGCTTGCGATCTTTGTTCTCTATGCACTCAACTGCATCAAGATCCTCCGCGAATATGAGCGCGCTGTGGTTTTCACGCTCGGTCGAATTTCGGGAGGAGCGAAGGGACCAGGTCTTATTTTCGTATTCAGGCCAATCCAGCAGATGATCCGCATCTCGCTGCGCCAGGAGGTGCTGGAGGTTCCGCCGCAGGACGTGATCACGCGCGACAACGTGACCATCAAGGTAAACGCGGTGGTGACGCTCTACGTGGTGGACCCGAACGCCGCCGCCATCAAAGTGTCGAACTACGTCTACCAGACCTCGCAGCTGGCGCAGACCACGCTGCGCACGGTGCTGGGCGAGGTGGAGCTGGATGAGTTGCTGAGCCATCGCGACAAGCTGAATATTCGCATCCAGTCGATCATGGACCAGCGCACCGAGCCGTTTGGTGTGAAGGTGGTCAGCGTGGAAGTGAAGCAGGTGGACCTGCCCGAGCAGATGCAGCGCGCCATGGCCAAGCAGGCCGAGGCGGAGCGCGAAAAGCGGTCGAAGATCATCCATGCCGAGGGCGAGTACAACGCCGCGCAAAAGCTGGTGGACGCGGCCGCGCTGCTGGCAACAGAGCCCATGACGATCACGTTGCGCTACCTGCAGACGCTGACCGAAATCGGCGTGGAAAAGAACACCACCATCGTGTTCCCGCTGCCGGTGGAGCTGCTGGGGCTGCTGAACCGGCTGGCCGGGCCGGGGAATAAGGAAAAGAGCTAGGTCTTTGACCGCTTGAAGAAGAACCTTCCCGTGCCCCATCCATTCGCTTTTTTCTGGCGAATGGGTGGGAAAGCACGAATTCCAAAGGTACAAATCCATGCGGTCAGAGACCTAATAGCTTGTAGACTGTGGCCTGTAGACTGTAGCCTGTAACCGGTAGCCTCCCCTCTTGATCGTTACTGGCTGAAGGCAGTTTATTGAGCTGCCCGCCACAAGCTGCGAGCTTTTCATGCGCGGATATTTCAACGAGGATGGGGAAGAGCCAAAGGCTGAACAGCCGGGGCGCGATCGCGAGCTGACGCTCGGCGCGGGCGCGGTTTTCGGCCTTTTCTCTGCGCTGGCGCTGCTCTGCGGGTTGTGCTTCGGAGTGGGCTACGCGGTGGGGCATCGTGCCTCCGCGTCCTCCGCAGCGGCCAACGCGCCCACCCCTGCTCCCGACCAGGAGCCGTTGCAGGGCAGCAGCTCCATTCCCAAGCCATCGGCGGCCGAGACATCGCCTGCGCCGCAGACAGATGGCTCCTCGACGACTCCGGAAGCGGGGACGCCCGCGACGGGTGAGGGCGCGAACCCACCTACGACCGGACAAGGCCCGGCTGAGAGTGGGCAGGCGCCGGGAGTGGCGACTCCAGGTCAGGCCGATGTGGGTCCCGCGCTGCAGGGCGCAGGCAATACCCCGCAGACTGCGCCTTTGGGGCCCAATGTTCATGCGGCTTTGCCCTCTCAGGCGCAGCTGATGGTGCAGATTGCGGCGGTGGCGAATGCCGAGGACGCCGACGTGCTGGAGACTGCGCTGCGCAAGCGCGGCTACGCGGTTGCTGGGCAGCGCGATCCCGCCGATGGGCTGATCCACGTGCGCATCGGGCCCTTCACCAGCCGCGAGGAAGCGATCCGCTGGCGCGACAAGCTGCTCGACGACGGGTACAACGCGGTGGTGCAGCCGTGAAGGCAGCTTCTAGCTGCTAGCTTCCAGCTTTTGGTTGCGCATCCACTCGGGCAACGCAGAGGCGATCGCTGCGTGGACGGCTTCGGATAAATCGTCGCGCGTGGCGTACTCAGCCGGCTCGATGGGCGGGTGGAAGACGATGTGCGCCGTGCCGGGATGGATGCGCTTGCTGCCCCAGGGAAGGATCTGTTCGGTTCCATATATTGAGACGGGAATACAGGGCGCGCCCGAATTCTTGGCGAGATAGAACGGGCCTTTTTTGAAAGGCAGCAGGCGCGCGTCGAGCGAGCGCATGCCCTCGACAAACGTGGTGATGTGCAGGCCGTTCGAGAGGACGCGCAGGGCGTCGGCAACGGCGAGCTGCGCGTTCTCCACGTCGCCGCCGCGGTCCACGGGGATGAATTCGCCGAGCTTGAACGCGTAGCCAAGGATGGGCAGCTTCATGAGCGGGCGCTTCAGAAAAACCGATGTACGGCCGGGAAGATTCGGGATGAGCGCGGGCGCATCGAGGTTCGACACGTGGTTGGCCATGAAGATGCAGGCGCGGCCGGCGGGAATTTTTTCCTGGCCCTGGATTTGAATTCGAATCCCCGCGATCCGGATGGCGGTGCGCGCGATCCAGCAGCCCGTGAAATAGAGCGGCCTGACATTGCCGCTGAGGAGCGTGAAGGGGATGAGGATGAGCGCCGCGGGAAGGGCGAGTACGGCGATGGTGACGAAGACGAGGAGAGAGACAATCATGCGGTTTTCGAAAAGGGACGCATCCGATTAGCCGAGCACGGTTGCAATTGCGGCGCGGAGCGAGGCTTGATCCTGGGCTTGAAGAATGCCGAGGGAGCGAATGACGAGACGCTGTTCGAGGGTTGCAAAGACCGGCTTGATAACGGACGGCTTAAGCAGGTTTGCCTGCCGCCATTCGCCAATCAACACCTCGCCGAGGCTGGAAACCGAACGTAGCTGGCTGGTGACCGGCATGATGACAATGTCGGGTTTGGCATCGTTGTAAATCCGGCTGCTGACGACAACTGCGGGACGCTGTTTGAAGGCGGCCAGATTGGTGAAGGGAAAGGGCACCAGCACCACGTTTCCAAATTCAAAGGGCATCGTAGGCATCGTCTTCCGGGTTGTTCCAGATCGATTCGAAAGCGGGAACGCTAGCTGCTGCAGCGGCCTGCGTGAATGCGCGGTCCTGACCGCGGGCGCGCAGGAATTCGACAAAGTCCTCGACCGCGGCGATCTGTTCCGGGCTTAGGGCGTCAAGCTTCTCGGCAAGATGGCTGGCGAATCGGTTCATCACGCTGCTCCTCTTTCTATTCTAGTGAAATTCTGCAAATTGGGGAGATATTCGAGAATCTGTGCCGGTTCTTTATCACTGCCGCATCCACTCCGGCAGGCCGGAGGCGATAGCAACGCGGACGGCTTGCATGAGTTCTTCGCGCGTGGCGTAGTTTGCGGGTTCGATGGGCGCATGAAAGACGACATGCGCGGGGCCGGGATGCATGCGCAGGCTTCCCTTGCGAAGAATGGATTCGGTTCCATAGATCGAGACGGGAATGCAGGGCGCGCCGGAGGCCTTGGCGAGAAAGAACGGCCCCTTCTTGAAGGGCAACATGCGGCCGTCGGGCGAGCGCGTGCCTTCGACAAACGTGGTAATGTGGATGCCTTTCGAGAGCACGCGTTGCGCTTCGGCCACACTGCGCTGCGCGTCGGAGGGGTTGCCCGTGCGGTCGACGGCGATGAACTCGCCCTGGCGGAAGCCAGTGCCGAGAATGGGCAGGTTCATGAGCGCGCGCTTCATGAAGGCCGAGGTGCGCCCCGGAATGAGCGAGATGAGCGCGGGCGGATCGAGATTGGAGACGTGGTTCGACATGAAGATGCAGGCGCGGTCGCGCGGGATGCGGTCGAGGCCCTCGGGGCGCAAGCGCACGCCGGCGATGCGGCAGCTCGAAGAGAGCATGAAGCGCGTGCCTTTATAGAGCGGCAGCACGTTGCCCGTAAGCCAGCACCAGGGGATGAAGAGCAGGGCCGTGGGAATGCCCGTGACGATCATGTTGGCGAGAAAGAGAAGAGACCAGATCATGCGTGCCTTAATTTGTGTCTTGACTCATTATGTGCCGGCGGCGGGATGCAGCTCGCGCAGGCGCTCTGGAAGTTTGAGGTAGATGCCGTCGAAGCCGCCGTTGGAAAGGATGGCGACGACGTCGCCGGGGACGAACTGCGGCGCGAGGGCGGCGACGATCGCGTCGGCGTCGGGATGAAGCTCGGCGGGCGTTCCTGTGGCGTTGAGAGCGCTGACAATTTCTTCTGGGTGCAGGCGATCGGCCTCGGGAATGCGTTCCTGCTGGTAGACGGCGGCCAGAACCACGCGATCGGCGAGGCGGAGGCTGGCGACGAGATCGGGCGCGAGGACTTTGCGGCGCAGCGTGTTGGAGCGGGGTTCGAGGACCGCCCAGAGGCGCGACTGCGGATAGACGGCGCGGAGTGCGCGGAGGGTTTCGCGGATCGCGGTGGGGTGGTGCGCGAAGTCCTCGATGAGCGTGATGCCGTTGATCTGGTCGCGCACTTCGAGGCGGCGCTTGACGCTTTTGAAACTGGCGAGAGCTGCCGCGATGGATTCTTTCTGGATGCCCTGGCCGGCGGCGAGGGCCGCGGCGGCCGTGGCGTTGAGGACGTTGTGCTCGCCGGCGAGGTTCATCGCGAACTCGGCCCAGTGGACGCCGCCGCGATCGACCTCCCACTGCGTTTGCCCGTTCACGTAACGCAGATTGCGGATGCGCCAGCCGGCGGTATCGCCGAAGCCATAGCGCTCCACGCGGCAGAAGGCACGGCTCACGCACTCGGTGACGTTGTCGCTGCCGTCGTAGGCCACGATAACGCCGCGGCGCGGAACCAGATTGACGAGGCGCTTGAAGGCGGTTTTGACGGCGTCGAGATCGCCATAAATGTCGGCGTGGTCGAACTCCACGTGGGTGAGGATGAGCGCGTCGGGAAAGTAGTGGAGGAATTTGGGGCCTTTGTCAAAAAATGCGGTGTCGTACTCGTCGCCTTCGACGATGAAGGGCTGCGTGGGGCGAAGCTGGAAGCTCGTGCCGAAGTTCTCCGCAACGCCGCCGATCAGAAACGAGGGCTCCAGTGCGGGATTCTCGCGCGCGGCGGTCTGCCCCTGTGAGGCCGTCTGATAGATCCACGCCAGCATGCTGGTGGTGGTGGTTTTGCCGTGGGTTCCGGCGACGACCAACGGCGAGCGGCCGCTCAAGAATTCTTCGCGCAGCAGCGCGGCCATGGAGGTGAAGGGAATGCGCTCGTCGAGGACGCGCTCGATCTCCGGATTGCCGCGCGAAAGCGCATTGCCGATGACGACCAGATCGGGCGCGGGCGAGAGGTTCACCTCGGCGTAGGGCTCGAGGATGGGAATGCCGAGCGAGCAGAGCAGATCGCTCATGGGCGGATAGGCGGCCTTGTCGGAGCCGGTGATGCGATGGCCCTCGAGCTGCAGCAGGCCGGCCAGCGAAGCCATGGCCGTGCCGCAGATGCCGATGAGATGAATGTGGCGGGGAACGGTGGTCATGCACTCACCGCCGGCTCGAGGAGGGTGAGCGTGGGTTCGTCGCCGAGAGTGAGTTCGGCAGCGACGCCGAAGGTGAGCGTAACGTTTTGCCGCGAGACGTGGCCCGAGCGTAGGCCGATAGCGATGGGAATGTCGAGACCGTCGAGAGCGTTCAGGATAGCGCGATCGAGGAGATCGGGCGCGGCTTCAGCCGAGATACAGTCGAGCATTTCGCCGAAAACGATGCCGCAAACGCCCGCGAGCTTGCCTGCGGCGCGGAGCTGCCACAACATGCGGTCAATCTGATAGGGCTTGACGGCGGTGTCTTCGAGGAACAGCAGCTTGTTTTCTGTCGCAGGCTCCCAGGACGTGCCGAGCAGCGAAACAAGAATGCTGAGGCAGCCGCCGTAGAGCGTGCCGGTGATGGTCTCGCGCGCGGCGGCGGGCTTGAGGCTGCGAAGGCCTTCGGCGGAGCCGAGCGTGTAAGGCTGGCCTCTCAACGCTGCAAGAAAACTGTCCAAATGTATCCCGTCCGGAAGACAAAAATCGGCGGCGAGCATGGGGCCGTGAAAGGCGGGAAGACCCAGCTTGTCGAGAAGGTGGAGCTGGATGCCGGTGAGGTCGCTGTAGGCGAAGAAGGGCTTGGGATGCGTTGCAATGATTGTGAGATCGATGTCCTTGAGCAGGTAATTTGCCCCGTAGCCGCCGCGGAGGGCCATGACGGCGCTGGTGGAGGAATCGGAAAAAGCAGCGTGGAGATCGGCGAGGCGCTCGGCTGCGGTACCGGCGAAGTAAAGTGGCCCGCGATGGAGAGTGTTGGGTGCGGGTTTGGGCGCGAAGCTGAGAGCTTCGAGAGCCGCGAGGCCGCGTTCCGTGCGCTCGGGTTGCGCAGAAGATGCGGGAGCGACGATGGCAATGGCGGCGCCGGGGGCGACAGATGGTGGTTTTGCGAGGGGCGTCATCGTTACCACGCCTCTCCGCGGGCGATGAGTGTGGCGGGACCGGTCAGGAAAAGCTCTTCGCCCGGTCCGTTCCACGCAACGGTTTGCGGGCCGCCGGGAGCGACGACGGTGAGCGGAGTTTGGCAGCCGTACAAGGCCAGCGCCGCCGTGGCCGCGGCCGAAGTGCCGGTGCCGGAGGAAGAGGTCGGTCCCACTCCGCGCTCGAAGATGCGAATCTCAATCTCGCGTTCGCTCGCGACGCGCACAAACTCCACGTTGGTCTGGTGCGGAAAGTCGCGGTGCGTGCAGATTTCGGCGCCCATGGTTTGCCAGGATTTGCCGGCGACGGTGAAGGCCGGATTGTCGACCAGAATGACGAAGTGAGGATTGCCGGTCACAACTTCGACGCCGGCGACTTCAGCGCCATCGGAGAGCTTGACGGTGTGCGGTTGAAAGCCGGGCACGCCCATGCCGGTGGTGACCTCGGCGGTGAATTCATCGCGAGTTTGGATGCGATCGATGCGGCAGACGCGCAAACCGGCGTCGGTGACGATATCGAGCTTGTCGCCGGCGCGGGAGCCGAGAGCTTCTGCCATCCATGCGGCCACGCATCGCGTGCCGTTGCCGCTGATTTCCGCAACCGAGCCGTTGGCGTTGTGCAGGTGGACGCGTCCGGAATTGGGGCCGGTCCAGCTAAAGAATTCAATGCCATCCGCGCCGACGCCGGTGTTGCGCTGGCAAAGGCGGCGCGTGAGCTCGGCGCGATCCAGATCGCCTGCGGCGTCTTGGGCAACGATCATGAAATCGTTGCCGCAGGCGTGAGCTTTGGTGAAGGGAATCAAACTTCCTCCAAAATGCAATGATAAAGGTGTCAGGTTTCAGGTGTCAGGTTTCAGAGAGCGAGGATTGAGGGATTCGATAGTGGAAACAGGTGCTCAGATCACGGGGTGCGATTGCCGGCATCCGGAATTGGAGAGCCCGCGTCCGAGCCCGGAGCGCCGCCAAGGTCTGAACCTGGAGTGACGGCAGGCGGATTGGCCGTGCGCTGGAAATCGGCCGTCGAGAAATACACCGTGGCCGTGGGCTGGTTTTCGGCACTGAAACGGCCGGCAATGGCGAGCCCCTGGGGATGGTCCTTGACTGCGTGATCGACTTCGTCGCCATCGAACGCCACCACGATGGCCGCGTGGCTCGCGGGCGCGAGAAGAGCGGCGCGCCAGATTTCAAGATCGCTTTCATTGATGGTCTGGCGCAGGGGAATGCCGGTGAATGCGACGATCTCCGGATACATAGAGGTGTTCATCAACACCGTGCCGTGGGGAAAGGTTTGGAGCAGGTCGCGGAGCAACGGAGGAATGGCTTCGTCGTAGTGCAGGCGCGCTTCGAGGTTGCAGGTGCTTTCCGCGTAGACGATGGGTCCTTGGCGCAGAAGGCTCCAAGCGTTGATGCCGGCAAGAAGAAAGAGAAACGCGAAGGCAATTTCGGGCAGGAACTGCGCGTATCGATGGCCCTGCCAGCGGTCGAGAGCATTGGCGGCAAACCTTGCCGCGAAGCCGACGCCGAGAGCCAGAGCAGGCAGCAGTTCGAGTCCGTAGCGCGTGTTGTAGAAGGTGAAAGGCCACCAAGCGGGGATGAAGATAGGCACCGAGCCATAGGCGACCGACCACGCGTAGAAGGGAACGGGCAGCCAGAGAAGCAGCGCCCAGGCGAGAGCGCGGCGGTGAGCTTTGTCTTCTTCCGCGAACCACGCGGCGACGGAACCGAACGCTGCGAGCACCAGGACCAGGTTGCCCCAGAGACTTGCCCACGTGGGCGCGAGCACGGCGTCGAGCTCCGAGACTTTGAGGTAAAAGAGCAGCGCCACCCAGGGATTGTGCCAGCCGGGATGCAGCGGACCGGAGCCGGCCGTGGCAGTGCGGATCTCGATGGCCTTGGCCGAGTAAGGACCGCGCGCGAAGTAGAGCCAGTCGCCGAAGCCGGCGGAGTTGTAGAGGAACCAGGCAATCGGCGCGGCAATAAGAGCGGCGCTGGCCAGCCAGAAATACGGCGAGCGGCGCAGGCGGCCGCGCTTCAACAGTGCGAGGCCGATGCCGGTCCAGGCGAGCAAGGCGATGATCCAGCCGTCATAGCGCGTATAGATGGCGGCGATGAGAGCGGCGGCTATGAAGAGCTGCAGTTGGGTCGCCTGGATTGGGTCTTCGTCAAGGCAAAGACGCCACTCCACAAGCCAGACCACGATCCAGATGACTTCGCAGAGGAAGAGCGGCTCGGTCATGGCCGTGGTTTGGAGGTAGAGCAGATTGGGATTGAGCGCGAAGAATGCGAGCGCGAGCGCGGAGGGCGCGGGGTTGAGCCAGTGGCGCGCCAGGCGATAGATGCCGGCGCAGGAGGCGAGGTAGGCCAGGGCCGAGGGAATGACGCCGGCGAGGCCGCTGGCCCACCACGCGTAATTCTGCACAAAGGGCATGAGCAGAATGTGCGGCAATGGGAGCCACACCGAGCCGAGCTCGCTGAAACGCGCGGTGCGCGAGTCGAAGACGCGGCGCGCGATGTGAAGGTGCGCGACGGCGTCGCCGTAGTTGAGCATGGCCGCGTGATTCCAGCTCCAGACGATGGCGGCAAACGAGGCTGCCATGGCGAAGGCGAGGACCAGCGGGCCTTCGGCGTTCGAGATGCGGCGGTCAGTCAAGGTGCGTAAGCTCACGGAAGTGATTGAAGCGCGCGTCGATTTCAGGGCGCGAAAGCTGTTGCAGGCGTTCGGTGCCGAAACGCTCACAGGCAAAGGAGCCCATCACGCTGCCGTAAAACATGGCGCGACGCCAGGCCGCTGGCGTCAACTCCGGCTGCGAGGCGAGATAGCCGAAGAAGCCGCCGGCAAAACTGTCGCCCGCGCCGGTGGGATCGATGACTTGCTCCAGCGGAAGCGCCGGAGCCTTAAAGGCGCTCTCCGTTCTTGCATCGGAGTCGCGGAACAATGTGGCTCCGTATTCGCCGTGCTTGACGACCAGGGCGCGGGGACCGAGGGCGCGGACGGCGCGGGCGGCCTGCACAAGATTGTTGTTGCCGGCTAACATGCGGGCTTCGGTGTCGTTGATGAGGAGCACGTCGAGGCCCTTCAAAACTTCAAGAAGGGCCGGACGATGGTCCTTGATCCAGAAGTTCATGGTGTCGCCGGCGACGAGCTTGACCTGCGGCATCGCTTCTCGGACGCGGCGCTGCAGGATGGGGTCAATGTTGGCGAGAAAAAGGAATTCAGAGTCGCGGTAGGCCGCGGGAATTTTGGGTTCGAAGGAGGCGAAGACGTTGAGCTCGGTGTTGCGGGTCTGGGCTTCGTTCAGGTTTTCGAGATAGGAGCCTTCCCAGAAGAAGCTCTTGCCGGCGGTGTGCTCGATGCCGCGGGTGTCGATGTTGCGGGCGGCGAAAACGGCTTCCTGCTCGGGGCCGAAGTCCTCGCCGACGACGGCGATCACGCGCACATCGGTGAAGAAACTGGCGGCTAGGGAAAAATAAGTGGCTGCGCCGCCCAGGCAGCGCTCGCGGCGGCCCGCAGGAGTTTCAATGGAATCGTATGCGACGCTGCCGACGACGGTGATGGACATATTTCCCTCTCTTGCTCAATAAGCCTTGTTACTGTTCAAACGCGACTTTCGATGACTTTTCGTAGGTTAAAACCGAATTCTCCATATCTGCCTCCAGTCCAAGATTCAATCAAAACGCGCGCTGCAAGACGGCGCAAAAAGAAGAAAAGCAAAAGCAAGAACAACCGCAGATCCTTCAACTCCGCTTCGCTCCGCTCAGGATGACAGCTTTGAGGCGATGCTGTTGCTTCGATACAGTGGAGAATTGCATTACCAACCGTGATATTTGCCGAACAGCAGTTTCAATTTCTCTTTCGCCTCGGCCGGAATCGCGTCGGGTTGCGTGAGCACGGCGAATTTTGCCGCGCTTGCGCAGGCGCAGTTCCGTTCGCGCGGCATGGCAGCGACGGCGGCCTTCACTACCTTGCATGCATTGTCGGCGTTCTTGTGCAGCACGGCAACAATTTCTTCAATCGTCACGGCGTCGTGGCCTTCGCGCCAGCAGTCGTAGTCGGTGACCATGGCGACGGTGGCGTAGCAGATCTCGGCTTCGCGGGCGAGCTTGGCTTCCTGCAGATTGGTCATGCCGATCACGTCGGCACCCCAACTGCGGTAAAGATTGGATTCGGCCCTGGTGGAGAACTGCGGGCCCTCCATGCAGACGTAAGTGCCGCCGAGTTTACCGACCACGCCGACCTCTTTGCAGGCGTCGGCCGCGGCCTTGGCCACCGTGGCGCAGACGGGATCGCCAAAGGCCACGTGGCCCACGATGCCGTCGCCGAAGAAAGTCGACGCGCGATGAAAGGTGCGGTCGATGAACTGGCCGGGCATGACGAAGTCGGTGGGCTTGTGCTCTTCCTTGAGCGAACCGACGGCGGAGACGGAAAGGATGCGCTCCACGCCGAGCTTTTTCATGGCGTAGATGTTGGCGCGGAAGTTGAGCTCGGAGGGAAGAATGCGATGGCCGCGTCCGTGACGCGCGAGGAAGGCGACCTTACGGCCCTCGAGCTCGCCGAGGACGAAGGCGTCGGAGGGTGAGCCGAAGGGCGTTTCGACGCGCTCCTCGTGGATGTTGGTGAATCCGGGCATGGAGTAGAGTCCACTGCCGCCGATGATGCCGATTTCTGCGCTTGACACTGAGTGCTCCTTCGAAGAAATGCACAGGGGCTAAAGCCCTCGGTTTTTGTGCCCCTTTTCGGCACGACTGAAGTCGTGCCCTGATACAAGACCACGCAACACTGGGCTGGCCGGACTCTCTAGTCCCTACGTCCCTAGTCCCTGCGCTCATTTTTGATCGATCAGGCGGATGGTCTCCATGAAGACGTCGCCGTCGATGGTGAGGCTGTGGGCGCTGATCTTATCCATCGTATCCTGCGCGGTGTGATGGTAGCTGTTGTTGGGCCCGTAGTCGAGGTCGATGATGTCAATCGACGGCACGCCGCGCTCGACAAAGGCGAGGTGATCGTCCTCGACGTCCATTTCCCGCTGGAAAAAGTAGCGCTGATCACCGAATTTCTTTGCCGCCTGCGCGACCAGGTCGACCAGCCACGCGGTGGAGTGGGTTTCGCGCTGGATGTCGAGGTCCCTGTCGCCGATCATGTCGGCAAGCATGAAGGCCTTAATTTGATTGAGTGTCCCGTCGCGGCCCCATCGCGCGGCAAGATGGCGGCTGCCGTAGGTGGAGTCGGAGCGTGACCACTTCTGGATGGCCTCTTCGCCGTCGAAGAAGACGAGCCAGACCGAGTAGCCGTCGATCTTTTTGCCGTGTGCGGTTTGGGCGCGGAGCTGGTCGGCGATGGTCATCAGCAGGCCGGTGGTGGATGCGCCGTCATTCGCGCCGACGAAATTGATGGTGCGCAGCGGGTAGTTGGTTTCATAGTGCGTGCCGAGGACGATGACGCCGGGTTTGGCGCCGGGGAAACGCACGATGAAGTTGCACATGGGCACGGGGCCGATGGGCGTATCGGCGGTGAAGGTGTCTTCTTCGAGCGCGTCGTGGGCGCGCAGGAAATGGGAACGAAGAAATTCTTCGGCCTTGACGTGGCCGGGACCTGTGGGCCAGCGCGGGCCGATGGCGGCGAACTGGCGTGCGTATTCATAGGCCTGGGCGCCGGGGAAAGCCTGCCCTGAGCCTGCCGAAGGGTGCTGGGCGGAGGCGACCAAAGGCGCGAGAAGCACCAACGCGAACCCGATCATCAGGGATCTTGCTATCCCAGGTCTCCTAAGGAACATCCTCACACCTCCGTTGGAATGAGGGTTAGCTCGAAGCCGAGCTTTCTGGCTTGGTGGCGGAGTCGTTTTTCGTTGCGCTGATTGTTTTGCGCTTCTTGTTGGGCG
>Ga0224557_1000286_pt1 | contig 57322 bp, 50 predicted proteins | sample 714S31014metaG_FD_180677 | JGI IMG/M metagenome (GOLD analysis project Ga0224557, IMG submission 180677) | Peat soil microbial communities from Stordalen Mire, Sweden - 717 S3 10-14 | ecosystem: Environmental > Terrestrial > Soil > Wetlands > Peat | place: Sweden: Norrbotten County, Stordalen...
GCTGCCGGGTCCGGTCGAACGTCTCCTCGTCGATGATGGCGGGGACCGGGATGCCGGTCCATTCCTCCTTCGGCCGGTCCACCGTCTTGACTGCCCGCGGCGTGGTGCGCCCGGCCAGGCGCGCGGTCACCGTGTGGGCACCCCGGATTGGTATTTCGCGGCTCACTAGCCCGGCCTGCACGTGCCCCTGTCAACGCTTCGCCACGCCCTCGCGGGACGTCGACGCATGACTCGGGGTCGCCGTGGGTCGCTAGCCCTTCAGCGCAGAGCTCTTCCATCTCCTCCTCCATGCCGGTTTATCCCGGCGCTTTCGAACAACCACAATGGACCATCGTCGTGGCTCGCGAGCGGAAGCAGGACAGCACGGGCGTGCAGGGCGGGGCGGGCGGGATGGACGGGATGGACGGGACCGCGGGCGGGACCGCGGGCGGGACCGCGGGGCGGTCAGCCGCGGCTGGGCGCCATCCTTCACCGCGCTGGGTAACCGGGCGAACGCTAGCTGCTGGAGCACTTGGTACATACTTCAGAGGTCATGCAGCGTTTTGACCGGTCGTACTGACGACGTTGCTGGTGCAGGCATAAAAGCATGCGGGTAGAACCGGAGGCGGGTCTGTGGAGTGGTTCGTGCCGGCACCTGGCGGCAGGACGCTGGCTGTCGAAGATGCCGGGGATCGTGGCGGCTGGCCGGTGATGGTGCACGTGGGCACGCCGGGAGGCCGTCGTCTGTACGGCCCCCGCACGCTGGCTGATGCCGAACGCCGCCAGCTGCGGCTGATCAGCTACGACCGGCCGGGCTACGGCGGCTCGACAGCTCAGCCAGGACGCTCCACGGCCGATTGCGCCAGTGATGTCCGGGTGATCTGTGAGGCCCTCGGGATCGAAAGGCTGGCGATGTGGGGCCTGTCGGGCGGCGGCCCGCATGTGCTGGCATGCGCGGCCCTCCTGCCGGACCTGGTCACGGCGGTGGCGTCCCTGGCGTCGCTTGCGCCCTGCGACGCCGTGGGGCTGGACTGGCTCTCGGGCTTCAGCCCGGACGCCATCGAGGAAGTCCGGCTGATGTTCGCTGATCACGCCGCCGCACGCGCGTTGTTTGAGCAGGAGCGGGACAAGATGCTGGCGGCGTCGCCGGCCCAGGTGGCCCTGGACATGCAGGCGCGTGCACCCGGCGCCGGCCTGGCGTTGCTCACCGACGAGGCGGTCTCTATCCAGCTGGCCCTGGCACCCGGGATCGAGGGGTCCTGGGACGACTGTGTCGCGCAAATCATCCCGTGGGGTTTCGAGGTGACCCAGATATCGGTTCCGGTGCTGCTGCTGCACGGCCGTCTGGACACGGCCGTGCCATTCAGCCACGGTCAATGGCTGGCCTCGCGCATTCCCGGCGTCGAAGCCTGGTTCTTCGACGGCGAAGGGCACGCCCTCCGGGAAAATCACATAGCCGACGTGCACGCCTGGCTCATAGATCGCAGCTGATCGCCCTTTCTGTGGTTCACCACCGCGGCGTAAGCTTCCGCTGAATAGCCACGACAGCTTGGCGGGCGCCGATCCCGCCGAATCTGAGGGCAGCTAAACCGGCCGGAGAATTACCGGCCCTGTCTGTGTCAAGTACTCAGCCGCGCTGACAGCTGAGCACCGTATTCCTCACCGCCCCCTGGTGACCTTCCTGCGGTAGGCGATACTCCCGGCGCCGGCCAGGATGGCCGCTCCGCCAAACCCGAAGAGCAGCACGTCCTGGACACCGGCCGTGCCCCCGCCGCCGGTGGACGGGGCCGAGGTGGGGTACGTACTAGCCGTCGGGCTGGGCGTCGGCGACGGAGCGGCCGTCACCGTGGGAGATGCCGAGTTCGTCGCCGGTGAACTGGTCGAAGAGCTCGTGGCGGGGGTCCGCGTGACGCCGACACTGGACGCGCCGGGGACGACGCCGCTCGCGGTCGCCGATCCGGTGGTGGCCGATCCGGTGGTGGCCGATCCGGTGGTGGCCGATCCGGTGGTGGCCGTAGAGGAGAAGATGGCCGGCGCCGTGGTGGACGTCGACGCCGAGCAGGCCGAAAGCGCGACGGAGGCGAACACGGTCAAAGCCCCGCAGCCGGCCGCCGTCAGCCTCGTGCTCAGCACCGTTCCGGCGATGGTTGTGCGCACCTTCATGGAACCTCCTCGTGGGTCCGGCAGGTGGCCACCCTGTTTCCGGATCCGGCGTCAGAAACGTTTCCGGATCCTGGCCGCAGAAACCGCCGGCGGAGGGAAAAAGCGTAGTGGTGCCCGCGCGCCCCGAAGGCGGGTCCGCCAAAACGCCCTCGTTCCATAAGGAACGGTCGACCGGCGGCGGACAGGCAATGGCGTGTTCAGCAGGGAAATATTAGGCTACCCGAGTAGGCAGGCCGGCGAAGAAGGAGGGGATGGCGCATTGGGGGACGCGCGATGGCGGCGTATAGCCGGGTTTCGCGTGGTCGTTACCTGGCCGCAGACCGGCTACGCACCCCCGCCCACCACGTCCCCGAGCCTTCGTGCCCGGCTAGCCGGGATGGCGGGCGCCCTGCTCCTCCTGGGCGGTGTCGTCATGGTCGGCGTCGCGATCAGTGCCCAGGTCCACGCGCCGCAGCCGTCGGAGTCGGCCGCGGGCGCGATCGGGTCGTCGGCCCGGCTCTTGCTGCCGCGCTCCCTGCCTGTGTCTCTCGACATCCCCGCCATCGGCGTCAACTCCAAGCTGCTGCACCTCGGGGTCAACTCCGACGGGACGATCCAGGTCCCCTCGCTCGTGACCAGCTCCGATGAGGCAGCCTGGTACAAGTACTCGGCGACCCCTGGCCAGGCCGGGGCGTCCGTCATCGAAGGCCACGTCGATAGCTACCAAGGGCCCGCAGTCTTCTTCCGCCTAGGCGCCCTGCGCCCGGGCGATACCGTCAATGTGCGGCTCGCCGACGGGATCACGGCCGTTTTCCGTGTCACTGGCGTACGCCAGTACCCGAAATCCGGGTTTCCGGCGAAAACTATTTACGGCGCGACCACCTACGCCGCTCTCCGCCTGATCACGTGCGGCGGTGCCTTCGACTACGCCACCGGTCACTACCTCAGCTCCACTGTCGTCTTCGCGTCCCTGATCTCGTCACGGCCGGCCCGCCGGCAGCAGGCGGCGGCGGACGCGTATCACTCAAGCCCGCGGGCGGCCGTCATCCGGCGATCTCGGCCGCGAGCAGCGCACCAAGCTCCCAGCAGGCCTCCAGGTCCGGCCGCCCGGGTGCTCCCGTCACGCAGACCGGCGGCCTGAGCGCCCGCCACTGCAGGCCGGCGGTGATCGACTCCACCGCGCGCACCGCACCGCCGGTGTCCATACCGCCGTGCACGTACAGCCCGTAGGGGCGCCGCCGGGTCGCCTCCAGGCACGGGTAGTAGATGCCGTCGAAAAAGTGCTTGAGCGCACCCGACATGTAGCCGATGTTGGCCGGGGTGCCGAGCAGGTAGCCGTCCGCCTGCAGGACATCGGCGGCCGCCGCGGTCAGGGCCGGCCTGATGATCACCTCGACGCCCTCGATCTCGTCGGTCCGTGCTCCGCTGACCGCCGCCTCGAACATCTCTTGCAGGGCAGGCGACGGCGTGTGATGAACGACGAGCAGCCTCGGCATGAGCGCTGAGCTTAGCCGACGGCGAAGAACTCCGCTGGGCACCAGCGTGAGCTGCGTGACGGCGGCGGGTGGCTACCCTTACCCAGGGACCCGTGATCTTCGCGGGAGCCCAGAGCGGGAACACAGAGCGGGAACACAGAGAGGCAGGCCCAGCATGGCACGCGGCATCCAGGTCGGGGACAAGGCCCCTGACTTCACCCTCCCGTCGCAGTCCGGGGACGAGGTACGGCTCGCCGACCGGCTCGGCGAACGGGTGGTCGTCCTGTACTTCTACCCCAAGGACAACACCAGCGGCTGCACGGCCGAGGCCTGTGCCTTCCGTGACAGCTACGAGACCTTCACCGACGCCGGCGCCGAGGTGATCGGGGTCAGCTCCGACTCAGCCGACAAGCACGCCGCCTTCGCCGGACGTCACAACCTGCCGTTCACGCTGCTCAGCGACCGCGGCGGCCGGGTCCGCAAAAGCTACGGGGTCCCGTCCGTGCTCGGCGTGGTCCCTGGCCGCGTCACCTACGTCATCGACCGCACCGGCACGGTCCGGCATGTCTTCAGCTCGATGATGAACATCGACCAGCACGTCAGCGACGCGCTGGCGGTAGTCAGGCAGCTGCAGGCCGCGTGACCTGGGGCGCTCAGACGGGCCAGCTTTCCATCCGGTAGCCCATGTCCCAGAACATCCATTCGTAGCGGCTTGAGGCGCGGAAGTGGCGATGGGCCCGGTCCCGCTCGGCGGCCGGCAGATCCTGGCCTAGCCGGTCGGTGACCGCCAGGACTTCGCGCACGATGTCACCGAACTCCTCGCTGCCGTACATGTCGATCCACCGCTGGTAACGCGGGTCGGGGGAGCCGCGGCGCACCAGTTCCTTGCCTACCTCCCAGTAGATCCAGTAGCACGGCAGCACCGCGCTGACCCCCTCCGGGTAGGAGCCGCCGCTGACGGTGGCCAGCAGGTAGCTGGTGTAGGCCAGGTTCGCGGGCGCGGGCTCGGCGCGGGCGGCCGTGGCCGGATCGACACCGAGGTCGGCGAGCAGCGACCCGTGCAGGCTCTGCTCGACCTCAAGGGCTCCCGCCGCGTGCCGGGCGAACATCGCGGTGTCCGCGGACGCCGGCGCCCGGCTCCCCACCGCGGCCAGGGCCTGCCCGTACCGCCGCAGGTACAGCGCATCCTGGACGACGTAGAAGGCGAATGCGTCCGGCGGCAGGCTGCCGTCGGTCAGCCCGGTCAGGAACGGATGGGCCAGTATCGCCGCGTAGATACCGGTCACGCCGTCCCACAGCTCGTCGCTGAAACTGTCGCTCATCAAGGCTTCTCCGTACCGCTTGACCCATAACCGGACAGGACATGGACGGGCCCGTCGCCCGCGCCGAGCATGGCGAGCCCGTGGGCGACCGCTTCCCCCGCCACCCTGGCGGCGTAGCAGGCCGCCTCGGCCAGCGGCAGCCCCGCCGCCAGCCCGGCCGCGAGCGCAGCCGAATGCGTGCAGCCCGCGCCGTGGGTCGCGGCCACCCGATGACGGGCCACCGGGATGGCCAGGTGCCGCGCCCCGTCGAAGAGGTGGTCCACCGGCTCGGCCCCGTGCCCCCCGGTGACCAGGGCGGCCCGCGCGCCCAGCGCGACCAGTCGCTCGGCCAGCTCCGCGCGATCCTCGGTCGCCGTCCGGGTCAGCGCCTGAGCTTCCGGCAGGTTCGGGGTTACCACCGTGGCCAGCGGGAACAGCCGGGTGACCATGGTCCCGATCGCCTCGGGGAGCAGCAGCGTGGCCCCGGAGCTCGCCACCATGACCGGATCCACGACCAGCGGCAGGCCCCGCCCGGCCAGCGCGGCCGCCACCGCCTCGATCAACGGCGCGGAGAACAGCATGCCGGTCTTGGCGGCGTCCGCTCCGATGTCGTCCAGGACCGCGTCGACCTGCGCCCGCACGAAGTCGGGCGGGACTTCGTGGATGGCGCGGACCCCTACGGTGTTCTGCGCGGTGAGCGCCACGATCGCCGACATGCCGTGCGCACCGCAGCGAGCGAACGCCTTGAGGTCGGCCTGGATGCCGGCCCCGCCGCCCGAGTCGGACGACGCGATGGTCAGCACCCGCGGCGGGCCCGCCCTCACAGCTCGGGCCGCCCGGCCAGCGGGCTGGACGCCTGGGCGTGCCACCGGCGCGGGATGCGGCCCGCGGCCCGCGCGGCGTATCCGGCCGCCACCGCCAGCCGCATCGCGGTCGCCATCTGTCCGGGCTCGGCCGCGCGGGTTATGGCCGAGGCGATCAGGACCGCGTCGCAACCAAGCTCCATCGCGAAGGCGGCGTCGCTAGCCGTCCCGATCCCGGCGTCGAGGATGACGGGAACGCCGGCTTGCTCGACGATCATCGCGATGTTGTGCGGGTTGCGCACGCCGAGGCCCGATCCGATGGGAGCGCCGAGCGGCATGATCGCCGCACAGCCGGCCCGCTCGAGGTGCCGGGCCACGATCGGGTCGTCGTTGGTGTAAGGGAGCACCACGAACCCGTCGCGGACCAGCGCCCTGGCCGCGTCGATCAGCTCCACCGGGTCCGGCAGCAAGGTCTGATCGTCGGCCACCACTTCCAGCTTGACCCAGTCGGTGCCCAGCGCTTCGCGCCCGAGCCGGGCGACCATCATCGCCTCGCTCGCGGTGTGACAGCCCGCCGTGTTCGGCAAGATGGCCACGCCGGCCTCCCGCAGCACGGCGAGCAGCGAGCCTTCTCCGTCTCCGGCCGGCGAGACACGCCGCAAGGCCACGGTGCTCAGCGCGGTGCCCGAGGCGGCGAGGATCCGGCGCAGCACCTCCAGGCTCGGCACTCCCCCGGTCCCGAGTATCAGCCGCGAACTCAGCTGATGGCCGGCCAGCGCCCAGGGCTCAGGCCCGGCCTTGGTCAGCAGATCCGGATCGCTCACGTCATCCTCCCTGTACAGCCGTAACTACCTCGACCTGGTCCCCGTCGCGGAGCGCGGTGAGCGCCCACGAGCTCCGGGGCACCACGTCGCCGTTGACCGCGGCCGCGATGCCGGCCGGGGCCGCCGTCAGCACCGCGACCGCGGCCTCCAGCGTGGTCCCTTCCGGCAGTTCCCGCGCCTCGCCGTTGAGCCTGACCTGGACGCTCACCGGGAGCCTCCGCAGGTGAACCGCTGCGGCGTGAACGGTTCCCATGGTGCCGCGGGCGCCCGGCCGGTCAGGCACGCCACGATGGCATCGGCGGTGACCGGTGACATCAAGATGCCGTTGCGGTAATGCCCGGTGGCCAGCAGCAGCCCGTCGATCCCGCAGCCGCCGACGATCGGCCCGTTGTCCGGGGTTCCCGGCCGCAGCCCGGCGCAGGTCTCGGCGAGGATCAGCTCACTGGTCACGGGGAGCACGCTCATCGCGTCGCGCAGCAGGTCATGAACCGCTCCGGCGGTGACCGTCCGGTCCGGCCCGCGCTCTTCTGACGTGGCCCCCACGATCACCTCACCGTCCGCGCGGGGCACCAGGTAGACCTCCGCGCCGCGGACCGTGGCCCGGAGCGTGTGGCTGATGACAGCGGGAATCCCGGCCGGGTGACGCAGCCGCAGCAGCTGGCCCTTGACCGGCCGGACCGCGGACCGCAGCGGGCCAGGCAGCCCGCCGACCGCGCCGGACGCCCAGCCGGCCGCGACGACGACCGAGCCTGCGTCGATGTCTTGGCCGCCCGCCAGCCGGACCCCGCGGACCCGCCCGTCGCAGATCCGCGCCTCGCTCACCCGGTCGCGGGTCAGCTGGACCTTCGCGGTCGCCATGGCCGCCCGCAGCGCGGCCGTGTACCGCCGGTTGTCCACCGACCAGTCGCCGCCGAACAGCACGCCGCCGTGCACGTCGGGGGTCAGGAAGGGCTCCAGCTGGCGGCAGGCCCGGCTGTCCAGTTCCTCGGCGCTGAGCCCGGCCGACCGGCGAAAGGCGGTCAGCCGGGTCAGCGCCGCGAGGTCACCGTGGTCGTAGGCGATGGCGAGGGTGCCCTCACGGCGCAGGCCGATGTCGTGTCCTGTGAGGTCTTCAAGTTCGGCCGCGAACCCACCGAACCTGGCCACGGCCAGCAGGTTGACGCGGAGCAGCGCATCCTCGCCGAACAGGCTCTCGGAGCAGGGCGCGAGCATCCCGGCGGCCACGCCGGACGCGGCGTCGCCATGATCGGGGTCGACCAGGACGACGCGGAGCCCGGCGGCCGCGGCCCGCCACGCGATCGCGGTTCCGATGACACCGCCGCCCGCCACGACGACATCGGTGGTCACGGCCATGGGGCGCTCCCTTCGCCGGTATTACCCGGATCAGGTACAACGGTCGGAGGCGCCGCGGCCTCCCTCTCAGCCCTCCCGGGCTCCCGTGGTCGGAATTGTTTCCGCTCGTTCACCCTATAAGTTGGAGGGCGCGATGACGAACGATGTGCGGGCCCAGCTGGCGGACGCGCGGCTCTACCTGTGCACCGATGCCCGCCGGTCCTCCGGTGACCTCACCGGGTTCCTCGACGCCGTGCTCGGCGCGGGGGTGGACATCGTGCAGTTGCGGGAGAAGGGGCTCGAGGCGGGGGAGGAACTCGCGCTGCTCGCGATGTTCGCCGCCGCCTGCCGGCGGCACGGCCGGCTGCTGGCGGTGAACGACCGGGCGGACGTGGCGCTCGCGGCCGGAGCCGACGTGCTTCACCTGGGACAAGATGATCTGCCGGTTTCTGTCGCGCGGCGGATCCTTGGCCCGGGCGTGCTGATCGGCCGGAGCAGTCACAGCCCGGCCCAGTCCGACGCGGCGGCGGCCGAGCCGGACGTCGACTATTTCTGCGCCGGGCCGGTCTGGGCGACGCCGACCAAGCCGGGTCGCCCGGCGACCGGCCCGGGGCTGCTGGCGCACGTCGCGCGGACCGCGCCCGCGCGGCCGTGGTTCGCGATCGGCGGCATCAGCCTCGGACGGCTCGATGACGTGCTCGCCGCCGGCGCCACCCGCGTGGTCGTGGTCCGCGCCATCACCGAGGCGGACGACCCCGCCGCCGCGACGCGCGCGTTCACCCGCCGGCTTCGCCCGGCGTGTCCCGCCCTGTGATCGCCCGGGGTCACATGTAACGATGGGCAGATGCGGATCGCCGGGGTTGAATCGACAGACTTGTTCGTGGGAACCGCGCAGCGCCCGCTGCAGGTCATCCGGGTCACGCTGGTGCACGACGGGCCCGGGATCATCTCCGCCACCGTGCGCATCCAGGGGCCTGGGCTGTCAGACCACGGTCCGTTCGGCATAACCGGGTTGCATCAGGGCGAGGTTAGAACCGTCGAAGTGCCGGTGGAGGTCGCCGCGCCGTACCAGCCGGGCAGCACCCGGCGGGTGACGGTCGCGGTCGGCAGCCAGGCGGGGCAGGTCCAGACCGACGCCGACATCACCGTGGCCGAGCCGGGCTGGACGATGTGGATGGTCAGCCACTTCCACTACGACCCGATCTGGTGGAACACCCAGGGCCAGTTCACCGAGGCTCGGCTCAGCCTGCCCGACGAAGACGGCAGGGTACCCGACGTCAGGAGCGCGTTCGAGCTGGTCGGCGCCCACCTGGACAAGGCCAGGGAGGACCAGGACTACAAGTTCGTGCTGGCCGAGCTCGACTACCTGAAGCCGTATTTCGACGCCCACCCGCAGGACCGGGAGGACCTGCGGGCACTGATGGCGCAGGGCCGGGTCGAGATCGTCGGCGGCAATTACAACGAGCCGAACACCAACCTCACCGGGGCCGAGTCGACCATCCGAAACGCCGTCTACGGCATCGGGTTCCAGCGGGACGTCTTCGGCGGGGACCCAAGGAGCGCCTGGATGCTCGACGTGTTCGGGCATGATCCGGGGTATCCGGGCCTGATGGCGGCGGCCGGGTTGACCTCCTCGGCGTGGGCTCGGGGGCCGTTCCACCAGTGGGGGCCGTCCGGAGCCGACGGCGGCGGTAACCGGCGCATGCAGTTCAGCAGCGAGTTCGAGTGGCTCTCGCCGGACGGCCGCGGGCTGCTCACCTCCTACATGGCCCAGCACTACAGCGCGGGCTGGAAGCTGAATTCGCTGCCGGACCTGGCCGCCGCCGAAGTCGAGGCGTACCACCAGTTCCGGGCGCTGGCGCAGGTCGCCGCCACGCGTAACGTCATGCTGCCGGTCGGCGCGGACCACGTCATCCCGGCCCGGTGGGTCACCGATATCCACCGGGACTGGAACCAGCGGTACGTGTGGCCGAGGTTCGCCACCGCGGTGCCGGCCGAATTCTTCGCGGCGGTGAAGGCCGAAGCCTCCGGCGGGGCCTGGATTACCCCGCAGACCAGGGACATGGGCCCGGTGTACACCGGCAAGGACGTCTCCTACATCGACACCAAGCAGGCGCAGCGGGCCATCGAGACCGCGGTGATCGAGGCCGAACGGCTCGCCACCATGGCCTGGCTGGACGGCGCGCCGTTCCCGCACGTGGCGCTGGACCGGGCCTGGCGGCTGCTGGCCTACGGCGCCCACCACGACGGCATCACCGGGGTCGAGTCCGACCAGGTGTACCTGGACCTGGCGGGCGGCTGGCGCGAGGCGTGGGAACTCGGCTCCGCCGCGCGCCGCGACGCCGTAGCCCAGCTCACCGGGGCGAGTCCCGGGGTGACCGTCAGCGTGGTCAACCCGCTGGGGCGGGCGCGGGACGGGATGGCCAAGGTCACGGTCCAGGTCCCCGACGACGGCACCAGGTGGCTGGAGCTGCGGGACGGCGCCGGGCAGGTTCCCGCGCTCGCCGAGGGGATCCGGCGGCGGGACGACGGGTCGCTGGCGGAGGTCACGCTCACGTTCGCGGCCCGCGCGGTGCCGCCCCTGGGGTCCGTGACCTACCGGGCGGTGCCCGCCGAAGGGCCAGCGGGCGGCTGGCGGGAGGTGCCGGGCCTGCCCGCCATCGAGAACGACACGTATCAGGTCACCGCGGATCCGGACCGGGGCGGAACGGTGTCGGTCACCGATAAGCGCACCGGGACATCCGTGCTGGCGGGCCCCGGCAATGAGCTGGTGATCCAGGACGAGTACGCGCAGCATCCCCGGCACGGGGAGGGTCCGTGGCACCTGTCCCCCAAGGGACCGGGGACCGGCTCGTCGGCGGCCCCGGCCCGGGTGCGGGCAGAGCGGTGCCCGGTGGGATCCCGGCTGGTGGCCACGTTCACCCTCGACGGGCTCGAGGTCACCCAGGAGACGCTGCTGTGGGACGGCGCGGAACGCGTCGAGTTCCGCACCCACGTGGACGGGTACCGCGGCCGCGACCGGCTGCTCCGGGTCCGGTTCCCCGCCGACGTGCCCGGCGGCCTGCCGTTGTACCAGACGGCGACGGCGGTGATCGGCCGGTCGTTCGGGGCCGTGGACGTGGACTCAGCTGATCACTGGTACACCCTGGATAGCCCCGCGTACCAGTGGTTCGGGCTTGGCTCCACGGCGCGGGTCCGCACCGCGGCCCGCGACCCGCTGACCCACGCGATCGGCGTGGCCGAAGTGGTCTGCGCGGATATTCCGAACGAACTACGGAGCGGCATCAGGGACTTGATGATCGCGCTGGCGGCGGCCGGCGTGACCGCGACGTGCAGCCAGGCCGAGGGATCCAGGTACGGCGCGATCGACGCGGACTCCAACCTGCCCGACGTCAGGGTCTGCCTGGGCGGTCCCGAGGTGAACGGCTTCACCGGCGAGGTGCTGGCCGCCGCGGGGCCCGGCTACGCCAAGGCGCTGGCGGCCCGGCTGGCGGGCGGAACCGGGACGGCACGGCTGTGGGTCCCGGCCGCGCGCCGCCGGGACGAAGCCTTCGGGCCGGACGCGGACGTGCGCGGGCCCAGCGACCTGCCGGTGCTGATCATCGCGGGTACCGGCCCCGCCGAGCTGGCCGCAGCGATCGCGGCCCTGACCGAGGACCTCGCCGACGCCCTGGTGGACGCGGGCGAGGCCGGCGACGGTGACCTGCCGCCGGCGGTGCCGCTGGCCGACCGGTCGGTCGCGCTGCTGAACCGGGGCACGCCCAGCGCCGTGGTCACCCCCGACGGCACCCTGCACATGTCGCTGATGCGGTCGTGCAGCGCCTGGCCGTCCGGCATCTGGATCGACGGCGACCGCCGGACGGCGCCGGACGGCAGCAGCTTCGCCTGGCAGCACTGGAGCCACACGTTCGAGTACGCGCTGGCCTCGGGCCGGGGTGACTGGCGCACGGCGGCCTTCAACTCCCATGCCGAGGACTACAACCACGAACTGGTCACCGTGGCCACGGTGCAAGCGGGCGGCACCGCGGCCGCCAGGGGCGCGGCCGACGGGGGCGCGGCCGCCGGGCGGCTGACCGTGGAGCCGGCCAACGTCATGCTCAGCGCGGTGAAGCCGCGCGGCAATCCGCTCGCCGCGGGAAGGGCGGGCGCACTCGCGACCGCGGGAGGGCCGGACGATGACCTGGCGGTCACGGTGCGCCTGCGGGAAACAGCGGGCCAGGCCACGACCGCGCGGGTGCGGCTCGCCGCGGGGATCTCGGCGGCGTGGCTCACCGATCTGATCGAGGAGTCACGCGGCGCTCCGCTGCCCGTCGAAGACGGGACCGTCGAGGTCGTCATGCCGCCTTTCGGCACGGTGACCCTGGTGGTGCGGACGGGTTCGGCCGGCGCCTTGCCCCCGGCGGCCGGCGCCGCTGCTCCGGTATCACCCGCCGGGCCGGCGCAGCCGGTCCACACCCGGTACTGGCTGCACGGGAAGGGCCCGGCGCCGGCCGGGAACCTGCCGGTCGCGGTGCACCTGTCCCCCACCCGCGTCGCCCTGCCCCAACCCGGCGAGCCCGCGCCCGGCGATCCGGTCACGCTGACGCTGACGGTGGGCTGCGCCGCGGAGCCCTCCTCGGGGCTGGCGGAGCTGTCCGTCCCGCGCGGGATTACCGTCACCGCGGACCGGGACCTGGCGTATGACCTCGCGCCCGGCGAGTACGCGGCCTGGGACCTGACCGTCCGGGCGGCGTCCGGGACGGCGGCGGGCCGCTATTTCGTGGCGGCGCGGATCCGGGACCAGTTCGGCCACCTCACCGAGGACACGGCCATGGTGGCGATCGGGGAACCCCGCTGGCCCGATCCGGACCTGTCCGCGGAGGAGACGATCGAGGTGATACAGGCCGACTACCTCGCGGGCGCGGCCGAAGTCGGCCTGGCCATGCTGACCCCTGAGCTGCACCTGGCCCCGGGGGGCCGCAGTGAGCTGCTGGTCCGGGTGACCAACCAGCTGGCCTCCGAGCTGCACGGCGAGGCTCAGCTCATCTCCCCGTTCGGCAGCTGGCCGCTGCTCGGGCCGTGGACGCAGGGCTTCAGCGCCGCGCCGCAGGCGAGCACGACGCTGCGGTTCGCGGTGACCGTGCCGGCCACGGAACGTCCGGGGTCGCAGTGGTGGGCGCTGGTGAAGGTGATGTACTTCGGCCGGGTCAGGTACACCGAGGCCATCCCGGTCCTCGTCTCGGCCGGGGCTACCGGGCTCCGCAACTGATCGCCTACTGTGCGTGCGAGCGGGTACGGTGGGAGACTTGACGTGTCCCCCTCGCCACGCGTGACATCACCAGAGGACCGATGCCGTCCGCCACCGCTTTCCTCAGCGGCAACTTGCCAGCTGAGCCGAACAGCTTTGTCGGCCGTGAGCGCGATCTCGCCGAACTGGCCCGGCTGCTTGGCGAGGTGCGCGCGCTGACCCTGAGCGGGCCCGGCGGTATCGGCAAAACCCGGCTGGCGGTCAAGCTTGCCCGTCAGGTGCTCGCAGGTGGGCAGGACGGGGTTGACCTGGACGAGGCGTGTCTGGTCGAGCTGGCCGACTGGCATGGCCCCATCGCCCAGCACGTCGCGGCCACGGTCGGAGTGCGTGAAGAACCGGGCGTGCCGCTCGGCCAGACGCTGGCCGAGGCGCTGCGCTCCCGGCACATGCTGCTCATCCTCGATACTTGCGAGCATCTGGTCGGCGACTGCGCCACCTTGGTTCAGCTGCTGCTGGCCCGGTGCCCGTGGCTGCGGATCATCGCGACCAGCCGGGAGCCGTTGCGGGTCCGGGGCGAGACCGTCTGGCGGGTGCCCCCGCTCGACCTGCCGCCCGATGGCGTCACCGGCATCGGCGCCGCCGCCCACGAGGCGGTCCAGCTCTTCACCGACCGGGCCGCGGGTGCCCGGCCGGGCTTCGTCCTGACCGAGGACAACATGGCGCCGGTCGCCCGGTTGTGCCGCATGCTCGACGGCATACCACTCGGCATCGAGCTGTCCGCCGCCCGGGTCCGGGCGCTGTCGGTCGAGCAGATCGCGGACCGGCTGCGGGACCGTTTCCAGCTGCTCGACTCCGGTGACAGGACCGCTCCGCTCCGGCAGCAGACGCTGCGGGCCACCGTGGACTGGAGTTATGAGCTCCTCGAGGAGCCCGAGCAGATCTTGCTGCGCCGGCTGGCCATCTTCTCCGGCTGGAATCTGGACATGGCCGAGCAGGTGTGCTCCGAGGGGGGTATCCCGGCCGACGCGGTGCTCGGCCTGCTCATCTCCCTCATCGACAAGTCGCTGGTGGTGCTGGACGGCGAGGCCGCAGGCGAGGCCAGGTACCGGCTGCTCGACACGATCAGGGAGTACGCCGCCGAGCGGCTGGCCGCCGCGGGCGAGCAGGCCGGCCTGTCGCTGCGCCATCGCGACTACATCCTCGCGCTGGTCGAAGACACCGCCCTCGGGATGTTCAACCGCGGCGAACCGCCGTGGCCGGTGCGCCGGGCGATCTTCCGCCGCGGCATCGCCGAATACGGCAACTTCCGCATCGCCCTCGCCACCTGCCTGGCCCTCGGTCACCCGCAGGAAGGGCTCCGGCTGTGCACCGGGCTGCGGAACATGTGGGTACCGCACGGCGACGCCCGCGAGGCGGCCACCTGGTTCGACCGGTTCCTGGCCGGGGACGAGGTCTCGGCGCAGGTACGGGGACGCGCCCTGGCCTGCCGCGCGGAGATCGCTTTCGACTTGCAGGAGTACGACACGCTGCTGCGCTGCGCGCAGGAGAGCCTGGAGCTGAGCCGGGCCCATGACGATGACTTCACCGTTCCGACCGCGCTGCGGGTGATCGGCCAGGCCACGGCGCGGGCGGGCCGGCTCGCCGACGCCATCAGCCACATGGAGGAGGCCATCACCGCGGCGCAGACGTCGGGCAACGACTGGGAGAGCGGGCTCACGCTCGCGGCCAGGGCCGCCATCTCGGTCCGGCAGGGCAAGCTGAAGTCGGCCCAGCGCGCCTACGAGGCGGCGCTTGAGGTGCTGCGCGACAACAACCACTGGGGCGTGGCCACGGTGGAGTACGGGATGGGGACGCTGGCGCGGGCCCGCGGCGACGACAAGGTGGCCGCGCGGTACTTCGAGGACGCCATGGAGATCTTCGCCGAGCTCGACGCCTGGCCCGAGATCGCCCGCTGCCAGGCCGGGATCGGCTGGATCGCGCTGGCCGGCGGCGAGCTTGACCTGGCCCACGACAGCATGGCGGAAAGCCTGCGGCTGAACCAGATGTGCGGGCAGCGGCTCGGCATCGCCCGCGGGCTTGAGGCGTTCGCGGCCCTGGCGGTGGCCAGGCAGCAGCCCGAACAGGCCGCCACCCTGGCGGGCGCCGCCTGCCAGCTGCGGGAGTCGATGGGCCACCTGGCCGTGATAGGCCCGAAAATCGAGCAGGTGCTCGATTTCACCCGCGGTCAGCTCGGCGCCGCTGCGGCCGACGCCTTGTTCACCGGCGGCCGCGAGCTGACGGTGGAGGACGCGGCCAGGTACGCCCTGGCCTCGCGGCCGCAGGTACCGGCCGCCGGGGATGGGTCCGGCCAGGCGGGTGCCGTCAGCGGCCCGCGGCGTGAGAGCGGCGTCACGCACCGGTCCGCCTCGCTGCTCACCCCGCGGGAACACGAGATCGTGCTGCTGATCGCCCAGGGCCTGTCCAACAAGGAAATCGCCGACGAACTGGTGATCAGCCCGGCGACCGCGGCTCGTCACGTGGCGAACATCCTGGCCAAGCTCGGCTTCACCTCACGTACACAGGTTGCCTCATGGGCCAGCCGCCACGAGCCACCCCGCTGATCACGACCGCCGCTGATGTGCAGTCGGGGGCGCGACCCAGCCCGTCAATATGCACATCGGAATACATAGTTCTGCGCATGTGCGCGCGGGTCCCGGCCGCATAGCGTTCAACTGTCGCTATCGCACGGTGGCGGCGGGTCGTGAAGCCCGCCGCCGGCTGGTTCCCAAGGGGGGGTGGGGACCAGCGAGCCGGCGGCAGCGGCCGGGCGGGTCCAGGCTCTACGCCAGGACCCGCCTGTTATCGCAGTCGGGCGGGGAGGTACCGGTGGAACGCGGCGTCAGCACGGGGACGCGCACCAAGGCGGACCAGGAGACCGTGAGCGCGGTCATCCCGGACCGCGCGATGACCGAACGCATCCTGGATCTGGCTGGCCAGGCGGGCTACCAGGCCGCCCTCATTGACGCCGTGGCGGGCACGGTGACCGCGTGGCCGCGCTTCGCCTGGATCATCAGGGCGGCCGCGCACGGACTCAGCCGCCGCGGCCTGGCGGACGGCGATACCGCGGCCGTCTTCGTCCAGGACGCGGCCAGCTTCACGATCGCGGTCAACGCCATCCGCGCGGCCGGAGGTATCGTCCTGCCGATCCGGCCCGATACCGCCATGCCGGACGTCGCCGCCCAGCTCAACACCGATGGTGTGCGGCTGCTCATCACCGCGGCCCCGCTGGCCGAGGTCGCGGGGCAGGCCGCCGATCGCTCCCGGGTGCGGCAGGTATTCACGTTCGGCGAGGCCGCCGGGGCTACCTCGTTCGACTCGTTGCTCAGCGCTGGCCAGCACCAGGCCGATGGGCCGCTGGCCGAGGTATTCGGGCCAGCGGGAAACGCGGCCCCCACGGCAGCGCAGGACGGGCTGGCCTGTCCGGGCCGGCGGGCCGAGCTGAGCCACCGGGATGTGGTCGTCGCCGGACCGCCGTGTGGCGACGGGCAGGCCTACACCTCGCTGCTCGACCGCACCCTGCTGGCCGGGGCCACGATCGTGGCAGCGCCGGTGCCGCTGGTCACCGCCGCGCTCCGGGTCTACCGGGGTACCGCCGCGATCGTTCCGGCCGGCACCGATGTCTCCGGCATCTCCCCGGACCGGGTCTTCGGCGTCGCCTGATCGGGGGTCATCGGGGTTCACAGGTCGGGCGGGCGGTTCTCGTACGGGGTACTGAGCACGACCGTGGTCCTGGTCGAGACGCCGCCGGCGGCACGGATCTGCTGCAGCAGGTCTTCGAGCACAGCCGGAGAGGGCACCCGGACCTTGAGGATGTAGTTCTCGTCGCCCGCGACGCTGTAACAGGCCTCGATCGCGGACAGGTGCTCGAGCAGCCGCGGCAGGTCATCGGGGGCCGCGGCGTCGAACGGCTTGATCGACACGAACGCCGTCAGCGGCAGGCCGACATCATCGGGGTCGAACACCGCGACATATCCCCTGATCACGCCATCCTGCTCGAGGCGGCGCACCCGCTGGTGTACCGCTGACACTGACAGGCCAGCCTGCTTGGCCAGTTCGGTAAAACTCATCCGGCCGTTGCGCGTCAGCAGCGAAACGATCTTGCGATCTATCTCTTCCACGTGGTCACGTTAGCGTCATCGATTGCACCCGGCGGGACATTTATTAGATAACGAAATGGTAACGAGCTTTACGCTAATGTAACATCGGCCGTCGCGTACTTACCGTCAGGTCACGGTGAGGTTACGCTGCCGGCATGGCACAGATCATTCTCGACCACGTGGAAAAGACCTACACAGGTGGCGTCAAGGCGATCGACGACTTGAGCCTTGACGTCAAAGACGGCGAGTTCATGGTATTCGTCGGCCCCTCCGGCTGCGGCAAGTCGACCGCGCTCCGGTCGATCGCCGGGCTCGAGGAGATCACCGGGGGCAAGATCCAGATCGGTGATCGCGTGGTTAATGACCTGCCGCCCAAGGACAGGGACATCGCCATGGTGTTCCAGAACTACGCGCTGTACCCGCACATGACGGTCGAGCAGAATCTCGCGTTCGGCCTCCAGCTGCGCAAGACACCCAAGGACGAGATCAAGCGCCGGGTCGACGAGGCCGCCACGATGCTCGGCCTGGAGCAGTACCTCAAGCGCAAGCCGTCCGCGCTGTCCGGTGGCCAGCGGCAGCGGGTGGCGATGGGCCGGGCTATCGTCCGCGAGCCGCAGGCCTTCCTGATGGACGAGCCGCTGTCCAACCTGGACGCCAAGTTGCGGGTGTCCATGCGCGCCTCGCTGAACCAGCTGCACGAGCGGCTCGGCGTCACCACCGTCTACGTGACGCACGACCAGGTGGAGGCCATGACGCTCGGCCACCGCGTCTGCGTTCTGCGAGACGGGCGGCTGCAGCAGGTCGACACGCCGCAGTACCTCTTCCAGGCGCCGGTCAACCTGTTCGTGGCCGGCTTCATCGGCTCGCCGGCGATGAACTTCGTCAACGCCGACCTGGTCAGGGGCGACGGCGGCCCGGCGGTCACGTTCGCCGGCTACAAGCTCGCGGTGCCGTCAGGGATCATCGAGGCCAAGCAGGGGCTCGCGGACTTCATCGGCAAGAAGGTCATCCTCGGAATCCGGCCCTCTGACTTCGAAGACGCCCGCCTGGCCCACGCCCAGTTGGGACGGATGCAGGTCACCACCGGCGTCACGGAAGAACTGGGCAGCGAGATCCATGTGATCTTCACCATCGACGCGCCACCGGTGGAGCACGCCAGCCTCACCAAGGCGGCCGATAACGAAGACGAAGATGGTTCGGTGGCTGCGCTGATCGGCGGCAAGTCGCTGTGGACCGCCCGCGTGTCAGCCCGCAGTGAGGTCCGGCCCGGGCAGCCCGTGGAGCTCAGCGTCGACACCAGCCGGCTCCAGTTCTTCGACCCGGCCACCGGGCTTTCCATCGGCCACCCGAAGGCCACCGCCGGGCTGGCGGAGCAGGCGGCTTAGGCCGGAGCATCCGGCGGCCCGTGCGAAACTATGGGGATGCGTCGGAATCCGGAAGAACTCTTCGAGCTGAGTCCGGCCACGCCCGATATCTCAGCCGCACCGATGCTGCTCTACCTGGAGGGCTTCATCGATGCAGGTAACGCGGGCCGCCTGCTCGCCGAGCACCTGCTGCGTTCCTTCTCTCATGAGACCATCGCGCGGTTCGATGTCGACCGGCTGATCGACTACAGATCTCGGCGTCCGCTGATGACTTATGACAACAACCGCTGGGAGAGCTATGACCCTCCCGAGCTGGCTCTGCACCTGCTGCGCGACGCGGCCGAGCGGCCGTTCCTGCTACTGAGCGGGCCAGAACCCGACCACGAGTGGGACCTGTTCACCGAGGCGGTGCTGGCGATCGCCGCCCGGCTCGAGGCCGGCCCGGCGATCAGCTTCCTCGGCATCCCGGCCGGCATGCCGCACACGCGGCCGCTCGGGGTGATCGCGCATGCCACCCGTGAGGAACTGATGACCGGCCATCAGCGCCTGCCCAGCCGGATCCAGGTCCCGGGCAGCGCGCCGGCCCTCATCGAGCTGAGGTTCGGCGAGGCGGGCCGGGATGCGCTCGGCTTCGCCGTTCAAGTCCCGCATTACCTCGCCCAGGCCGTCTATCCCCCGGCCGCGCTGGCCCTGCTCGGCGCGATGACCACGTCCACCAGCCTCGAGCTGCCCGACACCGACCTGCGCGAGGCCGCCGAGCGCACCAACGAGGCCATTGAACGCCAGGTCGCGGAGTCCGCGGAGGTCGGCGAGCTGGTCCGCGCGCTCGAGCAGCAGTACGACACCGTGACCGCCGAAGCCGCGGAGAACCCGGTGAGCGGGCTGCTCGCCGAGGGCGAGGCGATGCCGACCGCGGACGAGCTGGCCGCCCAGTTCGAGCGATTCCTGGCCGAGAACCAGGATCGCACCGACCCGCCGGAGTTCTAGCCCGCGACGGCCAGTTCCCTGGGGGTGTGGTTCATCCGCTCGAAGCCGTCCTCGGTGCACACGACGATGTCCTCGATCCGCGCGCCGTGCGGACCCGGGTAGATGCCCGGCTCGACGGAGAACGCCATGCCCGGTTCGAGCGGTTCGTCGTTGCCCGCCACGATGTACGGGTCCTCGTGGGCCTCGAGCCCGATGCCGTGGCCGGTCCGGTGGAAGAAGGCGGCCCCGAAGCCGGCCTTGGTGATCGGCTCGCGCGCGGCCGCGTCGACCGACTCCGCCGTCACCCCGGGCCGCACCGCGGCGCACGCGGCCTCCTGGGCGGCCTGCAGCACCTCGTAGTAGGCGGTGAACTCGGCCGGAGGCTCACCGATGACGTAGGTGCGGGTGCTGTCCGAGCAGTACCCCGAGGGCATCGTGCCGCCGATGTCCACCACCACGACGTCCCCGGCGGTCAGCACCCGGTCGGACACGTCATGGTGCGGGCTGGCGGCGTTCGGGCCCGAGCCGACGATCACGAAGTCCACGCTGGCGTGCCCCTCGGCCAGGATCGCCTCGGCGACCACCAGGCCGACGGCCCGCTCGGTCTGTCCTGGGCGCAGCCAGCCTGCCACCTGAGCGTGCACGCGGTCGATGGCGGCACCGGCCTCTCGCAGCGCCGCGACCTCGGCCGGAGTCTTCCTGATCCGCAGCGGGCGCAACGCGCGCCCGGCCAGCTCCAGCCGGGCAGCGGCCAGCGTGTCACGGAACCTCAGCACCGACAGGGCCCACATCCGGTCCGACACCCCGACGGTCGCCGCGCCGCCGAGTTTGCTGGCCACCAGCGCGAACGGGTCGTCGGTCTCCGCCCAGGGGATCATGTCCAGGCGATGAGAGCCGGCCGGGGAAGCCTGCGCGGCCGCCAGTTCCAGGCGCGGCACGAACAGGACCGGGTCTGCGTCCGCCGGTACGACCAGGCAGGTCAGCCGCTCAAGTTGCTGAGCGTCATAACCGATCACGTACCTCAGGTCGGGGCCAGGGGTCAGCAGCACGGCATCCAGCCCGGCCGCGCCGACCGCCTCCCGCACGAGGGCCAGCCGGTCCGCGGGGTAAAGTTCGTCCGTCGTCACGAGTTAGATGCTAGGCCCCGGCGTCAGGGTTGTGAAACCGCCGCGACAAAACGGCTAAGCGAGGATCCCAGACCCCACCGTTCTCCCAGCTCTTTGAGCCGGTCCGGGTCGGCGGGCACGACCGGCAGATCCCCGCCGACCTCGGGCAGCGGGACGTCGGAGACGACCCGGACCACCGACAGGGCCACGTCCAGATAGTCCCTGGCCTTCTCCAGCTTGTCCCGGCCGCCGCGCGGAAAGCCGCCGTGGCCCGCATCAAGTGCGGTGGTGATCCCCTCGATGCTGCCGAACGTATTGATCAGCGCGGCCGCGGTCTTCTCTCCGACGCCCGGCACGCCGGGCAGGCCGTCGCTGGGGTCTCCGCGCAGCGCGGCGAAGTCAGCGTAGGCCCGGCCAGGGATGCCGTACTTCGCGGTCACCGCCGCCTCGTCGATCACGTCGTTGTTGAGCAGGCCGCGCACGGTGTAGAGGACGCGGATACCCCGGGCGTCATCCACCAGCTGGAACAGGTCCCGGTCGCCGGTCACGACGTCCACCGGGCCAGCCGAACGGGCCGACAGGGTGGCCATGACGTCGTCCGCCTCGAACCCCGGCTGGCCGGCCACGGCCAGCCCGGACACCTGCAGCACCTCTTCGATCACCGGGATCTGCGCGGCCAGCGCGGGCGGGGTCTCTTCGGTGCCGTCGGCGGCCAGCCGGTGCGCCTTGTAGGAGGGGATCACCGCAACCCGGAAGGCCGGCCGCCAGTCCGCGTCCAGGCAGGCGACCAGCCGGGCGGGATGCCGGGCCCGGACCAGCCTGCCGATGGCGTCGAGCAGGCCGCGCACCGCGTTCACCGGCGTGCCGTCCGGGGCCCGGACGGTCTCCGGCACCCCGAAGAACGCCCGGTAGTACAGCGACGCGGTATCAAGCAGCATCAGCGAACCCACCCCGCCATCCTGCCAGTACCAGTGCGTGGAGGCGACCTCCGGCGCTACAACAACACCACGTTGCCGTCGATGATCTTGATCTGCTTCTTCGGCAGCGGCCTGGGCGCCGGGCCGGTGACCACGGCGCCGGTGGTGATCTTGAACTCGCTGCCATGGCAGGGGCAGTCGATGGTGCCGCTGGCCACCTCGCTGACGATGCAGCCCACGTGCGTGCACACCGCGCTGAACCCCTGGTACTGACCACGGACCGGCTGGGTCACGACTACTTGCGCCGCGGTGAAGATCTTGCCGCCGCCGACCGGGATCTCGCTGGCGGCACCGAGCACGGTTCCGGTGACCTTGGGGCCCATGGCGCCCTTCTCCGGCTTGCCGGCGGGGCTCGGGCTGGTCATGGGGCTCGGGCTGGTCATGGGACTCGGGCTGGTCATGGGACCCGCGCTGGTCATGGGACCAGGGCTCTTCTGCTCGACGACACCCGCCTCGTTGGCGCCGTAGGGCACCGCCGCGGTGCTGCACCCGGCCAGCGCTCCGCCCAGTCCGGCCAGGCTCGCTCCCAGCAGCACTCCGCGCCTGGTCGGGCGCGACTTCTCGGCAGCGATCGCGTCGCCAGGGTCGCCGATCGCGTTAGATCCGGCTGTCATGGACCACCCTTTCGTTCGTCCAGCATCCGCCCCGCGATTCCGTTGTACGACAGACCGGCGCGGTGCCGCTGGGCGATGACAGGATCTGTAAGAGTCCGGTAACCGCGGCTCGTCAGGAGCGTTGGCGTCCTGCCAGCTGGCCGCGAGCACAGCGACCCGCCCGGCTGCCTCCGGCAGGGAAAGGCCCCGCCCGACCGCCACCCCGACCAGGTAGGCCGTCAGCGGAGCAGCCGGCCGGGCGACCCCGTGGGCGACGTCCCGCGCCAGGTCGAGCACGGTCGCTGAGTCCGCGACCGCCGCGTCGAGCCCGAGGTCGGCGCAGACCACGGCCGCCCACTCCTGCAGGGTGTCCATTAGCCCAGCCTAGGTGCTAAGGCAGCAGTATCCGCTGGGTCTTACCTGTCCTTGAGCAAGGAAGATATCGTCAGATGGTGATGGGAGCTGACCGGCATGACCACGGCCAGGCGTCCGGTGTTTCCGGGTCGGACGCCAGGTGGCTGTCGGCTGCGCTCGCCGCCATCCTGGCGTTCATGGCCGGCGAGATCGTGGCCGGCCTGGCCGCGCACTCCCTGGCGCTGATCTCGGACGCCGCGCACATGCTGACCGACGCCGCGTCCATCGCGCTGGTGCTGATCACCGCGCGGCTGGCCGCGCGGCCGCCGGCCGGCGGCTACACCTACGGGCTGCGGCGCACCGAGATCATGTCGGCGCAAGCCAACGGGATCACCTTGGTCCTGCTCGCGGCCTGGCTGGGCTATTCGGCCCTTCGCCGGCTGGTGACACCGCCCCCGACCAGCGGCGGGACGGTTCTCGGCGTCGCGCTGGCGGGGGTAGCCGTCAACCTCGCCGTGACCTTGATGATCGCCCGGGCCGGCGGCAGACCGCACCACGGCGGCCACGGCGACCACCACGTCAGCCAGCAGAGCCTGAACGTCACCGGCGCGTTCAAGCACATCCTCACCGACCTGTACGCGTTCGCCGCCACCGCGGTGGCGGGCCTGGTCATCGTGCTGACCGGGTTCACCCGGGCGGACGCGATCGCCACGCTCGTCGTGGTGGTGCTGATGCTGCACGCGGGGGCCGGGCTGATCAAGAAGTCCGGCCGCATCTTCCTCGAGGCCGCACCCGCGGGGCTGGATCCGGCGGCGGTCGGCGGCGCGATGGCGGCCCGCCGTCACGTCACCGAGGTCCATGACCTGCATATCTGGGAGATCACCTCGGGTCTGCCCGCCGCCTCCGCCCATATCCTGGTCGCGCCGGGCGAGGATTGCCACGCGGTCCGCGCCGACCTGGAGGCGTTCCTGGCCGGCCAGTACGGCATCACCCACGCCACCTTGCAGGTCGACCACGCAGCGCAGGCCGGCGACGCAGCGCAGGCCGGCCACGCAGCGCAGGCCGGCCACGCAGCGCAGGCCGGCCACGCGCCCGGCCGGGGGCGGGAGCCGCACTGCGACGACGCGCACGGCCCGGCCTACCGGCCCGCTGACCGTTAAAGCTCCGGCCCGTTAAGCTCAGGCCCGTTAAGCTCAGGCGCAGGTGCTCACCCAGGAACGCGAGCAGCGCCGCGCCCTGGGGCTGGCCGAACCAGCGGGCATGACCGATCAGGTACTCATACGCCAGGTCGGCGTCGGCGGCCGAGCGCGTCACGCCGGTGAAGTAGTCGGCTTCTGACAGCGCGTACTCCAGGTGAACGACCGGCAGGACCACGGGCAGCGCGGCGGCTTCGGCCCCGGTCAGCGGGCGTACCTCCTGGTATCCGTCCAGCAGGGCGGCCGCGGCGCCGCAGTCGGCGTCCGCCGTGCCCAGCCAGTCCACCACGCTGCGCTCGAGGGCGATGGCCAGGTCATGCACGGCGAACGTGCGGTTGGCCAGTCCGAGGTCGAAGATCCCGGCGACCTGCGCGCCGGGTCCAGCCGAGGTCCACGACACGTTGGACGGGTGCCAGTCGCCGTGCCCCCACTGACCGGGCAGCGACCTGGCGCGCGGGGCGGCGCGGCGGATCAGCGGCGCCAAGATGGCGGTGAAGTCTTCGGACCAGTTGCGTCCGGCCAGGTAGGCGGCTAGGCCGGGGCGCTCGCCGATCAGGCGGTCCGCCTCGGCGCGCGGATCGGCCGCGCCGAGCAGGCGGCAGGAGTTCATCAGCACCGCGAAGGGGCGGGCCGGCGCGGGAAAGTCCGCCGCGGCCAGGTGCAGGGCCGCCAGCGCCTGGCCGGCCGCGTGCGCGTGGTCCTGGCTGGCGTACGGCGACCAGCTGATCGCGTCACGGTACAGGTCGGCGCCCGCCGCCAGCTGGTGCGCCTCGTAGCAGTAGTCTCCCCGGCGCAGCACCGTCTGGCCGTTCGCGCGGTGCAGGACGCGGGGCACCGGCTGTCCCCGGCGGCGCAGGTGGACGGCGAAGGCATGCTCGGCGGCCAGCTGAGCCGGGGTCCTGACGCGCACGTGATGGCGTTTGAGGAAGACCGTCACGGTCCCCTGGCGGACCAGCGCGGCGGCCGACATCGGCCGCGGGCTCCGCCAGGTCACCACCGGCTGGCCGGGGGCCCAGCCGGCGAGGACCTCGCGCACCTCGTCGTCGGTCAGCGCGGGCCAGTCGGGTTCGGTCAGCTCCCGGCCCATGCCGTGGACGAGGTGCGGGCCGGTCACCGGGCGAGCCGGCGAGCCAGGCCGCCGGCCAGCAGCGTGATCACCGCGGCGACGGCGAAGGACAGGATCGAGGCCGACATCCAGCTGGCCGGGGTGAAGCCGATGAACCGCCCCGCCGACGTCCAGGCCGATGCCCACCACGACACGTAGCCGGGGTTGATGAGCTGGTAGGTGACGAAGCCCGCGGCCCAGGGCAGCAGCATCAGCCAGCGGGAGCGGGCCGCCGCCGACAGGTCCCAGCGCCGGCCCGACACGACGAAGTAATCCGCGATCATGACCGCCGACATCGGCACGAACACCGAGCCGATCAGGTCGAGGAAGTTCTCGTAGTCGGCGATGTTCAGCCAGAGCGCGCCTGCCGTGGTCAACGCCGCGATCGCGCCCGCCAGGATGCGGCGGTCCCACAGCGGGCGCAGGTTCTGCGTGGACACCGCGGTGGAGTAGACGTTGGCGAAGGCCTGGTCGAGCTCGCGCGCGGCCAGGATGGCGAACCCGAGCGAGCCGACAGGCAGCGCGATGAACGCGCCGTAGATGTCGTTAGGGTTGCGGTTCGCGACGGTCACGAGCGCGAGCAGCCCGATGACGTAGCACAGCACCTGGGTCACGCTGTAACCGGCCAGCGTGCCCGTGAAGGCGGCGCGCGGGCTGCGCGAGTGCCTGGTGTAGTCGGCGGCCAGCGGGGCGAAGGAGATAGCGGCGGCGACCACGGTGTCGGTCGCGGCCCAGTAGCCGGACCAGGTGCCGTGCGTGAACCCAGGCAGAGGGTGCCGGATGAGCTGCACGAACAGGTAACAGAGCACGATCAGCACGGCCCCTGTCGCGTACTTGCGCAGGACCCGGATGGCGCCCAGGGGCCGGATGGTCAGCAACGCGGTGGCCAGCCCGGCGATCAGCACGTACCCCCACTTGGGCAGCGCGGGCGCCACCGTGTGCGCGGCCGTCGCGATCGTGACCAGCTCGAAGACGCCCCAGCCCAGACACTGGCCGATGTTCAGCACGGTCGGCAGGTACGACAGCCGGGCGCCGAACAGGCCCCGCAGCAGCACCATGGCGGGCGCGCCGGTCTGCGCGCCCGGCAGCCCGGCCAGGGCCAGCGGCAGCGTGCCGAGCACGGTGCCGACCACGATGGCGGTCAGCGCCGCGGCCAGCGAAAGCTGCGGGGTGCCCGCGCCGAGCGGCTGCAGGACGAAGATCGCCCCGGTGAAGCCGAGCAGGCTGACCCCGAGGTTGCCCCACAGCCCGAACTGGTCAAGCAGGCTCAGCGCCTGGGGCACCGGATCGGCGAGCGTCCGCGCGACCTCCGAACGACGGTCACCGGGTACGGTGACGAACTGCTCGCTGGCCTTTTGATCGCTGGCGGTCGCCGCCACGGCAGCCTCCCTACGCCGGCATGACCCGGACAGGTTCAGACGGTCGGCGGCGCATAGGACCGCCCCGAGGCGGCCAGCCACCCTCTCAGCCCGGTCAGCCCGGACTCCCGTGCGTGTTCAGTTCACCGAAATGTTACCAGTTGTCCCGTCGGAACCCAGAGCGCGCGCCTGCCGCAGATCCTGCGGGGTATCGCAGTCCAGCCACGGCGGCGGCTCCCCCGGGGCCTGGGTCAGAGCGACCAGAGCCGGGCCGAGCGGGCCGAGCAGCCCGCGCAGCGAGTCCTGCCGGTAGCGCGCCGCGGCCCGGCGCAGGGCTTCGGTCCGCCAGCAGCCTGCCAGCCACTGCGGCCGGCCGGCCGCATCGACGAGGACGGCGCCGGACTGGACCCCTTGGGCCCCGGCCGCGCTGAGCAGCGTGTCCAGGTGACCAGCCCGCAGGAACGGCAGGTCGGCGGCGAGCACCGCCACCCAGGGCTGCGACGCCTCCGCCAGGCCGCGCTTGAGGGCAGGCACAGGCCCGGCTCCCGGCGGTTCCTCGCGCACGAAGGACACGCCGTCCAGCCCGGGCCGCTCCGGTCCCACCACGATGACCTGGCGCGCCCCGGCACCAGCCCGGACTACGGAGGCCAGGAGCGTGCGGTCCCCGACAACCAGGCCGGGCTTATCCTGCCCGCCCAGACGAGCGGCCCGGCCGCCCGCGAGAATTATCAGGCCGAACGATCCGTGGCTCACCCCCTAGTCCAGCCCGTTAGCCGCCGATGGCGGACATGGGCCGGTCGGGCTGCAGGAACGACGGGTCGTTGATGCCGTGCCCAGGCAGCTTGACGGCCACGGCCCGCTGCCATTGGCTGGCCAGCTCGGCGTCGGTGGCTCCCGCGCGCAGCGGCCCGCGCAGGTCGCTCTCGGTCCGCGCGAACAGGCAGTTCCGCACCTGGCCGTCCGCGGTCAGCCGGACCCGGTCGCAGGTACCGCAGAACGGCCGGGTGACCGACGCGATCACCCCGACCCTGGCCGGCCCGCCGTCGACCACGAACGCTTCGGCGGGCGCCGATCCGCGCTGGCCCGGGTCGTCGGGGGTGAGGACGAACTCGCGGCCGAGCGCGGCGAGGATCTCCGCCGCGGTCACCATCTCGGCCCGGCTCCAGCCGTGCTGCGCGTCGAGCGGCATCTGCTCGATAAAACGGAGCTCATACCCGGCCTGCACGCAGAACCTGAGCAGCGGCGCGGCCTCGTCGTCGTTCAGGTCCCGCATCAGCACGGCGTTGACCTTCACCGGCGTCAGCCCCGCCTGCGCCGCGGCGGCCAGCCCGTCGAGCACGTCGGGCAGCCGGTCCCGCCGCGCCAGCTTGCGGAACGTCTCCGACCGCAGCGTGTCCAGCGACACGTTGACCCGGTCCAGGCCCGCCGCGCGCAACGCCGCGGCGGTGCGATTGAGCCCGATTCCGTTGGTGGTCAGGGAGATCTCCGGGCGCGGGCGCAGCGCCGCGGTCTGGGCCACGATCCCGGCCAGTCCGCGCCGCAGCAGGGGTTCCCCGCCGGTGAACCTGACCTCGCGGACGCCCAGCCGTTCGACCGCCACCCGGACCAGTCGCACCACCTCGGCGTCGGTGAGCAGGTCGGGCGAGGGCAGCCAGTCCAGGCCCTCGGGCGGCATGCAGTACGAGCACCGCAGGTTGCACTTGTCGGTCAGCGATACCCGCAGATCGGTCGCGATCCGCCCGTACGAGTCAGCCAGCATTAGCGGTGCACCATGCCGTATGCCCGGTCGGCCCGGATGCGGACGACCAGCCGCTGGTCACGGACCATGGCCGCCCGGTAGTCGTCCCAGTCCGGGTGTTCGCCCTGCGCCGTGCGGTACACGTCCACCAGCTCCTCGACGGCGGCGTCGTTCCGGTCCTTGGCCACCTCCGATAGCTCGGCCCGGCCGTCTACCACCACGTAGGACCAGAAGTCCCCGGTGGTGACGTGGAAGCTGACCCGCGGGTCACGGCGCAGGTTGCGGGTCTTGGCCCGGCTGTCGGTGGTGGAGACCCGGATGGTCTGCTCCCCCGCGTCCCAGGCGTAGGTAACGTTGGACAGCTGCGGCCACCCGTCTTTCCTGAGGGTGACCAGCACTCCCTGCCGCTGCCCGGCGATCAGCTCAGCAAACCGGTCCTCAATCATTCCTCAAGAACAACCCTCCGTCACCCGATGTTCCGCTCGCACCGGCCACTATCACCGGTGCGAGGGTGGCATCGGTCAGATTCCGGCGGCCGCGGTCAGCGCCCGTTCGGTCAGCACCCGGGCTAGGTGCCGCCGGTAGTCGGGTGCCCCGTGCAGGTCACCCGGCGGCTCGGTGCCTTCGGCGGCCTGAGCCGCCGCGGCCCGCAGCGCGTCCCGGCTGGCCTGCGCCCCGGCCGCGGCGCTTTCCGCGGCCGTGGCCCGTACCGGGACCAGCCCCATGTTGGTCAGCCCGATCCTGGCCTCGGCCACCGATCCGTTGGACCGCCGGACCAGCGCGGCGACGCCGACGGTGGCCCAGGACTGCGCGGTCCGGTGGAACTTCTCGTACCGGTAACCCCAGCCGGGGCCGAGCTTAGGCACCCGGATCCCGGTCAGGATCTCATCCGGTTCCAAGCTGGTGGTGAGGTAGTCGACGAAGAAGTCGGCGGCGGCGATCTCACGGTCACCGCCTGGGCCCTTAGCGATCAGCGTGACATCGAGCGCCAGGGCCACGGCCGGCAGGTCACCCGCCGGGTCGGCGTGCGCGAGCGCGCCGCCGGTCGTGCCCCGGTGCCGGATGGCCGGATCGGCCACCGTGCCGGTGGCCTGCGCCAGCAGGCCGCAGTGCTCGGCGACCAGCGGATCGTGGATCAGCTGGTAGTGGGTGGTCCTCGCGCCGATCAGGAGCGAGTCCCCGGCGTCGGTCACGCCCCGCAGTTCCGCCAGCCCGGCCAGGTCCACCAGGAGCTCCGGGTAAGCCAGCCGCAGGCGCAGCAGCGGGAGCAGGCTCTGCCCGCCCGCGATGACCTTCGCCTCGTCGCCGCCGTCGGCCAGCGCCCGGACCGCTTCGTCCAGGGAACCGGGACGGACATAATCGAACTTGGCCGGGATCATGCTGCGCCGCCCCTGGACTCGGCGATCGCTCGCCAGACCCGTTCCGGGGTGCAGGGCATGGTGACATCGTCGACGCCGAACGGACGTAGCGCGTCGACGATCGCGTTGACCACCGCGGGGGTCGAGGCGATCGTGCCCGCTTCCCCGACGCCCTTGACCCCGAGCGGGTTATCGGCCCGGCTCTCGGTCCGCCCGGTCACGTACGACGGCAGGTCCGAGGCCGACGGCACCAGGTAGTCCGCCAGCGTGGAGGTGACCAGGTTGCCGTCGTCGTCGTAGACCGCTTCCTCGTACAGCGCCTGCGCGATGCCCTGAGCCAGACCGCCGTGCACCTGGCCCTCGACGATAAGCGGGTTGACCACCGCCCCGATGTCATCGACGCAGACGTAGGAGCGGATCTTGACGAAGCCGGTCTCGGTGTCGACCTCCGTCGCGCACAGGTGGGTGCCGTGCGGGAAGGAGAAGTTGTCCGGGTCATAGGTGGCGTCGGCGTCGATGGTCGGCTCGACGCCGTCCGGCAGGTTATGCGCGAGGAAAGTGGCCAGGGCGATCTCGCCGATCGTGACGCCCTTGTCCGGGTCACCGCGGACCGCGAACCGGCCGGGCGACCACTCCAGGTCATCGGCGGAGGCCTCGAGCATGCCCGCGGCGATCACCTTGGCCTTCTCGACAACCTTGTCGCAGGCCGAGACCAGGGCCATGCCGCCGACGGCCAGCGAGCGAGATCCGTAGGTGTCCATGCCCTTGGGCGAGACCTGGGTGTCGCCGTGCAGCACCCGGATGTCCTCGAACGGCACGCCGAGCTGGTCGGCGACGATCTGGCTCCACGCGGTCTCGTGGCCCTGCCCGTGCGCGCTCGATCCGGTGACGACCTCGACCTTGCCGGTGGGCAGCATCCGGATCGAGGCCTGCTCCCAGCCGCCAGCCCCGTAGGCCAGCGAGCCGAGCACCCGGGACGGGGCCAGACCGCACATCTCGGTGAAGGTCGAGACGCCGATGCCCAGCTGGACCGGGTCGTTGCTGGCCCGCCGCAGCTCCTGCTCCTTGCGCAGCCCGTCGTAGTCGAACAGTTCCTTGGCCTTGGCCGTGGCGGCCTCGTAGTTGCCTGAGTCGTACGTCAGGCCGCACACGGTCGTGAAGGGGAATTCCTCGTGCTTGATCCAGTTCCGTTCCCGCAGCTCGATCGGGTCGAGGGCAAGTTCCGCGGCCAGCTCGTCCATGAGCCGCTCGATGGCGAAGGTCGCTTCTGGCCGCCCCGCGCCCCGGTAGGCATCGGTAGGCATCTTGGTGGTGAAGACCCCGGTGCACTTGAACGAGTAGGCGTCCATCTTGTAGATGGCGGGGAACATGAAGGCCCCGAGCAGGGGAACACCCGGCGTGACCAGCATGAGGTAAGCACCCATGTCAGCCAGCAGGTCAACCTCGAGTCCGCGGACCCGGCCGTCGCGGTCCGCCGCGATCCGCAGGTGCTGCCACTGATCCCGGCCGTGGTGCACGGTCATGTTGCCCTCGCTGCGGGACTCGGTCCACTTGACCGGCCGGCCCAGCTTGCGGGCGATCAGCAGGGCCAGCACCTCTTCGGCGGTGACCTGCAGCTTTGATCCGAAACCGCCGCCCACGTCGGGCGCGATCACCCGGATGTTCTGCTCCGGAATGCCGGTCACCAGGGCCAGCATGACCCGGAGCACGTGCGGGATCTGGGTCGCCGACCAGAGCGTGAACTCACCGCCCACGCAGGAGCAGACCACCGAACGCGGCTCCATCGCGGCCGGGATCAGCCGCTGCTGGCGGTAGTAGCGCTCGAGCACGACGGGCGCGTCACCGAACGCCGCCTCCATGTCGCCGTTGGCGAAGACCCACTCGAAGCTCTTGTTGCCCGCCTCATGCACCTTCGGCGAGCCCTCGTGCAGGGCGGTCCTGATGTCGAGCACCGGCGGCAGCGGTTCGTAGTCAATCTCGATGGCGGCCAGGGCGTCAGCCGCGGCGTAGCGGTCACGGGCCACGACGCACGCCACGGCCTCGCCGACGTAGCGCACCTCGTCGGTCGCCATCGGCGGGTGAGCGGGCATCACGATGTCCGGCGTCACCGGCCAGGCGCACGGCAGGCTGCCCTGCTCGGCGGCGAAGTCCGCGCCGCTGAAGGCGGCGATGACCCCTGGGTCGGAGCGGGCGGCACTGACGTTCACCGAGCTGATGCGGGCGTGCGCGAACGGGCTCCGCAGGAAGGCCACGTGCAGCATGCCGGGCAGCCGGATGTTGTCTGTCCAGTTGGTCTGGCCGGTGATGAGCCGCTCGTCTTCCTTGCGCAGCCGCGCCCGGCCGACCTCGGCGGCCGGAGCCTGCTGGGGTGCCTCGGTCTGCGCGGTCATGCGTTCGCTCCCGCCTGGGCGGCGCGCCGGACGGCGCGGACGATGTTCTCATAGCCGGTACAGCGGCAGAGATTGCCCTCCAGGCCCTCGCGGATCTCCTCGTTGCTCGGGTGGGGATTCTCCCTGAGCAGGTCCGACGCCGCCATGATCATCCCAGGGGTGCAATACCCGCACTGGAGGGCGTGCTCCTCGTGAAAAGCGCGCTGCAGGGGATGCAAGCTGCCATTCGCCATGCCTTCGATGGTGGTGACTTCCGAGCCATCGGCCTGTACGGCCAGGACCGCGCAGCTTTTTACCGACTCCCCATCCAGCAGCACGGTGCAAGCGCCGCAATTAGACGTGTCGCACCCGATCGGCGTCCCCGTCTTTCCTACTATTTCCCGCAGATAGTGGACCAGCAGCATCCGGGGCTCGACGTGATCCGCATACTTCACGCCGTCGACGGTGACGGTGACCTCTGCCATGCGATCTCCTCCCCTGCGAACAGGACGTTTTCCTCAGGCAAACCTAGGACTACCAGGCTGCTTTACACCAGCGCCACGCGGGGTCCCGATTTTAGACAGCGCGGACCTTAATACGCGCACGTCTCTTTCCGCCGGCTTAGCAACCAGCGATTGCGTCAGTAAATGGTCAATTGCTATGTGCGGTGAACCTCGATATTCTGACGGTCAGATGTGACACACTGAAATCGCCCTGCGATCGGTGCGGCGGCGAGCAGGCCACGATGGCGCAACCGGACAGGACCATGCCCGAGGACCAGGCAACGGACGATCAACACGATCCCGGCACGCTCGGACCGGCTAGCGATCCGGGATCGCCTCCCCCGGCCGGGAAAGCTCAGGGTCCCCCGGCCGGCCAGCAGACGAGGTTCTGGCGGCAGCTGCTGGTCATCGTCGTGACGGCGATCGCGCTCACCCTGGTCCTCAAGGCGTTCGTCGTCCAGCCTTACCGGATCCCGTCGGCGTCGATGGAGAACACCCTGCTACCCGGCGACCGGGTCCTGGTGAACCGGCTCGTCTATCACCTCCGCGGGATCGACCGCGGCGACATCGTCGTGTTCAGCGGCCAGGGCTCATGGGGGAACCTGGACGGCGGGCCGGACATCCCGCCGTCGAACCCCGTCGTGCGGGTCGTGGACGACGTGCTCTCGGACATCGGGCTGTACAGCAACCAGACCTTTTACATCAAGCGGGTGATCGGCCTGCCCGGCGACCACGTGGCGTGCTGTACCGACGGCCGGGTGACGGTCAACGGCGTCCCGCTGGACGAGACGTCGTACCTGTACCCGGGCTCGGCCCCCTCCTTCAAGTCGTTCAGCGTCACCGTCCCGGCCGGACGGCTGTGGGTCATGGGCGACAACAGGGAAGATTCCGCGGATTCCCTGGACCACATGCTGCAGGGCTTTCCTGATCAGGGCACCATTCCTGAGCAGGCGGTGGTCGGCCGGGCGTTCGCCGTCATCTGGCCGCTGTCGCGAATCGGCGACCTGCCCATTCCGGCGACATTCAAGCATGGCTGAGGTCGCGGGCCGGGTCAGGTACTGGGACAAGCACGCGAGCCGGTACGACCGGGACATGGACTTCTGGGACCGGCACCTGTTCGGCGCCAGCCGGCCGTGGGCCTGCGGCCGCGCCGTCGGCGACGTGCTCGAAGTGGCCATCGGTACCGGGCGCAACCTGCCGTATTACCCGGACGGCGTCCGCCTGACCGGCATCGACCTGTCGGCGAAAATGCTCGGCATCGCGCGTGACCGCGCGGCGGGACTCGGGCGGCCAGCCGACCTGCGGCCAGGTGACGCGCAGGTGCTGGACTTCCCGGACGGTTCGTTCGACACCGTGCTGTGCACACTCGGGCTGTGCGCCATCCCGGATGACCGGCGCGCGATCAGCGAAATGGCGCGCGTCCTGCGCCCCGGCGGCCGCCTGCTGCTCGTGGATCACATCGCGGCCCGCCCCGCGGTGCTGCGCGTGCTGCAGTGGCTCTACGAGCGCATCACGATCCCGCTGGCCGGCGAGCATTTCCGCCGCCGTCCGCTTTCCCGCGTACGCGACCTCGGCTTCCGTATCGAGCAGGTCGAGCGGTTCAGGCTCGGCATCGTCGAGCGCCTCGTGGCCACAAAACCGGCCGAGTAAGCCGGCTAACCGGCGGGGGCGGGCGGGGACTCGTAACGAAGCCATCGAGCGACTCGGCCAGCCCCTTCAGGAAGGCGAGGATCTCCTCGCGTTCCAGCTGGTTTTCCATCATCGCGAAACGCATCAGGTGCAGGCCTAGGTCGGAGGCGACGGCGGCCGGATCGACCGGCTGGCGGAGCCAGTCCAGGTGGGTAGCGCGACCGGCTTCGGTCACGGGGTAGAGCCGCTGCGCGCGGCGGCCGCTGGTCCCCCAGCCAGCAGTAACCCGCGCCGTCCTGCTCCACGTGCAGCCTGACGGGGGCACAGGTGGCGGAGGCGGACGGGAATCGAACCCGCCAGCGCCGCGGTGCGGCGCTCACCAGTTTTGAAGACCGGGGGGGCCACCAGGCACCCGGACGCCTCCGCGACGACTTTACTGCGGTCGCGGCGCTGGGCCGCGCCCGAGCTGCCCAGGTGTGAGATAGGGCGGCGCCGGCCGAAACGCTTGCGAGGCCCTGCCCGACCAGGAATCGTAAGCCGTGTCATATAACGCATCACCAGCCACAAGGACCAAAAAGTCCAGGCCAGGGGCGGGCGCGAGAGCGCAGCAGCCCTGACACGGGTGGACGGGCCGGGACAACAGCAACCGAATCGGAGAGGCAACATGAGGGGCTTCAGGAATTTTCTTATGCGCGGCGACGTGATCGTCGTCGCGGTCGGGCTGGTCGTGGCCCTGGCGTTCAGCGGCGTGATCGGCGCCTTCACCACCGACATCATCAAACCGCTCGTGCAGAGCGTCGAAGGCGGCAAGGTCGGGCTGGGGGTGCAGATCCGCGCCAACAATCCCAACACAATTGTGGACTTCGGCTCGTTCATCACCGCACTCATCAACTTCGTGATCTTTGTGGCGGTGGTGTACTTCGTCATCGTCGTGCCCTACAAGCTCGTCCAGGCTCGGCGCGGCCAAGTAGTATTCGGCGACCCGGCGCCCGTCAAGACCTGCCCGGCCTGCCTGTCCAGTGACCTCCCCGTAGCCGCCTCCAAGTGCAAGTACTGCGGTACCGACCAGCCGGCCGCGGCCGGCTGAACCTCAGGGAGACGCATGAGCAGCGGCGGGCATGCCTGGTGGGAAGACGCGGTCGTCTACCAGGTGTACCCGCGCAGCTTCGCCGACTCCGATGGCGATGGGGTGGGCGACCTGCCCGGGCTCCGGTCCCGCCTTGGCTACCTGGCTGACCTTGGCGTCGACGCCATCTGGCTGACCCCGTTCTACCCGTCCCCGCTGGCCGACGGCGGCTACGACGTCAGCGACTACTGTGCGGTGGACCCGCTGCTCGGCACCATGGCGGACTTCGACGGGCTGGTCAGGGACGCGGCTCGGCACCAGATCCGGGTGATCGTCGACCTGGTGCCGAACCACTGCTCAAGCGCCCACCCGCTGTTCCAGGCGGCGCTGGCGGCCGCGCCTGGCAGCCGGGAACGGGCCAGGTTCCTCTTCCGCGAAGGGCGCGGTCCCGGCGGCGAGCTGCCGCCGAACAACTGGTCGTCGTACTTCGGCGGCCCGGCGTGGACGCGGGTGACCGAAGACGACGGCCGCCCCGGGCAGTGGTACCTGCATCTGTACGACACCAGCCAGCCGGACTGGAACTGGCGGGACAAGGACGTTCCCGCGCTGTTCCGTGACGTGATCAGGTTCTGGCTGGACCGCGGCACGGCCGGCCTGCGGGTCGACGTGGCCCACGGCCTGTTCAAGGACCCGGACTTTCCTGACGTCCTGGCCGGGCGCCCGTGGAACGCGCCGTCGCCGTACCGGCACCGCCTCGAACTGCACGTGCTCTACCGGTCCTGGCGGGAGCTGCTTGACTCTTACCCGGCGGACGGCATGCCCGGAGCCAGGACCGCCATCGGCGAGGTCTGGTGCGACGCGCCGGCCACCCTGAAGCCGTATCTGGCGCCCGGTGGCCTGCCCCAGGTCTTCAACTTCGAGCTGGTCCTGGCGCGCTGGCAGGCGGCCGCGTTCCGCGCCGCCATCGACGGGGTGCTCGCGCTGGCCAGCGGATCCCGGGCGCCCTGGGTGATCGGCAATCACGACGTGCCCCGCGCCGCCAGCCGGTACCGGCTGGACGACGGGTACACCCCCGCCAGGACGGCGGCCGAGCTGATATCCATCGGCGACCAGAACGCCGACAGGGGCGCGCGGCGCGCCCGGGCCGCCGCGCTGCTGCTCCTCGCCCTGCCCGGATCGGCCTATATCTACGCCGGTGACGAGCTTGGCCTGCCCGAGGTCACCGGCATTCCCGATGAGGCACGCAGGGATCCCCGGTTCTCCCGCACTCACGGCCAGGTCCCCGGCCGGGACGGTTGCCGGGTGCCGATGCCCTGGGCCCGGGCCGGCCGGGGTTTCGGCTTTTCCGCTGGCGCCGACCCGGAGCCGTGCTGGCTCCCTCAGCCGCCGGACTGGGGCCGCTACAGCGTCGAGGCTCAGCTCGCCGACGAGGGTTCCTTCCTGCGCCTGTACCGGGCCGCGCTCCGGCTGCGGAGCGATCACCCCGCGCTTGGCCGCGGCGAGCTGAGCTGGCGCGGCGAGCCGGAAGCGGCCGGGTTGCTCTGCTTCGACCGGGAGCCAGGGTTCATCTTCGCCGCCAACCTCGGCCCGGGTCCGCGGCCGGTTCCGCCGCACCGCGAGCTCCTGCTCGCCAGCGGTCCGCTGCCGGATGGCAGCCTGCCGCCCGATACCGCCGTGTGGCTGTCGGCCTGATCCGGTGGCGATGCCACTAATCTAGGGGCCATGGCGAAGGTGGAAGTGCCGCGCAAGAACGTCACGCCCGATGAGGTCGTCACGGTCCTCAACCGCCGGCTAGAACCTGGCTATCAGGTGGAAACCAACGGCGGCCGCCGCGTCACGGTACGGAAGAACAGCCTTATGTTCGCCACCGTCTCGATCGCTGACCAGCCTGGTGCGTCCGTCTTCCGGGTCCGCGGCGGCGGTTTCCTCATCCTGCGGGTCGCGAACACCTTCATGACGGCCCGCCGGGTGGCCGACGCCCTTCGCCGCTCTCCCGAGTTCCGGAGTCTTTGATCCGCGCCTGACCGGCCGCGCCGCCCTGTACGACGAACAGCTCGTCCACGCCCATCAGCTCGAGCAACCTGGCCACGGCCCGCTGCGGACGGGCGATCACCAGCGTCCCGCCCCACTCCCGCAACGCCTTGCCGGCCAGCACGAGTGCCCGCACCGAGGCCGAATCCGCGAAGCTCAGCCCCGACACGTCCACCATGAGCTGTTGCGCGCCGCCGGACAACTGCGCCGTCAGCACGTCGCTCAGCTGCCCGGCCGAGGAGATATCCGCTTCCCCCCAGAGCATCACGACCGGCCCCGACTCTCCGGCCGCCACCGATGTCCGCAATGTGCCCACGGGGGTAAGCATAATCGCCCGGCGGATCGAGCCGGGGCCGCCCCGCCGGAGGCGTCAGCAGGCTCGGGCGGAGGGTGCGTCGTCGGCACCGGGCAGCGCGAAAACGACCGTCGCGCAGGTCCCGTCCGGACCAGAAAACACGCTTATCTCGTCAGCGACCAAGCGCACCAGCCACAAGCCGTGTCCCAGCGAGAAAGGCCAGCTATCCGCGGCATTCCCGGCAGAATCAAGCACGGCCCCCCCGTCAGGAGCGAGCGCCTCGCCGCGAGCGGGCGCACCGTCGTCCTCAACCTGACAGTGCAGTTCCCCGGCGTGTTTCCACACCCGCACGCGTCCGCCGCCCGCACCGTGCCGTACGGCGTTGGCCGCTAGCTCGTGGAGCGCGATCACCAGGTCATCGGTGCGGGCATCGGGCATGCCAAGCGCAGAGGCGTGCGCCTGCACCGACGCCCGCAGCGCGTACAGCGTGCCCGCGTCGAAGGCCTGATTCAGGATCGGGGGCACACCGCTCGGCCAGCCGACCTCAGCATCCGCGATCACCGCGCCGTCAGCCGGGCCGGCCGCGTCAGCCGCGGGATCGTTAGTTGTCATCCACGCCGACCAGGCTGACATGAGGGAGAAGATCCGCGCCGAGCTGCGCGAACCTCGCCTCGACGGACGGCCGGCAGTGCAACACCACGGTCCGGGACGGCCCCAGGCTGGCGGCCGCCTCCAGGATCATCCGCATACTTGCGGCGTCGATGAAGGTCAGATGGGCCATGTTGATGGTGATGTCCCCGTCGATGCGGATCGCCTCCCCTAGCGCCAGCGCTAGCGCCTCCCTAGCCAGGAAATCCAACTCGCCGGCCAGCCGGACCCCCGGTGGTACGTACTGGCGGCATATCCGCAAAACCGGATCATCATGATAAGTCGCCGTGGTCACGGCATGAGAATGCATCGGCGCGATCAACGCCAGTGTGACGGGGTCGAACCGCTCCCGGTCATATCCGCACAGGACTGACATCTCCGCGTCGCTCACCGCGGCGGCGATCTCCTCCTCGAGTGTGGGCAGCTCCTCGATCCCCGTCATCGGCTGCAAGGCCCAGCTCATGTCCAAGGCCACCCTGATCCCGGCAAACCCGTGCCGCCTTGAGTCGGCCAGCTGACCGCGCATCCATTCCATGGCCCGTTCGGCCGAGAACCCGCTGGGCCCGACCAGGCCGTCCTGGCTGGCGGCCAGCATGATCTGCCCGGCCTCGACTGCCGATTCCGCGGCCAGTTTACGGCCACCCAGCGTGGCGGTGCCGTTTTGCGGCGCATCACTGAGCACCACGACCCGGGAACCGCTGGCCAGCCCGTCGCGGACGAACGCCGCCGTCAGGTCAAGCAGTTCCTCCTGCTCGCCGAAGGTCAGGCAGGCATGGTCGTGCAGAGCTAGGTCGGTGACTTGCGAATGCGCGCTGACCGGCACCCGATCCCTCCTTCGACGCTCACCCCAAGACACGGTACTGCGCACGACGCGCACCGCGGGCGCGGCACCCGCGAATCGGCACGGCCCGGGCTCAGCGCATCCGCCGGCGATCGTCGGGCAGCCGCTGGGTGGTCCCGGCCCGGTCCAGGTATTCGAGCAGCGGGATGGCGACTCGCCGGGTGGTGCCCAGCGCCTGCCGCGCTTCGGCAGTAGTGAACGGCTGAGGCAAGCTGGCAAGCAACCGCGCCGCCTCGGCCTGCGCGCCGGGCGCCAGCACGATCTGCTCGTTCACTCGCAGCACCAAGCCCGCTCGCGCCGCGGCGGCGATCGCCCGCGGATCAAGACCGAGATCTCGCAGCCGCCCCGCGTCGGGCGCCATGAACGGCGCCCCCGCGAGGTCGGCGAGCACGGCCCGCACGCCCGCGGCCACGCGCGGCGGCAGCGAATCGGCGGGGTCCCGTGGCGGCGCGGACGGCTCCAGGTGTCGCGCGGACTCGCGATGTTCGTGCGGCACCGGGGGCACCAGCTGGAGATAGCCGCCGGTCAGCCGCACCGCACGCTGCGGGCCAGCGGATGCCTGCAGGCCAGCGGATGCCTGCGAGTCGGCGAGTGGTCGGACCAGGGCTTCGACGAGGGCCCGGTCGGGCAGGCCAAGGGCGGCCCGGGCGGCTTCGGGCGGCAGGCCGGCCGCGAGCGGATCATGCCTGGCGTGCGCGGCGACTACCTCGCCGAGGTGGCGCCGCAGGCCGGCCCAGCGGACCGGATCGGCGAGCCATTCGCCCGCCACCGGCGGCGGGGCGCCGGTCACGCCCATCGCGGCCAGCACGCTTGCCCGCAGCAGCCCGTGCCGCCGGAGCAGGTCGGCTGCGGCCGGGGGATCCGGCCAGGCCGCCAGCTCACGTCCGGCCGCGGCGGCCGCGCCCCGCCGGGCCAGCGCAGGCGGCGCCACGTCGAGCACCGTCGCGCCCAGGATCGCCACGCCCGCATCTCCGGGGTCGCGGAGCAGAACCCGGTCACCGGCATGCAGGGGCAACTCATCTCGCAGCGTCAGCCGCGCGACAGCGGTCTCTCCGGGCGGGCCAAGCGGCCTGATCCGGGCCAGTGTCCGGGCCGAGCCGATGTGCAGGGTCACCTCCTGCGGCAGCCGCACCCGGTCCCCTGGCGACTGGCCCGCCTGCGGCGGACGCGCGGGCGATTGCGCCGCGGGCGACAGGCGTGCGGGCGACAGCCGGACGTCGATCAGCTTGGTCAAGGTCCAGCGGCCCGGCTCGACCAGGGCCATCCCCCGGGCCGGGACGCCGGCCGGGATGCCGCGCAGGTTGACGGCCACCCGCGCGACGCCGGTGAGGGTGGCCGCGGGCTCGTTCAGCGACTCAAGGCCCCGGATCCTGGCGGCCCGCAGGGACGGGGTGAGCAGCAGCTCCTGGCCCACCGCGACGGTGCCGGCCGGCAGCGTGCCGGTGACGACGGTGCCGCTCCCCCTGATGCTGAACGACCGGTCGATCCACAGCCGAACCGGAGCTGAGGCGTCGGGGCCGGGTAGCGAGGCCATCAGCCGGGCCAGCGCCGCCCGCAGCTCGGGCAGCCCGGCGCCGGTCACCGAACTGACCGCCACGGCCTCCACCTCAGCCAGCGCAGACCCGGCCAGGCGGTCCAGCGCCTGCCGCCGGGCCGGCCCGGGATCGGCCAGGTCAGCGCGGGTGACGGCGAGCAGGCCGTGCCGGATGCCCATCGCGTCGATGGCGGCCAGGTGTTCGGCGGACTGGGGCATCCAGCCGCCGTCCGCCGCCACCACGATCAGCACGGCAGGCACCGGCCCGACCCCGGCCAGCATGTTCGGCACGAACCTTTCGTGGCCGGGGACGTCGACGAAAGCCAGGCGCTCCCCGCCGGGCAGCGTCATCCAGGCAAAGCCGAGATCCAGCGTCAGCCCCCGGCGCTTTTCCTCGGCCCACCGGTCAGGCTCCATCCCGGTCAGCGCCCGCACCAGAGCCGACTTCCCGTGATCCACATGCCCCGCGGTCGCGATCACCTGCATGACCGCTCCCCGCGACCACGATCGTGGACAGAAACGGGCGGTATTCGCCCCGAACTGGCCACGATCATGGAATTGCCTGGGGGGCGGCCGCCAGGATGGCCTGGACTAGGCGGGGGTCGTCTTCGGGTGGGACTGAGCGCAGGTCGAGGAGCAGCCGGCCCGCCTCCAGGCGGCCGACCACGGCGGGACACTCGCCGCGGGACACCTGCGGACCGGCTCGCAGCGGGACGGCCAGGCTCTCGGGCAGGCTAAGCGCGGCGCTGGCCAGCTCCACACCCGGCGCACCGCCGCCGCCGACCGCCGCCCGGGTGGCCACCACGGCCGCGTCGAGGCCTGCGTCCCGCAGTCGCACCACGGCCCGTTCGGCCCGATCAAAGAGGGAAGCCGGGTCGGCGGCCAGCGCGCTGGCCACCGGCGGTACCGGTCCGGCCAAGGTGGCCTCGAGCCCGGCCAGGGTCAGCTTGTCCACCCGCAGCGCGCGGGCCAGCGGGTGCCTGGTGAGCCGCCGCACCAGGTCGGCCCGGCCGAGCAGCAGCCCGGCCTGCGGGCCGCCGAGCAGCTTGTCGCCGCTCGCGGTGACCAGGGCCGCGCCGTCCCGCAGCGCGGTGGCGGCGCTTGGCTCATCGGGCAGAGCAGGGTGCGGGGCGAGCAGCCCGGAGCCGATGTCGAACACCACGGGAACCCCGTGCGTCTGGCCCAGCGCGGCCAGCTCGGGCACGCCCACGGCGGCGGTGAAGCCCTCGATACGGAAGTTGGACGGGTGCACCTTGAGGATGAACCCGGTCCGCGGTCCCATCGCGTCGGCGTAATCGGTGACCGTGGTCCGGTTGGTCGTGCCCACCTCGTGCAACCTCGCACCGGTGCAGGCCAGCAGGTCAGGCAGCCGGAAGCGGTCGCCGATCTCGATGAGCTCGCCCCGGCTGACCACGATGTCCGGAGCCTGCGGGTGAGTCAGGGCGGTCGCCGCGAGCACCAGGGCGGCGGCGTTGTTGTTGACCACGGCCACCGCTTCGGCCCCGGGTACGGCACGGGCCAGGGCGTCAAGCGCGCCCGCACCGCGGCGGGCCCGCGCGCCCGAGGCCAGGTCGAACTCGACGTCGCAGTTGCCCGCGGCCGCGGTGATCGCGTCCACGGCCGCCGCGGACAGCGGCGCCCGGCCCAGGTTGGTGTGCACGAGCACGCCGGTCGCGTTGATCACCGGGGTCAGCGCGGCGGCGTGGGCGGGCAGGGCGGCGACGGCCGCGTCCGCGACCTCCTCCGGCGTGATCTGCCCGTCCCTGGCCTGCTGCTGCGCGCGGCTGACCGCCGCCTTGACCAGCGGGCGCCCCAGCCTTCGCTCGGCCGCCGCCAGCCGGGGATCGGCCAGCAGCAGGTCGGTCCTTGGCACCCGGCGCCTGGTATCCACGTCGCGAACGATACCCCGGCGGGCGCGGCATATAGCGTCCCCGTCCGGGTAGTGGCGGGGGGTAGATAGCCCCACACCAACAAAAAACGTGACTAATCCGGGATGTGATACTCATGGCTGGAATGCTGCAGATGCGGCGCAGTCGAGGGGCATTCAGCGGTTTCCTGCTGATCCTGCTCGGACTGTGGGGGGCCCTCATCCCCTTCATCGGACCTTATTTCCACTACGCCTACACGCCGGACACCGCGTGGAGTTATAACACGGGCCGGCTGTGGCTGGAGCTGCTGCCCGGCGCGGCGGTGTTCCTCGGCGGCTTCTTCCTCATGATCGCCACCAGCAGGCACACCGCGCTGTTCGGCGCGCTGCTGGCCGCGGCGGCCGGGGCCTGGTTCACCCTCGGCACCACGCTCAGCCCGCTGTTCAACCACCGTGTGTCCATGGGCGGCTCGCCGGCCGCCACGACCGTGTACATGCGGATCATGGAAGAGCTCGGCTTCTTCTTCGCCCTGGGCGTCGTCATCGTGTTCGTCGCGGCCACCGCCCTCGGCCGGATCCTGTCCGTGCCGGGCGGGCTCAAGACCGTGGAGCCTGACCTCGAGACCGCCCCCGACGCGACCACTCCGGCCGAGCCCCTTCCGGCCAGGACCGTTCCGGCGCAGACCGTCCCGGCGCAGACCGTCCCGGCGCAGACCGTCAGGACCGAGGACACCCCCCGGACCGGCGACACCCAGACCATCGGGTAACCGCCGGCCCTATCCCCGGCAATCCGCCGATCCGTACCTGATCGCCCCCGAGCCACTATTATCGGCACGACACCATGGGTGCCAGCTGATGAGGGTGCCTGACGAAGGGACGTTCGCGGTGCGGGCAGAGAACCGTGAGCGATGAGGCCTCGCTCACGCGGCTCAGGGAACGCCTCGCCGCGCGGGTGATCAGCGCCGCCCGCATCCGCGATGACCGTATCGCCGCGGCGCTGCGCGAGGTGCCGCGGCACCTGTTCCTGCCGCAGCTGCCGCCGGAGTCGGCGTACCGCGATGACGCCATCGTGACCAAGCGCGACGCCGACGGGCAGCCGATCAGCTCCTCGTCCCAGCCCGCCATCATGGCGATCATGCTGGACCAGCTGGCCCTGGCCCCCGGCCTGCGGGTGCTCGAGATCGGCGCGGGGACCGGCTACAACGCCGCGCTGATGAGGCACATCGTCGGCCCGGCCGGCACGGTGGTCAGCGTCGACATCGACGCCGACGTGGCCGGCCAGGCCCGCGACCATCTGGTCAGCGCCGGGTACCCGGACGTGACCGTGGTGACCGCGGACGGCGCGGAAGGCTACCCGGGGGCCGCCCCGTACGACCGCGTGATCGCCACCGTCGGCGTGAGCGACCTGGCCCCGTCGTGGCTGGAGCAGACGGAGCCAGGCGGCCGGATCGTGGTGCCCTTGGACGTGCGCGGGACCCAGCTCGCGGTGGCGTTCGAACGCGCGGGCGACGGGCCCTGGACCAGCGTGTCGCTGGTGCCCTGCGGGTTCATACGGATGCGCGGCTCGCGGGCCGGCCCGGAACGCAACCTCTTGCTGCAACCGGGGCTGTCGGTCATGCTGCCGGACGGGCTCACCCTGGCCGACGGGAAGGACGCCGACGCCGACGCGCTCGCCGCCTACCTGGCCGGCCCGCCGGTGAATCTCCCGACCGGTGTCAGGACCGGATCCGTGCAGGTCGTCTGGGGGCTCGGGTTGTGGCTGGCGGCCGGCGACCCCCGGTCGTGCACGGTGACCGAGGAACGACCCGCCCGCCGGCGGGGCCCCCGAGGCCCCGGGGGGTCCCGGGCGGGCGAACCGGGCCGGTCCGGCGGGTACCGGCTGGTGCGGGCACCGGTCCGCACCCGGGGGTTGCGGTTCACCTCAGGGATCGTCGATTCCGGTGGCCTCGCGGTGCTGGCCACCGCCCCGGTCCCGTCCCAGGGGTCCGCGGCGGCCCGGACGCCTGGGCTGCTCACGCTGGAGGTCACCGGGTTCGGCCCGCAGGCCCAGGAGCTGGCGGCCAGGCTAGTGGCGCACGTCCAGGCCTGGGATCAGGCCGGCCAGCCCGGCGTCGGCGGACTGCACATCGACGCCTACCCGCGCTCCGGCGGACCCGCCCCGGCTCACGACGGGTTGCTGATTGAGCGGCCCAGCATAAGGTTCGCGGTGTACCACGCGTAGCCTGGGATACGTGACGAGCGGCCCTGGCGACCACCTGGAAATTGAGCAGAAATACGACGCCGACGACGGTTTCGCGCTGCCCGAACTCGGCGCCCTGACCGGGCGGAGCGGGCGGCGGGCGATCGGCGGGGCGGAGCCGAAGCGCTTCTACCTCAGCGCTACCTACTTCGATACCGAGGATCTCGACCTGCACCGTCACCGGGTCACGCTGCGCCGCCGGGTCGGCGGTGCGGACGAAGGCTGGCATCTCAAGCTGCCGGTGCGCAAGGACACCAGGCAGGAGCGGCACGCGCCGCTTGACGAAGGCGCAGCCGGATCCGTCCCGGCGCGACTGGCCGCGCAGGTTGAGGACATCACCGCAGGCGCGCGCCTGCGCCCCATCGCCATCCTCGATACCGAACGGACCGTGGTGACCCTGGCCGGGAAAACAGGCGAAGCCCTGGTGGAGATCGCCGATGACCGGGTGACCGCCACCCGGTTCGGCGCGCCGGACGACGGGCCCATCAGGTGGCGCGAGATCGAGGTCGAGGTGATGTCCGACCGGCCCGAGGCCTCCCGCCTGCTCGAGGAGGTCGGCCAGGCGCTGCGCGAAGCCGGCGCGACACCGTCGGCGTCGGAGTCCAAACTCGGCCGTCTGCTTCAGAGCTTATTCATAGCTGAATCTGACCGTCCCGAGACGTTGGCGGGGTGAGCTAGGAACCTGGACGGAGAGTCTGCTCGTGGCGTGGGCATACTAGGCACAGATTCGATCAAGAGATGGCATGGCTCCCCGCGAGGTGGGAACACGCTCCTTGATCAAGGAACGAGGGCCTGGCGGCCCTGGGACGAGGACGAGCGAGCCTGAGGACAATGGAGAACAACAGCCCGGTCATAGCACCAACCGGCGGCGCAACCAGCAGCGCGGCGGGCAGCGCGGCGGCGAGCGCTCGCAACGCAGGCATCCAGCGGGCGGACGGCACGCCGGTGCGCGTACTCGTCGTCGACGACGAGCCCAGCCTGGCCGAACTGCTGGCGAGCGTGCTGCGTTACGAAGGCTGGAATGTCCAGACCGCGGGTAGCGGGGCCGACGCGGTGCGGACCGCACGCGAGTTCCGCCCCGACGCGGTGGTGCTCGACATCATGCTCCCCGACTTCAACGGCATCGAGGTCATGCGCCGGCTGCGGGCCGAGATACCACAGGTGTGCGTGCTGTTCCTGACCGCCAGGGACGCGGTGGAGGACCGGGTGGCAGGCATCACCGCGGGCGGCGACGATTACGTGACCAAACCGTTCAGCCTGGAAGAGGTGCTGGCCCGGCTGCGCGGGCTGCTGCGCCGGGCCAACCTGACCCGCGCGCGCACCGAAGGATCGCTGGCGGTCGGCGACCTGACCATGGACGAGGACGCGCGCGAGGTCCGCCGGGACGGTGAGCTGATCGACCTGACCGCGACCGAGTTCGAGTTGCTCAGGTTCCTCATGCGCAACCCCCGGCGGGTACTGTCCAAGGCGCAGATCCTGGACCGGGTGTGGAATTACGACTTCGGCGGTCAGGCGCACGTGGTCGAGCTCTACATCAGCTACCTGCGCAAGAAGATCGACGCGGGCCGGGTGCCGCTGATCCACACCGTCCGCGGCGTCGGCTACGTGCTGAAACCAGCTGGCTAATGCCGAGCGGACCAGTGCCGAGCGGACCAGTGCCGAGCGGGAGGGGGCCGGGCAGGCTGGCGCGGCTGGTGTCGTTGCTGTCGTTCCGCACCATCAGCGGCAGGCTCATCATCGGGCTCGTCGCGCTGGTAGCGGTGGCCAGCGTCGCGGTCAGCGTGGTCACCGACAGCTCCCTCAACCAGTCACTGATGGGCTCGCTGAAGCAGGAGCTGCAGACCGCGACCAGCGCCTGGTACCAGTGCGTCCAGCATTCCTCCATGGGAGACTCCGAACCCGACGGCTCCGGACCGACCTCCACGGGCCCGGCCGGTCAGACCACGGCCTCCCTGGCTAGCCCGGACTACGCCCAGTGCAGCGGGGACGGGCAGCCGCCCGGCACGTTCGAAGTCTTGCTGACCGGGAGTTCAGTCGACTACAAGACCGCCGTGAGCCGGGCGTGTAACCTGTCGGCCGCGGACAAGGCCACGCTGGCCAAGCTGCCGGGCCCCTCCAAGCCGCCTCCCACCGTCTCCGACAGCACGTCCGGTGCGGCCAAGCCGCCTCCGCCGCCGTCACCGTCGCCCGCGCCGACCTATACCCGCACGCTCTCCTCGCTCGGCGGTACCTACCTGCTCACCAAGGTGACCGGCCCCGATGACGGCACCGTGCTGATCACGGGACTACCGCTGACCTTGGTCGAATCCACGCTGCGTCATGTCGAGAACGACGAGCATGTGGTCTTCGCCGTGGTCCTGCTGCTGGTGCTGGTCATGGGGACCGCGATCGTGGAGCTGTCGCTGCGGCCGCTGCGCCGGGTCACGGCCACCGCCACCAAGGTGACCGAGCTGCCGCTTGACTCCGGCGAGGTCACGTGGCCGGCCGGCGTGCCCGACAACGATCCCCGAACCGAGGTGGGGCGGGTCGGCGCCGCGTTCAACCGGATGCTGTTCCACGTCGAGCGGGCGCTCGGCCGCCGGGCGGAAAGCGAGGCCCGGCTGCGCCGGTTCGCGGCCGACGCCAGCCACGAGCTGCGCACTCCCCTGTCCGCCATCCGCGGCTACGCCGAGCTGGCGTTGCGGCACCCGGGCCCGGTGCCGCAGGACGTGACGCACGCGCTGACCCGCGTGCAGTCCGAGTCGGCGCGGATGAGCATCCTGGTCGATGACCTGCTGCTGCTGGCCCGGCTTGACGCCGGGCGCCCGCTGGAACAAGAGCCTGTGGACCTGTCCCGGCTGGCCATCGAGACGACCAGCGACGCGCGGGTGGCGCGCGTCGACCACCGCTGGCGGCTAGACCTGCCGGACGAGCCCGTCCTGGTCCAGGGCGACCAGCACCGGCTGCACCAGGTCATGGCCAACCTGCTGAGCAACGCGGGCAAGCACACTCCGCCCGGCTCGACGGTCAGCGTGGCGCTCAGCGTCGATCCGCGGGCAACACGGGAGACGGTGTATTCGCCGGGCACGGCCGCACTGCAGCGCGGCGCCCCGCCGCCGGGGCCGCGGGTCGAGCTGAGCGTGACCGATGACGGTCCAGGGATTCCGCCCGAGCTGCTGCCTGAGCTGTTCGAGCGGTTCACCCGGGCCGACACCTCACGGGCGCGGGACGCGCACGCCGCCGGGAAGAGCACCGGTCTCGGCCTGGCCATCGTCGACGCCGTGGTGGTGGCGCACCGCGGCTGCATCACCGTGACCAGCCAGCCGGGGCAGACACGCTTCGCCATCACCCTCCCGCTGCTACCCCAGGCCGCCGACCAGCCGCAGGCCTCATCCGTCTGAATGTGCTAGTTCTTTTGAATGTGCTAGTTCTAAGGCATGGACACCGGCCAGCGACGGCTCGTGGCGACGATGCCGCTGCACGCGATTACCTCGACCTACGGCGAGCAGGGACTGCGGGAGCGGTTCGCGATAGAGATCGCGTCGTTGCCCGGGCAGGACAAGCAGCGCCTGAACCAGGCCCTGGACCTAGCGGCCCGGCTGCACGCCGCCGACCGCAGGGAACGCGAACCGTACCTCAACCACCTGCTCCGGGTGGCGATCCGGATCATGTCCCACTACGGCGTGCACGACACCGACGTCAGCTGCGCCGCGCTGCTGCACGACGCCGTGGAAGATCACGCCGCCGAACTGACCGGCGGCCCTGATGACCAGGCGGCCGCGCTGGCGGTGCTGGCCGGCCAGTTCGGGCCGCGGGTCGCCGAACTGGTCGGCGCGGTGAGCAACCCGCCGTACGCGCCCGACCGCGACGCGCACCAGCAGTACCGGGATCACGTCGCGGAAAGCCTGCGGCGCCATCCCTGGGCGCGGGTCATCAAGGCCTCCGACTTCACCGACAACGGGGCCGGCCTCATCCACACCAGCGGCCCGCGGCTCGGCAAGCTGGCCGCGAAGTACGCGCCGCTGGTCCCGGTCCTGCGGGAGCTCATCAGCCTGCCCGACACCCCCCTTAGCCCCAAGGCCAAGCGGCACATCGCGGCTCAGCTCGACCGGGCCGAGGAACGGTTCATCGCCGTGCTCCCCCCGGGCGGTGCCTAGGTGCCAGAACTTCCTGAGGTCGAGACCGCCCGCAGCCTGATGGCCGGCCAAGCCCTGCACCGGCTCATAGCCGGCGTGGACGACGCCGACACGTTCGTGTGCCGGCCCCACTCCCCCGGCGAGTTGCGCTCCGCGCTGACCGGGCGCACGCTCACCGCGGCCCGTCGGCGCGGCAAGACGATGTGGCTGGAGACCTCCGGCGTGAACGGCTCGGCCGAGCCGGGTCCCGACCTGGGTGTGCACCTCGGCATGGGCGGCCGCATCATCGTCACGTCCACGGGCGGCGACGCGGCCGAAGGCGGCGGCCCGGCCCGCCGTGACGCACAGCCGCGCAAGCCTGAGTGGAACCGGTTCACCCTCCACTTCGCCGACGGCGGCGCCCTGGTCCTGTTCGACAAGCGCCGCCTGGGCCGGGTCCGGCTGAATCCCGGCATCGACGCCCTCGGGCCGGACGCCGAGGAGGTGACGCCCGCGGAGTTCCGCAGCCTGATCACCAAGGGCTCGGTCGCGGTCAAGGCCCGCCTGCTCGATCAGACCAAGATCGCCGGGGTGGGAAACCTGCTGGCCGATGAGGTGCTCTGGAAGGCGAAGGTATCCCCCGCCGCCCGCACCGACAGCTTGTCGCGCCCCGACGCTGACCGTCTCTACCGCGCGTTGCGGACCGCCCTGCAGGCCGCCATCGCCAAGGGCGGTGTGCACACCGGCGATGTCATCGCCGCCCGTCATCCCGGCGGGACCTGCCCGCGCTGCGGCGCCGAGATGAGGCACGGCGCGGTCGGCGGCCGCTCCACCTGGTGGTGTTCCCGCGAGCAGGCCAACTTCCCCAGGTTCCGGCGGCCCGATCCCGCGCTCCGCGGTGGTCTGGCCCCGCGATGATGCTGGTGCGTTTCGTGGCACGCCAGCGCTCCATGATGCGCCGGGACGAGGATTTTCATTTCTCGTACTGGAGATCGATTCCTGATTCTGATGGGCGGGGCGACCTGGTGATGCGGCCATGGGGCGCGGGCGGCGCGGCCAGGCCTGCACGTTACCGGCTGGCTCGTACGCCTTTTCAGGTCTAAGTAGCTAGTAGGGTCCTGGTATGCGTCCTGGTGAACGCTCTGGTGGTCCTGAATTGGCGGATACGCAGGGAGCGGCGCCTCCCGCGAACGATATGGAGCGACGCGCCGGCCAGGAAGATCGCGGAATGCGTTCAGCGGCGCGCCGCTGGTGGGCTGCGGCGGCGTGGACCTGCGGGGGCCTGGCGCTATTCGCATTCTTCCTGCGGATCTCGCTTGGTTTCCGGGTGAATTCGGACGGGGCAAACAATGCATTGCAGGCGTGGGACATGCTGCACGGTCATGTCCTGCTGCACGGCTGGCTGATCGGCGATGCAACGTTCTACTTCTTCGAGCTACCGCTGAACGCGATCACCGAGTTGCTGGTCGGGATGGGCAACCTCGCCGCCCATGTGGCATCCGCGTTGACGTACCTGATCGTCGCGGTCTGCGCCGTGGCCCTGGCCGTGACGGACAGCCGCGGTCCGGCTAGAGCTGCCCGCTGCGCGGTCGTGGTCACGGTGCTGGCCGCGCCGCTGTTTACGGCGTCGTCCGCGGGGCTGCTGCTTGAGGAGCCCGACCACATCGGAACCTCCGCGTTCCTGCTGGCGTCTTTCCTGCTGATCGACCGGGCTCCCGGCCGGCGGTTCACAGCGCCGCTGCTGTGCGTGATCTTGTGCGCCGGCCAGCTCAGCGACCTTACCGTCCGCTATATCGCGGTGCCGGCGGTCGTGCTGGTGTGCGGTTACCGCGTGCTGGCCGCGCGCAGACTCCGCTCCGGCGGCGCGGCGCTGGTGGTGGCGGCCGCCGCGTCCGTGCCCCTGGAATCGCTGCTCCGCGCGGCGATGCGGCATCTGGGAGCGTACTCGATGGCCGCGCCGGGAGCGCGGCTCTCGCCGATGCGGATATGGCCGCAGCACACCGCCGCAACCTGGCTAGACGTCCGCACCCTGTTCGGGTCGGTCGTCCCGCCGCACACCAGGCTGGGCAGCGTAGGAGCCGTTTTCGGGCTGGCCTGCCTGCTGGCCGCCGTGTTCGGCTTGGGGCGGGTGGCTTGGACCTGGCGCACCGCGCGCCGGGCTGAGCAACTGCTGTGCGTTGCGATCGTCTTCAACCTTGGCCTGTTCGTGATCTCCGTGTTCCCGTCGCCCATCGCTTCCCACGAGATCGCCGCGGTGCTGCCGTGCGGGGCAGTTCTCGCGGCGCGGGCCTGCGTGCCCGCCCGGATCACCGGGATGCCTCAAGCCTTCCTGGCGGTCACCGCGACGGCACTCGCCGCGCTGGTGCCGCTGGCCGTCGCGGCCACCCGGCCGCCCCTGAGGCCGGCCACGGCACCCCTCGCTGCTTGGCTCGAGGCACACGGACTCAGGTACGGCATCGCCGGGTACTGGGATGCCTCGGTTGTCACCATGCAGTCCGGCGACAGGGTTCAGATCCGCGCGGTTGACCTAAGGGACAAGAAGATCTTCGTTCCCTACTGGGAGACAAATGCCATGTGGTACGACGCGTCCCGGTATGACGCCAGGTTCGTGATCGCCGACGACCGCCTTGGCAGGTACCCGGCCTCCGCGTTTGAGCAGCACTTCGGCAGGCCAGCCGCGACCTACCGAGTAGCAAGCTGGTTCGTCCTGATCTACCGGACAGACCTGCTCCAACAGCTCGAGCAATACCCTAGTCAGCTTGTCCCGGCACGAGCGAGCCCGCCTAGCTACTTCGAGCTGAAAACCCACGCCAGGAACTCGGAGACCTCGGCCTTGCGGGTCCACAGCGTCACTCCCGGGGACCGGATCGCGACCTTGATCATGTCCTTGCGCACGTCGATCCCGGCGACGCGCTCACAGCACATTTCATCTACTGGGGGCCTGGACGAGGAATGTCGACTTCTGGGTTGACGTCAGATACTGACGACGTCGCAGAGCCAGGGCGCCTCCCGGCTGATTCCGCGCGCGGGCGCTGGTCTATCCCGTCTATCCCGCAGGTCCCGCGGGTCCCGCTGCCAGCGGCCGCGATCGGCGTCTACGCGGGCATCCGCGTGCTCGGCCTGATGGTCGCCGCATTCCTGTTGCGGCACGGTGCTTTCCGGCACCCGAACGGGTCGCTTGACCATTTGATAATCGGGGGTGACGGCGGTTTCTACCGGCTTGTCGCTGCTCACGGCTACCAATACAACCCCAGCCAGCTGGCCCATGCCTCCGTGTTGTCCTTCTTTCCTGGCTATCCGGCGGCCATCGACTCCCTGGCCTGGCTGCCCGGCGTCAGCATCGCACTGGCGGGCTTCGCCGTGACGATGCTGGCCGGGCTGGCGGCGGCGTGGGGCCTGGCCACGCTCGGGATGAAGCTGACCGCTGACCCGCGGATCAGCCTGCTGATGGTGGCGCTCTGGGCGGTCACACCCGGCTCGATCGCCTTGTCCCGGGTGTATGCCGAAGCGCTGTTCTGCGCCCTGGCCGTATGGGCGCTGGTCGCGCTGGTCGATCGGCGCTGGCTGACCGCCGGGGTCCTGGTCAGCCTGGCCGGAACGGTGCGCAGCGCCGCCCTCGCCCTTATCGCGGCGGTTGCGGTCGCGGTGATCATCGCGCTGATCCAGGCCGCGCGGACCCGGCAGCCGATCGCCCGGTGGTGGCGTCCCATCGCCGCGCTGCTGCTGGCGCCGCTGGGGCTGCTCGGCTACTGGGGTTACGTGGCGGCGGTGACGCACCGGCTCGACGGATGGTTCTGGATCGAGCAGCACGCGTTCGGCATGACCTTTGACTGGGGAGCGGGCACGGTGCGGTTTATCAGGGCCACGTTCCTGGACCGGCCCTCGTCGGTCGCACTGCTGGTGGCCCTGGCCATCCTGGCGGCCGTGGGACTCACAGCATGGAGCCTGACCGAACGCATCCCCGTCTACCTGCACGCCTACACGGTCGTGATCGCCTTTATGGCCTTCACGAGCAGTGTCGGCTGGGTGAGCTCGAAGCCGCGTTTCTTCCTGCCCGCCGTCCTGCTCGCCCTCCCGCTGGCTCGCCTGCTGGCCCCGCTGCGGACTTCGGTGCTGGTTTCCCTCATCGCGGTGCTGACGGCCGCATCGACCTGGTTCGGCATGTACCTCATAATCATCGCCAAGTGGGCGCCCTGAGGTGCCCGAAGGGCGTGAGGACGAGCACGGATTTGACGATGTCGCCGATGGTCGTGGGGCTGACGATAGGACAGCACGCGGAGCCTCCGGGCAGTTACGGATCTTGTGGTGAGAACTCTTGTCCCTGGGGCCCCCGCGCCTTTCCGGGATCTCCTGTTATGTCCGCGTACCTGCCTGCATCTTCCTGGATGGGCGTTAAGTCGTGAATGCCGGGCTCACTCTTGCCGAGAAAACCTCATGAGGTATCCAGCCCCTTGCGATCGAGCGCTGCCCGGGATCTGGCTGAGCCACTCTGTGCCCAGCCGGCGCCCGTTGGGGAGTTGGTCGCCTCGATCCCAGCGCCACGTTGCGATCATCGCCAGCACGAGGATCCGGCACTCGCGCAGCAAGTCTTGATCGGCTGGTGAGACCTCTCGAGGTGTCGCAGGTTCGTAGTAGGTCCACAGCGTGACCACGAAGCCATCACGCTCATAGACACGTGGGTCCACCCGAGGCTCGAGAGCAGCCACCGGGCACCCGGATTCGGCGAGCCGCTGAGCAAGCTCGACTTCGAACTGTGCAACCTGATGCACTACAGGTGCCACCCGGGCCAGCACGTCACAAGGCAGCAGACGCACAGTGAGCTTATTCGAGTCATGAAGAGCGATCACGTCGTCGACTGTCAGGTCAAGTGATGAGGCGGTCGACATGGCCGCAGCCACCGCACGCGGGACCTCTGACGCCTGCATCGTCGCCTGCCCCTCTCAGATCGGGTGGCGGGTGGGTTCGGTGGTGTACTGGCGGCCGGATGGGGCGGTCCAGCGGAAGATGGCGGGGGATCGCGGCGCGGAGCCCGCCGGGGGTCAGCCGCCCGGCCCGGTCCAGCACCTTCGCCTCCGCCGCCCGGGCTTCAGCGGGGTCCAGGGCGGCGACGGCGCGGGCGATGATCTCCACCTTGGACTGGCGCAGCACCCCGGTGCGGAACGCCGCGTAGGTGGCGGGCAGCTTGGTGGTGAGGGTCTGGGCTAGGTCGAGCATGTTCTCGGCGGCCCAGCGGGTGCCGGCCAGCGCCCAGGACAGCTCGGTGCCGGTGAACTCCTCCCAGTTTCCCGGCCCGGCCAGCGCGGGCTCGGCGGCGGGATCGGGACGGCGGCGGATCAGCTCGGCGACCGCGGCGTGCTTCAAAGCAGCCGCGGCGGCCTCGGCCCGGTCCAGGGCGCAGATGATCCCGGTCAGCTCATCATCGGTGCTGCCGCCGAACCGGTCGCCGTCCCCGGCCGCGTACTCGGCCAGCCCGTGCAGGGCAGCGCCGCCGGGGGCGGTATCCAGCGGGTGCCCGGTGGCGAACGCCCCGGCCGACCCGCAGGACCCCACCAGGATCCGCCACCCCTCGGGCACCTCGCCGGGCCCTGGGTCCCGGTCTGGGTAAGCCGGTTCGCAGGTCACGAACCACCGTCCGTTCGGAGAGATGATCTTGAATCTCTTGGCCAGCTGATATCAGACATACTAGCGAATCAATCGTCTGAGCGCAATATAAATTGGCTTCTTAATGACTAAAATTAGAATAAAGTTATGGTTATTTTTTCTGAGATTGATGCTGACGGACCGGGTGAGTGCGGGTTTCGCTCATAGCGCGCGCATAAGAATGCTTCAGGGGGCGCCGAGTATCCTCACCGATCCTCAGAGTCATGAGAGTTCTGCAGGTGGACGTGGTCGTACCAGTCCGTAACGAAGAGCGTGACCTGGCGATAAGCGTTCGGCGGCTGGTCACCTATCTGCGTGAGAGCTTCCCGTTCACCGCCCGGGTGACCATCGCGGACAACGGCAGCACCGACGCCACCTGGGCGATCGCCACCGGGCTGGCGCGTGAGCTGGCCGACGTACGGGCTGTGCATATGGACTTGCCGGGACGAGGCCGGGCCCTGCGTGCCATCTGGTCGGAAAGCGACGCTGAGGTACTCGCGTATATGGATGTCGATTTGTCTACAGATCTCAACGCCCTGATGCCGCTGGTGGCGCCGCTGCTGTCCGGACATAGTGATCTGGCCATCGGTACCCGGCTGGCCCGGGGCTCCAGAGTCATCCGGGGGCCCAAGCGCGAACTGATCTCCCGTGGCTACAACATGCTCCTGCGGACCTGCATGGGGGCGCGTTTCTCGGACGCGCAGTGCGGCTTCAAGGCGATCAGGCGCGATCAGGCGCGAGCGTTGCTGCCGCTGACCCAGGACACCGGATGGTTTTTCGACACCGAACTGCTCGTGCTGGCGGAGCGGGCCGGGTTGCGTATCCACGAGGTCCCGGTGGACTGGATCGACGACCTCGACTCCAGGGTCGACATCATCGCCACGGCCCTGGGCGACCTGCGTGGCATGGCCCGGCTCGGCGCCGGCTTCGCCCGCGGCACCATCAAGGTTCCCCAGCTGCGCGGGCCCTCGCTGGCCGTCCCCCGGTCTGCCGCTTCCCGTGCGCTGCCGCTGCAGATCGCGCGGTTCGCGGTCATCGGGGTGGCCAGCACGATCGCTTACGTACTGCTGTTCCTGATGCTCCGCGGGATCATGTCGGCCCAGGCCGCGAACGTGATCAGCTTGCTGGTCACCGCGGTGGCGAACACGGCGGCCAACCGGCGGGTGACGTTCGGCATCAGCGGCCGTTCCAACGCCGCCAGGCACCAGTTCAAAGGCCTGATCGCGTTCGGCATCGGACTCGCCTTGACCTCAGGTGCGCTGGCCGCCCTGCACGCGGGCTCGGCCCAGCCAAGCCGCGCAACCGAGATCTCGGTCCTCATCGCCGCGAACCTGGTGGCCACCGTGATCAGGTTCGGCCTGTTCCGGCATTGGGTGTTCGGCGGCCCCAGGCCGGCCGGCCACGGCTGGCGCGCTGAGGACCAGCCGGCGCCCGCCGGACCGACGGAGCCGTTCGGAAAAACTGTCCAGCTGAAAGCCATGACGACCCAAGGGGAGAGAACCCGTTGAGCGCGACCACTTCAATCTCGCGGCACGCGATAGGCAGCCGCCCGCAGCCGGCCGGAAGCCGGCTCAGGCGCGTGCTCCGCGGGCCGGACACCGATCCCAGCTGGGCTCGTCCCGCGATGTTCGGGCTGCTCGCACTCACCGCGGTGCTTTACCTGTGGAACGTCACCAGGAACGGCTGGGCGAATGACTTCTACGCGGCCGCGGTGCAGGCGGGCACCAAGAGCTGGAAGGCCTTCTTCTTCGGCTCGTTCGACTCCTCCAACTTCATCACCGTGGACAAGACCCCGGCTTCCTTGTGGGTGATGGAGATATCGGGCCGGATATTCGGTTTCAGCCAGTGGTCCATGCTGGTCCCGCAGGCGCTGGAAGGCGTGGCCTCGGTCGGGCTGCTTTACGCCGCGGTACGGCGCTGGTTCGGGGCGCCGGCTGGCCTGCTCGCCGGGCTAGTGCTCGCGCTCACTCCGGTCGCGGCCCTGATGTTCAGGTTCAACAACCCGGACGCGCTGCTTGTGCTGCTCATGACCGCGGCCGCCTACACGCTGGTGCGCGCGGTGGAGAACGGGCGGACCAAGTGGCTGATCTTCGGCGGCCTGCTCCTTGGGTTCGCGTTCCTGGCCAAGATGCTGCAGGCATTCCTGGTCGTGCCGGGCTTCGCGGTCACCTACCTGTGGGCCGGGCCGCCCCGGCTGGGCAAGCGCATCTGGCAGACGGTGCTCATGGGCGTCGGGCTGATCGTGGGGGCAGGCTGGTGGATCCTCGCCGCCGAGCTCACCCCCGCGGCCGACCGGCCTTACTTCGGGGGCTCCACCAACAACAACATCCTGCAGCTCGCCATCGGCTACAACGGCCTGGGCCGGCTGACCGGCAACGAGACCGGTTCCATCGGCGGCGGCGGCAACGGGCAAGGAGCCAATTTCGGCGGCACCACGGGGATCCTGCGGCTGTTCCACTCGGAGTTCGGCGGGCAGATCAGCTGGCTGCTGCCCGCGGCGCTCATCTCCCTGGTAGCGATGCTGTGGGTATCCAGGCGGGCGGCGCGGACCGACAGGACCAGGGCCGCGGCGCTGCTGTGGGGCGGCTGGGTGCTCGTCACCGGGGTGGTGTTCAGCTTCATGAGCGGCATCATCCACCCCTATTACATGGTCGCGCTCGCGCCGGGTATCGCCGCCCTGGTCGGTATCGGCGCCACGGCCCTATGGCAGGCGCGGCTCGGGCTGGCCGGGCGCCTCACCGCTGCGGCGGCTATCGCGGCCACCGCGATCTGGGCCTATGTGCTCCTTGACCGCACGCCTGCCTGGCTGCCCTGGCTGCGCTGGGTCATCGTGATCGCCGGAGTGGCCGGCGCCGCGGCGGTCTTGGCCGGCCCGTATCTCGCGAGGTCTGCGGGGTCCGCGGGTTCGCGGCGGGCGCTGGTGCTTGTGCCGGTCGGCCTCGCCATGGTCGCAGGGCTAGCCGGGCCGACGGCATACGCGCTCGATACCGTCAACTCCACCCATACCGGCGCGATCGTGAGCGCCGGCCCGCAGGCCCAAGGGTTCGGCGGCGGCGGCGCAGGCCCCGGCGGCGGGGGTGGCTTCCCCGGTGGCCGGGGCGGACAGACCGCACCTGGCGCGGGTACCGGCGGGGCTGCCGGCAGGGCTGCCGGCGGAGCCGGTTTCGGCGGAGCCGGTTTCGGCGCCCCGGGCGGCGCTGGCGGGACCGGGACGAGGCCGGGCGGTTCGACC